>Ga0302324_100014981_pt1 | contig 15586 bp, 15 predicted proteins | sample Palsa_T0_1_FD_201949 | JGI IMG/M metagenome (GOLD analysis project Ga0302324, IMG submission 201949) | Peat permafrost microbial communities from Stordalen Mire near Abisko, Sweden - Palsa_T0_1 | ecosystem: Environmental > Terrestrial > Soil > Palsa > Peat permafrost | place: Sweden: Abisko...
TGACGCGGCGGCGGCGGCCTCGCTGAGCACGACGACCGCGCTCGAGTCGTGGAACGCGCGCACCGTCACTTCGAGGCGCCGGCGCCGGTTCGCGAGCGAGCGGCGGTGGGGGACGCCCATGTAGGACAGCACCGCCGGCCGCCCGGTGTTGGCGCGCCAGCGGGCCGCCGCGAGGGCGTCGGTCGGATAGAGGGCGTGGGCGACATCGAACGACCCGGCGCGAAGCGACATGTAGCTGAACGGCACGTGCGTGAGGTGCTCCTCGAACATCCGGCGCCGCAGCCGGCCGTCGGGTGGACGCCAGTGCCTGATCACCGTGAGCCCATCCTCGAGCGTGCGGCCCGGCGGACCGGGGTGGCTGGTGATCAGGGTCGGAACGTGACCCCGGGCGATCAGGCCGTCGGCGAGATCACGGATGAAGCGCTCACTTCCTCGCCGGACCTCGGGCCAGAACGTCGGGTTCAGGATCGCTACCCGCAGCGGCCCGCCGCTCACCCGCCAACCGACCGAGTTCGCCGCCAAGGCAATCGCCGCGAGCGCCCGCGGACTCGTGCTGCGGGTCGTCGGCGATTGCCCGCGATCTCGCAAGCGAGGACGTAGTCCTCGCCGCTCACAGCACGAGCGACCGATGACGGGCGCTTCCGCGGGCGAGCACCGCCAACTCGGCGAGGTCGACAACGGCTCGCCCGGGCAGTTCCACACACGCCCGCACCCGGCCGCGCCCGCCGCGACCGTACGACGGCGCCGCGCGGACGGCCCACGGCGCCGCGAGCATCGCCGCCGCCGGGCGCCTGCTCGCGAGCGAAACTGCCAACCCGGCAAGCCCGAGCAGCATCCAGCCGTGCGTCTCGCGCCAGAACAGGCCGGCAAAGCATTCGCGCCGAAGCTCGGGGTGGCGCTTGACCAGCCACGGGATGAACTCCCACCGTGGCAGCGTCCGTAGCAGCGCAGGCAGTCCGCTCACATGCACGGAGTGGTAGTTGACGACCTCAGGAGCCGCGCAGAAGCTCGCTCCGGCGGCGATGCCGCGCAGCGCGACATCGGTGTCCTCGCCGGACTCGATCTCCTCGTCGAAGCCGTTCAGGCGTTCGAGTAACGAGCGCGGATAGACGATGTTGCATGTCTGCGCCCACGGCGACGGCGGTTCGATCGACTGCGTTCGCGCGTGCGGCGCGCGCAGTGCGATCTCGAGCTCGTCGGGGTCGGGGCGGGTGGTGCCCTGGACGATCGCCCCCGGATGCCCGCGCGTGGCGTCCAGAGCCCGCTCGAGCCAGTCGGGTGGTGGCCGGCAGTCGTCGTCGGTGAACGCGATCAGGGGGGCGCGAGCCGCGCGCCAACCCTGATTGCGTTTATATCCCGCCGAGCGGGTTCCGGGCTCGTGCGCTCGATGCGTGAGCACGCCCTGATCCGAAAGCGGGTGCGTGCGCAGCAGTTCCTCGGTCTCCGGCCCGCGGGAGTCGTGGCACACGATCACCTCGAAGCGCTCACGAGCGAGCGACTGCTCCTCGAGCGCGTTCAGCAGCCACCGCAGCCGCAGCGGGCGGTCGCGCGTCGGGACCACGACCGCGATCTCGGGGGCGAGGAGGCTCATTGCCCGAGCGCCGCCGGGTGAGCCCGGTACCACTCGATCGTGCGGCGCAGCCCATCCTCGAGCTCGACCGCCGGGGCCCAACCGGTCAGCTCGCGCAGCTTCGTCGCATCGACCCACTGGCGGTCGATCTCGCCCGCCGGGGTGCCTGCACCCCGCACGTCCGGCTCGACATCGGTGCCGGCCAGCCGGCAGATCAGACGCACCACATCGAGAACGCGGTGGGGTCTGCCGCCGCCGGCGTTGAACGCCTCGCCGCGGCCCTGCCCACGGCCGAGCGCGTCGGCGATCGCGACATACGCCCCAACTGCGTCCTCGACGTAGAGGAAGTCGCGCTCGGGCGAGCCGTCTGAGCGCACGACCGGCGCGCGGCCCGCCAGCGCGGCCCCAACCGCCTCGGGCACCAGACGCGAGCCGTTGACGTCGCCGCCACCATAGATGTTGGCAAAGCGGGTGACCGCGACCGGGAGCCCCCACGTGTGCCAGTAGCAGCGCGCGATCAGGTCCGTGGCCGCCTTGGAGACGTCGTACGGATACAGCGGCTGGAGCGCGAAGTCCTCTCGGTACGGAAGCGTTTCGTGCGGACCGTAGGCCTTGTCGGACGACGCCACCACGACGCGCTCGGTGCCGTGCCGCCGGCAGGCCTCGAGCAGGGTCCAGGTGCCGCGAATGTTGGTATCGAAGGTCGAGCCCGGCGAGCGGTTGGCGGTTGGGACGATCGTCTGCGCGGCGAGGTGGAAGACGGTGTCCACCTCATACTCGGCGAGCGCGCGCTCGACGAGCCCCTCGGCGCAGATGTCACCGTGGACGACGTCGACGACTGATTCGAGCCCGCTCAGGCGCAGCGCCGACCGCGCCTGCTCGTCGCGCCTGATGACGGCCACCCGCGCGCCACCGTCCACGAGCGCCCGCGTCAGCCAGCCACCGAGCAACCCGTAGGCGCCGGTGACGAGGACCGACCTTCCGGTCATCGCGCCGGAGCCCGAAGCGCCGCTCAGCGCCACAGCTTCCACGGCGCGCGGTCCTGCGCCCAGAGATCGTTGAGAAGCACAGCGTCCTTATATGTGTCCATGCAGTCCCAGAACCCTTCGTGCCGGTACGCGCGCAGGTCGCCGCGGGCCGCCAGGCGCTCGAGCGGCTCGCGCTCGAGCACGCTGTCGTTCGCGAGCACGTCGATCACGGCCGGCTCGAAGCAGAAGAACCCGCCGTTGATCCAATGCTCGCTCCTCGGCTTCTCGACGAACCCGCGGACCACGCCGTCGCCGTTCAGCTTCGCCACGCCGAACTGGAGCTCGGGGCGCACAACCGTCATCGTCGCGGTAGCGCCGTGGTCGCGATGGAAGGCCATCACGGCCTGCAGGTCGACGTCGGCGACGCCGTCGGCGTAGGTCGCGCAGAACGATTCGCCGTCCAGCACCCGCGCAGCTTGCAGGATCCGCCCCCCGGTGGGAGTATCGTCGCCGGTCGGCAGGCAGCGAATCGCCGCGTCGGAGGGCCACGACTCGGATGCCGCGAACGAATCGATCATCTCCGCCCGATATCCCGTGCACAGCACGAAGCGGCGGAAGCCGTGAGCGAGGTAGATCTGCATCACATGCCACAGGATCGGTCGCCCGCCGATCTCCACCAACGGCTTCGGGATCGATTGCGTCCGCTCCTGCAAGCGTGTGCCTCGGCCCCCACACAGAATCACCACGCTGGGCGCGCCAGGGAACACGGCCGCCGATTATCGCCGATGGGCGACGGCCGGTGCCGGACCCTTATCGGCCGGCGCCACTGGCCGCGAACCGTGCGGCGGCCCGCCGCGCGGCCAGCGCCACGCGCGGCCGCGCCCGCTGCCCCGGCTCGTAGAGCACGAGGTGCGATCGGCCGTGATGCAGCCCGTAGGAGCGCAGCCCGGACGCGGCGGCGTGCGCGAGCAGCTCGGCAACCGGCAGATCGTGGTGCAGCGCCGTCTCGCCGGGCTCCGGCTCGAGCAGGTTGACCAGCACCAGGCGTGCGCGGCGCTCGAGCGCAGCGAGGAACGCGAACGGGTCCTCGACGTGCTCGATCACGTCGAACGCGTACGCGAGATCGAATCCGCCCGGAACCCCGCCCGAGACCGCGTCGGCGTCGAGGTCGTACACGGGCGCCGTCAGACCGCGGCGCTCGAGCCGCCAGCGCAGGTAACGCGTGCTCGGGTTGTCGAAGTCCGCGAACGCGACCGTGTAGCCCTCCCTGAGCAGGCGCAGGCCGTCGCTGCCGATCCCGCAGCCATAGTCGAGCAGCCTCGCTCCCGGCCTGACGGCGCGCATGACCTCGGCGCGATAGGGGTCCTTGGTCGTCCACATCGCGAACGCGGTCAGGTCATACAGATAGGAATCGGAGGTCCGGTACAGCGTGAGTTCGTCCCCGATCCGCGCGAGCTCAGCCTCCACCTCAGCCCGATGACGCTCGAGCCGGCGGCGATCGAAGTGCTCACCGAGGTATTCGCGCAGCTCCGCCTCCTCGGCGGCGGCGTCGGGGCGAAGGGTCATGACGCAGGCCGGGCGCGCAAGTAGCCGATCACCTCACGCAGGAGCCGGCGCTCGAACGCCAGCGTCGCGGCCACCGTCACGATCACGTACACGGCGACCTCCGCCACCGCGATCACCCTCGTCCTGGCACCCGTCTCGAGCATCCGCACCAACAGCACAGCGGCGGCCGCGGGGATGCTCGGGGCCACGGCCCGGACGGAGTGGCGAATCATCCCGAAGCCCGGGAACACCCGCACGAGCACGTATGTGCGCCCCACCAGTGCGGCGGCCGCGGTGATCGCCATCGCGATCGCGAACCCGTTCAGACCATCGGTCACCGTCAGCGGGATCATCGCCGCGACGAACACGATCATCACTGCCACGTTCACGGCCGCGATCGGGCGCGTGTCCCCGCGCGCCCGGAGGTATGCGGTCCAATTGAACGCAACCTGATGGCTCGCAGCGATCAGCCCGAAGAACTGGATCAGGCGGATCGCCGGCACCCATTTATGACCGAGGCCGAAGTTGACGAGATCGGGCGCGAACAGTGCCAACCCGACCCCGAACGGCATGCCCCACATCAGCGCCAGCCGGTTCGATTTGACGAACGTCTCGAACAGCAGGTCCGTGCGCTCCCTGACCGCGCAAATAGCCGGGTAGAGCGTGATCGTGATGATCCCGTCGAGCTGGTCGGCGTAGCTGGTGATCGAGCTTGTCAGCGAGATCACCCCGACCGCCCCCAGCCCGAGCGCCGCGTTGCCGACCAGCAGCGAGCTCTGCGCGACGACCACGCCCGCAAGGCCGGATACGAACAGGGGCCAGGAGAACGACACGTACCGCCGCAGCGCATCGCGGTCGTAGCGCAGCGCGAGCCGGTAGGGGAGCGCGCGGAGCGCGACCACCGCCCCGACCATCGCGCCGGCGATCGTCCCGATCACGAGGCTCCAGTATCCGAAGCCAAGCACCGCGAGCACGATCGTGACCAGCACCCCGGTCACCGGATCCACGGCCTCGAGCCGCCGCTGGCGCGCAAACTCCATCCGCCGGTAGAACACCCACAGCGGCGACTCGAGCGCGGTCGCCGGGATCAGCAGGAAGGCCGCCAGCAGCCCCGGGGCGAGCAGCCGTGGCTGGTGGTAGACCAGGGCCAGCACCGGCACCACCGCAGCGCACAGCGCCATGAAAGCGCAGGCAACGATCAGCTCGAACGTGAACGCGCGCTGAAACGCGAGCTCCTGATCGGCCTCGTCCTGCTGGATGTACTTGTCTGAGATCGCGCTCCCCTTCAGCCACTCGAGGGTGCCGAGCCCGACCACGAGGATCCCCCAGATGCCGTAGTCCTGCGGGCTGAGAAACGCGGCGACGACGAAGCCCTTGAGCAGCCCGAGGGTGGTCAGGCCGGCGAGGAAGGCTGCATTGATGATCGTCCCACGGGCGGCGTGCTGCCGGAGAGTCCGCCCTTCGGTCGCGATGCTCCGGGCGATCAGGATCTCGTCGATGCTCGACGGCGGCGCCGCCATGGTGGACAGGCTCTCGGGGGTGCTGTCTATTGCGGTCTGCTCCGCCACCGCGGCCACCGTAGCACCGGCTTCCTGGGCACCCGGCGATTCGGTCGGCAGCCCCACCCCGGAACACCCGGCAATCCACGACAATGGCCACTCCGTGCTCGACCTCGAGATCGTGATCCCGACGCTCGGCCGGCCGGCGCAGCTGGCGCGCGCGCTCACCCGGCTCGAACGCCAGCCAAGCGCCACGGGGCGCTTCGGCGTGATCGTGGTCACCGACCCCGCGGCGGGCGAGACCGACGCGGCTGGTCGCGCGATCGGCGCGCGGCCCTACCCGGTCAAGCTCGTGGTCCGCGACCGGCCCGGCGCCTCGGCCGCACGGAACGCCGGCTGGCGCTCCGCCACCGCGCCGCTCGTGCTGTTCCTCAACGACGACGTTCTCGCCACCCCCAACCTGATCGCGACCCACCTCGCCGCGCACGCCGGCGAGCCGGAGGTCGAGGCGGGCGTACTCGGCCACGTACGGTGGGCCCGCTGGCCGCCGCCGAGCGGCTTCATGCGCTGGCTCGAGCAGGGACTGCAGTTCGACTACGGCCCGCTGACGCCGGGAGCCGAGGCGCCGTGGTGGCATTTCTATACCGCCAACGCGTCGGTCAAGCGCGAGCTGCTCGAACGCGTCGGCGGCTTCGACGACGAAGGCTTCCCGTTTCTCTACGAGGATCTCGATCTCGCGGCGCGAATGGCAGAGCACGGGTTTCGCCTGCGCTATGTCCCGGCGGCCCTCGCCGTCCACGTCCACCGGCAGAACCTCGCGGACTGGCAGCTGCGCGTGGCCGAGATCGCGCCGGCCGAACGGCGCTTCTGCGCCCGACACCCGGCCGCCAGCCCCTACTTTCACAATCTCTTTCTGGCCGCCGCCGAGCATCCGCCCGCGCGCGGCCGCGGCGCCCGCCTCGCGCGCTTCGTCCCGCGCCGTATCCCATGGCTGGGCCCGCGGGTGTGGGCGAGCTTCGACATGCGCAACCGGCAGGCGCTTGCGGGCGCCTTCCTAACCGCCTGGGATCAGTCGCTCAGGCGTGACGCCGTGCCGTGTAGCCCACCAGCCACTGGCGCATCTCCGGGCGCGCCGGCGGGTGGTACAGCCCGCGCCTGACGACGTCGACGAACCCGGCGGCCAGCAGCCACGACCTGATCGTCGCCAGGTTCGGCAGCCACCAGGTGAAGTCGCTGGTGGCGGCGCAGAAGCTCGCCGCCGGGCGGCGCGGCGAGACGAGCGTGTCGCGGATCGAGAACGCCTCGAGGATCGTCAGCTGGCCGCCCGGGCCGAGCGCCGACCAGATCCGCTCGAGCGCCCGCACCGGATCGCGCAGATGCAGGAGGATCGCGCCGGCGAACGCACGATCGACTGTGCCGCCGATCGATTCCGGCGTGAGGTCGTACACATCGCACTCGACGCGGCGCGCCCGCGAGCCGAGCGCTTCGGCCGCGAGCGCAAAGCCACGACCGAGCTTCAGGTCGAGCGCCCGCGTCTGCGCCTCCAGGCGAGCCCGCTGCAGCGGCGGCCACTCTGCCGCGTCGATCCGTGGCACGTCGATCGCCGTGACCTCGGCGCCGCGGCGCTCGAGCTCGAACGCCCAGAAACCGTCGAAGGTGCCGACGTCGATCGCGCGCAGGGCGCGCAGATCAGGCGGCAGCAACCGCGGCGCGACCGGGCGCAGATCGATGTAGCCCGGGGTCACGACGCCAGGCGCGAGCTCGAGCGTGTGGTACCAGACGGGGTTGGCGTCCGCCGCCGCCCGGGCGGCGGCGGTGCGGTCCGCAGGCGTCTCGGTGGCGGTCATCGGTTCCGGCAGGCTACCGCCAGCGCGTCGAGCACAGCCGTGTTGAAGGCCGCCTCTGTGTAGCGCCGCGTGGTCTCGAGGCCCCCGGCACGCAGCCCGGCCCGGAGCGATGGCGACTCGGCCAAGCGCGTCACGCCGGCGGCGATCGCCGCCGCGTCCCCGACCGGGACGAGCAGCGAGTTCTCCCCGTCGCGCAGGTACTCGCCCGACCCGCCGCGACCGGTGGCGATCACCGGCCGTCCGAGCCCCATCGCCTCGAGCGGCACGAGCCCCCACGGCTCCTCCCAGTGGACGGGGAAGAGGACGACGTCCGCCGCGGCGTACACCTCGGGGAGCTCCGCCCGCGTCACCATCCCGAGGATGCGTACGCGGTCCTCCACCTCGAGCTCCCGCGCGCTTCGCCGCAGCCGCTCGAGCTCCTGATCGTCGCCGCCGCCGGCGATCGTCAGCGTCGCCTTCCCCGGCAGCGCCGCCAGCGCCGCCACGGTGTCCCGCACGCCCTTGCGCTCGTCGATCCGCCCGACGTAGAGCAGGCGCCAGCCCCACGGCCGCTCGGGCCGGGGATCGACGTAGGCCGGCTCGACGCCGGCGCGGGCGATCATGCTGCCGGCGAGTGTGAACCCGGCCTGGCGCGCCCGCGTGCGCACCGTCTCCGACACGAGCAGGTAACGACCGGCGCGTTCCAGGTCGACGCGTGCCGGCAGGCCCGTCAGCACGCCGGCGATCGCCGCCGCGCGCGGCCGCGAGCGAAACGCGCTCGTCCAGCGATCCATCCGCGGCGCGTAGAGCAGCCAATCGTCGATCACGACCGCCACCGCTGGGATTCCCGCCCTGCGCACGCGCTCGATCATCCCCAGCGACATCCCCCCCATCGCCCACCAGCCGATGACGTCGGGTCGGAGCTCGTCGAGGTGACGATCGAGCACGGCGGCGTTGTGTCGCTCGAGCGAGATCCGCTCTCGCCAGCCGACCTGAGGCCAGCCGTGGTCGCGCCAGTACCAGCGCAGCTCGCGGAAGGTGTCGGGCTCGTCCGCCTCCGTGGTGTCGGTCCTGAAGTCGGTCGTCAGGACACGCGCCACATGCCCCTCGGCGCGAAGGTGCACCATCGCCGAGCGCCACAGGAGCTCGTAGCCGCCGAGATGGTGCGGTGGGTACATGTTCCCGACCGAGAGGACGCGCACGGCTGATGGGTAGCATGGCCCGGCGATGACCGCGCTGTCCGCCGACATCTTCAAGGCCTACGACATCCGTGGCCTCTACGGCACCGACATCGACGGGGACGCCGCAGAACTGATCGGACGGGCGTTCGCGCGCGTGATCGGCGAGCTCGCGGACAAGCCCGTACCCGAGCTGCGGCTCGGCCTCGGCCGCGACATGCGCCTGACCGCCCCCGACCTTGCGGCGCGCTACGGCAAGGGGATGGTGAGCGAGGGAGCGACGGTGCTCGACGCCGGGCAGGCCGGCACCGAGATGCTCTACTACCTCGTCGGGTCGCGCGAGCTCGACGGCGGGCTGATGTGCACCGCCTCACACAACCCGAGTGCCTATACCGGCGCCAAGCTCGTCAAGCGCGGCGCGATCGCGCTGTCGGGCGACGCGGGGATCCAGGACGTCCGCCGGCTGATCGAGGACGGCCTCGGCGATCCGCCGGGCGGCGGCCACGTCGAGGGGGTCGACGTCTACCGGGAGTTCCAGGCAGCCGTACTGCGCTTCATCGATCCGTCCGTCGTGAAGCCGCTCCGGGTCGTCGTCGACGGCGGCAGTGGGATGGCCGGGCCGATGGTCGGACCGCTGCTGCGCGACCTCGGGCTCGACCTCGTCGAGACCTCCTGGACCCCGGACGGCAGCTTCCCCGATCACGAGCCTAATCCGCTGCTGCCCGAGAACCGCGAACTGATCATGCGCCGCGTGATCGCCGAGGGTGCTGACCTCGGCATCGCCTGGGACGGTGATGCCGACCGCTGCTTCTTCATCGACGACGCCGGCACGTTCGTGGCCGGCGACTTCCTCACCGCGCTGCTCGCCGACTCGATGCTCCGCAAGGAGCCGGGCGGGACGATCCTCTACGACGTCCGCGCGAGCCGCGCTGTTCCCGACATGGTGGAGCGCGCCGGCGGCGCCGCGCTGATGAACCGCGTCGGACACGCGTTCTTCAAGACGCGGATGCGCGACGAGCACGCCGTCTTCGGCGGCGAGGTCTCGGGCCACTACTACTTCCGCGACTTCTACTGCGCGGACTCGGGCACGATTCCCGCGCTGCTGATGCTCGAGCTGCTCTCCGTCGAGGGCAAGCGCATGTCCGAGCTCCTGGACCCGTATCGCTCGCGTTACTTCATCTCGGGCGAGATCAACTCCGAGGTCGAGGACCCGGAAGCCAAGATGGAGGAGATCGCCGCCCACTACTCCGAGGCCCGTCAGCTTCGTCTCGACGGGATCTCGATCGACTACGACGACTGGCACTTCAACGTGCGCGCCTCCAACACCGAGCCGCTGCTCCGCCTCTGCCTCGAGTCGCTCGTCTCACGCGAGGACATGGAGCGCCACCGCGACGAGGTCCTCGCGCTGATCCGGTCCCCGTAGATGGCCCAGGGACCCGACATCGACCGCGTCCAGCCCGGCCCGGCCTCGGTCGCGCGCCGGCTGCGACGGCGGCTCGCGGCGCCCTCCCCCCCAGCACCCCCGCTCGACCCAGTGAAGCTCGATGCGCTCGATCTCGCGCGCCGGCGCTTCGAGCTCCGGAGCGCGGCCGACCTGGGGGCGGTGTGGGCGGTCGACGCCGGTTACAGCTTTCACCTCGCCGATAGCGAAGGCGTCGAATCGGTGATCGTCGTCGACGAGGACTTCACGCCGGTGGTGACCAGGGCGGCAGGCCGCCGTCCGGGCGTGCGGCTCCTGCGCGGGAACTTCGGCGACCCGGCGATCGCCGCCCAAGTGGGGCAGGTCGACGCAATCGTGATGTTCGACGTCCTGCTGCACCAGGTCGCGCCCGATTGGGGCGACGTGCTCGAGCTGTACGCGCCGAGCACCCGCGCCTTCATCCTCGCCGGTCCCTGGTACACAGAAAGCGCGACCAGTGTCCGGCTGCTCGACCTCGGCGAGGAGCGATACCTGCGGACGGTTCCGCCTCAGGAGATCCATGCGGGTCTGTTCGGCCGCCTCGACGAGATCAATCCGCGTCGCCACCGTCGCTGGCGAGACGTCCACGACATCTGGCAGTGGGGCATCACGGACGAGGACCTGCGCCGGCGTCTGCGCGCGCTCGGATTCGAGCTGGCGCACTTCGAGAACCACGGCGCCTGGCGGTCGCTGTCCTCGTTCATGAGCGCGGTGTACGTGTTCGCCCGCCCCGAGCTGATCGCGGCCACGCCTTGACCCGGGCGCTCCCTGCCCCGGCAGTCCCCGCGTCGGCCTACACGGAGCGCTATTTCCGCGAGGTCGCCGCCGGCGCGGACGACTGGACCGAGGACGCAACCCCGATCGGCGGGATCTACTCATACGCGCTCACCAGGCTGATGCGGCTCCCCCCCGGCAGCCTGCTCGTGGACGTCGGCTGCGGCCGCGGCGAGCTGATCGCCTTGGCCGCCGAGCAGAGCGTGCGTGCCGTCGGCGTCGACTACGCGCCCGCGGCGATCGCGCTGGCCGGCTCGACGCTCGCCGCCCGCCGGCTCGACGGGCTCGCCGAGGTGCGCCAGGGTGACGCCCGCGGACTGCCGGTGGGCGACGGGGAGGCGGACGCGGTGAGCATGCTCGACGTGGTCGAGCATCTCCTCCCCGACGAGCTCGCGCTCGCGCTCGCGGAGGCGCGCCGGGTACTCAAACCCGACGGGCAGCTGGTGATTCACACCTTCCCCAACCGGCTGATCTACGACCTCACCTACCGCTGGCAGCGGCGGCTGATCCCCGGTCGCGCCGCGCACTGGCCCGCGGATCCCCGGCTCCAGTTCGAGCGCGAGATGCACGTCGGCGAACAGACTCTGCGCGGGCTCTCACGAGCCGTCGGTGCCGCCGGCTTTCACGAGCGGCGCGCGTGGTACGGCGACTGGGTGTACACCGACTTCGTCCCCTCCTCCCGGGCCCGGCGGACATACCACGCGCTTGCGCGAGTCCCAGGGCTGAAGGGCGCCGGGCGAGCGAACATCCTGCTCACGGCGCGCCGCTAGAGAGATCGATGGCGGCGAGCTCCACGCCCGACGCGTCGGCCTCCTCACTGCGTGAGGAGGTCGCGGCCCGGGACTGGTATCACACGCTCGAGCTCGGGGACGGGATCGTCACCCCCGGCTGGTTCGACACCCGCCCGATCACCCCGAAGCTGCCGATGCCCGCCGGACTGCAAGGCAAACGGTGCCTCGACATCGGAACCTACGACGGCTACTGGGCGTTCGAGATGGAGCGCCGCGGCGGCGAGGTCACCGCGATCGACATCCTCGACGATACGCGCTGGGATTGGCCCGCGAACGCCAGCGACGCGCACCGCGAGGCGATCGAGCAGCGCAAGGGACGGGGCGACGGATTCCTGATCGCCAGCAGGGCGCTCGACTCCGCGGTGCGGCGGGTCGACTGCTCGATCTACGACCTCGATCCCGCCGTCCACGGCCGCTTCGACTTCGTCTTCCTCGGGTCGCTGCTGCTGCACCTGCGCGACCCGGTGCTCGCTTTGCAGCGTGTCAGAGCGGTCACGCGTGGGCAGCTCCTGGTCCTCGACGCGATCGCGCTCGGGCTGACGCTGCTCGGCCCCCGTTCGCCGTGGCTGGCGTTCTACGGCGACGGACGCCCCTACTGGAGCAAGCCGAATCGGGTCGCGCTCCTCCGCATGGCACAGGCGGCCGGCTGGCGAGTGGCATTGCGCCCCCGACTCGTCCTGATCCCGCCCGGCGCGGGCTTTCACCACCCCGAGCGCCTGTGGCAGGCCTGCCGCAGCGCCCGCGGGCGCGAGGCCTTGTTCGGCTCGCGCATCGGCGACCCGCACGCCGTGCTACTCGTCGAGCCGGCGGAGTAGCGGGGTGGCAGGCGATACCGAATCAAGTCCCGAGGAGACGCTCGCGCTCGCCGCGGAGGCGGGAATCCACCGTGTGCCGCTCCCGACGCCGTTCCTCGTCGGTCGGGTCAACTGCTACCTGATCGAGGACGACCCGCTGACGCTGATCGACACGGGCCCGAACTCCGGCAAGGCGCTCGACGACCTCGAGCTCGCGCTCGCCGCGCGCGGACACCGGATCGATGATCTGGAGTTGATCGTGATCACCCATCAGCACCTCGATCACGTCGGCCTGCTCGACATCCTCGTCCGGCGCTCCGGCGCCGAGGTCGCCGCGCTTGACCTGCTGGTGCCCTACCTCGCGGCGTTCAGCGACAGCATGGACGGCGATGACCGCTTCGCCGAGACGCTGATGCGCAGCCACGGTGTGCCCGGGGATGTGGTGGTCGCGCTGCGAGCCGTCTCGAGCGCGTTTCGGGCCTGGGGCTGCAGCGCGCAGGTCACGAAGCCGCTGCGCGACGGCGATCAGCTCGTGCTCCGCGACCGGACGCTGCGGGTGCTCCACCGCCCCGGCCACAGCCCGTCTGACACGCTGTTCTTCGACGAGCGGCGCGGGATCCTGCTCGCCGGCGACCACCTGATCGCCCATATCTCCTCAAACCCGTTCGTCTCGCGCCCGCTCGGGGCGGACCCGGACGTCGAGCGCCCGCGGGCACTGATCACCTACATCGAATCGATGCGCGCCACCAGGGAGCTCGCGGCCGGGCTCACGCTGCCCGGGCACGGAGATCCGATCCTCGACCACCGCACGCTGATCGACCAGCGCTTCGCGATGCACGCCCGCCGCGCTCGGAAGATGCTGAAGCTGCTTCGTGAGCGCCCCCAGTCGGCGTATGAGCTCGCGCAGGCGATGTGGGGGAACGCCGCGGTGACTCAGGCCTACCTGACTCTGTCCGAGGTTCTCGGCCACATGGACGTCCTCGTTCGCGACGGCCTCGCGCGCGAGGTCTCGGGCGGCGGCGGTGTCCGCTTCGAGGCCACTGCGTCGTGAATCGCGACGAGCTGCTGCGCGACGCTCTGTCGCGCTCCTGGTACCACACGATCGACCTGGCGCCCGGCGCGACCACGACGGGCGCGGTAGATCTCAGAGCGATCGCGCCGAAGGTGCTGCCGGCGGCGCTGGCCGGCCGCCGCGCGCTCGACGTGGGAACGTTCGACGGCTTCTGGGCATTCGAGCTCGAGCACCGCGGCGCCGAGGTGCTGGCAAGCGATCTCGACCGCTTCGATCAGACCGAATGGCCGCCCGCCAACCGCGCGAGGCTCGCGCTCGCGGCCGGGGACGGCGGCCCGGGCGAGCGCTTCCCGCTCGCCCACGAGCTGCTGCGCTCTCGCGTGCGGCGGATCGTCTCGCCGATCTACGAGCTTACCCCCGAGCTACTCGGCGGTCATGTCGATTACGCGGTGGTCGGCGACCTGCTGCTGCACCTGCGCGATCCCGTGCGCGGACTCGAGGCGGTCCGCTCGGTGCTCGCCCCCGGGGGCCGGCTGCTCGTGCTCGAGGAGGTGAACATCCCGCTCTCGCTGCTACGCCCGCGCAACGCGTGGGCGAGCTTCCAGGCGCGCGGGACCGATTTCAACTGGTGGCAGGGCAACTACCGCTGCCTGGTCGACTGGATCGTCCTCGCCGGCTTCGCGTCTCCCCGCCGCAAGCTCGTCTACCGCGTCCGCGCGCGCCGGACTCAGGCGCGGTGGCACGTCGCGTTCGAGGCACAGCAATAGGCCGGCGCGAGCGGCGGATCGATCGGCGCCATGGCATAAAACTTGGCGAGAGGCCAAGTTTCCTGCCAAGCCCCCGCTAGAGGTGCACCGACGCCATCCCCGCCTCGTCGTAGCGGTCGCCCGCCGCCGCCGGCAGCTCGGCGTCGATCCGGGCGAGGTCCTCGGGGGTGAGCTCGACGTCGACGGCGGCGGCGTTCTCCTCGAGGTACGTGCGGCGCTTGGTGCCCGGGATCGGGACGAGGTCCTCCCCCTGGGCGAGCACCCATGCGAGCGCGAGCTGCGCCGGCGTCACCCCCTTCTCCTCGGCGAGCGAAGCCACCTTGGCGGCGAGCGTGAGGTTGGCGTCCAGATTCGCGCCGGTGAACCGCGGCCCGTGGCGCCGGAAATCGCCCTCGTCGAGCTCGTCCGGCGACTTGAAGCGCCCGGAGAGGAAGCCGCGCCCGAGCGGCGAGTAGGGCACGAACCCGATCCCCAGCTCGCGGCAAGTCGGCAGTACGTCTTCCTCGGGGTCCCGCGTCCACAGCGAGTACTCGGTCTGCACCGCGGTGATCGGATGGACCGCGTGAGCGCGGCGGATCGTCTCGGGCGCCGCCTCGCTGAGTCCGAGGTGACGGACCTTGCCCTCCTGGACGAGCTCCGCCATCGCCCCGACGGTCTCCTCGATCTCGACCTTCGGGTCGACGCGGTGCTGGTAGTAGAGGTCGACGTGATCGGTGCCGAGGCGCTGCAGCGAACCCTCGATCGAGCTGCGGACATGCTCGGCCGAGCCGTCGATCGGGCCGAGCGTCGAGATGTCACCCGGCTGGGTCGTCGGCTCGATCCGCCGCGCGAACTTCGTCGCGATCACGTACTCGTCGCGATGGCCCTTGATCGCACGCCCGACCAGCTCCTCGTTGGTCATCGGCCCGTAAAGCTGCGCGGTGTCGAGGAAGGTGATCCCGACCTCCAGCGCGCGCCGAATGGTCGCGATCGCCTCCGCTTCGTCAGCCGACCCGTAGAAGGCCGACATGCCCATGCATCCGAGCCCGAGGGCCGAAACCTCGAGCGATCCGAGCTTGCGCGTTTTCATTGCTGCTCCAATCCGTTGTCGTTGTCGTCCAGCAGCTTCAGCGACTCATCCCACAGCCGCTCGGCGATCCCGGCGTCGAGCGCGTACCACGCGACGCCGCGCATCGCGTACGGCTCCTCGGCGCGCTTCATCAGCACCTCCGCCTCGTTGCAGTCCTCGAAGTAGCGTCCGCCGACGCCCTCAAGCTGGGGAGAGACCGCTAGCAGCACGCTTGTCGCCGCGCCCTGCTCGACGGTCTTGAAACGGAGCCGCCCACCCGACTGGGCCCGCATCCGCTCCATCCGCTCGGGATCGACGTGGCGCTGGAGGTTCGTCATGATCCCGCCCGGCATCA
>Ga0302324_100014982_pt1 | contig 15585 bp, 15 predicted proteins | sample Palsa_T0_1_FD_201949 | JGI IMG/M metagenome (GOLD analysis project Ga0302324, IMG submission 201949) | Peat permafrost microbial communities from Stordalen Mire near Abisko, Sweden - Palsa_T0_1 | ecosystem: Environmental > Terrestrial > Soil > Palsa > Peat permafrost | place: Sweden: Abisko...
TGGCGGCGAGGATGTCAGGATACGGATTGGGATTCACCCGCATGGAATTAAGTGGTTAACGTGCTCATGTTAATGATCGTTTCCATCATATCGTTGATGGTGGTGACGACTTCCGCCGAGGCGTCATAGGCCTGCTGGTATTGCACCATGTTGGCCGCTTCCTCATCGAGCGAGACACCGGAGACGGTCGAATTCTGATCGTTCAACTGCTGCAACACAAGGTTGGAAGCGCTCTGTTCCGCAGTGGCATTGGAAGTTGCGTTCCCCACATTAAAGACAATATCGGAGTAATAATCCGAGGGAGTCTGGCCGCTGATGATCCCCTGGCTGCCCAAGGCGTAAAGCGCCTCCGCGTTGCCATTGCTGCCCACGGTGCCGTCGGAACTGGCGGCGATCAACGCGGGATTCGTAATGGAGACAGAAAGACTGGCTGCCGCGCCAGCCACTCCCGCAGGCGGCGGAGCGAACAGGTCGGTACCCGGATTGCCGTTCAGCTCAAAGCCACCGGCTTGCACAGTGTTGACTGCGATCGCCAAGCCCGATGCTAAAGTGTCAAGCTGACTCTGGATGGCGGGAATCTGCTGATCTCGGGCCGTCAACTGGCCTCCGAGCGCGCCCGAGGCGATGGAATTCGTGATGTCGGTGCCTTGGGAATAGACGTCGTGTAATCCCGACGGGGTTACAGCGGTGGTTAGAGCGAAACTTTGCTGACCAATCACCAGTGGCGTGCCATTGCCCGTGGTGAGGGTCAGCGTGCCGTTGCTGGGAATAACGGACACGTCCACCAACGAGGAAAGTTGGTTGATCGCCTGCGTGCGCTGGTCGATGAAGCTGCCCGCACTTTGTCCAACATTTTGCAGGTGGCTGATCTGGTCGTTGAGTGTTGCGATCTGCTGTGTGAGCGTGTTGATCTGGCCCACACTCTGCACCACGCTCTGGTCGATATTCTGATTTTGCGAAGTGAGATTGTCGGCCGTAGTGTTGAAGACTGTCGCCAGATTGTCTGCTGCCGTGATCACGCCCTGGCGTAATGACAGATCGGAGGGGCTGGTCGAAAGCTGGTTGATGCTATTGAAAAAATTGGTAATCGCCGTGCCGATGTCGCCCGTGCTGCTGGTGAAGTTCACCTGCGTCACCTGGAGGGCAGAAACCAGCGAGTTAAGCTGGCCCTGAGTCTGCGACTCCTGCTGAATCTGCGACTGCAGCAAGGGGTCGCGAATGCTCTCGATCGATTGCAGCGTTACGCCCGTGCCTAAGGTCAGAGGGCTGACCACAACTGGATCGCTCGACTGAAGAACCGGCACCTGGCGGGAGTATCCCGGAGTGTTGGCATTGGCGACGTTGTTGGCCGTGGTGGCCAGAGCCCCCTGCTCGGCGTCAAGTCCGCTGAGAGCAATGGCGAGGCTGGCGTTGAGAGATGACATTCCTAAAATTCCCGGTGGATCTCGTTTCCACGACGCAGCGTGCGCCCAGCTGCGCGGGGCGGGCCATAGGCAGAATCAAGACCTTTCATCCAATTCGACAGCACACACAAAAACCGCTGCGAGCGGCGCAACAGGGCCGCCTGCACCCGCGCCAGATGCTGCAACCTTGTGGCGGCCGCAACTAGCTGTGGCGCCAAGTCGAGCGCTACTTGCCGCGCGTCGGACCGCAATTCGTTCTGCGGCAAAATAGCGTAACGTAATAACGGATGCGATAGAAGCGTCTTCAACTGCCGGCACAGACGTGCCTGTTCTGCCGTGCATTGCTCCATCCGCTGCGCCTCGATTGCCAGCAAGGCCGCTTGACCTAAGCGCAGGCTCCGCTCCAGCTGGCACACTAGGGCAAGGCAGCTCTGGACCGCGGAATCCGCGGGCATGAAAGCGGTAGAGCTGATGGGTAGAGCAGAGCTGATCTGCGGCTCGGATATGTCGCCAGGTTCAGGCATCGGCGTCCTCAGAAGTACTTTTTCTACATGATCCTGTTAGATTCGAGGCCGCTGTTTCAATCGCTCCACCTTGGAGATTGGTGGCCGCCACGGGTTACGCCAGACGGTCATGAAGTGTTGCGGTTCGTACCTGCCCGGCTCCGCGGCTTCTTCCACAACCGTCTCAACCTCGGGCCGGTGCCGGGTCTTTTTCCCGGAATCGTTCCCGGCGGGTCGCGAATGCACTCCTTCGGTAGGCGACACGGGCAACGCCGTTTCACCCGGCCGACATTTTTGCCCAGCCCTTTCCTCTCGCCCGGCGACTTACCCAGCCGCGCAACGCCTCCTTACGCTGCCGGCTGAAGCGCCAAATGATTCACCAGCGCCCCGGCCGTGCTCCGAGCGTCAGGAGTGTAGCTGCCGCTTTCGACGGCTTGGCGTAGCGCCTGCACCCGCTCCTGGCGCACTTCCGGCAGTTGCAAGACCTGCGCCGCCAGCGCCGTGATCTGCGCCCCGGCTCCAGACAATTGCGCCTGGTCGCTGCCCAAAGCGGCAGAACCCGAAGCCTGACTGTTTTGCCCCGCCGCTTGAGCCGTAGTCGAGCGGTTGCTTTCCGGCAGTGGCTGGGATCCGTGATCGGTATTGACTCTCATGGCATGTTTCCTTTCCTTGACGCCCCGCAATTTCCCTTGCAATTCAAGGATCGGCAATGCTTTAGAAAACTTTAATATCTCGGCGGTTTTTTCTTGTCATCCGCGTCTCTGTTCTTATCTCGTTCTATCGGCAAGAGTTGCGAAAACTTTAGCCCGCCGGCCGATTTTCGATACACCGCGCACGTAAGGCTTACGCAGTTACTTTTGTACCGCAGAAGCCGACGTGCCTCCGTCCGGACCTAAATGTTGCTGGATCATTTTCGCGATTCCAAAGCCTCCAGCGGCCGTCACCGCCGAAGCCAGTGCCTGCCGTCCCAGATAACTGTATTCATCCTGCCCTGGAACGTCGGTATCTCCGGGAATCGTGGCGAAGGTTTTCTCCAGCGATTCCAGCAACGACCCCACCAGGAACGACTCAAACTCGCGTGCGGCCTTTGCGCCTCGAGACAGCGATGGCGTAGCCGAGGGTCGCGCCCAGTCCAGCGACGATGGGGGCAGCGCCATCGAATACTGATTGCCGAACGGATTGCTCGTCATGCCGGGTCCTCCGCGACGTGGTGAGGGTGGGGCAGACTAAAGAGATTAAAATCGCGAATCATATAACGTCCAGTTCGGCTTCGAGCGCGCCCGCCGCCTTAATTGCCTGCAAGATCGAAATCACATCGCGGGCCGTTGCTCCAATGGTTTGCAGCCGAGTCACCAACTCCTCCACGCTGGCGCCTTCTTTCAACTCGACATTGCGGGCCGGAGGCTCGTTGGTTGTAATCTTGGTTTCCGACATCACCTCGGTCTTGCCTGACGCCAAAGGATTGGGTTGCGAGGCAGTGTAGGTCGTGGTGACCTCAATGGAGAAGCTGCCATGCAGAATCGCGACCGCGCCCAGGCGGACGTCCTGGCCCAGCACCACCGTGCCGGTACGCTCGTTGACTACCACTTTAGCCTTGCGCTGAACCTTAATCTCCAGATTCTCGATACGGGCCAGCAGAGCCGTCACCGTGGTTCCCGTGGGAGCCTGAATCTTTACCCGGCGGCCGTCCACGACCGCAGCGGCCCCACTCCCCAAGGCTTGATTGATGACATCGGCCATCTCTTCGGCGGTACTGAAACTGGATTCGTTCAGCAGAAAGGAAATTGTGGGCAGCTTGGCCAGATCGATGCTGGCATCCCGTTCCACGGTGGCTCCGTTGGGCACGCGGCCCACAGTAGGATGGTTGACGCTTTTTGAATTGGCCGACGATCCGGTGGCGTATCCTCCTACGGCTAGAGGACCTTGCGCCGCGCCATAAACTTGACCGTCGGCCGCATAAAGTGGAGTCAGCAACAGCATGCCGCCTTCTAGGCTACGCGCATCGCCTACGGAAGAAACCGTCACATCCAATTGAGTGCCGGGGCGGGCAAACGGAGGCAGCGTGGCGGTGACGAATACGGCTGCAACGTTTTTTACCTGGACGGTGGTCTGCACCACGCCGGGTGGAATCTCAACCCCCATGCGCGCCAGGATGCTGGCCAGGGTCTGAATGGTGAAGTAAGTCTGCTGCTTGTCGCCGGTGCCCTTTAAGCCCGCGACCAGCCCGTACCCAATAAGGGAGTTGTCGCGAATACCTTCCACGGTCGCCACATCCCGGATCAGCACTTTGTGGAGGGCGGGTTTGGGAGCCGGATCGGACGCTGCCGGAGGCCATAGCAAGAGCCCGCTGAGTGCCGACGAAAGAAGGGTCCGCAACATGGCAATCTCCAAAGATTCTAGGAGCTAGACCGCCGGTCAGAAACGGACCGGCGTGGAACATCCCGCCAGAAACCCCAGCCCGGAAAGCCCAAGTTCCAAACCCCAGTTCCAAACCCCAGGGCTAGAAACCAAAAATGCGCAACAGCCATTTTGTGACCGGAGTGGGAGGCCGCGTGCCTTCGCTGACCACTCCTTTGCCTTTGACCTCGACTTCGAGAGTACCCACGCTATTGGAAACCACGGTATTGGTCGCGTCCAGATCACCGGGCCGCACCAAGCCTCGCAAAATGACGGTTTCCTGCTCATTGGCCATCATGATCCGGCGTTCGGCTTCCACCACCAGAGTTCCGGTAGGCAAAATCGCCACCACGCGCCCGGTCAAAACCGTGGTTAGTGCGGTAGTGGCCGTCGCCTGCGACTTGCCCGTCAGCGCCTGGGACGAAGTGGGGGAGAACAAGTTCACCACTCCCCCGGTCTTGATGCGCCCGGGCAAGGCGCTGATGCCGGAGCTGGCCGAGAAAGCCCGATTGGTTGAAACATTTCCCGTGCTGGTGGCGGAGAGGTTTTGCGAGATGCTGATGGTGACCAGATCCCCCACCCGAGAAGCCTTGTAATCGGCCACCAGGTTGGCCAGCCGTCCGGTGTCGATCCACAAGCTGCCAAAGCTGCCGGTAGCGGCGGGCGGAGCGTTTCCACCCACTTCTTGGATGTACTCCGCCAGGCTGTCTTTCTTGGGTGCACCCTTGGGTTTGGTTTTCGCCCCGAGAGCGGCAGCAAGAAAAAATACGCAAGCGATGGCCAGATGCCATCGTCTGTAGCGTTGGCGGAGCCCGTCCGATTTTCTTAAGAAAGTGCCGTTTTGCGCCTTCATAAAATAGCTCGAAGCAGCGATTCGTTCACGATCTCGGCTCGCAGCACTCGGGTTCCGCTCTTGATGCGCACGCGAATCGAATCTCCAATATTTCCCTTCTCCAAGCAGATCGCGGGCAACACCACTCGAATCCCGTCCTGATCCCAGAGAAGCGTAACCGTCGCCCCCTCGCGCAAAAGAAAATGCTGACTGGCCTGCGAATTAATCGCCGCAGGAGAAGCTTTCACAAGCGCCGCCGAATCGCGCGGCAGTGGATCTCCGGCTGTCTGCGGCCAGCGGACCAGAAACGGCACACAATCTCTGGGATTGGCGCAACGCAGCAGAAACTCCCAACTGTGGAGCGTACGGTCGAAGAAAACCTTTGTCAGTTCGAAGTGGACGTCCGCAGCCAGCGAGGGAACAGCGGCGCAATCGAGGTCGCGGGCACGCAAACCCCCGAGGGCAATCTCCCGCGGAACCGCTGCCAGACTAAGCTCTTCCGTGCCGTTTGCCGCCCGGGCCCGCAAAACCCCATTCATCCAGGCCGCAACCTCGGAACATGTCTCGGTTTTCGCCCGGGAATGCTTTACAGGAGCTTCACTATCGCGCTTGGAAACAGTCTGCACTTGTCCCATCCCGTTCCCTGTCGCGGCGACCAGGGTGATCGCCGCAACCAGATTGCGAAGCTGTTTCCTGCATCTCATACTCGTCTTATGCTCGTCTTTTAATTAAGTCGTCCGCTATCGCCCGAGATTGTTGATCGTCTGCAGCATTTGGTCCGCGGCATTCACGACCCGCGAATTTGCCTCGTAAGAGCGCTGCGCCACGATCATGTTGACGAACTCATCGACTACGCTCACATTGGATTGTTCGAGCATGCCCTGTACAATTGATCCTAGGCCCTCGGTTCCGCCCGGCGTGCCCACCACCGCATCGCCCGACGCCGTGGTTGCCAGAAACAAGTTGCTGCCCGTGCTGTTGAGCCCTCCGGGATTGTTGAACAGCGCGATCTGCAACGCTCCCACTTGCTGGGCCGCGGTTTGCCCCGCCAGCGTCACGCTGACCGTGCCGTCCGATCCCACCGTGATCGAAGTCGCTCCAGTAGGAATCGTAATGTTGGGCTGAAGCGCATCTCCGTCCTGGGTAACCAGATTCCCACTCTGGTCGGTGTGAAAACTGCCATCGCGTGTGTAAGCCGTCTGCCCATTTGGCAACAGCACTTGGAAAAATCCTTGGCCCTGAATAGTGAGATCCAGAGGATTGCCCGTCTGGGTAAAGTCACCTTGAGTCTGCATGACTTCGGAAGCGGCCGAGCGCGTGCCCAGTCCTACTTGCAATCCGGCTACGTACGTCGTTTGCTGCGTGGCGGCGGCTCCGGGCATGATTAAAGTCTGGTAAATCAAGTCTTCGAACTGGAGGCGTCGGCTGCGAAAACCGGTGGTGCTGGAGTTCGACAGGTTATTGGCGATGTTGTCCAGATTAAGTTCCTGCGCGGACATGCCGCTGGCCGCTGTATAGAGGGCGCGAATCATCGGTCTTCCTCCCTGCCTTTTTCGTCAGACAGTTTGCTGAGCGTTTTTTTGGTTAAACGTGGGGCAGATCCTGCACCGCCGCCAGGTTGAGTTGGTTATCGAACAGGGTGAGCGCGCGCTGCAACATTTCCGTATTGCGCTGCACGGTGATCAACTGAACCACGCTCAGCATGGGGCTGACGTTGGAATTTTCGAGCATGCCCTGGCTGACGGAAGTGGCAGCGGCCGGCAACTCGGAATTTGCGGGAGCGGAATACAAGGCATTGCCTTCGGCCGTTAAGCTGGTGGACGGAGCAAACTCGGCCAGCCGGAGTTGGGCCACCACTGCGCCATCCACCGAGATGGTGCCATCGCCGCTCACGGTCACCGCTCCGGCAGGAAGGTTCACGGGAACCGGCTGGGAAAGCGGCAGTTGCTGCGCCAACACCGTCGCCCCCTGCGCGGTCATCAGTTGTCCGTTAGGCGCTACGTGAAAGCTGCCATTGCGCGTGTAGAGAGTTTGTTGTCCCGATTGCACCACGAAGAAACCGCTCCCCGAAAGCCCCAAGTCCAGAGGATTGCCCGTCGCGCTCAACGTAGCGGCGGTCAGGTCGGTGCGACTGCCGCTCAGCAGCCCAAAATTATTGATTACCGCGTTCAGAGGATTCAAAGCGAGGTTTCCCGGTCCTGTCAGAAACGACCGGAAAGTCGCCTGCTGCGCGCGATATCCCGTGGTGGCGAGATTCGCCAGATTATTTGCGACTAATTCCAGTTCCTGGATTTGCGCCGCCAACCCAGTACACGCGGCATAGTAGCCACTGTCCATATCTGCTCTCCTCAATGGATCTCCTAGCACTTGGAATTCCAACTGGGACCAGCCGATCATCAGCGGCGCGCAAGGATTGCCACGAAAACTCCCTTAATCCATCAGGACTCTCCCTCAGTGAGCGGGGACATAGGAAATCCTTGCCACGAGGCGATGTTGGCTCGGCAAGATGTTCCTTTTAGCTGAGAAAAGCAGCAATGCGGGGAACTACGAATGGTCCGCATTCGCGATGCACTCCTTATACGCGATTTCTTGACCCGCGACCTGAAAGGTCGTCCCTCCTAATCTATTCCCTACCAAGTGGTTCAAGAAAACACAGACCGGGCGTTTCCCGCCAGCACATAGAATTCACTCTTCGTTCTTGGCCGCAGTATCCGGCACCACAGTAAGCATTGCCTGCACTTATCGACAAATGGCCCGATAAACTTCAGTTCAAAATCAGACCGCGCTAATACCATGTTTGTGCGCGCGGTCGAATTTCTAAGAGCTTACCGATTTCAGGCCGGTTGGCATCCCTGGAAAGGACGCAGCTCATTATCCTAGAACGTAAGCATAGACCGACTCCACTTTCCTGGCGGTCTGCTCTATGGTGAAGTGCTCGATGACCCTCTTTTTTCCATTAACCCCCATAATTCTTGCTGAGACAGGGTCCGAGCAGATGCGACAGATGGCTTCCGCCATCGCGGTCGCATCTCCCATCGGCACGAGGATTCCGGTTATGCCATCTTGCACAATCTCGGGAACGCCTCCTCCGTTCGTGGCGACGACCGGTTTGCAGGCGGCCATGCCTTCGATGATGACCTGTCCGAAGGGTTCGCCTTTCGTGGAGGCATGGACCACAACGTCGAGTTCAGAGATGGCTTGTTTCACGTCGCTGCAGAAGCCGGTAAATTGCACGACGTTCTCCAAGCCGAACTGGCTGGTCAATTGCCGCACCTCCCGTTCGTATCGGTCTTCGCCAAACAGGGCTGCGCCAATGATCAAGAACTTGGCCCCGGGAAAGCGCCGGATGACCTGCGCAGCCGCTTGAATAAAAACGTGCTGCCCCTTCCAGGCAGAAATTCTTCCTATCAAACCGATCCGGAAAAGCCCCTGGGCCGTGAGGTCCACGGCTGTCGGCAAGTCGGAATTGGTTCCATCATGCACCACCGACGCAATGCGCACGTCCTGGTTCAGCTTGACGCCCGAAGGCACGGCCAGGCTGCGAAAATCGTGGCGTAGGCGAAGGGTCCGCAGGGTAGCGGCGGAGTTGGTGATCACATAACTGGGGACCAGGCGGCACAGCAATCTGAAGGCCCGGGCCACCAGCGGAGGGAGGTAATCGTCTTCGATGCGGTCGCGAACATGCCAGATCACGGGGCGTGAAGAGAGCAGTCCCGCAAGGCCTCCGATGATGTCGGCCTTTAGAGAGTTAGTGTGCACCAGATCGATAGCGTGGGCACGGATGAATCGCACCAACCGGCGCACATAAACCCAGACAGTTGCGATGTCCGCCAAACGAAACAGCGTTTTGATTCCCAGGTTATCTTTTCTCTCTCCAGTCACCCGCGAAGATAAAGGAAGAATATGAGTTTCCGCAACAGGGCGAAGCTGCTCAGCTAACGGACCCTCCGCCCCCAGGACCACAACCGGCTTGATTTTCTTTTGATCGAGATGGGAAACAAGATTGAGCAGAGCGATTTCCCCGCCACTCAGCGCGGCTGTGTGATCGAAGAACAATACCCGGATAGGCAAAGGGGAGGTGGCTGTGCGGCTCATGAACTACAACTTCGGCAGGGCGGAAGAAAAACTTGAAGTTTACAACCGGCTCGGGATCAATCGAGGACCAACGTGGATCGATAAGACTATTCTTTGCCTGGGGAGAAACGAGGCCTGGAGAGAAACGAGGTGCGTCCCTTGGTACGCGGGGGATTTCATAGGTTCGTATTACGATGGAGCAATGTTGGCCGTAGTACTTTTAATCGCGGGTCTAGTGCTGAACACAAACTGCAGGCGGGTCATGAGCGCTGTGCCACTCGCACCTATCGGCAGCGCCAAGGACGAAGGCACCTCCGGTGAACAAGCGAGAACGGCGGACTCGTTCTTGGAGAGCCTGGGGGTCAATGTTCACCTCACCTATTTTGATACCGGCTATGGAGATTTCGAAGTCATCAAGAAAAGACTAGTGGATCTTGGCGTCCGTCATCTGCGCGATGGAGCTCAATTTACCGGCGACCACAACTACAACAACATTTTTTATGGCCGGCTCAAAGACCTGGCCAACTCGGGCATCAAATTCGATCTTATTTTCGATCCCCGTTCCAGCGTGGGGCAACTGACAGAAAAGAAGCTGAGCGCGGTAGTGGCCATGGCCGGTAATTCCCTAGAGGCGGTGGAAGGTCCGAACGAATATGACAACAGCGTTGACCGCAACTGGGCTTATACCCTGCGCGAATATCAAGCCCTCCTCTATCAGACGGTAAAAGTAAACCCGGCGACTCGGGAGCTACCTGTCATTGGTCCTTCGTTTGTTCACGCCGAGAGCCGGGATGCAATCGGCGACCTTGCCGCTTACCTCGACTATGGCAACCTGCATTCGTATCCGGGCGGGAGGATGCCAACCTCCAGTTTCCAGAGCGGCGAAGAAATCTTGAGAGCTCGCAAGGTCAGCGGCGCCCGGCCGCTGATCCCCACCGAGACGGGATACCACACGGCAGTAGGCAGCCGCTCCGGCCAGCCTGGAATTTCGGATCAGGCCTTTGCCAAATATTTGCCTCGGTTGTATTTGGAATATTTCAACCAGGGATTCGCACGCACGTATCTCTACGAATTGAGCGACGAGAAGCCAGATCCAGAGCGAGTTAATCCGGAACACGACTTTGGACTGCTTACTTCCTCCGGCGAACCCAATCCGGCATATTTCTCGCTGCGCAACTTAATCAGTATCGTGGCTGAGACGCGAGAAGGAGACACCCGGCCGCCCTTTACGCCTGGCCAACTGTCTTACAGGTTGCGAGGGGATACTTCCGGGATCCACCACAGCTTGCTGCAAAAGCGGGACGGACGGTTTTATCTGATCCTTTGGCATGAAGCCTCGAGTTATGACAGCGTGGCGAAGTCGGACACTTTCGTTCCAGTCCGCCGTCTGGTCCTCGAGTTAAGCCAGGCCCGGCAGGTGAACTCATATCTCCCGCTTAAATCTTCCCAAGTGGTTGAGCATGACGAGAATTCGCATAGCATCGAGCTCGATGTTCCCGATCATGCATTGGTCATCGAAATCGTCCTCTAGATTTGTGAAGCCCTCGACGGGGCGCGCACGCCTTTGATCATACTTTGAAGTATGCGACCGAGTTCCAGTGCTGGCGAATCCGCGTCGCGGGCCGGTGAGCGGCGATATACTCGTTGACCGCCCGCGCGCAGCCCTCCCATGTGTGGTAATCGTCAATGATGACCACACCATTTTCCGCCAGGTGGGGTACCAGATGGGTGAGACAGCTCATGGTTGAGTCATACCAGTCTCCGTCCAGCCGAATGACAGCGATCGGGCAAGGTGGCCGAAATGCTGGAAGCGTGTTGTCGAACCATCCTTTAACGATGGTGTACCGGCCAGCACGGCTCTTTTGCATAGCGGCTTCAGCCTCGCTTTGGGACGCAGTGCAGTTATTGAAATAGGAAGAGCCCTTAGTGTTGGATTGCCATTGCAGCGCCGCTTGCCCATCAATGCCCTTTGCGGGTGGAAGCCCCTCAAAGCTGTCGAAGAGGAAATAATCGCGATTTTGGCCGAGCACTTCCACCATCGCCGCGCTCATACCGCCACGCCATACACCGCATTCGACCACACAACCCGGCACACTTGCGGCCTTAGCCGCGATGTGCAGGTTGGCGATCACATCCCAAGGTTTCAGCATCGTAAAATTCCTGTATGTGCGCTGAATGCCCCAGAATCTTAGAGTTTCCCAGACCCGATCACCCGCGCGTTGGACCAAGTTCACCAAAGCCATTCCGGGCAAATGCTGCCCCACATGCGAACGCCATCGACGTTTGACCGCCCTTCTTACCGTGGACGGAACCATAGCCAGCAGTTCGCGAACCGAATAGCCCTCCCAGCTCTCACACAGAGTGGGATGAACGCAGCGTTGCACGGGTGATTCCTCGCTGTCCATCAGATGCCTCAAAGCCGGATTTTTTTCGGCATGATCGCGCCGAACGTACAGAATAGAGTTCTGTCTGTACCAGAATTCAATCGTATCGTCGTTCCAAATTTGGGGACGAATGATATCGAAAGCCAAATAGTCGTGGTGGCGGAACAGTTTCTGCCAATAGTCTGGCCACTGGCAATTGAGGTGGTAGTGACCCCGCTGCCAGGGGATCGCGGCGGAAAACAGCACGTGCGGAGACAACCGGACCAAATCGGCTACCAGACCTTCGGCGCGAGCTGGGGGAAGGTGCTCGGCAGTCTCCATACTGATCGCCAAATCAAATTGACGGTCCAGACTGAAGGAGCGCCGGAGATCGCAGCGGGCAAACAAGGGTGCGGGGATCTTGAGCACTTCCGTCGGCACGTAAGCGCCGTCAAGGCCACGCACGTCGTCGATTCCGTGACGCAGAAATTCGGCTAACCAGGAACCCTCTCCGCACCCGACATCGACCACGCTTTTCGGCCCCAATAGGGACAGCACTAGCGGCACAATTTTTTGTGCCGAGTGGCGGGAGCCTTCTTCGATGTTTTCGAAAAAAGACTGGTCGTATCTATCCGGGGCGGCGGCCATAGGTTATCGTTTCTGTCTCTCTATTCATCGGTCACATGTAGCGCAACTTTATAAATCGCCCGGCAAGGAGCAGGGATAGCTGCCTGGGAGTGGTCCGGATGGCCAGGATGATGGAAGCTAGCGCCAACCATTTCAAAAAGCTGCCGCTAACCCTGAAGGCGGAGGCCATGTGCTCGCTCCACCCCGGAGATCTGCCGGAACGAGTAAGCCGATAATAAAGATAGTGCAACGTAAGCAGTCTCCAGTTGCCCGATTTCCACTTGGCAGGCTGAGGATCGAATCCCCGCGAGGCCGCAACTTTTTCCAAGTGGGCCGCCCGGATCTGGTGCTGGGCGATCACCTTGGCCAGATTCTCCAATTTCATCGCCGACAGTTTGCCATTCATGTTGGCAGTGTGAAAACGATAGGCCGCTCGGGGCAAGTGTTTGAGCGTCGCGATCTTGCCGAACAACGGTGCAGTGTCCATAAGAAATGTTTCGGCGCCAATGGCTTTGACGTCCTCCGGCAAGGGGAAGACCTGCTCCAGAAAATGCCGCGACCAGGCATTCCCTGAATTGGGCGGCGACACGTAAGCGCCCGGCCCTCGCTCCAAGGTTAACTGTCGGAGATCGCCTTCAGCCGCAGGCTTTGCAGGTATCCTTTCTGTCGATGATGCCTGCGTGCCATGGACCACCCTCAAATAGGTCTGAGATCGAACCACATCGCAGTCACGTAATGCCTGGGCATGAACCGACACGGCTCCCGGAAGCAGGTAATCGTCGGCATCGAGAAAAATTACGATCACGCCGCGGCTTATGCCGAAACCATGATTCATGGCCGAAACCATGCCACCATTCTGCCTGCACGAGACGATAATGCGGTCCCCGAAGGAAGCGAGGACTGATTCCGAGTCGTCAGTGGATCCATCGTCCACCACGATGACCTCCAGTGGCTGGTAACCTTGAGATAGGGCGCTCTCGATGCACTGCCGCAAGTAATCGCCATAGTTGTAATTGAGGATGACGATGCTGGCCAGCGGATGCTCACGCGGACTGCCGTGCTTTGGGCGGCTAAAGTCCGGCTTCGCATTCGAAGTTTCCGGCATGATTCCCTTCATCATTGCTGCCTCCTATCTGGGGCGAAAGTTTTCTGCGCAAAGCATCCGGGCGGAAGGCACAGCGGGTAATCAATCCCAGACCCCGCAAGACATCCAGGGTATCGAAGCCCTCCCAACAGGAACCGATCATGCGCGCGGCCACAAATGGGGAAAGCAGCGTTCGCCAACAGCTGACCATAGCCCACAGAAGCCCATCCATGGTGTGGACGGCAGCGCCCAGTTGGGCTGCGGTACGCATGGTGGCCGGCGAGCTGCGCGCCCGAACGCGGGTACAGCAAGCTTCCATGCGAGCCAACGGCGCTTCAAGTTCTGCCAGAGTCGATTCCCAGGACAGGCGCGGGTGGACGGCAGCGCGCCCCGCCAATCCCATCCGGCGGCGCAATCCCCTGGACTGGGAAAGTTGCCGGAGCCGAGCAACCATGCTTGCGACATCTTTTATCGGGGCGGAAAAACCATTCTCTCCATCCACAATGGTGGTGGGCACCAAGCCCACGCGCGTAGCCAGCACCGGAGTTTCGCAGGCCATGGCTTCGAGAACCGTGACCGGTCCGCCTTCGATACGCGACGTAACCAGATGGACATCGATGGAAGAATAAAATGCGGGCAAGTAACTCTGAGGAATGAATCCGGTGTAGTTGGCGGATATTCCCAGACGCCGAAACCGGCGGACTTCCTCGCCCCAGCCGAGGCCGAGAAAACACACGTGCAGGTTGCGAATCGCAGCCCGCGCCTCCCGGACAACCGTTTCCAGCGTGTCCAGGCCTTTGCGGCCTTGATCGTCGTTGCTGGTTTTGTTGCCAATAAAGCCTACGGCAAAGGCAGTTTCTGGAATCCCGAAGCAGGCCCGTTCGGGTTCTACGCGATGGAAGAAGTTCGCATCCACGCCGTGGGGAACTACGGTGATGGAGTGTTCGGGAAATTGTTCTTCGATCCTGGATTTCCACTCTGAGGTGCAAGCGATCAACTCTTTTGCACTGCCCGCCGCCGCGCACATGGATGGATTCCAACTGGTGACGTGATGGAGCCAAAATATCGAGGGAGGCAAGGGCTGCGGGTGAACGGCAGCGCATAGAAGTTGGAAGCTCTTGTCGGTGAGGGGAAATATGAAGTCGACCGACTGGACCAGGATCCGAACCAAATCAGGCCGCAGGCGGATCATTTTGTCGGTGAGTATCCAGAATTCGTATTGATCCTGAAAACGTCGCATGACATGCTGTGCCATCTGACCCACGATCCAAGAGGAAACATTCGGCACGATAAGCACACGCGGCTTTCCGCCGAGCGGTTCTCCGCGCAGAAGATCGACAGGATGCGGGAGCGCAAACTGGCTCGATAGATTTGCGGAGCTTGAATTTGCGATATTAATCTTCACGGAATTCATGGGCGATTCTCCAGCAGAACCGATCGCAGAACTTCTCCGTCAGCATAGGGCAGCTCCAAGACGGTTTGAGTAGTGAGGCCGAATGGGGGCCGATTTAGAAATACCCCCGAGCGGTCATAAACGCGCGTGTCTGGTCCGTGCGGTTTGTCCAGGTTGGGACGAGAATTTTTTCCTACGTAGAGATGTTCTGTGATGAGAACGTAAGGATATGCTGAACACTTTCTTAAAACGGCCTGAATCTCGCGATTCGACAGGTGCTGAAGAACTTGGCGAATGAGACACAGTTGGCCATTCGGGAGTTCGTCTTCGATGATGTTCAAGCAGGCAAAGCGGACCTTGGAATCGCCGAACCGCGTGCTGTAGTGGGCGATCAGGGCGGGTACGATATCGACCCCGACGTAGTCGAAATTTCCACCTGCAACCAAGCGCTGACCGACCCTGAAGTCTCCACAGCCCAAATCCACCAGGCGCGTGATCTTATTTTCGCGGCCGAAGGCCGACACCCATTCGCAATAGGGCTGGGCATAGGCAATGCCTGAACCAGGCCCGGAGGAAAACGCTTGCTGGCGGTCGTTGGTCGTCCACTGGCGACGGCTGTAAGCATCAGCAAAAACTTCGGCTACCGGCCGGGTCCTACTCGTTCGACGAGTCCTGGAGACGAGCCAGCGCAGGCGATACTCACGCACAACGGCGAGAGTCATGGCTTTGATCAGCCGACGCACAGTCATGAGGCACTCCTTGTGAGGTGGGGACTTTCCCCACCTTGAATTTGAATCCGACTTTGAACTTGATCTCGATCTGGAGGTGGATCGTTGCGTCGATCTTGCTGCAACACGTGCTCGTAAATTTTTTCCAGCTCGACGGCGACTTGAGGCCAAGCAAACATCT
>Ga0302324_100014983_pt1 | contig 15584 bp, 12 predicted proteins | sample Palsa_T0_1_FD_201949 | JGI IMG/M metagenome (GOLD analysis project Ga0302324, IMG submission 201949) | Peat permafrost microbial communities from Stordalen Mire near Abisko, Sweden - Palsa_T0_1 | ecosystem: Environmental > Terrestrial > Soil > Palsa > Peat permafrost | place: Sweden: Abisko...
CGAGCCCCCCCCCACCCCCCAGGCGCACGGCGATCCTTCCCCCCCGATCAGCTTCCGCAATATCTGGGTGCGCAAATTGGGGCCGCAGTGATTCTGTGGGCGCACCGAGCGCCCCCAGCACTTGCTGGACACCTACTGGCTCGGGCGGCTTCGGGCACAACCCAGCCGTTGTCGGACGATGACGAACTCAACATTAACGGTCTTGCCCCAGATTGTCTCCACCTTTTGTTACGGCGTCCACGCGGGTGGTGTTAGACGACGTTTGCCGTCCGCGGAGCGTTTGACATCTGGGCCATCGAGCGCCTGGCGATCCCATAGCTCGCAAGTCACCTGGCCATGGCGTTGGTCCAATGCTTCGCAGTAATTGGTGTACAGACATAGGCGGACCTGGTCGCCCCGCCCACTGGCTACTTTGCGGAACCAGTCCGGATCGGCGAGAGCCTGCCGGGCGAATCCGACGATGTCAGCGTGGCCGATCGCGAGCACAGCTTCCGCCTGCTCGAAACTGTGAATTCCGCCGGTGGCAACCACGGGAGTCGAGAAACCTTTGTCGCGCACCGCGGCGCGAACGTGCGCTGTCGCTTCGAGATTCCGCCCGAACGGGCCTTGCGCATCGGAATAGTACGAAGGCATGCACTCGTAGCCGCTGCGACCTGTATAAGGGTAGGCCGCTTCGCCAACTTTGGGTTGCTTGGCGTCGTCGAACTTACCGCCCCGCGATAGAGATAGATAGTCCATGCCTGCGCGTGCAAACTCGCAGCCGAAGAAGGCCGCATCGTGCGTGTCGGAGCCGCCCGAGATGCATTCGTCCGCCAGGAATCGACAGCCTATAACGAAGTCGTGGCCGACTTCGGCGCGTACTCGAGAGAATACTTCGAGCGGCAGCTTCGCGCGACTGGCGACATCGCCGCCGTATCCGTCGTCTCGCACGTTCGAACGAGAAAGAAACGAAGCCATGGTGTACGCGTGCGCGAAGTGCAGTTCGACGCCGTCGAAGCCCGCATCGCGACTGCGTCGCGCGGCATCGGCAAACAGGCCTGGCAATTGTGCCGGCAGATCGCGAACATGCTGCAGATGCATGTCCGTCACTCGCTCTCGAGAGCCAAATTCGAGTGACTCCAACTCGCGCGCATCCAAGACTTGTGCGGCTTCGTTGGCGGGTAGCGCAGACAGCCAACTGCGTACTTCGGCGTCGGACGCGTCAAACCGCCCGTAGGCGGCTTTGTGCCGCGGCGTTATCGCTAGAAATTGCGCGAAGAAACGCGAGGGCTGCGGTCGCCGGCGGATCGACAAAAAGTCAATCAGCTGGATGAACAATCGTGTTTCACCGCCGCTGGCCTCACGGACGACGCGCACGAGATCGCGCAAGCCGGGCACAAAGCGGTCGTGCCCAATGCGCAGCAACGGTCCGCTCGATACATCGCGAATGCCTGTTGCTTCCACCACTATCGCTCCGGGGCGACCGCGGGCGAAGCATTCGTACCAGTCAAGCACATCGGAAGTGACTAATCCCTCTTCGCTCGCGCGCCACGGCACCATGGCGGGAACCCACGTTCGTTGTCGTAACGTGATTGTTCCGACCTGTACCGTTGAGAACAAGCGTGAGGCCGCCGCTTCGGCCGCGCTCGGCCACTGCCCCGGGCGAGCGGTGTGTCGAATTCGCTCAGGCGGGCGCCACATTGGTCGCTATTTCCTGCCGGGTACGACGGCGGTGGCCTCGATTTCAACTTTCGCCTGTGCTTCCATGAGGGCGACGACCTGAACGACGCTCATCGCGGGAAAACTCTTTCCCATGACGGCGCTGTACGCGACGCCGATGTCCTTGAGCTCTGCGTGATACTCGTCGCGGCTTGTGACATACCAAGTCAGGCGTACGATGTTTTCCGGCCCTGCCTGCGCCTGAGCGAGTACCGTGCAAATGTTCTCGAGGGCTTGCCTCACCTGATCGGCCAGACGTCCGCTGTTGAAACGGCCCTGCGCATCCCAGCCTACCTGTCCGGCGATGAAAATTTGCGGACCTGAGGCAACAATGCCGTTACTGTAGCCGCGTGGCCGGGGCCATTGCTCTGGTTGTAGAATCTGCCGATCCATCTTACTCATGTGTTTAACTCATTCATTTCGCGCCTCATTGAGAAGCTCGCGCGCGATGATCAACTTCTGGACTTCCGTGGCGCCCTCGTAGATGCGCAGGGCGCGTATGTCGCGGTAAAGACGCTCGGGGATTTCTCCCTGCACCACCCCGCGGCCGCCAAACATCTGCACCGCACGGTCGATCGTGCGTTGCGCCGACTCGGTGGCCGACATCTTGGCCATGGCGACTTCCTTTGTGACCGAAGCGCCGCGATCGCGCAACCACCCCGTCCGATAGGTCTGGAGACGCGCTGCATCGATTTCTGTCGCCATGTCGGCAAGGGCGGCCTGGGTCAGCTGCAGATCGGCAAGTGTCTTGCCGAATATCGGTCTCATCAGCGAATGCTTCAGCGCCTCATCGAGTGCGCGCTGCCCAAAACCAAGGGCGGCACCAGCGACCGAGGTGCGAAATATATCGAGGGTGCGCATCGCGAGCTTGAAACCAGCCCCTTCGGCGCCGATGCGATGAGTCGCTGGAACGCGGCAATGCGAGAAGGAGAGGGTGGCCAGCGGATGGGGTGCGATAACGTCGATTCGGCTCTTAATCTCCAATCCCGGAGTGCCCGCGTCGACGACGAACGCGCTGATTCCGCGCGCAGCCACGGAACCGTCGGGTCGAAATTCAGCGGGCTGGGTGCGTGCGAAGACGCAATAAAATTCGGCGATCCCACCATTGGATACCCAGGTCTTCTCGCCGTCCAGCACGTAGGAGCCGCCGTCGAGCCGGGCACTGCATTGAATGGCGGCGACGTCGGATCCTGCTTGGCTCTCTGAGAGGGCGAAGGCGGCGATCGCCTCTCCGGCTGCGACGCGCGGCAGATATCGGCCCTGCAGTTCCGGCGAGCCTGCGATTGAGATGGCGCCGCTGCCCAGACCCTGCATGGCGAAGGCAAAGTCCGCGAGCCCGTCGTACCATGCCAGGGTCTCTCGGATGAGTGCCAACGCACGAACGTCGAATTGTGCGACGGCAGGAACATCTGTGGCCGCAGGAGCAGGTGCGGTCGCAGGCAACTGTGATGCCGCATGCGGCGCGGTGTAAGGCACCGAATATCGCGTCCAGCCGGCGCCACCGAGCACCCGCACGAGCGCGCGGCACGCTTCATCAACCGAGGTCCTGCCTTCCGCGTGCGTGCGCCGCGCAAGGTGACTTACTGCCCAGGCGTCCAGACGTTGCGCGAGCTCACGATGCGCAGGCTCGAAGAACGGCCACTCGAGGAAGTTGCGGACACGCATCGCGAGGTCAATTACCGTGGAATTGCGGCTTCTGCTTCGCCGCGAACGCCCGGTATGCGCGGCGGAAGTCTTCGGTCTGCATGCAGATCGCCTGGGCTTCGGCCTCGGCGTCGATCGCCTCGTCGATGGCCTGATTCCATTCGGCGTGCAGCATCTTTTTTGTCATGGCATGGGCGAAGGTCGGGCCGGAGGCGATTTCCGCAGCCAGCTGCAGCGATTCTTTCAATACGTCGTCCGGAGACACTTGGCGGTTGAAGAAACCCCAGGCGAGCGCCTCGTCCGCGGACATGGAACGCCCGGTATACAGCAGCTCGGAGGCACGCCCCTGGCCGATGATACGCGGCAGTATGGCGCAGGCTCCCATGTCGCAACCCGCGAGCCCCACGCGCGTGAACAAGAACGCCGTTTTTGCCCTCGGTGTGCCCAATCGAAAATCCGACGACATGGCGAGAATGGCGCCCGCACCAGCGCAAACACCGTCGATCGCGGCCACGATGGGCTGCGGGCAGTGACGCATGGCTTTGACGAGATCGCCCGTCATGCGGGTGAACTCGAGCAGACCCGCGGCGTCCCGCTCGGTCAAAGGTCCGATGATCTCGTGCACATCGCCTCCCGAGCAGAAATTCCCGCCCGCGCCGCAGAGAACGATGGCCCGGACGGAGTCGACTCCCACGAGGCCGCGGAACAAGTCTCGCAGCTCCGCATAGGAATCAAACGTGAGCGGGTTCTTGCGCTCGGGGCGATTCAGGGTGATGACGCCCACGCGTGCTTCCTGGCGCCACTCGAAGTGCTTCGGCTGGGGCGCGAATTCGCTCATGAGCGGATATTCCGTTTGAGCTCGCCCAACAGTTCGACCAATTGATTCTTGTGCTTCATGCTCATGCCCTCGAACAGTTCGATCACCCACTGCTCGTGCTCGGCGGCCATGCGCCGGAATTGCCGTTGACCCTCTGAAGAGAGCTTGACGTGGAACACGCGTCTGTCCGCCGCGTCGACCTCACGGAGCACCAGTCCGTCCTTCTCAAGACCATCGGTGATGCCGGTGACGTTGCCGCCGGTCACCATCAGGCGTAGCGACAGCTCGCTCATCTTCAGCCCCTGCGGGGCGCGCTCGAGTTGTGCCATCAGATCGAACCGCGGCAGTGTCGTCTCGAATTTCGACTGCAGGTTTTGCCGCACGAGATTCTCGATACGATTCGTGCAGGCAAGCAGGCGTAACCACAGGCGCACGGACAAGTGATGATCGTCGTGGATGCGGGTTTCCGCGTCCGGCTCGACCAGCTTCAGTGTATTCTTCGCCTTTACCATAGGATTGCCTCTTAGATGACCTCGCCCCCGGCTAAAACGATACTCTGGCCCGTGACGCTTTCGGATCCCGGCCTGCACAACCACATCACGGTGTTGGCGACCTCCTGCGGGTCGACGAGCCGGCGCTGCGGATTGGAAGCCACCAGCGCCGCCAGCGCCTCGCTGTCGCTGCGGCCCGTCTTGCTCTTGATGTTGGCTATGGCCTCTTTCACGATGTCGGTATCCACGAATCCCGGACAGACGGCGTTCACGGTGATGTTGAGGGCCGCGTATTCCAGAGCGAGCGAACGCGTCAGGCCGATGACCGCGTGCTTTGAACTTGCGTACGCCGAAATGTAAGAGGCGCCGCGCAGGCCCGCGATACTCGCGATGTTGACGATGCGCCCGAACCCAGCGGTCAGCATGTCGGGCACGGCGTGGCGCGTGGCGCGATAGGTACCCGTCAGATTGACGGCGATCAAGCGGCTCCACAACGCGTCGTCCGTGTCGGTGAACTTGGCGCTGGCCGCTTGTCCGGCGTTGTTGACCAGCAGGTGCACGGGTCCGAAATGGCCGCGCGCGGCGGCGAAAGCGCTCCGGACCGATGCCGCATCGGTCATGTCGGCCACGATCGGAAACGCCCGCTCCTTGCCATTCAAACCATCGGACACCCGCCGCAGATTGTCCGCGCCGCGTCCGAAAAGCGACACGTATACCCCGTCCGCCGCCAGTGCCGCGGCTATGACGGCTCCGATTCCACGGCTTGCGCCGGTGACGATCGCGTGTTTTCCGGCCAGCGGCGTCGGTGCTGTGTGCGTGCTCACACGGGGTCTCCGGAGTGCGCGGCGCGCTGCAGGTTTCTCTCCAGCTGCGCTTTGCCGGAGAGATATTGCCTGGGCCACCATTGAGATCGATAGCCTTGCCGAGCCGCAGCGTCTAGCGTCCAGGCGGGGTTCGCCAGGTGAGGGCGCGCGATCGCGCACAAATCCGCCCGACCCGAGGCGATGATGGAATTGACGTGGTCCGGCTCGAAAATGTTCCCGACTGCCATGGTGGCGATGCCGAGCTCGTTGCGAATCTTGTCGGCAAACGGCGTTTGCCACATTCGCCCGTACAGCGGCTGTTGATCGGGCACGGTCTGGCCGGTCGAGACGTCGACGAGGTCGATGCCCGCGTCTCGAAAAGCGCGCACGATCGTCAGAACGTCGTCGTCGCTCAGGCCGCCTTCCATCCAGTCGGTCGCTGATATGCGCACGGACAGGGGCTTATCCGCTGGCCACAGTGCCCGCACCATCCGCAGGATCTCCAACGGAAATTGCAGGCGATTCTCGATGCTGCCGCCATATGAGTCGATGCGGCGATTGGTCAGCGGCGACAAGAACGATGCCAGCAGGTAGCCGTGCGCCATGTGCAGTTCGAGCATGTCGAAGCCCGCCTGAAGACCGAATCGGGCCGCGCACGCGAAATCATCACGGACCTTGTCCATGTCCGCCCGCGTTATCTCGATCGGCGACTGGCTGATTCCCTCGTAGTAGGGAATGGGCGAGGGCGCCACGAGCGGCCAGTTGCCGGTGGGTAGCGGATGATCCATCTTTTCCCAGCCGAGCTGGGTGGAGCCCTTTCGGCCGGAATGCCCCAGCTGCAGGCAGATCTTCGTCGGGGAATGTCGGTGTACGAAGTCGACGATGCGCCGCCAGGCATCGCGCTGAGTCTCGTTCCACATACCCGTGCAGCCGGGCGTAATCCGGCCTTCCGGCGATACGCAGGTCATCTCGGTGTAGACGAGACCGGCTCCGCCAAGCGCCCGGTGTCCATAGTGGACGAGGTGCCAATCGTCGGGCGCGCCATCCACCGCGCAGTACTGAGCCATGGGCGAGACCACCACCCGATTTACCAGTTCCATACCGCGCAGCTTGAATGGCAGAAACATGGGGGGGCGAGGCTCTTCCGTCCCTTCACGATTCGCGAACCACCGCTCGTAGGCCTCGACGAAGCCCGGGTCGCGCAGCTTGAGATTCTCATGTCCGATCCGCTGGCTGCCCGTCAACAGACTGTAAGCGAACTGCTCCGGCGGCAGGTGCACGTACCGCGCCACGTTCTCGAACCACTCCATTCGATTGCGCGCTGCGCTCTGCAACTTTAGGACCTCGATGTGACGCTCTTTTTGATACGCGCCGAGCGCTGCGCCCAGATCCGCCGTGGCGGTCACATGGCGGGCGAGGGAGATGGCATCTTCCATCGCGAGCTTCGTCCCCGAGCCGATGGAGAAGTGCGCCGTGTGGGCGGCGTCGCCGATGAGGACGGTACTGCCGTGGTGCCAGCGCTTGCACGCCACGCGATTGAAGTTGAGCCACGCCGAGCCTCGAAGGTGATTGGCATTACTCTGCAACCGGTGGCCGTCGAGATAGCGCTCGAAGAGCGTCTCGCAAAAGGCGATCGACTGTTCGGTATTGAACTTGTCGAGTCCGTGCGCAGTCCAGGTCTCCTCCCGGGTTTCCACGATCACGGTAGAGAGTTCCTTGCTGAACTGGTAGGCATGGATCTGGAACCAGCCGTGCTGGGTCCGCTCGAAGGCGAACGTGAACGCGTCGAACTGCTGCGTCGTTCCGAGCCAGATGAAGCGGCACTTGCGCACGTCGATATCGGGCTCGAAAACGCCGGCGTAGCTGCTGCGAGTCAGGCTATTCACGCCGTCTGCCGCGATGATGAGGTCGGCATCCCGGAAGCCGGAGTTGTCGTCCACCTGATGCTGAAATACCTGGTGGACCCCCAACTCCCGGGCGCGCTCCTGCAGCAGGCCGAGCAGCCGCTTGCGGCTGATGCCGCAGAATCCGTGACCGCCGCTTAAGAACCGCCGGCCGCTGAAATGTATGGCGATATCGTCCCAGTGGTGGAAACTTGACAGGATAGCGGAGTGCGTCTGCGCGTCCGCCCCACGAAAGTTGCCCATCGTCTGGTCGGAAAATACCACGCCCCAGCCGAAAGTGTCGTCGGGACGGTTACGCTCGTATACTTCGATCCGCGCCGACGGTAGTGCCTTGCGCAGCAGAATGGCGGCGTAGAGCCCTGCGGGACCGCCGCCCAGGCAGACGATTCGCCTCATTCTGATTACCCCTCTTCACACGCGTATCGTCCGAGTTCGCCCTATGTTATATTTGGAACTACTTTAGGTGTCAATTATTATTTCGCTGGAGATTCGATGAGCGCACCCTCTCAGATCGACACTCAAACGAAGTCCGCCGGTACCACGAGCGCGCAGACGCTGGCACAACTCGTTGGCGCAATTGTCGCCGGAGGCATTCGAGTCGTGGACCTCACGGTGCCGCTCGAATCCGCGACGCCGACCATCCAGCTGCCGCCGCCGTTCGCGCCTTCCAAGCCATTTTCGCTGGAGGAGATATCCCGTTACGACGCGCGCGGGCCCGCTTGGTATTGGAACAACATCGCGTGCGGTGAGCACACCGGCACGCATTTCGATGCGCCGATTCACTGGGTGACCGGCAAGGACTACGCCAACAATGCAACTCACAACATTCCAGTCGAGCGCTTCATCGGCCCCGCCTGCGTCATCGATGTCGCCGCGCAGGCAAAAATAAATCCTGACTTCCTCCTGACGCGGGAAGTGGTGGAGGAGTGGGAACGCAAGAACGGCCGCATACCCTCACATGCCTGGGTGCTGATCCGCACCGACTGGTCGCATCGGACGGGCGCCAAAGAGTTTCTCAACGCAGCGCCCGACGGCTCGCATACTCCCGGCTTTCATCCCCAGTGCGTGCCATTCCTGGCGAAGGAGCGCGATATTCTCGGCGTGGGTGTGGAGACCGTCGGCACGGATGCCGGGCAGGCTCACAGTTTCGATCCCATGTTTCCCTGCCACACCATCATGCACGGCTCCAACCGATTCGGACTAGCGAGCCTGACCAATCTCGACAAGCTGCCGTCAACCGGGGCGGTGGTCATTGCTCCGCCGTTGAAGATCGTCAACGGCTCCGGCAGCCCGCTGCGCGTACTCGCACTCGTGCCGACGTAGTTGATATGGAGCCCTGTTACTCGCGATGGTCCCTCGTAGTCGCGCGATGGCGCCGCGCGGCAGTTTAGGGAGCTGATCATGGCCGAGCGCTCTTTCGCCAAAGAAGTTCAGTCGCTGCGATTGGGTGAGGGCGAGGAATTTCACGGTGAGGGCATTCTCGCCGTCACCAAGGCGCTGCTGCAGTCCGGCGTTGCTTATGTCGGTGGCTACCAGGGCGCACCTATCTCGCATCTGATGGACGTTTTAGCCGACGCTGAAGCCGTTCTCAAAGAGCTCGGCGTCCATTTTGAAGCCAGCGCGTCGGAGGCGACCGCGGCCGCCATGCTGTCGGCGTCGATCAACTATCCGCTGCGCGGCGCGGTGACCTGGAAGTCGACGGTGGGCACGAACGTTGCCTCCGACGCGCTGGCCAACCTCGCCTCGTCGGGCGTAAAGGGCGGAGCGCTCATCATTCTCGGAGAGGATTACGGCGAAGGCGCGAGCATCATGCAGGAGCGGACGCACGCCTTTGCGATGAAGTCGCAGATGTGGCTGCTCGACCCACGCCCCCAGCTCGCAGCGATCGTGCGCGCCGTGGAACAAGGCTTCGAGCTGTCGGAAGCCAGCAATACGCCGGTCATGCTGATGCTTCGAATTCGGGCATGCCATGTCTACGGCCGCTTCAAGACGAAGAACAACCGCAGACCCGCGTTCTCGGCCGCAGACGCGCTCGCCGCCCCAGCGCGAGATTACAGCCGCATCATTCTACCGCCCTCGACCTACGCGCAGGAGCGCGAAAAGATCCAGACCCGATTACCCGCGGCACTGCGCTTCGTGGCCGAGCGCGGCCTCAACGAGGTCGTTGATGGCGCGGCGACCAATGTCGGCATCGTGCTGCAGGGCGGCCTGTACAACAACACGCTAAGAGCGCTCGAACTGCTCGACTGCGCCGATGCCTTCGGTGGCAGCAAGGTGCCGCTGTACCTGCTCAACGTCACCTATCCGCTCATACCGAAAGAATGGGCGAAGTTCTGCAGCGGCAAGCGCGCCGTGCTAATCGTCGAGTAGGGCCAGCCCGAGTACATCGAACAGTCCGCCAGCCAGATCCTGCGCCAGCACGATGTGAATACGCGCATCGTGGGCAAGGGCACGTTGCCGATGTTCGGTGAATACAGCGTCGATGTGCTGCGCCAGGGCATAGGCGAGTTCATCGATCAATGGGCGCCTCAATTGCGCGCTCACGCGGGAACGGTCGCGGCCCGTAAAACCGAAGTCTCGGCGATTTCCGCGGCAAAGTTGGCGGCGCTGGTGCCGCCACGGCCGTCCGGCTTGTGCACCGGATGCCCGGAACGTCCGTTCTTCGCGGCAATGAAGATTCTGCAGAAGGAAGTCGGGGCGCTGCATATCAGCGCGGACATCGGCTGCCATTCGTTTGCGACACTGCCTCCTTTCAACATGGGCAACAGCATCATGGGCTATGGACTGGGGGCTGCGGGCGCGTCTGCGTTCGGCACGGACGGGGGCAAGCGCGCCGTCGCGATCATGGGTGACGGCGGTTTCTGGCATAACGGCTTGACCAGCGGCATCGGCAATGCCGTGTTCAATAAACACGACGACCTGACGGTGATTATCGACAACGGCTACTCTGCCGCGACCGGCGGCCAGGACATCCTGTCTTCGCGGGCGGCCAGCCTTCAGCGGCAGGGGAACAACTCGATCATCGACGCGGTAAAAGGCGTCGGCGTCAAATGGGTCAGGCGGACGAATACGTATGACATGCGTGGGACGCTCAAGCTGCTGCGAGAGGCCTTGAGCACGCAATTACGGGGACCCAAAGTCATCGTCGTCGATGGTGAGTGCCAGCTCAATCGTCAACGGCGCGTGCGGCCATTGATGCGCAAGTCGATTCAGGACGGCAAGCGTATCGTGCGGGAGCGTTTCGGAGTCGATCCTGATACTTGCACCGGCGACCACTCGTGCATTCGGCTCTCCGGCTGCCCATCTCTGACGGTCAAGGAGAATCCTGATCCGCTGCGCAGCGATCCGGTTGCGCACGTGGACAATAGCTGCGTCGGCTGCGGCGTGTGCGGCGAGGTGGCGCATGCGGCCGTGCTGTGTCCGTCGTTCTACCGAGCGGAGCTGGTTTATAATCCGTCACGCTGGGATCGGCTGATCGGACGGATCAGGATCGCGGTGATTGGTGCTCTGCAGCGGCGCAGCGAGCGCAATCGCCTGCGCTACGCGCTGTAGGCCCCGCCTTCGATGGCCGAGCGACCGATCAAGTTGACGATCGCGGCACTGGGCGGGCAGGGCGGCGGAGTTCTCGCCGATTGGCTCATTGAGATTGCCGAGGCAGAAGGCTTCCTGGTGCAGTCCACATCCGTTCCCGGGGTGGCACAGCGCACGGGCGCGACGATTTACTACCTGGAATTCTTCCCGCGCGCCGCCGCCGAGCGCGCCGGGCGCGAACCGGTCATGGCGCTGATGCCGGTCTCCGGAGACGTTGATTGCGTGTTGGCCTCCGAACTCGCAGAGGCCGGCCGCGCCATCCAGCGCGGGCTCGTGACACCCGACCGCACGACTCTCATTGCTTCGACGCACCGTTCATATACGATCGGCGAGAAAAGCGCGATGGGGCAGGGCGCGGTCGATAGGGAGCAACTCATGGATCTGGTGCGCAGCCAGGCGAAGCGCCTCGTTCTGTTCGACATGGAGGAGACAGCCGAACGCAACCAGAGCGTCATCAGCTCGGTATTGCTGGGCGCTCTGTGCGGGAGTGGCGTACTGCCGTTCCGCAAGCAAACTTTCCAAGACGAGATCGAGAAGAGCGGGATCGCCGTCAAGGCGAATCTGGCGGCGTTCGAGGACGCCTGTCGGCTGGCCCAGCGCGGCGACAGCGGATATACAGGGAAGGTAAAATCCAAGCTGATGCAAGAGGTTCCGGTGCGGTCGCGCACGCCGGCCTTGCAGCCTCTGCTCGACCGAGTCAGACGTCTGCCCGCCGCCGTGCAGCCGGTCGCGTTGGAAGGTACGCGCCGCACGATCGACTATCAGGATCCGGCATACGCGGCGCTGTTCCTGGATAGGGTCGAGCGTATCGCGGCACTGGAGGCTCGATGGGGCGCGGGCACCGGCTCGTGCGCGCTGCTCGAGTCCACCGCGCGTAGTCTCGCGCTGTGGATGACCTTCGAGGACACGATACGTGTCGCCGATCTGAAGACCCGCGGGTCGCGCTTCGTGCGGATCCGCGAAGAAATACGGGCGGACTCCGGTCAGCTGTTCGGAATTACGGAATTCATGAAGCCGCGGGTGGAGGAAATTGCGGGGACACTGCCTGCCGGGCTGGGCCGTTGGTTGCTCGGTTCACCGCGCCTCAGCGGCCGCTTGAGCCGATGGACCGGCGGCAAGCAGATTCGAACCGGCACCATCGGCGGTTTCCTGTTGCTGCACATCGTGGGAGGCTGCAAACGCTGGCGGCGCTCGACCCTGCGCTTCCAGGAAGAGAACGCCCGCATCGAAAAGTGGCTCCATCGAATCGAGCAGCTGGCCGTGAATCACTATGCATTGGCAGTGGAGCTGTCGCGCGCCCAGAAGTTGCTCAAGGGCTATGGGGAGACTCACGAACGTGGCTGGCGCAATTTTACTGCACTCATCGGCCTACTGGACTTTCTCGCGACGCGGTCAGATGGCGCGGCATTGCTGTCGCGGCTGCAGGACGCGGCCCTCGCAGACGAGGAAGGGCAGGCGTTGGCGCGGGAGATTGCGGCGCTCGAAAGTTAGATTTCGCAGACCAGTGCCGGAAAAGCACTGTACTCATCACATCAATTCCCCCTCAGGCCGTATTGAATCGCCCATGCAGCTCGACCATCGTGATGCTTTCCACGTGCCCGTTGGGGGGCCCTACTTGCTGACGCACTCGATCGGCTGCCTACCGCGTGGGACCGAATCCGCGACAATTCAGGACCTTCTCCGGCCCTGGCGTGACCTCGGCGGCGACGCCTGGCCTGAATGGCTGACCGCTATTGACCGCTTCTGCAACGCACTGGCCGCCCTGCTGGGCGGACGCTCCTCGGAATATTGCCCGCAACCGAACGTGTCGGCCGCGCTCACCAAACTGATCGCGGCCCTTCCACGCCGTGATCAGACCAAGCGCGTGTGGATCGCTGCGGAGGACACATTCCCCTCACTGGGCTATGTATTGCAGAAGGCACAACGGCTTGGTTTTGAACTGCGACTCATTCCGCGCACCCTGGATCCCGCGGATCCAAAAATCTGGGACGCAGCATTGACCCCGGACGTTTTCGGGGCACTGATTACACACGTTCACTCCAATACCGGACAAGTGGCCCCTGTGAAACAGATCACGCGGACGTGCGCAGAGCGTGGCATTTTCTCGATCATTGACATCGCTCAATCGGCGGGGATTCTGCCGGTGTCAGTTGACGGGTTCGCGGCCGATGCTGCACTGGGGAGCTGCGTGAAATGGTTGTGCGGCGGCCCGGGCGCGGGATTCATGTGGCTGCGTGAATCACTGATACCTGAACTCGAACCCGTCGACGTTGGATGGTTCTCGCACGCCGATCCGTTCGAGATGGACATTCACTCGTTTCGCTACGCCGATACGGCGCGCCGATTCTGGGGCGGCACGCCGGCCATCGCTCCGTATATCTTTGCGACACCGGGTTTGCAGCTGCTGTCTGAGATTGGAATCGGGACGGTCTTTGCCCAGAACCGAGAGCTGATTAACGCGTTCTTTGACTCCGCACCTGCCGGGACACGCGGGCGCGTGGATCTCGAGACCATCGGCGGCACGCTTTGTATACCCCTTGGCGATCAGTTGGGTCGCGTGTCCGAGTCACTGCGCTCAATTCAAGCACGCTTTGATTGCCGAGGATCGGTGTTGAGACTCTCCTTCCACCTTTGCAATTCGGTCGATGAAGCAATCCTGATCGGACAGGCATGGCCACAATGAGCGGCGTGGCAGCGTCTGTGTCGTCCAACGCCGGTCAATTCGATCGCTGGATCAGAACCGCCTTCGTCGACCTGAACACCGAGCTGGAGAACCTCTACTTTTCACATCAGGATCGCGGCAGGGTGATCGGCGTTGGCGATGACGTCAAGCAGGCGTTGCGCGACAATGGCCACGTTCACATCGTCAAGTTGCTCGCCGAAGGAAACACAGGTGACGGTTTCGAGAACGCATTCAATCTGCTAGGTAATGTCGGTATGTATATGGCGGCGCTGCGACGCCACGAACTGACCAATCCCGCACGGGAGGAACGCTCCCCGTTTCCGCTCGCCTCGGCACTAGCATTGCATGTCGGTGCTTCGCTCGGTATGGCGCCACGCTTTGCCACCAGCCACCTGGCCACGCATAATAAGGCGGTAGCCGGCGTGCGCAAGAGCTTTACGTCGCTGACCGATGAGTTCTTGTTCATAGACGACAACACGCGCGGCATAATCGGCCTGCAATCGGCGGCCGATGCGATTATGCGGGTCGTGCACTTAGGCGTGTCGAGCCCGGTGGCGGATGTGCTGTTCGAGAACGCCGCCACGGCATTGAAATCCGTCGTCTCAATCAATGAGAGGCTTTTCAAACGCCTCGATCCGCAGCGTTTCTTCTACTCGGTGCGGCCGTATTACAAGCCGTATCGGGTTGGCCGGCAGGAGTATCGCGGCGCCAACGCAGGAGATTTCCCCGGTATCAATCAGCTGGACCTGCTGCTGGGCCTATGCCGTGCCAACGACCCGTATTACTCCCAGCTGCTGGTCGACAAGATGCTGTTCATGCGCCCGGACGACCAGGCGCGGCTGCGGGAATGCATGACCTATCGCAGCCTGCTGGATGACCTGCTTGAGTTGTCTTGCACTCACGCCAACGCACCCTGGTATCAAAACAATGCCCGGGCCTACCTCCAGGTGTGCGATTTATTCGGCCAGACCGCCGCCCAGCACCATAACGAGCTGGTCCGTAAGTTCATTGAGTTGCCCGCAGCGGATCTCGACGAGGCGTCCAAACAAGGAATCACAGCCAGCGGACCCCCGCTTCCCGTCCTATTGCGGTCCTTGGAGCTGCTGCGGGACATGCGTATGGCGGCCGATGTTTCCGGCGTCACCACTCGATATGCGGACCTGGCAAGGCTGCGCCAATCTATAAGAGGCACCGAGCAATTCGAGTCACAAACCGCCGCAGACGGCCTCGGCGCATAGAACTTGCTCATCTGCTTACATCACGCTCGGAACCCGGTGGCCTACGGTTTGGTAGCCCACGAAATCGAACGAGTGGATTTGGGGTATCGCTCCATGATGAGCGTGCAATCCGTCGGCTGCTTCGGCCTCACGGAGCCGGGGGCGGGATCGGAAGTGGCCGCTCACCGATATCGACGCCGAGAGCCGCGGCCGGTTCCTTTGCGTTAATCGGCGGCCGCGACGCACGGAGCAGAAAGGATTCAAATGAACGAGGCATTTATCTGCGACGCGATCCGTACACCCTTCGGTCGCTATGGCGGTGCCCTGTCGGCGGTGCGTCCCGACGACTTGGCGGCCGTAGTACTTCGGGAGATCATGAAGCGCAACTCCGGACTCGATCCGCGCGCAGTGGACGATGTCATTCTGGGCTGCGCCAATCAAGCAGGCGAGGACAATCGAAATGTGGCCCACATGAGCGCCCTTCTGGCCGGCCTTCCAGCGGAGGTGCCGGGCGCCACGCTCAACCGATTGTGCGGCTCGGGGCTCGATGCGGTTGCTTCGGCCTCGCGCATGATCGCAGCCGGAGAGGCGGAGCTCGTGCTTGCCGGCGGCGTAGAGAGCATGAGCCGTGCTCCCTATGTGATGTCGAAGGGAGCGATGCCTTTCTCCCGCGACGTGCAAATGTTCGATACCACCATCGGCTGGCGCTTCATCAATCCGCTGCTGAAGAAGCAGT
>Ga0302324_100014985_pt1 | contig 15582 bp, 11 predicted proteins | sample Palsa_T0_1_FD_201949 | JGI IMG/M metagenome (GOLD analysis project Ga0302324, IMG submission 201949) | Peat permafrost microbial communities from Stordalen Mire near Abisko, Sweden - Palsa_T0_1 | ecosystem: Environmental > Terrestrial > Soil > Palsa > Peat permafrost | place: Sweden: Abisko...
CACCCCTCATCGCAGGGGGTGGCGCCCCTAGGAGGACTGATGATACGGCGAACACGTCCTATCCTGGCGGCGATGGATCTCGAGCTCGCCGTCCGCTCCCGCCGCACCCACAAGGTGTTCGGCCCCGAGCCGGTCGATCACGCCACGCTCGAGGAGCTGTTCGAGCTCGCGCGATGGGCGCCGAATCACCACCTGACGAACCCGTGGCGCTTCCACGTCCTCGGACCCGAGGCCCGTGGTGCACTCGAGCAGGCATCGGAGGAGGCGAAGCCCGGCTCCGCCATCAAGCTTCGCCGGGCCCCCACGCTCGTCGTCCTCGCCACCGTCCTCGACAGCGACCCCTTCCAGGACCGCGACGACCTGCTCGCCACGGCGATGGCGGGCTACGTCGTGCTGCTCGGCGCTCACGCCCGCGGCCTAGCGAGCTACTGGCGGACGCTGCCTGTCCTCTCCACGCCGGCGGGCCGCGCCGCCGTCGCCCTGCCCGAGAATCAGGGTGCCGTCGGTCTGCTCCACCTCGGCCGGCCGCGCCAGCAGCAGATCATCCCCGAGCGAGCGCCTGTCGGCGAGTTCGTGCGCTATCTCGACTGACCCTTGCTCAGGTCAAGCCCCGGACGGAGCGAGACGCGCGAAGAACGCGGTTGTGCGGCTAGGGCAGGGGCCCCCCGAGCGTCCCGCACGCGGTCCGAGCCTGCTTGACCGACGGGGACCGTAGGTCGAGTCCGGGCGGAAGTGCCAAGTAGATCCCGCCGACGTCGATCGCGGCAACGTTCGCTGGTGGGACCGACAGCGTCGGGTCGGGGAAGTTCGATAGGCGGTGCTCGCGCATGCACTCGGCGAACCTGAGCATCGCGAGCTGGCGGCTCTTCGACGGCTTCGGCGGCGGGGCGTTGCGAACTGGATCGCCAGCGTGTCACCGCTCCCCGTCCCGCTGCTCGCGCTGTTCGAGGACCCGCAAGCGGTGCTCGTCAACGCAAAGCTGATCGCAACGGCGGCAATCGCGAGTCTTCGCACGGCCGCGGAACGTACAGACCGGCTTCTAACACGGCGGTTACAACACCGTCGGCGAGATCGCGCGGTGGCCGGCGTTTGCGAGCGCCGCGATGACGACGGCGCGATGCTCCTCGTCCCGGCAGCAGCCGACGACCGCCCCACCCGAGCCCGTGTAGTTGGCGCTCGCGCCGTGTGCGCGCGCGAGCTCGATCATCGCGACGTGGCGGCGGTCGAGCTTCAGCATCTGCCGGCGCGCTTCGAAGCTGGCGTCGATGCTGCGGGCGAACGCCTCGGTGTTGCCGCTGAGCAGCGCCGCGCGCGCCGCGCGCGCCAGCTCTCCGAGCCTTGTCATCGCCGCCACCACGACCGCGTCTCCGCCCTCGAACCGCGTCCGCAGGTCACTGTGCGGCACGCCGGAATGCCCCGCCGAGGCAACGTCCCAGGCCACGAACAGCGGTGGCAGCGAGGCTGCGTCCATCGGTTCGTAGATGCCGTCGCGGAAATCCATGAATGTGAGCCCCTCGTAGGCCTGGGCGACGCGATCCTGCAGGCCGGCCGCGATCCCCAGATCCTCCGTCTCGACCGCGAGGGCGAAGGACGCGAGCTGGTCGCGGTGGAGCTGCACGCGATGCAGCTCGCACAGCGCACGCACGGTCGCGATCACGATTGCGCTCGAGCCGCCGAGTCCTACGGCCCGAGGGATCGACGTCCGCAGGCGCACGGCGGCCGGTGGCGCACCGCGGGCGAGCTCGCGCTCAAAGCGGCTGACCGTTGCGCGCACCAGCGCGCTCTCGGGAGTGACTGATGCGGTCGCCGCCGGGCTCGCCTCGGCCTCGGCGAAGAAGTCGCGTACGGCCACGGCCAGGGTCGCGCCGCCGTAGCCGTCGGAGGGATTGCCTGCGAGTGCAGCGCGCGCGTAGGCTCTAGCGCCGGCCATCGAGCAGCGTGGCCGCGCGTGCCCGCAGCGCCGGGCCGACGCGCGGATCGGCGAATGCGAGGTCGAGGAAGGCCTGGCAGTAACCCTCGACCGTGCCGATGTCGTACCGGCGCTCGCCGTGAGCGAGCGGCACGGCGACGACGCGGCCACCGTCGCGCAGGACCGCGCGCAGGGCGTCCGCGACCTGGACCTCTCCGCGGGCATCTGGCGCGGTCGCGCGCAGCGCGGCGAACACCGAGGGCCCGAGCACATATCGGGCGGCGACCGCCAGCCTGCTCGTCACCTCGCTCGGGTCGGGCTTCTCAATCATGTCGGTGACCTCGATCACCCCGTCGCGGATCTCAGTTCCGCACACGATCCCATAGCTCGACACGGCTTCGTCCCCCACCTCCACCACGGCCACCGCCGCGTCGACTCCAAGCTCGCCGTAGGCCTCGACCAGGCGCCTGACGATGCCTGGCGCCGGCGGCGCCGGCGGCGCCGGAGGGGCGACGATCGTGTCGCCAAGCGCGACCACGAGCCCCCGTCCATCGCCGAATCCCTCCGCGTACCGGAGCGCGTCGCCGAGGCCGTCCGGTCGCAGCTGGCGGGTATAGAGGAGCTTCAGCCCGCCGCGCGGGTCAAGCGGCGGATCCACGCCGAGCGCGCGTTCGAGCTCGGGGTCGGCGTCGAAGTGGTCCTCGATCGCACGCTTGCGCCGCCCCGTTACGAACAGCACGCGCTCGACACCGGCGGCCACCAGCTCCTCTACGACATACTGGACGACGGGCTTGTCGACGACCGGCAGCATCTCCTTGGGCTGCGACCTGGTCGCCGGCAGCAGTCGCGTGCCGAGGCCGGCGACGGGGATGACAGCATCGGTGATCTTCACGGCGCTCGTCGATCCTATTGGCGATCGCGGCACCCGGGATGTTCGCCGCCAGGCGAACTCTCAGGCGGAGTGGCGCCAGGTGCGTCCACGGTAGGCTCAGCCGCATCCACGGCCACTTCCGCGTGATCTTCCTGTGAACTCAAGCAAGCATCGCGGCGGCGACCCAGAAGATGCGCTCGTGACCGCAACCTTGCCATGCCCTGACGCGTCGGTGCTCGTCGGCGTGACGGACGTCGTGATCGAGCGGGGACCGCTCCGGGTCGAGCTCGCGCTGCGTCCCTTCCAGCTAACCGTCCGGCGCGGCGGGCGCCGGCTGCTCCGCGGCGGCGGGGTGTGGGTAGCGGATGGCGAGGTTCACGATCGGTTCATCCATCTCACCGAGGGGGTGATCCCGCGCGAGCAGCGCGCGCCGGCTGAGCGAGCGTGGCGAGCCAGTGTGAGCTCCACCGACACGGACGCCGTCGAGCTGGCTCTGACGTTGTCCGGAGGGCGTGGGGCGCGCTTGCGCGTCCGCATACCTGCTGAGGACCGCATCGAGCTGGAGCTCGACGCCGATGGAGCGCCGTTGCGGCTGGCGATCGACTGGGAGCAACGGGCCGAGGAGCGCTTCGTCGGCCTCGGTGCCCGTCACCACACCCGTCTCGACCACGCCGGGCGAACCGTTCAGCTTGGCGCCGACCGCCGCTATACAGGTCCCGACTGCCCCCCAGAGCTGTTCGAGCAGGGCGGCATCCCGCAGGGCGACTGCGCCCCGGTGCCGTGGCTGGTTTCGAGCCGCGGCTATGCCGTCTGGGTCCGGACCGACGCCAACGGCACCGTGTTCGACCTCAGCGGTGAGCTCGTCTCGATCTCCACCCGCGCCAGCGCGGGGCCGCTGCGGATGGACCTGCTCTGCGGCGTGACCCCGGCCGCGCGCCTCCGGGTTTTCTGCCGGATGACGGGCTTCCCGGCGGTGCTGCCCGAATGGGGCTACGGCTTTTGGAAGAGCCGCGACGTCCATGAGCACCGCGATGACGTGCTCGAGGACCTGGACGGGTTCCGCCGCCACAACATCCCGCTCGACGCGATCGTGATCGACTCGCCATGGGAGACGCAATACAACACCTGGGAGTTCAACCCTCACCAGTTTCCCGACGCCGCCGGAATGGTGGCCACACTCCGCGCCGCCGGCGTGCGAACGGTCCTGTGGGTCACCCCATGGGTCAACATCGACTCGCGCGACGGCCAGATCCCGCCGCAACCAGAGTCCCAGCACCTACACGAGCAGCCCGCTGCGAACTACGCACCGGCCGCGGCCGCCGGGCACTTCGTGCGCGCCCCCGGGGGAGAGCCGTTCCTGACTCGTTGGTGGATGGGTGACGGGTCGCCCGTCGATTTCACCAGTCCGGCGGCAGAGGAGTGGTGGCGTGCGAGTGCGCGAAGGGTGCTGGCGATGGGCGTGGAAGGGATCAAGGCCGACGACGGCGAGGGGTACTACATCCCCGAGCATGTTCTGTTAGCCGACGGCCGCACCGGGGCGCAGGCGGCATGGGCGCTGGGCGGGCTATACCGCAAGAGCATGCAGCGCGCGCTCGACGAGGAGCATCCCGGCCGCGGCGTCCTCTTCGGCCGCAGCGGGTGGACTGGTCAGCACGCAACCGGCATCACCTGGGGGGCCGACCAGGCATCCGACTTCTGGTCGTTGCGCGTGCTCGTGGTGGCGACGCTCGCGGCCGCGTGCAGCGGCATCTCGAACTGGTCACACGATGTCGGCGGCTATCTCGGGCACCGGCTGATCGAGCCCTGTCCGGACGAGCTGCTCGCACGCTGGCTCCAGTTCGGATGCTTCACCCCGCTGATGCAGGCGCATTCGAAGATGCCCCAAGAGCCGTGGCGATACGGTGACCCCCTGCTTGACATCTACCGCGCGTACGTGCTTCTGCACGAGCAGCTCGTCCCGTACGTGCGCGCCGCCGCGGCGACCGCCGCGCGCACCGGGCTGCCGATCGTACGACCGCTGTGCCTCACCGACCCGCGCGACCCGCGGGGCTGGACGCTCGCCGATGCCTACGGCTACGGGCCGGCGCTGTGGGTCGCGCCGGTGCTCGACGACGGCGCCCGAGAGCGCGAGGTCGCCCTCCCTCGGGGCAGTTGGATCGAGACGTGGTCGGACCGGCGCGTGACCGGCGGCCGGGAGGTGCTCGCGCCGGCGCCGCTGAATGTGATCCCGGTGTGGGTGCGTAGCGGCTCGATCGTGGTCACCTACCCGGCGGCGCACGTGGCCGATGGGCTCGGCGACACACCCGAGTCCGAGCGGCCGCTCGAGGCAACGCTATGGGGAGAGCCTCCGCTCGGACACACCACTGCCCGCGTCGCGGACGGGACCCGGGTGAGCTGGCGGCGCGGCCGCTGGTCGGTCTCGCGCGAGCGCGATATCAGCTTCGTGGAGCGGTAGCGATAGCGTCGCTCGCGCTGGGGACCGGTGCCGGATGCTCGGTCGCGGCGCTTGCTCGTGGTGCCGTCTCGTCGTGGTACTTGCCGCCTCGCATCAGCGACGCGGCGGCTGCGATCAGGCACGCGGCGATCGCGAACGCGAACGCCTCGTGCAGGCCGGTCCGGAAGGGCGGCGAGATCAGCTGGGGGAAGAATAGGCGACCGGTCAAGAGGGCATGGTTGTGTGCCGTCAGATGGCTCAGCACGCTCGGAGAGACGAAATGCTGGATCGGGTTGTACCCGAGGGAAGCGGCGAACAGGACCGAGACCGGCGGCAGGTGCGCGACATGCTGCGCGGTGGCGGCCGGCACGCCGTGAGCCTCGAGTCCGCTCGCCAGGGTATGTGGCAGCGTGCTCGCGAGGCCGAGCACCATCAGCGTGAAGAAGATCCCGATCGAGAGCACCTGAGCGGAGTTCTGGAAGGTCTGGTTCATCCCGCCGCCGGCGCCGCGGTCCCCGGGTGGCAGGCTGTTCATCACCGCGGCGCGGTTGGGTGAGGCGAACATCCCCATCGAGATCCCGTTGAGCGCCAGTACCAGCGCGAACACCGGGTAGGGGGAGTCGATCGGAAGCAGTGTCAGCAGCGCGAAGCTGAGCGCCGCCCCGAGCATCCCGCCGGTGGCGAACGCGCGCGCTCCGAAGCGATCGGAGAGGTAGCCGAACGTGGGGCGCGCGAGCAGCATTCCGAAGACCAGCGGCAGCATGTAGATCCCCGCCCACAAGGGGGTCTGGGTGAAGTCGTACCCATGCTGGGGCAGCCAGATGCCCAGCAACCAGATGATCAGGATGAACATCAGGCCACCCCGGGCGACAGCCGAAAGGAAGGTCGAGAGCGTGCCGAAGGTGAAGGCACGGATGCGGAACAGCGGCAGGCGGAACATCGGGTTGGCAACGCGCCGCTCGATCAGCCCGAAGGCGATCAGCGAGGTAACGCCGCATGCGAGCAATCCGATTACTCGCGGGCTTCCCCATCCCGTGGGCGAGCCGTGATACGGCCGGATTCCGTAGGTGACCGAGACCATGATCAGGATCAGGCCGAGGGCAAAGGTGACATTGCCCGCCCAGTCGATCGAGGTGCGTCGGGGATGCGAGCGCTCCTCGAGCTTCAGGTATGCCCAGACCGTGCCGACCAGCCCGACCGGCACTGAGATCAGGAACACCAGCCGCCAGCTGATCGGCGCCAGCAGCCCGCCGAGGACGAGGCCGATGAACATGCCGCTGACGCCGACGATGTTGTTGATCCCGAGCGCCGTCCCACGCTGGTTGGCGGGGAACGCGTCGGTGATGATCGCCGCCGAGTTCGCGAGCAGGCATGCCGCGCCGACCCCCTGGACGATCAGGAACGTCGCGCCCGCGCGCCCGGTGAGCCAGTCGACCGTCAGGAACAGGGACGCGGCTGTGTAGATGACAAAGCCGAGGTTGTAGATCCGGACCCGCCCGAACATGTCGCCCAACCGGCCCAGGCTGACGATCAGCACGCTCGAGACGACGAGGAAGCCGAGGATCATCCACAGCAGGTAGAAGCTGTTTCCGGAGACCAGCGGGTCGAGGTGTAGGCCGCGGAAGATCGCCGGCATCGCGATCAGCGTGATCGAAGCGTCCAGCGTCGCGAGCGGGATCCCGAGCGTGCAATTCGACAGCGCGATCCACTTGTATCTGTCGCCGCGCGGGTCGGCGGCTGCCGCTGTGCCGTTGGCCTGTGGCGCCGCCGGGGTGCCGCCGGGGTGCCGCCATTCGAGCTCTGTGAATCTGCCACCTGCCCAAATTATACAGGGAAGCTGCACAGTTTGCCTGTTGGCTTATACTCTCGGGACGGTGGGCACGGCCGTTGACAGCAACCTTCTCGCGAGCGAGCTGCGCGTGGTGCTCGGCCGGCTCGTGCGCCGGCTACGCACCGAGCACAGCTTCTCGCTCTCTCAGGGCGCCGTGCTCGGCCGCCTCGATCGCGAGGGGACGACGACGATCGGCGCGCTGGCCACGGCTGAGCACGTGCGCCCGCAATCGATGGCCCAGACCGTGTCAGACCTCGAACACTCGGCCTGATCGCCAGGCGCCCAGACCCCGACGACGGCCGCCGCGTACTCGTCGAGCTGACCGAGTCCGGCTACCGGATCCTGGTCGAGGAACGCCGCAAGCGCGAGGGCTGGCTGGCGCAGGCGATCGCCGAGGACCTCTCAGAGGAGGACCAGGAGGTGCTCCAGCGAGCCATGTGGCTGTTGCGGCGGCTCGCGGACGGGTAGCGGCGGCGCGGGGCGCGGTGGGGCGGCGACTTACAAGCCGACAGGGTGACGCGCCATGTAGCCGGCGGTCGAACGCAGCGTCGAGCTCCAGCGGGTGCCGGTTTCGGCGAGGGCGATCGTGTCGAAGCGGCGTCCGTCGATCGTCATCCACGCGTGACCGGCATTGGCATAGATGGTCACGTAGCGACCCGGGCCCGGAGCTCCGTAGCTCTCGAGGGCGCTCGAGTCCTCGGGCGAGCTCAGCAGCTCGGCCGCGTGCAGCACATACGAGACGGACCCGGAGCAGTCGTAGCCGTATGACTGGAACGATCCGTGGCCGCCGCCGTAGACGTACGGTCGCGTGGCGATCTGGTTTCCCGCGGCGATCATGTCCGCGATCTCCGCCGCGGCGCCACTCGCGGGGCCCGAGCTTCCGATCGAGGACCCTCCGCTCCCCGCTGCGGTCTGGCTCCCGACAGCGGTCGGTGGCGCGCTCGGCGCGGGCGATTTATCCCTCAGCACCGGTCCGACGCCGAGACCGAGCGCCGCCCTGGTCGCGGGCCCGACTACCCCGTCCGGAGTGAGGCCGTGCGCCCGCTGAAAGCGCTCGACGGCAGCCTCGGTCGCGGGTCCGAAGTCGCCGTCCACCGCCACTCCGAGCCGCTGCTGCAGCGCCTGGACGCCGGTGAGGCCGGGCGCAGCGGGGTTCGAGGCCCCCTTAGGACCCCGGTGCGCGGTGGCGTCTACCGGCCCCGCCGTGGGCTCGGCGGCGCCTCCGGTGACGTTCGCGCGGTGGTGGGTTGCCGCGACGGCAGGGCGGTGGGCGGCGGCGTGGCGGGCTGCCACTGAGTGGGGGGCGGCGGCGTGGCGGGCTGCCGCCGGGTGGGGGGCGTCGGCGTGGCGCGCCGCCGCCGGGCGGGTGGTCGCCGGCCGGCTCGCTGGCCCGGCGGTGGGCGTCGCGGTGGCCTCCACGTGCGTTGGCTTCTTCGCGGCGGTGCTCGCGACCGTCGCGCGGACGGCTGCCACTGTGGCCGTCCCAGGCGATGTCGCTACAGCCGGCTTGACGCTCCGCTCGAGCGCCGCCCACGTGGCCGGGTCGGGAACGCCGTCGACGGGGAGCCCGTGCGTCCTCTGGAAGCCGCGGATCGCGGCGTCGGTTTGCGGTCCAAGCACGCCGTCGGCATTGACGCCGAGCAGGTGCTGAACGCCGGCAACCGAGCCCGAGAGGACGGCGCCGTGGTCGGAGGTGTGGGGGAGAGAGGCAGCGGCTGGATGAACTGAAGCGGCAGGGCGCTCGAGGGGCGCGAGCTCGGCTGTGCCCCCGCCCGTGAGCGCCACCGGCGCGCCGGTGGCGCCGCCCCCGGCCGCGTGACTCCGCGGAGGACTCGCGACCGAACTCGACGCCGCCCGGGCGGCGCGGGGGTTCCTCGCGACGGCGAGCGCGTCGGAGATGGCTCTGCTCAGCCTGTCCGCGGCGCGCGTGGGCTCGATGGTCTGCGCGTGGATCTCTGTTCGGGCGCCGCGCCCACCGAGGAGGCTCGGCAACGTCGTCGCCGCGAGCAGCGCCAGCGCAGCCCCGCCGCCGGCTGCTGAGAGCGGCATCGCTGCGCGCTCGGCGGCTGTGCGGCGAATCTGCCAGTAGGCGGAGGACTCCCGCAAAGGCCGGGGGCTCGAGAGATCTCGCTCCGGCTTGAGGCGGTACAGCTCGACCGACGCCCGGCGGGGGCGCCCACGACGAGCGAGCGACCGCTCCAGCGATTCCGCCCACACCTCAGCGCAACCAAGATCTCGCATGGTCTCCACAGCGGCTCCGTTCCTACGACGTGAAAGCCTGCGGAGTTAGCTGACGGGCTCGCGCGATGCGCTACGCCACCGTGAAGTGACGACTCGCCCCAGCGACCTGGTCGATCGCATTGGGTCCCCCGCTCGCCGGCCACGGGTGGCGCGGCGACTCGGCTCATTATGTGGGCGAGCACAGTAACAGGAAAAATCTTGCACGGCGCCGATATGCAAGGGGGCTTGCGTTGCCATCGGGCGTCGAGCCCGTGGCAGGGCTATTGGCGCTTCGGGTAGTTGTGCCGGGCTGTAGGGAACAGGGCTTGGCTCTTGCGGCGGGATGTGTCGTCCTCGGGAAGGATCGCCGGCGCCCCGGCGTCTGAAGCTTTTATGACCCTCGATCCCAGGAGGACTCCGGCCGTGATCAGAAATGTTGTGCCTCGCCTCGCGATTCTCGGGGCGGTCGCCTTGGGCGCCGCCGCGCCGGCTTCGGCCGCCGCCGCCGGTCCGTTCATCGACGGCTTGCACACCGTCTCGACGCTGGGATCGACGGTTCCGGCGAATGGCGATGTGAACCCTTACGGGATCGTCACCGTGCCGCGGTCGAGCGGTCGCCTCGTGCGCGGCGACCTCCTGATCAGCAATTTCAATAGCTGGAAGAACCTCCAGGGCACAGGTACGACGATCGTGCAGATGACGCCGAAGGGCACCCGCCGCACGTTCGCGAAGATCAATCCCGCCGCGCTCCCGGGGTCCTGCTCCGGGGGTGTCGGCCTGAGCACCGCGCTCGTGGCGCTGCGGCGTGGCTTCGTGATCGTCGGCAGCCTGCCGACCAAGAACGGCATGGCCGCCACCGCGAAGGCCGGCTGTCTGCTGGTTCTGAACAGCAGCGGCAAGGTCGTCGAGACCTTCGCCGGGGGCGTGATCAACGGGCCGTGGGACATGAATCCCCGACGCCGGCACCCGGACCACTCCGCTGGCCGGCGGCGGTATCACCGTGTCCTCGGGCGGGGCGCTGAACGGTCCGCTCGGCCTCGCGCTCGCCCCCGACGGCCATATCCTCGCGGTCAACGGAGATGACGGGAACATCGTCGAGACCACCCGGGCGGGCACCCAGGTTGCGCACAAGACGCTCGACTCAACCGGCGCCGGCGTCCTCTTCGGGCTGGTGGCGCACAGCTCCGGCGTTTACTTTGTCGACGACGGGGACAACACCCTCCGGCTGCTTCACTGAGGCCTAGCACCATCCTCGCGCTCGCGCCACGGGCCGATGTCGAGGCGAGCCCCAGCTATGCTCGCGCATCGTGCGGCCTCCCGAGCTGACGCTTCCAGAACAGCGGGTGTTGGGCTGCCTGATCGAGAAGCGGCGTACTACGCCCGACGCGTATCCGCTGTCGATCAACGCGCTTCGCCTCGCATGCAATCAGTCGACCAACCGCGACCCGGTCCTCGACTATGACGAGCACACGGTGCGGGAGGCGGCGCAGCGGCTCAGCCGCCGCGGACTGGCCCGGCTTGCAAGCGGGGCCGGGAGTAGGGCGATCAAGTATCGCCACCTCGCCGAGGAGGGGCTCGGCCTCGGAGACCAGGAGCTCGCCGTCCTCTGCGTGCTGCTGTTGCGCGGGCCTCAGACGCCCGGCGAGCTGAAGGCGCGCACCGAACGGCTGGCCCAGATCGAATCACTCGCCGAGATCGAGCGCCTGCTCGAGGCGCTGGAGGCCCGAGGCTACGCCCACCGTCTACCCCGGCGTCCCGGCCTGAAGGAAGATCGCTTCATCCACCTGCTCACCGACGAGGACGACGAGGACGAGACCCCGGCGGCCGCGACGCCACCAAGCGCGGGCACACCCCCCATAGCCCACGTCACACCTCTCCCACGGCCCCCCACCGTCCCCACCGACGGCCTCGCCGACCGCGTAACGACCCTCGAAGCCGAGGTAGCCACACTCCGCACCGAGTTAAAAAGGCTCAAGGAGGCGCTGGGCGAGTAGTCAGCCGGCCGTTCGCTCGAGCGGGCGGGTGGGGTATCCGCCGCCGGCCAATTGCGTCGAACTCACACCCCGCACGGGCCCTCCACTACAGCGCCCTGGCCGGCGGGTGGATGCCCCCACCCGCCAGGCGCTAGGTAGGGAAGGCCTGGCCAATGACATACATCGCCCCCCCGACGATCGCTCCGGCGAGCGTCATCTCGAGGCCGGCCGACCACCACGAGCGCAGCGTGACGAGCGACTTGGCCGCGCCGATCGCGAAGTGGGCGACGAGGGACACGATCGCGGCGGCGACGATCGCGACGGTGCCGGTCGTGAGCATGAACGGGATCACCGGGATGATCGCCCCGATGCCGGTGCTGATCCCGGCGGCGATCGACGCCTGTGTCGGGTCGGCGGTGCTCTTGGTGGCGCCGAACTCCTCGGCGGCGAGCGCTTGGAGCATTGCGTCCGGGTGCTTGGAGAGCCGCTCGGCGAGCTCGTCGGCGGTCTTCTCGTCGATCCCCTTGAGCTGGTAGAAGAGCGAGAGCTCCTCGCGCTCCTCCTCGGGGTGCTCGGCGATCTCCTGACGCTCGCGTTCGATGTTGGCTTCCATCATCTCGACCTCCGAGCGCTCGGCGAGGAACGCCCCGGTCGCCATCGAGAGCGCCGAGGCAACAGCACCCGAGAGACCGGCGGTGAGGACGAAGCTGCTGCCGCCGGTGGCGCCGGACACTCCGGCCACAATCCCGAACACAGCCGCGAGTCCGTCGTTCGCGCCGTAGATGGCGCCGGAGATCCAGCTGGTGCCCGAGGAGTGCCACTTCTCGCGGCTGAGGATCTTGTCGAGCCGGCGCTGGGCGCCGGGAACCCCGATCGTCGCCGGCTCCGGTGTCGGTTCGCTACCGGAGCGGATCTCCTGGACCGCAAGCGAGTGGGAGCGCTCCTCCTTGCGGATGTCGCGCAACAGCCGGTCGGTGGTCTGGTCGCCGGTCGAGCGCTTGTAGAAGTCGTCGACCTCCTCGTTTTCTGCGGCCTCCCGCGCCGCGAGCAGGCGGTCGATCGGCGCTATCCGCGCCTGCAGCCGCAGCCACGGCGAGAGCTTGACCGAGCTCCGTTCGGGTACCGAGATCTCGAGCTCGTGCATCCGCTCCTCCAGCCGCCGGCGGTGACCGCTCTCCGCCTCGGCCATGCGGCGCAGGATGTCGCCCTCGCGCTCGGGCATGCGCCGGCTGATCAGCTCGTAGACGCTGCCGGCGACGATCTCGTTGCGCCACGCCTCCAGCAGGCGGTCGCGAACTTCCTCGCTCACCGGGCGGACTCGTCCCCGACGGCTGTTCTCGGGGACTCATCTCCGATTGCCGAGATCGGCTCGGCTGGGACCACGGTGAGGGTCGGGCGCCCGGGCGCATACCGGCGCGTGGGACGCTCCGGTCGCGGCAGGCGCGGATTGAAGCGGCGGTGCCATAGCCTGACCGCGCCGACGCGCCAGAAGACGTAGCCGGTCCAGCCGGGGAAGATCGAGAAGTCCATCCGCCGGAAGTGGGCCAGCGCGCGCTTACCCAGGTAGAGCGTCCGCAGCACGAGACCGAGCCGCGGGTAGAGCGGCTGAGGCTCGGTGCTCGCGCGCACGCGGCGCAGCAGGCGCCGCCACAGCCACGGCGGCGGCTTGACCAAGCAGAGCACGTAGAGCAGCAGGTTTCCCACCCTCGGCGGGATCACGAAGAAGCTCGAGTCGATCTTGTCCACCTCGACGCCGCGCTCCTTGATCAGCCGCTCGAGCTCGGTGTTCGGGATCACCTTCAGCGAGTAGATGAACAGCGTGTAGGGACGCGGCATGTCGTAGATGACCTGAAGCGTGTCGATCACGTCCTGCCGCGTCTCGATCGGGTTGTCGACGATCAGGTCGTAGGCCGGGGGGAGGTGGTATTTCGGGGCGAAGGAGCCGATCACCTTGCCGGCGGCACGGATCTTCTCGGGTGGTGAGGGACGCTTATAGAAGTCGAGGATGTGCTCGCTGCCGGACTGGATACCCATCCGGATCCTGTTCATTCCTGCCCACGTGAGCAACTCGAACTTGTCCTGCTTGACGTAATTCGGGATCACCCCGTAGACGGCGAACGGGATGTCGAGCTCCTGCTTCCAGAGCACCGCGAACTCCTCGAGCTGGTCGTATCCGATCGCCATGAAGCTGTCGTCGTGGAAGCTCACCTGCGACAGATGCGGGAACCGCCGCCGGGCATCCTTGATCTGCTCGACGATGTAACGCGCGCTCGGGTGGCGGATGCGCTTGTACTTGGCGTCGTTGGCGATGAACTTCGTGTTGCCGCAATAAGTGCAGTGGAATGGGCATCCGATCGACCACAGGGTCGTGTAGCTGAGGCCGTCGTTGGCCACGTAATCGCCGAGACCGATGTCGTCGAACCCCTGACCGGGACGGTAGATCTTCTCCTTCTCGCGATACAGGGGGAAGGGAAGCGTCTCCATCTCCTGCGCGGTCATCAGGGGTAGGAAGTGGTTGCGAATCACCTCGTCGCCGCGCTTGAACCAGAAGTTCTTCACGCCGGTGTGATCGCGCCCCTCCCGCAGCGAGTCGAACAGCTCCTGGAAGGCGAACTCCCCTTCGCCGGTGCAGATCGCGTCGACGTCGGCGGTGATCGCGTCCTCGGGATTGATGATCGGATGGATCCCGCCCCAGATCATGTACACGGATGGGTTGAGCCGGCGGACGCGCCTGATGATCCGGTGGGTGAGGTCGGCATAACCCGTCATCGACGAGAACCCGATCAGCTCCGCGCCGGCGAGCCCCTGCGCTACCTCGTCGACCTGGTCGTCATCGAGGTCGCCGCCCGACCCGAGACCGCCGAACAGGGCGTTGCGGATGCCCCGATACCGGTTCGTGGTCACGTAGCACGCCTGCGTGTCCTCGTTCAGCCCAGCGACGAACGCGGCCATCTTGCGAAAGCCGCATGAAGTGATGCCATCCTCGAGGGAGACCATACGGACGTTCATTGCCGCTCTCCAACTCCCCTGAACTCGGGTTTGCGCCGCGGTCCGAGGACCGACGTGAGGGCCGGTAGCTTACATCGTGTGCCGTGCGGTCGAACACGGCGGCGGCCCGCTTGGGGTCCAGGTGCCCATAATCAAGCGGAATGTCGACGCGCATCTGGCTATGTGGGCGCCTACGGGTCAGTCTGGACGGGGAGTCGCTCGAGCATCGCCTCGAGCGCCGCCAGGCTCGCGTCCTCGCCGCACTGCTCGTCCTGCGGCGTGAGCGGCCGATGCGCCGCGAGGAGCTGATCGAGGCGATCTGGCCGCAGGCGGCCTGGGGACAGCACGACGGAGCGCTCCGCGTCCTGCTGAGTGCCGTCCGCCGGGTGTTCGGCCCAGACGCGCTGACCGGGCGGCTCGAGCTGCGGCTCGAGCTGCCGAGCGACGTCTGGATCGATGTCGAGCAGGCTGCCGCCGGCGTCGCCGTCGCCGAACGCGCCTTGCGCGAAGAGCGGCTCGCCGACGCTGTCGCCGCCGCCCGCGCCGCGGCGACGCTGGTGGCGGAGCCCTTCCTCGCCGGCGAGACCGGCGCCTGGATCGAGGATGCCCGGCGTGATCTGGACGACCTGGCAGTGAGCGCGCTCGAGCTGGAAGCAGGCGCCGAGCTCCGCCGTGGGAGACCGAACGAGGCCGCACGCGCTGCCCGCGAGCTCGTCGCCCGGGCTCCGTACCGCGAGCGTGGGCATGCGCTGCTGATGGAGGCACTGGCGGCGCAGGGAAACTCCGCGGAGGCCCTGATCGCGTACGAGCGCCTGCGCTTGCTGTTGCGCGACGAGCTCGGCACGACCCCGTCGCGCGCCGTCAGTGATCTCCATGCCCGACTGCTTGCCGGCGCAGAGCACGCGGGCACACCGCCGGTCCCCCCGGCGTTGGACGTCCCGCGGCTGCCGCTGCCTGTCGCGCTCGCGCCCGTCGACGAAATGCGCTTCGTCGGTCGCGAGGCCGAGCTCGGCGCGATCGGTGAGGCGTGGCGAGCGGCGCGCGCCGGCGCGCGCCGCGTGATCCTGATCGCCGGCGAGCCGGGGATCGGCAAGACGAGCCTCGTCGGCGAGCTCGCCAGGCGGGCCGAGGCCGACGGCGCCGTGGTGCTCTACGGGCGCTGCGACGAGGACGTCGGGTTCGCCTTCCAGCCGTTCGTCGAGGCGCTGCGAGCTTACGTATCCGCCTGCCCGCCGGCGCTCCTGCGCGAGCAGGCGGGCCGGGGCGCCCCGGAGCTCACGCGGGTGCTCCCGGAGCTGTCCGAGCTGCTCGGCGATGTCACCCCCCCCCCCCCGCCCCACCCCCCCCGCCCCCCAT
>Ga0302324_100014986_pt1 | contig 15581 bp, 12 predicted proteins | sample Palsa_T0_1_FD_201949 | JGI IMG/M metagenome (GOLD analysis project Ga0302324, IMG submission 201949) | Peat permafrost microbial communities from Stordalen Mire near Abisko, Sweden - Palsa_T0_1 | ecosystem: Environmental > Terrestrial > Soil > Palsa > Peat permafrost | place: Sweden: Abisko...
GGACCAGGCTCAACGCGCCTCGCCGGGGCCGGGGTTGGCTCCCGGAGGCAATACGTCGATACTTACGCGAAAACAACACTCCTAATCGTTCCCAAGGACATTTTTAAATGGCGAGCAAGAACAGCACGTTGGGCAGTCTGATCCGTTTGGTGCGAAAGAAGAACTCTTGGACCTTGCGCCAATTGAGCGAGCGGGTCGGAATTCCGCTCTCCACGTTGGCCAAGGTGGAGACCGACAAGCTATCGCTCACATACGATAAGTTACAGCAGTTCACGGCAAGGTTGGGATTGACCATGACCGAGTTTCTTGCTCAAGGAGAGATGCCGGCCGCCAATGCGTCGCCCGTCTTTACGGCGCGCCGTAGCCTCACCAACACCGGCAACTCGATTCAGATATCAACTCCGAACTACGACTATGAGTACCTGTGCGCCGATCTACGAGAGAAACGCATGGTGCCGATCCTGACGCGCATCAGGTCAAAAGACATTGCCGAATTTGGCGAGCCTTTGAAGCACCAGGGCGAGGAGTTCATCTTTGTCATCGAAGGCACCGTCGAAGTGCATTTGCAGTTCTACAATCCGGTGCGGCTCTCCGCGGGCCAGGGCATCTATATCGACAGCACCATGGGGCATGCCTATGTCGCGAGGGACTGCGAAAGCGCACTGGTGCTCGGCATTTGTTCGAGCGAGGACCCCAATCTAGCGAGCGAGCTCATCAGTCTTGCGGCTAATGAGGCGCAGCAGAACGCGTAGCGGCGGCGATGGGTTGCAGCGCGCGTCCCCGATTGAGCCAGAAGCCAACCGCAAAAAGCACAATGATGAGCGGTACGGCGACACCGAACTCATCGATCGCATAGGGCGTCAGGGTGCCTCGAGCGCCGGTTAAAGGCGTAAAGAAACCCTGAATGAACAGGTTGTGGCTGGCATGCAGAATTGCGCAGGGCCAGACGCTCTTGGAGACCAGGCGGAACCACGTCATGATGAAGCTGGACCCAATCGTGAGCGCGCAGAAGCAAGGCATCGAGAACCACCACGGCGTTCCGCTGTTGTAATCCGCGAACAGCAACAGCGGCATGTGCCACGCGGCCCAAATGACGCCGACGACGATGCTGCCCCGGGTGAAGCCGAGCCGCTCGACGATCAATGGCGTGAGCAGCCCGCGCCAACCGATTTCCTCCCCCAAGGCGTGCGCAACGCTTGAGATCATTTGCGTCGTACCGATGAGCAGTAGGTACAGCGGAATGAATGCAATCGGGCTGGTAACTGTCCAGCCAAGCTTCTGCGCGATCGCCGCGATTGCGTTGGGATCCGGGAAGATCCCGAAGCCGAGAATCCAGATCAACCCATAGGCAATCGCCGCGTAGGCGAACGGTATGAAGTAGGAAAGGAATGCGTAGCGTGCGCCGCCCCAGCGCAGTCCCAATGCGGCGAAATCCACGCCTCTGATGTAGCAGCTGGCGACTGCGGCCGCCGCGGGACACCACATCAATCCGGCAACGTACAGGCCTTTGCCGGCGCCGACATGGCCCGAGACGATTATCAATGCCCAGAACAAACTGCTGAAACACGCAGTCAGCGCCAGGTAGCAGAGAATCGTCAGAGTTTGCTTCCGCACCGGCCTGGCGTTTGTGGCTTAGATTGACAGCAATTCTCTCATCAGGCTAACTACCGCGCAAGTTTCTCCAATTAGGCCATGTTTTTACGCGACAGGGCGACAAGAAAATGACCCGCAAACCAGAGTCGGTGTTGATCGCGTTGATGATGACAGTCGCCGTTTGCGCGCGCGCGGCCCCTTCAGAGCAGGAACGCTTGCCGCCCGAGGCGCAGGCCGGCAATTACGTCGGCAGCGATGTGATGATTCCGATGCGAGACGGCGTCAAGCTGCACGCCGAAATCTGGCGGCCGCGCGGCGACACCTCCAAGCTTCCCATGTTGATGCAACGGTCTCCCTACGGGTTTGGCTTGAGCAGGGTCAAACAATCGATGGGCGCGGAACTCAAAGAGTTGGCGCAAGAGGGATTTATCTTCGTGCTCGAAGACATCCGCGGCCGATTCGGATCCGAGGGCGAGTTCGTGATGCTGCGCCCCGAGGCCACGGCCAAGGGTGGTGTGGATGAGTCCACGGATACGTATGACAGCATTGATTGGTTGATCAAATCGCTGCCGAACAATAACGGCAAGGTTGGCGTCTTTGGCGTGTCCTATGGGGGCTGGACCACCGCGATGGCAACGATCAATGCGCATCCGGCGTTGAAGGCCGTTTCCGTGCAGGCCTCTCCGGAGGATATGTTCGTCGGCGATGACTTCCATCACAACGGCGCCTTCCGCTTGCAGTACGCCTGGGAGTACGCGGCGGCGCTGGAGACCGATGGGCGAACGCTCAATGCATTCCAGTTCAAACAGGAAGATCCTTATTCCTGGTATTTGAAACAAGATGACCTCGCGACTCTGGATCAACGCGCCTTGGGGCGTCGCCTGCCTTCCTGGCAGAACTTCGTCGAGCATCCGAATTACGATGCATTTTGGCGCTCTGCCGTGACCTCCAAATTGATGCCTGCTCCCGTGAAGACGCCCAATCTCATCGTCGCCGGTTGGTGGGATCAGGAAGACTTCTACGGACCGGTCACGATTTATAAACGGCAGCAAGCGAAGGATCCTCAGCATCGCAACTTCCTGGTGATCGGCCCCTGGAATCATGGCGGATGGGCGCGAGATGCCGGCAATCAATACGGGCCGCTGAATTTTGGGTCCGACACCGGCAGCTACTTTCGAGCGAACATGGAGACGCCGTGGTTCAAGTACTGGCTGAAAGGCGAGGGCAAGCTCGATCAGCCGGGGGCCTTCATCTTCGAGACCGGCAGCGACAAGTGGCAGCGCTTCGACGCGTGGCCGCCGCGAGAGGGCATATCGAAAAAGCGGCTCTACTTCCATCCCAACGGCAGGCTGTCATTTGAGGCGCCCATCGCATCCGACACAGCGGCCGATCATTACCTGTCGGATCCGGCGAACCCCGTTCCTTATCGCACAAGGCCCATCGCCACGACATTCTCTGCCGACGGAGCTTGGAAAGTATGGCTTGCCGACGACCAAGCACCGTTCACGAAACGTTCGGATGTCCTGTCTTGGCAGACGGATGTCCTGCAAGACGACGTCACAATCCGCGGCAATGTCGCCGCTCAACTCTATGCTAGCACCACCGGCACTGACGCGGACTGGGTCGTCAAACTGATCGACGTCTATCCGGCCGACGAGACCGCGGCGCCGGCCATGCGCGGGCGGCAATTGATGATCGCCAATGACGTGTACCGCGGCCGCTTTCGCTCTGGCTTCGAACATCCCGCGGCCCTGACTGCGAACCAGGTGCTCGCATACTCGATTGACTTGCATTCCGCGTCGCATGTATTCAAGAAAGGTCATCGCATCGCCGTGCAGGTGCAGAGCACTTGGTTCCCATTGATCGATCGCAACCCGCAGACTTTCGAAGCGAGCATATTTAGCGCGCATGCGCCCGACTTCAAAGCCCAAACGCACACCGTGTATCACAGTCTTCAGTACCCCTCAGCCATCGTGGTCGATATCGCGGATGCCGGAAAGCACACGAATTAGCCAAGGACCCTTACCATGCACATCTGTATGCGCCTTCTAGTCGGCAGTTTTTCGATTGCCGCATTCCTGACTCAAGCCGCCCCGGCTCACGCGGCGCCGGTTAGCATCGAAGAAGTCATGCAGGCGCCTTACCCGTCGAGTTTGGTCGCCTCCGCGAAGGGAAATTCCGTTGCGTGGGTATTCGACACCAAAGGATGTCGGAATATTTGGGTGGCGCAGGGCGCTCACGCGCGCCAGATCACCCCGTACACCTTGGATGATGGATTTGATGTCGGTGATTTGGCGTGGTCGGCGGATGAGAGCCTGGTGGCGTATGTTCGTGGCGGATCCATCGAAGACGATCAGCCCGCCAACGTCAATAATTCGCCGGAGGGTGCTGCGCCTAAAGAAGTCTGGGTGATATCGACCTCGGGCGGTGCGCCGCGCAAGGTGGGCGGGGGCCACTCGCCGAGTTTTTCACCGGACGGCACTCGCTTGGTGTTTGCGGATAAGGGCAAGATCATGACGGCTGCAACCGATGCGGGGTCTGCCGCCACGCCGTTGATCGTGGATCAGGGCCGCATTGCATCCATGACCTTCTCGCCCGACGGCAAGAAGCTGGCGTTTGTGAGTGCGCGCAAAGAGCACTCACTGGTGGGTGTGTACGATTTCGCCGCTCGAACTATTACCTGGTTGAGCCCGAGTCTCGATCACGATACCTCGCCGGTGTTTTCGGCCGCCGGTAGCGAAGTCGCTTTCATTCGAATCCCTTCAGAGAAGAATCCGGGTTTTGTCTCGCATCGTGCGGGTCAACCTTGGTCCATTTGGGTTGCCGATGCCGCGAGCGGCGCGGGCCGTCGAGTCTGGGTGGCGGACGGCGGCGTCGGCAGCGCTTTTGCGCCTACGCTGGCGCAGAAAAATTTACTCTGGAATTCGAACGACGAGCTGGTGTTTCCTTGGGAGAAAACCGGCTGGCTGCAGCTTTACGCCATCCCTGTCCGCGGCGGCGCGCCGCGATCGATTACTCAGGGCCAGTTTGAAGTCGTGCACATGGTCTTGAGCCCCGATCGGCGACGGTTGGTCTACTCCTCGAATGAGGATATCGATCGGATGCATGTGTGGACCGTCGACTTCATGGGCGGCAAACCGACTCTGGCGAGTAAAGACCATGCAATCGAAGATTACCCGCAGATCAGCGGCGACGGCACGATTTTCGCGCTGCAAAGCGACGCAACCAAACCGCTGCAGCCGGTGATGTTGGCCGCGGCCGGGCGGTGGCAGTTGCTGGTACCGGAAGCGTCGGCAGCCTTTCCCTCGGCGAAATTGGTGACGCCCGAAGCGGTGACTTATGCGGCAAAGGACGGACAATTGGTGCACGCTCAGCTGTTCCTGCCGCGTGATGCGGGCGGGACGAAACCGCATCCCGCGATCATGTTTTACCACGGCGGCCCTCGCCGCCAGATGCTGCTGGGCTTCAATCCCATGGGCGCCTACAACTGGATGTACGCGCTCAATCAGCGCTTAGTCTCAGAAGGGTACATCGTCATATCGGTCAACTATCGCGGCGGTATCGGTTACGGCTTGGATTATCGCGAGGCTAATAACTTCGGTCCGGACGGCGGCAGCGAAGTGAACGATATTCTGGGTACGGTGACCTATCTGCAGGGAAGGAAGGATGTCGATGCGCGCAAGGTCGGCGTCTGGGGCGGCAGTTATGGGGGCCTCATGACGGCCTTGGCGTTGGCACGCGCATCCAAGGACATCGCGGTCGGTGTGGACTACGCCGGCGTGTACAACTGGGACTCGATGCTCGCATCGCTTGGCGCGCCTGTAGAACCCGGGGAGGCAACGCGACGCGGCTTCGATTCATCACCTATCGCGACCATCGATCAATGGCATTCTCCCGTCCTGGTCGTGCAGGCAGACGACGATCGGAATGTACCGTTGCAGCAATCCGTGGAATTGATTGAGGACCTGCGTCTGCATCACATCGATCATGACGTAATCATGATGCCCAACGAAATTCACGATCTCGCACACTACTCATCCTGGATAGCGTTGTTCAAAGCAACCGATACGTACCTGAACCGTTATCTTCTTCAGTAGCGCGCGCGTGACCATAGCCCGTGCTCTATAATCGGCGTTGGCTGGCTTGCTGGGGATAAGATGCTTTCCAAATTAGCGGTTTCGGCGTGCTTCGCGCTCGCCTGGCTGTGTGCGGGCGCTGCAGATGTGCAAACCGCCGACAAACCGCAATTCGGGGCGTGGGGTCTGGACCTCAGCGCCATGGATAAGCAAGTGCTGCCGGGCAATGATTTTAATCGCTACGCGTCCGGCGCCTGGCTTGCGCGCACCAAAATCCCTGCCGACAAGCCGATGGCTTCGCTTCGCTACCTGATGAGCGATCGCACTGAAGAGCGGTTGCATGAGCTGATGAATAAGGCCGCAGCGACTGCGCCCGCCGAGCCAAAGGACTTGGAGGGCAAGGTTGGCGCTTTCTACAAGGCATTCATGGACGAGGCACGAGTTGAAATGCTCGGCGCTGAGCCGTTAGCCGCGGAACTCGAGGCCATTCGGGGAGCTTCCGGCCGCGATGACATCGCCGAATTGATGGGCCGCAACAACAGCGAGTTTTTCGCGACGATTTTCACGCTCGGAACTGACGTCGATCTCAAAGACGTCACGCACTATGCACTCTATGCGACTCAGGGAGGGTTGGGTCTCCCGGATCGCGATTATTATCTGCAGCCGTCATTCGCCAAGCAGAAGGCCGCCTATCAGGCCTACGTCGCACAGTTGCTAGATCTCATCGGCTGGCCCGAATCGCATGCCCGCGCTGCCGCCGTGGTTGACTTCGAAACCAAGATCGCCGCTGCGAGTTGGAGCAAGACGGAGCAGCGCGATGTCGATAAGACCTACAATCCGACCAAGACGCGAGATCTTGCCGCTTTGACACCCGGCTTTGCCTGGTCTCGATTCTTGCGGGCGGCGGGAGTCGACGGCATGGATCGCGTCATCGTGGCGGAGAAATCCGCCTTCGTGCGGATCGGCGCGCTGTACCAATCGGCTCCGCTCGATGTGTTGAAGGCCTGGCAGGCATTCACGGTCGCGGATAACGCCGCATTTTATCTCTCGAAGCCATTCAGTAGCGCGAGATCGGAGTTTCGCGACAAGGTTCTTTCCGGCCAGTTGGTTGAGCCTGTGCGCTGGAAAAGAGCAATTCACGCCGTAGGCGGCGCGGATTGCGCTGGCGGCGATCGCATCGATTGCTTCGGAAACTTAGGTTTTGGCGTGGGGCAGTTGTATACCGCGCGCTATTTTCCACCCGCCGCCAAGGAAAAAATTGAAGCACTGGTGGCGAATGTCAAGGGCGCCATGCGGGCACGCCTGGAGCGCCTGGATTGGATGACCCCGGCCACCAAAGCCGAGGCCTTGAAAAAGCTCGATACCTATCAAATCAAGGTTGGCTATCCGGATCACTCGCGCAATTACTCCGCGGTGCTGATTCGCTCCGATGATTTGCTCGACGACGTGCGCCGCGCGGCCGAAGCGGACTGGCATTTCTACTTGTCGCGGCTCAATGGTCCAGTGGACCGCACCGACTGGAGCATGACTCCGCAGACGAATGATGCCTACAACGGCTCGCTGCGCGATATCGTGTTTCCCGCCGGTATTCTGCAGCCACCGATATTCGATGCCGCGGCCGATCCGGCCATCAACTACGGCGCGATCGGCGGGGTGATCGGACACGAATTGACGCACGGTTTCGACGACGAAGGACGCAAGCTCGACTCCTCGGGACAGTTGCGCGACTGGTGGACTGCGGCTGACGCCGCAGCCTTTGAGGCGAGAGCGAAACGCCTGGGCGCGCAATACTCCAGTTACGAGCCGGTCCCGGGTGCGCATATCAACGGCGATCTGACCATGGGCGAAAATATCGCAGACCTTGGCGGATTGAATGTGGCATTGGAAGCGTATCACCGCTCATTGAAGGGTGCGCCTGCGCCGGTGATTGACGGATACAGCGGCGATCAGCGCGTGTTTCTCGGCTGGGCCCAAGCTTGGCGCGGCAAAGTTCGGGAGGACTATGTGCGCAAGCAAGTCGCTTCCGATCCTCACTCGCCGCGTGCCTTCCGCGTGATCGGACCGACACGGAACATCGATGAGTGGTATGCGGCCTTCGGCGTCAAGCCTGGAGAAACCTACTATCTGCCGCCGGATCAGCGTGTTCGAATCTGGTGAGTGCAGCGCTCCATCAGGCATCTATTGCAGGCGAATGCCCGGGTACCAGCCGCTCTTGGCGAGAAATTTTTGCGGATCGGTCATTTGTAGAATGTCGCGAAGCGCTTGGCGCTTGTCGGCGGCGTGTTGGTAGTAAGACTTGACGATGCGGAAGCCGACCCAGTAGCCCAGATCGCCCGGATGTCCGGAATCGCCTGGACCGTTGTACAACCATTTGGACAAGTCGGTCTTGTCCCGGTCCTCTGCAAACGCAGTCTCGATCGCCGTCTCGTGTCCCTGGGTCCAAAATTTATGCTGATAATTGCCGACTTCGCCGGAAATCAGCTCCGCGATGAACTCCGCCGTGCCCTCCATGAGCGACATGCGCAGAACCGTGGCGCCGGGATCGCCGGGTTCTAACAGCTGCAAAGACTCAGGCTGTTGGATGTGGCCATATTCGTGGGCGATGTTGTGAACGAATCGATCCTCGAGGTTCGGATCCATGAAATTTGCCGCGCACAAGGCTTCAACCCCAATCGAGACACCTGACCCATCGGTGATGCCCACCGGTCTGCCGCGGCCGATGAGCAAAGTCACCGGCGGAAACCTGGACTCTGGATACAGCATCGCAAGCTTGCTCAAGGCGGCCGCCAAGCGCTGCTTGACGGCCGGCAGGACCGCTAAGCAACGCCGTGCGCCTGTGTAGATCTCCGGGTGGTTGGCCAAGGCTTCGGCAATCCGGGTTCCCGTTACATTGCGCAGCTGGGCGAATCGATGCAGTGCTTCCGAGCCAGGATCGAGATAGTCGTGCTGCAGCTGATCCGCGCTCGGATGTCCGCCTGAGGCGTCGTAAACCCGAAAAAATCGATTGACGTCCTCGAGCTGGATGTCCGCTCTCGCCGCGGCCGACGCCGCGCCACAGATCATCGCAAGTGCAAGTGCACCCATCAGGACGCCGGCAGCACCCTTGCAGTTTTTAACATCGGACATCTTCAGCTCCTCCGGCAAGCTATCATTCAGCCAAATGCGGTTCACCAAGGCAATAGTCCGGCTTCCCGGCGAGAACTTTTCGCAGGGCTTGACGATGTCGGGATCGCCGTCCGGCCCCGATTTTCGCAAGGCGCTCGAACAGCATGCAGCGTACTGCCGCGCACTCTCGGCGTGCGGAGTTGAAGTGATCGTGATGATTGCGGATGACAAATACCCGGACGGTACCTTCGTCGAGGACACCTTCGTCATCGCGGAAAGAGTCGCGATTGCAACGCGACCGGGCGCGAAGACCCGTGCGGGCGAGGTCGAGTCGGTGGCAAAAGCGGTGCGTCTGTGCCGGCCGCGGTTGGAACAGATCGAAGCGCCAGGCACGGTGGACGGCGGCGATATATGCCAGGTGGACGATCATTTTCTTATTGGCGTATCCGCGCGCACCAACGGAGCCGGCGCTGCGCAACTCGCGGCCATTCTCGCGCGCTATCAATACACCTCATCGACGATCGATATACGCAAGCACCCTTCGCTGTTGCATCTCAAATCGGGTATTGCCTATCTTGGCGAGCAGCGTTTTCTGATTGCTCCCGGATTCCCGCCAACGGACGCGCTGGCTCGGTGCGACTTGATTGAAGTCGACGCGGATGAAATGTATGCCGCCAACGCAGTCCAAGTGAACGATGAGGTTTTCATTGCGTCGGGATTTCCCGCGCTCGCCAGAAGGCTTGATAAACTGAAATACCGCCTCCGCGCGCTCGACATGTCGGAATTTGCCAAGATGGACGGCGGGTTGAGCTGTCTGTCGCTGCGATTTTAGAAAGGAAGCCTATGAAGCATGCAACGCGCACCCTCTCATGGCTCGCTGGAACAATCGCGTTCGCGGCCGCCTTATTCATCGCGCCTGTTTCAAACGCCCACCACAGTTCGGCCATGTACGACGACAAGCAGACCGTAAACATTACCGGCGCAGTCACGAAATTCGAGTGGTCAAATCCGCACGTATATGTCTACTTGAAGCAGCTCACGGCCGCGGGCCAAGTCGTTGAATGGGAGGTGGAAGCAAGCCCGCCTTCGATTTTGCGTCGTCTTGGGTGGTCTCAAGACACGCTGCACATCGGCGATACGATCGATGTCACCGGCCACCCGGCGCGGGATACCGGCAGAAAGAGCCTCCTTCCGACGCTCATCAAGAAGGGCGATACGACCCTATTCGATCGCAAAGGCGAACTGGTCCGCTTGGCGAATGCGGATGCCGCGCCCTCGAACTCGGTGGGGAGCCTGGAACTCGATGGAGTGTGGGTAACGCTTCTGGCAATCAAGATCGAGGAACAGTTGGATCCCGAAAAGCTTCCCTTGACTGCGAAAGGCAAGACCGCGTTCAAGCACTTCGATGAAAAAAAGGATCATCCGGGCGTCAACTGTGTGCCCAATCCCGCGCCGTTTTTCATGATTACGCCGGATCTCAAGCGCATCACCAAAGGCGACGGCGTGATTCTGATCGACGGCGAATTCGACGGTGCGCAGCGCGTCATTCACATGGATGTTTCCACGCACGACGGGGCGCCCGCCTCAGTGCAAGGTCATTCCGTGGGCCGGTGGGAAGGCAAGACCTTGGTCATCGACACGGCTCATTTCGCCGGCAATTCAATGGGCAATGCGTATGGTCTGCCTTCCGGGGCCCGCAAGCAGTTGGTCGAGCGGCTCACTCCAGACGGGAAGGGAGCGCTGACCTATCACTTCGAATTGTCGGATCCGGAGTTTCTCGCAGCGCCGTTCGCGGGCGATGTGCAATGGGTGTTCCGGCCAAATGCGACCTACACGGCGCTCAAGTGCGACTTGGAAAATGCAAGCCGCTTCGCGCACTAAGGTGCGCTCTGATCCACCGCAATGATGATCTTGCCCTTGGCGTGTCCTTGCTCGAGATAGCCAAGGGCTTGAGCCGTCTCGGCCAGCTTGTAACGTCGATCGATGACTGGAGTTAGCTTCCCAGCCTGCATCAGATCGCGCAACACGTTGAGGTCATCCTTGTTTGCATCCGCCAGGATGAAAATAAGCTTTTGACTGACGAACGGCGAAACGAAATAAGCCTTAGCCGACGTCGTTAAAGGCCCGAGCCAGGAATTGTCGCTTGGCCCTCCGACCATGACCAACGCACCATTCGGAGTCAGCACCTGCCGGTACTCGGACAGTGAGTGATTGCCGACGTTATCAATGATCAGGTCGTACCGCAGCGATCCTTGGGTGAAATCCTCCTTGGTATAATCAATGACGTGATCGGCGCCGATTGACTTGACCATCTCGATGTTTTTGGTGCTGCAAACTCCGGTCACATCGGCTCCGTAAGCCTTGGCAATCTGCACCGCAAACGTCCCGACGCCGCCAGATGCGCCGTTAATCAGCACCTTCTGTCCGGGCTGGACTTTTCCCTTGTCGCGCAGCGCTTGCAATGCCGTGATCCCTGCGATGGGCACGGCCGCCGCTTGTTCCATGGTCATGTTGGTCGGCTTCAGCGCCATGGCGCCGTTCTCGCGGACGCTCACGTATTCTCCGAATGCACCGTCCCGGTCGCCGAACACTTCATCGCCAGGCTTGAACCGCGTAACGCTTTTCCCAACTGACTCGACCGTGCCGGCGAAATCGGCACCCATGAGGATGCTGTCGGGCTTACCCACTCCCGCCATCGGGCGCACGATGTACGGCTTGCCCCGCATGTAGTGCCAGTCCAACGGATTTACCGATGCCGCGTACACCTTGACTAGAACGCGGTCATCCGCGGGAGGCGGTTTGGCAATTTCTTCCAACTTCAGCACATCGGGGGTGCCATAGCATCGATATACGATCGCCTTCATCGACGGCGTGTTGGCGGCCAGCGGCGGGGCCGCGGTGCACGGCGAATCGTGGCTCAACACCAAGCCGAGCGCGGTAATCGCGACCACGACAACGACGCCCAAGCCGCCCAGAATCTTGTATCGAAGCTTCACAAGATGCTACTTTCCGCGCTCGTACTTGAAGGACACTTTGATTTTTGCGCGGTACGCCTCGATCTTGCCGTCCTTGAGCTGGATATCCAACTCGACCACCTCGGCGACCCGGAGATCCCGAAGCGTCTTCCCGGCGCGGGCAATCGCCGCCGCCGCCGCCTTCTCCCAAGACACCGTGCTGGTGCCGATCAGTTCGATGACCTTATAGACGTTTTCAGCCATGTTCATCTCCGTCTGTTGTGGACGTTTTGAGGGGAGACCCGCGCCTATTGTCGCGCAATTGGCTTCGATTTGTGCGGCTTTACAAAGGACCACATCGGCTGGTAAAGGTGCTTGATGAGCGAAATAGCAAAGATAGCCATGGTCACGGGTGCGGGAAGCGGGATTGGTCAGGCTTGCGCACTCGCCCTGCTGAACGCCGGATATGCGGTGGTGCTGGCGGGCCGTCGCAAGGAAGCGCTCGAGCGCACGATCGCTTTGGCGCCCAAGGGTGCCGCCTGCCTTGCCGTGCCGGCGGATGTGCGTGACGAGTCTTCGGTCGATGCGTTGTTTAGCGCATCGCGAGAGAGGTTCGGCCGCCTGGATCTGCTGTTCAACAATGCCGGGACGGGCGCAACGCAGATTCCGGTCGAGGACTTGAGTCTCGCTCAGTGGAACGATGTGGTTTCAGTCAATTTGACCGGCGCTTTTCTGTGCGCGCGCGCCGCATTTCGCGTCATGAAGGAGCAGCGGCCCCAAGGGGGACGGATCATCAACAATGGTTCCCTATCCGCACATTCGCCCAGGCCCATGTCCGCCCCCTACACCGCGTCCAAGCACGCCATTACCGGTCTCACCAAGTCGCTATCACTCGACGGCCGCGCTCACAATATTGCCTGCGGACAAATCGACATCGGCAACGCCGCCAGCGCCATGACCGCGCACATGTCGCAAGGTGCGCTGCAAGCGGACGGCACCGCGCGCGAAGAGCCCACCATGGACGTGCGGCACGTCGCCGATGCCGTTGTTCACATGGCGAGTCTTCCGCTGAACTCAAATGTGCAGTTTCTGACCCTGATGGCAACGAAAATGCCCTTCATCGGCCGCGGCTGACGGCACGTGAGAATTCGGCCAGAAACCAGTCGATGGATTGTGGATTCGCCATCACTTCTCGGTTGATGACTTTCTCGGGCGGCTGGCCAAGGAAGAGTTTCTTCAACGGCACCTCCTGCTTCTTCCCCGACAAGGTTCTAGGTATTTCCGGGGCTTGCGTGATTTCGTCGGGCACAAATCGAGGCGATAAGTTGCGTCGAATAGCCGCGGCGATTTTTGATTCTAAAACATCATCGAGCACCATCCCGGCGCGCAACACCACAAACAATAGCAACCGGCTGTCTCGTCCCAGATATTCAAGATCGAGCACGAGCGAGTCGGTGACTTCGGCAAGTTCTTCCACCACGGCATAGATTTCGCTTGTTCCCATGCGCACTCCGTGCCGATTGATGGTGGCGTCGCTGCGCCCATAGATGACGCAGCTGCCGCTCGGTGTAACCTTGATCCAATCGCCGTGGCGCCAGATTCCCGGAAACATGTCGAAATAGCTGGATCGGTAGCGCAGGTCATCCTGGTCACCCCAAAAATACAGCGGCATTCCCGGTATGGGGCGCACGCAGACCAGTTCACCCACCTCGTCGACAACCGACAAGCCGTGTTCGCTCCAGGCCTCGACGGCCGCCCCCAGCTGACGGCATTGCATTTGCCCAGGCGTTTGCGCGAGTTCGCGATTGCCGGTGCAAAAGGTACCCGAGAGATCCGTACCGCCTGAAATGTTGCACCACCAAATCTGCGGCGTGCCGATGGCCTCGAATTCCCGGGTGCCCCAGTTTTGCACTTCTTCGGGCAGCGGCGAACCGGTGGTGCCGATCGCGCGAATGGCGGAGAGGTCGCCGCAACTCGAGAGACGCAACGAAGCCTTCATGCAGTTCCCATAGAAGGCGGCGCCGGCGCCGAAGAAGGTGACCTTGTGCCGGGCTGCGAAACGCCAAAGCACGCTCCAATCGGGATGGTCCTTCGAGCCGAAGGGACTGCCGTCGTAGAGACAAATTGTCGTACCACCCAGCAGGCCGCTAATTTGCCCGTTCCACATGACCCAACCGGTCGACGTAAACCAATGGTAGCGTTCGCCGAGCGTTTCCTTCGCGTAGCTGGCGGCGATATCCGTGTGCTTGCCCGACGCCATGGTCGTCAACAGCACGCCACCGTGGCCTTGGACAATCGGTTTTGGCAGCCCGGTGGTGCCGCTCGAGTACAACACCCAAAGAGGATGATCGAACGGCACCCACTCCGGCTCGAACACATCGACTTCGTGTCCGGTAAGCGATATCGCGTCGCTAAACTTGAGTGCGCCGGGCACACGTCGCAGGGCGTGCGGGCTTTCGAGCACAAGGCTGGCGCGCAGCGTGGGCAGCGCCGCCTGTAGCTGCATGACCATGGCGCTACGATCCGATGGCTTGCCGGCGTAGTGGATGCCATCCACGGCGATGAGTATTTTGGGTTGAATTTGTCTGAATCGGTCGGTAATCGCTTGAGCGCCCATGTCGGGAGCGCACAGACTCCAGATTGCGCCGAGGCTCGCGCAGGCCAGAAACGCGACCACAGCCTCCGGGCCGTTGGGCAGATAGGCTGCGATCCGGTCGCCGCGCCCTACTCCTAAGCGGCGCAAGGTCACTGCAACGGCGGCCACTTGTCGCTTCAGCTCGGGCCAAGTCATTTCTCTGACCTCGCCGAGCTCATTCTCACTGACGATGGCAAGTTGCCCCGCCGCGTGGGCGGCATTGGCGTGACGGAAAACATGGCGGGCGTAATTGACCTGCGCGCCTTTGAACCACACTGCGCCCGGCATGCGATCGACGCATAGCGCCGCTTCGAACGGCGTCGGAGATTCGATCGCATCGTAGGCCCAGATGCTGCGCCAGAAGGCTTCGAGATCTGTTACCGACCAAAGCCATAGGTCGTGATAGTTCTTGAAATGCAGTCCGAGCTGTGTCCCCAGCCATTCCTGATAAAGACGCAATTGGGGTTTGGGGAATGCCGCAGGCAACTGAAGGCTCTCTAATAGTGATCGGTGAAAGGGCCCAACTTGCAGCTATACCCCTCGGGCGGTGCACTCAGGCGGAAATCCGCGACGCGGCTGCCCTTTGGAAGCGAGGCGAGCGTCGTCAAGGCCCATAGATTAAAGGCCTGAGTATTGATTTGTGGCCACATGTGTCCGTGAGTGCTCGAGCAGGACACCTCAACGACGCCGGGGATCGAGCTGAAATAGTTGGAGGCCGCTTGGGTCGAAGGCCGATAGTCAGCACACAGAACACCGGAACATTTCCAGAGATCGTTTTCTCCGCCCCAAACGCTGATCACGATGATCGGGTTGAGTTTTGTTGCCAATGGGAACGGGCCGACGCGGCCTTGGAATATTTTCGTCGGTTGCGCGCGCACCGCTTCGCGGGCCGCCTCGAATGATTGCGCCGTGCCGTCATCCTGGGTTACGTACCACTCGCCGGATACGGCTAAGCCGCCAGCCCAAAAATCTGAACGAAACGTGAGCGCCCGATTGGTCATGGTGCCCCCCGAGGAAATGCCGCCTATGAACAGCCGCCGCGCATCGAGGCGATAGGTTTTTGCGGCGCAACGCACGGCGGCGATGAGGAAGCGCGAGTCAGGACCTTCATCGTTTTTCCAGCGCTCACCCGCGATTCCGGCCGCCCGGCCTTCGGTCCATGGCCGCCAGTTCCAGCCGTCAATACCGGGCCCATTGCACGCCCCGGCGCGCAAATCA
>Ga0302324_100014988_pt1 | contig 15581 bp, 16 predicted proteins | sample Palsa_T0_1_FD_201949 | JGI IMG/M metagenome (GOLD analysis project Ga0302324, IMG submission 201949) | Peat permafrost microbial communities from Stordalen Mire near Abisko, Sweden - Palsa_T0_1 | ecosystem: Environmental > Terrestrial > Soil > Palsa > Peat permafrost | place: Sweden: Abisko...
CCGTCGATCTGCTGGGTCATGCTCTTCAGTGCAACCGTCGCGTTCTCAGCAAGATCAGCGAGGTCCCTCTCAAAGCGTGCACGGAAAGCCACGAGCCTGCGATCACTCAGCGACGCTACCTCCAGGCTGGCGAGCTCCGCCTCGACGTTGGCAACGGCATCCTCAACAACTCGCACGTGATCTTGGCCGAGCTTGTATGCCTTCTTCTGTGCATCGTTCGCGGCGACGTTGAGCGCGCGGCGTGCATCGCGTGTGCCACTGCGAGCCCATTTGACAGCCGCGGTAGCGGCGCTCTCGATGCGCAATTGACGCGCCAATGCCAATTTATGACTCTTGACCGCACGGTTGACTAGCTCGTCCACCTGGCGTCGCGCCGGCTCGAGGACTTCTCCCTCGAGGAGCGCTCGTGCGTCCTCGTAGCGGGCGTAGCGCTGCGCCAGTGGCCTGCTGAGATTCATGCCCCTCGGCCGCTCGACGCGATAGCTCGCATCGGTCGCTCGCAGTTCCTCCCGCGCACGGTCCTCGATACGAGCCACGCTCGCGGCAGCGCGAGAAGGATCGTCCTCGGAAACAGCGATCTCCAACCCATCGCGAACAGCTGCCACAATGCGCTCGGCCTCAGCGAGAACACGGCCCTCATCAATCGCCTGCTCGAAATCACTGAGCCCTCCGGCGACCTGACGCTTGCGCGCGGAGACCTGACCAGCCCGTCGCCGTCTCGCCTTGTCAAGACGCTCCAACTCCTCCGTGCGCTCCCAGAATCGATCTGCGTGCGCGCCCACATCTTTGCGATAGAACTGGAAAGAGACCTGATAGAAGAGATTCTTCAGCAGCGTACGGAATTGCCGATAGGCCTCGTTGGCGGCGAAACCCTCGCGCCCCGCCTTCTCACGCAGCTGGCTGTTGTCCGTCCTCGTGATCTCGACGACGCCAAAGATGCGCCGATACGAGAAGAAGAAGTCAGAGGCGCTAACGCTGCGGTTGCGCTCCATTTCCAGGAAGTCGAAGTCCTGGTTGCCGTAGGGCAGGATCCTGATCCCATCGCGGTAGATATACAGGCCCCCATACAGCTTGAGCTTCGACGTGATCGCGTTCCAAGCTTCCGGATCGAGCATCGTTCTTCTCTGGTCGCCCTGCTGATAGGCAATGTCCACTCGGAACGGCCCGCACTCGGCGTCCGTGCCCCGCGCAGATGGATAAGGAATGACGATCTTCACCGGATCTTCGTCATAGACACGCACGGTGCCCGAGAACTGACCCTTCTCGTCGAACTGGCCCTGGATGTGTTGGTCGGCCGCCTCGAACTCAGCCGGGGTGAAGAACGAGCTGTCCTCGATCACGTTGTCGTAAGCCTCTTCGCTGAAGTGATCTCGGAACTCAACATGAAGAGCTGGCTTGGGATGCGTGGGCGTCATCGTGTTTGTGAAGCCGACCAGTGACTTCAGGAGGTCGCTCGGCTCGCCCAGATCTCGGGCCGTGAGATCCTCGGTGATGAGTGCGTCGGCTGGACGGATGTAGAAGTGCGTTCCCGGGCCGTCGAGCAAGCTGGGGCCCTCGAGGGCGTCGGCGGCAAGCACATCCGGGTCGATTCCACGGAACGCTTGAAGCTCAGCACCGATCCGTTTGGCTAGCCGTTTGTCTGCGCTCGTCGGGAGCTGGTCGAGGTTCTCTGCCACCCAGTCGATTAGCGTGTTGATCTCCTCGCTTCCGGGCATGCGTCCGCCGGGCACTGTCAGCGTCGGAATCTCGACCTGCTCGAGGTCGGCGCCTGGGATCTCGAACAGGCCCCAGTGAATCAGCGACACGAGCAGGTCCCCGAGCTTTTCGTTTCTGAGCGGCCGGCTGAGGATGAGGACCTGCGGCCCGATCGCGGCGACAGCTAAGCGTCCTATCCCCTTCTCTCCGAGCACAGCGCGCCGTGGGTAGCCTGGGCGCCCGGTCACGAGGCGCTGTCCTTGAGTCTGGACCTTGCTCTCGGTGGCTAGCGTCAGCCAACGCTGCTCGAAGTCCTCCTCCGTCATTCCGATCCCGTCATCGCGGAGAATGAACAGACGATCGGAGCGGTAGTAGTCCACGATCGCGTAGTCGGCGTAGGCGTCGTGCGCGTTCTTGAAGAGCTCGCTGATCGCAGTTGGCACACCGGCTATCTGCTGCCGGCCAAGCATGTCGACGGCACGTGCTCTGGTTCGGAAGCGAGCCATGGCTTAGGCTTTGGCGCGCAGTGTTGCCAAGAGCGACATTGTCCCGATTATCGCGCTCAAGACGGTCATATGTCGGGCGGTCAAGCCCAAGACGGGCCACAGCTTAGATCCATACCTAGATCTCCGCGAAATGATGCATGAATGCTTCGCCCATACGCTGAGCAAGAAGCACTGGAACCGCATTGCCGATCTGTCGCGTCGCCGATCTGATCCCGCCCTCGAAGACGAAGTCCCGGGGAAACGTCTGCAGGCAGGCGGCCTCACGGACGCTGATCGGCCGGTCGGCGTAGGGATGCCCGAACCGCCCATTGGAGATGCTTGTGCACTTCGTAGTCAGTACCGGGGCCGGCGCATCAGCATGCATACGCCCATACACATCGCTGTAGTTGCGGTCGTTGTGATGGCAAGCGAGCCTGAGATTCGACGGCCAATCGGCACGACCACCACCCGGGGGTGTGGCACGCAAGCGGCGCAGATTGATCTCGGTGATCGCACTGGCAAGATGATTGGGGACTTCCGGATGTTCTTCGCCCGCCGCGACCGGAGGCAGGTCGCCTATCCACTCCCACACAGTTGATAAGGGGAGCAGCCCGGGCCCGCGGCCGTGAGTCGGCTTCGGGACTTCGATCACGCCCAGCCGACTGGCAAGAAGGACCAGCCTTCTTCTGCGCTGGGGAATCCCATAGGCCTGGCAATCGACCACGGCATGATCTACGTGGTAGCCGGCCGTCCTCAGCGCCTTGCAGAAACGAGCGAAGGTGCCAGCCGGCGCACGACCCGCCTTAAGGCCCGGTACGTTCTCGATGAATACGAACTCTGGATCCAAGCGCTTTATGATGGGCAACAGCCGCAACAGAAGCGTCTTCCGGCGGTCAGGTGCAGATCGCTCAACGAACGAGCTGTACGGTTGGCAAGGCGCGCAGGCACTTAAGAGCAGCGGACCCTCCCCATCTCCGGCCAAGTCGGCTACCTCTTCCGGGGACACGTCAACAATGTCACGCTCGATGAAGGCGGCCTCAGGGAAGTTACGTCGATAGGTCTCGCTGGCGTCTGGTTCGACGTCCAGGCCCAAGATGATCTCCATACCGGCATCGCGTAGACCCGTGCTGGTGCCGCCGCAGCCGCTGAAGAAGTCGGCCACGCGTATGCGCGATGCGTTTTTCGCCATCCCCATTAGTTTCGCGCGCCTACGAAAGCTCCTTCAGCCAGCAAATCCGTCTACACGACATGTCCAGACGAATCGGCGATCGGTCGTGATCGCTGATCAGGCTGAATGCTACCGTGCCGATAGGTCGACTCGGCATGGAACTGTACCGACCGCTAGCTCGAAGCATGCGAACCCTGTAGCGTGTCCAGCATGCGCAGCGCTCCGCTCATTCCGCAGTACTCCGAGTTGCTATGGCCCACCCTTCAAGCCGTACGCGACATCGGTGACTCGGGAACGATCGGGGAGATCGTCGAGAAGGTCATCGAGTTGGAGCGGTTCACCGAGGAGCAGCAGGCGGTCCTGCACGGCGAGGGGCCCGGTACCGAGATGGAGTATCGACTTGCATGGGCCCGAACCTACCTAAAGGGCATGGGCACTCTAAACAACAGTGAGCGAGCAGTGTGGAGTACAACGGAGCTGGGTAGGACGATCACTCCTGGCGAAATAGCAGCCCTGCATGCCTCCTATCTGGTACAGCTTCGAGAGGCTAGGAAGGCAAAGAGAGCAGCGCGAGCGGAGCAAGGCGAGGATCTCGCGGACGATACTGAGGATGAACCAGTCCCTCGCAACTGGAAGGAGCAATTGTTGGAGGTGCTCCTCGAGATACCGCCGGATAGCTTCGAGCGGTTGGCCCGTCGCTTGCTTCGTGAGGCCGGGTTCGTCTCGGCCACTGTGACAGGGAAGAGCGGAGACGGCGGGATAGACGGCATCGGTGTTTACCGACTCTCGCTCGTCAGCTTCCCCGTATTTTTTCAGTGCAAGCGTTACAAGGGCAGCGTGGGTTCCAGTGCGGTGAGGGATTTCCGTGGGGCGATGAGTGGCCGTGGTGATAAGGGCCTTCTTATCACGACTGGAAGTTTCACTGCCGATGCCAAGCAGGAGGCTACACGTGACGGCGCTCCCCCCGTCGATCTGATCGATGGAGAGCGACTATGCGATTTGCTGAAGGAGTTTAACCTCGGCATTCGGCGCACTATCCGGGAGGTCGAGGACATCGCGATTGTTCCGGAGTTCTTCAAGGACCTATAGCGGCTCGTGCCTATGGCAAGCATGCAGGTAAGAGTTGGGCCGCCTCTGATCCATGTCGGGCGGCGTGAAAGCACAAGCGAACGGGGGCCACACGGTTCGATGCCGCTTGGTGCATGAGAACGTCGACAGCCCGCGAGCCTATCCGCCTGCGGCTTCCTGAGCCCGAGCCTCGCTAACGAAACCGTGCGCTGAGTTCGCCGAACTGTTCCTCGACGTGATCGGACAGACTTACGAGCGTGCCACGCTCGTCGCGGAAGGTTCGCTTCGGGTCTCCCTTGAAGGAGAGCCAGTTGAAGCTTGTCACGACGACGAAAGCGTCGTCGCACAGCAACACCTTCGCGTTTGTCTTGCCGAGCCTCTTGAAGACGAACCGCTCGTGTTTAGTGGCCAGCGACGTTAGCTGCTCGAACGCCCCCTTGTCGGCGTCCTTGGCGTCCTCTGATGTGGCCATCCCCCAACCGATATACACGCTCACGCCACGCTTCAGCGCGTCCTCCAACTCAGCGATGAATGCCTCATCGATGACCGCTGAGCGCAGCCACGGTGAGATGATGAGAAGCCTTTGCCTGCTCGACTTGAGCGCGTGAGCGAGGATGCGTGGGTGCTCGTAGGTCTCGACCGAGCGCACACCGTCGGACGGCGCCAAGTCAAGAGCCCCCGCTGTGCCCGTGGTGGTGGGCACAGTGCCGGTCTGTGTCTGGATGCGGTTGACGACGTCCTCACCCAGGACTCGCGACGCTGCGGCGCGCGCGTCCTCGATACCACGTTTGGCGAGCCCGAGTTTCCTTCCGAGCCCGGCTTCGGCAAATACCCGTGAGTGCGGATCAGACAGTTGTCCGGCGATCACAAATGCAACCTGTCCCTGGGCTCGCCTCGTCCCCTGGGGACGAAAGACCAGTGCGACAGCCGACTGGAAGATGCGAGTCCTTCGTTGCACTCCCCGCACTGCTAGAACGTCTGCCATCTCGCGCCGTGGGCCGCCTGTCTCCCGGATGATCGCCTCGATGAGGTCGAGCTTGGTTCGTAGCTCGACCTCATCAGGTGGTCTCGTCGGGTGTGGTGCGATCTCGCGAATACCGCGACGGGATACTTGTCGAGGCTCTAGATAGCGAACGAGGAACGGCGTCGGCTTTCTCAGCAGACCGTCGTAGTCGACATCAATCACACGTTGGTCGCTGACGATCTGTGCTGCGTCCTCGAGCATCCGTCGGCCAGCAACGCCCACGACGAGCGTCTCCTTTCCATCGGTGCCCACAGGTCCTAACAACAGGGCATCGCTCTCCAAGAGGCCGACAAGGATGGCCTCGATAACGCCCGCCTCAAGGCCCAACGCCTCCGCAATGACGTGCTGCTCGACGATTCCGGCGTCGACCGCGCGGAGCAGGAACTCCTCGAAGGGACCGATTGCCTTGTGCTCGATTGTCTGCAAGCGCAATGTGAGCCGATAGAACGGCAGCGCGACCTCTGCGTAGCTAATTAGGTCGAAGCCCGGCCGGGCATCCGAGAAGCGCTCGGCTGTCTCCTCAGGCGTCACAGCGCTATCTCATCCAGAGTACATTCATCGTGCGTTTCAATGTGCTCGACCACGGCTCGGAAGGGGTTCTCGCCGTGCGCCTTGGCGACGCCAGTGTGATCGCCGACGATGATCAAGGCGTCGCGACCACGGGAGAGCGCGACGTTCAACCTTCTTCGCTCAGCTAGGAACCCGATCTTGCCGTCCTTGTTGGAACGGGTCACAGAGTAAATCGCGATGTCGGCCTCACGACCCTGGAACGCATCGACAGTCGCACACTCGACTTCCAGGTGCGACCACCGTGCGAGGTCGGGAGCAATCTCACGCTGGATCGCCTCGCGCTGCCCTCCGTAGCCGGTCAGCACAGCGACGGACAGTTTTTTGCGTGACGCCTTGGCCGCGAACTCCGCGCGACCGAGCAGTCTCCGGATGGCTCTGGCCTCGAGATTGTTGACAAATCCTGTCCCCGCAGGAATCTCAAATCGATCACGGCGACGAGCGGTAGTGAACCAGCAGACAGGTGCTGGTGCTAGCAAGGAGAGCCACGGTGCCGGCTTGCGAGGCTCACTCTCGAGCGTGTCATCGTAGAAGCAGTTACTCACCAGAAGCCCAATCGCGGGAACCATTCGGTGTTGTCGCGAGAGCATCCTCGTGCACTCCGATGGCAGTCGCTGGCGAAGCCGGTCAAACAGGGTTTCCTTGATCTCCTCACTGCGCAACGCGTGATCGGAGAGCAGCTCCGGCTTATGGAGCGCGTCATCGATAAATGGCGGAAGTTGCCGGTGGTCCCCAACGATGATCCACCGTCGCCCACGGATCATCGGCACGAGCATCTCGGTCGCTGTCGCCTTGGATGCCTCGTCCACGATGCAGAGGTCGAACTCGATCGTCTCTGACCCGCGGATGCTTGCGTAACCGACGCACGTGGCAGCGACGACTTGCGAGCGGAGCAGCGCCGCAGCCTTGAAGGCGGAGCCACGGCCGAACCTCGCGTGCCACTCGCCGATTAGATCAATGAGCGCACGGCAGTCCGCTTGATGAGGGCTCTCAGGCGGCATGAGTTGGCGTGCTCGCTCACGCAGCGCCTCCGGGTCAAGCCCGCTCAGATCCCGCTCGCGAGTGAGAATCCGAAGCTCGATGAGGCGGGCCGTCGCAACGCGCCCAGTGCTGCGTGCCCGATCGGTCTCCTCGGCAAGATCGCGAAGCCGGGCAGCGATCCGCGCGGTGACCTCGTCGTCCGTGGCATGGCCATCGCCTTGACGTTGCTCGAGTTGAGCGCGCAACGCTTCGCGCTCTGCACCGAGGTTTGCCAATGCCTGCGTGACTGAGGCGAGCTCCTCAAAGCGGATTGCGCCCTCCAGATCCCGGGCGGATATCCCGTGGCTCTTGGACCACGCGCTGAGCCACCGGCGTCCAGTAGAGATCACTTCGTCGCGCCAACTAGCGAGCTGGCCGTCCAGCAGCAGGGAATCAACTGAAGCAGAGACTCTGCTGTCGCCCTGCCGCGCGATTCGCGTCTGTCGGACCTCGGGATCCGCCGTCAGCACCCTCTCGAGAACGTTGTCGAGGGCAGCATTGGTTTGTGAAGAGACCAGTATCCGGTGACCGGGGTGGCGCTCTAGATATTGAAGTATCAGCTCCGTGATGAAGGTGGTCTTCCCGGTTCCGGGCGGCCCCTCAACCAGCAGCAGGTCCGAGGCGCCGAGCGCGGCCGCGACGGCGCTTTGCTTCGGCTTATCGAGAGCGCCTCGCCATTTGATCTCGCTGACCGGAAGCGGAATATTGGCTGTGGAAGGATCCATCAGCAGGGTGCGCAACTCGCTGCGCAGGCCCCGGTCATACTGCAGCGCGTCCAGTGCTTGGTCTTGGCGATTCAACGCCACGCGCGCGGCACCGGTGTCAAGCTTGAGGGTGCCACTGACAGACAGTCGCTCGACCTGGCCGCGCAGCGGGGTGAGCGTAACGGTGTCGGAGCCGATCGCGACGATCTCGCCGAGCAGTTCGCGACCCTCCTCGGTAGGAGCCAAGCGGAGCTCACCGAGTAGATCCTCGGTTGGCTCCTCAGTCAGCTCGAAAACGATGCCCTGATCCGTGGTCTGTGTGCTGCGGTAATGCAGCGGCGCCTGGCGATCCCGCTCCAATGCCCGCTTTGCGGCCAGCGTGCGTCGCCAAATCTGGATGGGTCTTTCCAGCGCGGCACGCCTGCGGCGCAGTGTCTCCTCGGCGGCGTGTCTTGAGACTTCCCGCTCCAGCGTCGTGATTGTGGCCTCGCCCACGAGCGGATCGGCCGCTCGTCCGGTCTCCCACTTCCAGGGAGGCTTCCACCCACGTTCCCGTTCTCTCTCCAGCAGCGAACTTTGGACAGGCCATGCGTTAACGGCGACGAGATGGTCACGACTGTCGGCGATCAGGACGTGAAGTCGCAGCTCAGAGCCGATGAGATAGTAATGTCCGTCCGTTGACCCTCCGTCGTCGAAACTCTCTCGGTCCCATGCGAGCAGTACGGCCTCGTCGGCGAGATCGGCTGCCAACGCGTCGGTGACCTGTAGCGCCGTGTCGAGATCCAGATAGTCCATGAGGATCTCGCTTGTCTTCCTGGCGAGCGAGATGTGGCAACTCGCCGGCGCGGCTGGCTGCGGTCTAGCCGCGGCACGGGCGTCTTCGATCACCTGCAGTTTGCCCTGAAGCGCATTTGCGTCGTACGGTCGCGCATCAGGGTCGGCGTGAACGGACCGAGCGAGCAATTCATGAATCTGTGTTGGGATGTCGAGCTTGTTCAGCGCGTCGGAGATGGCTCGATATGGGTCATCCTCATAGCCGTGGAACGGATCGATCCCGGCAATCGCAAGGATCGCTAGCACCGCGAATGCATGCACATCACGCTGCGTCGTGTGGGTGCCATCGTCGTACTCGGGCGGCGTGTAGGGCCGGGTGGCGTGGTCCCGTAGCGTGTGTTCAGGTGCAATCCGCGAGGTAATCTTGGCGATCCCAAAGTCGGCGATACGCGGCTTCCCATCCTGATCGAGAAGAATGTTCTGTGGCTTGATGTCTCGGTGAGCAATCTGCTTGCCATGCGCGTAAACCAGCCCACCGAGGATTTCGTTTCCGCAACGCTCATAAAAGTCATCCCAGCCTGCCGGCGGTTGCTCCCGGAGTGCTTTCGAAAGGTCTAGGTCCAGCCACGGGAAGACGAAGTACCTCTCATTTGTGTCGGGATCCCGTCCGCCATCGATCAGCGCGACAATATTCGGGTGCGTAAGCCGCGTGAGTGCCTGATACTCGCGATCGAAGACCTGAGAGGCAAGAAGGCTATCGCCTCGGATCGCCGCCGGAAGAACCTTCACGGCTACGCGTCCTTCGATCGCTCCAGTTACGTCGGTCGCACGATAGACGCGGGCATGTGCCCCGCCGCGGTGTTCGGCGGGGAGCGCCCACCGGCCATCGAGGATGCGAGGAACATCGGCCATCACCCCGTCGATCCTACGCGCCGAAGCGTGTCGTCGATGGGGGAAACGCCCCGTGCGGGGACATCAGAGGGAGCCTTCCTCATGACGACTACATCCACAGCCTAGAAATGGAGGCATAAGAGCCGATAACTGTACAAGTTCGAGCAGTCAGGTCTTGGCTGCTCTCGACTTCCTGTGCAAGCGAGCTCACACGGTTGTCTGCATGGGATCGAACTCCACATCTCGCGGGTTCCTCGCGCGCGTCATGCTGTCTTACCCTGCGGAGAGTCGGGCGGGTTGTGGTCCAGCTGAGGAGCTACGGCCCACCAACAGCCCATCCGCGATCTCGGCGGGCTCCTTGCTCCCGTCCCTGATCCTTGGGCTCGAGCATCCCGGCTCTTTGACCGGCGACACTCACCTGTGTTCCGGGCGGGTGGTGTTGTTGTCTCCCATCCAAAACACACACCCTTGATCCTCATCCCAAGATGTCCTCCTCGCCCAGGGTGTGGGGGTCTTGGGGTTGGGCGGAGACGGTCGTCAGATCATTCAGTCTGGTGGATCGCTTGGCGTAGCGTTGAGTTCTTCGTATCGACATACGTATTGCGGTAGCCACGCGGGACGATGCTCTCCTGGTTGACCGAGCAGCTCCAGTAGTTGCTCGAGTGTCCAGTCGTGAAAGTCGTGGTTGGTTCGCGAGGGCTGCCGAGCACAGCTCAACTGCTTGCTCATCGTCGAGCAGCTTGGTGAGGAAGGCGTCCGCGCTCAGCGCCTCTACGCCGTGCGGGCCCGTGTCTTGGGGACGGAAGTCCTTGAGGTTTGCGGTCACGACGAACTGTGATCCGGTGGCGACTGCCGCCGCCAGGACGTGGCGATCCTTGGGATCGTTGGTCATCTGCTCGAGGAGGGACTGGATCTGCTCGGCTGGCACCTCGGCATCCGGGTAGATCGAGCTGAGCGCGCTCGTCACGCGTCCCAGAACGCGATCGACCGCGGACGCCCTTTCCTCTTGATAGGCGTTGAGATTGCGCTCGATCAGGCTGCGTCGGGTCTCATCGAGGATCAGCGCGCTCCAGCGCAACTCGAACAGGCCCTCCAGTGAGTGCCAGACAAGGGCGTTGCGCAGATGCCGGGAGTAGAGGACGCTGGCGTCAACGATCGCGGGCGGTGGGAACATGGGTCCCTCAACCGTATGCCTTGGCGGCGATGGCTGCGGTCAATTCTCGTCGGCGAGCTGCTCGCCGGCTTGCATCGCCTCGCGCATCGCGTCCTGAGCCGCCTCGCGTCTGTATTTGTAGTCGAGGATCGCGCTCGCCGGTATCCGGCGGTGTCCCCCCTGGGTCTTCGTATGGGCGATGCTCTCTCGCTCCAGCAGCGCATTGAGGTGGGTGCGCGAGACGCCGAGCACGTTCGCGGCGTCCTGAGCGGTCATCTCCTCCCCCAGGACAAGGACGTCTGGGTCCTGCCCGTTTGCCTGCTCTCGCAGCAGCTCCTCGGCTACCTCCAGCGCCTTGATCGGGATCAGCGCATCCCCCAACTCGAGCTCGCGCAGCGGCACAGCCCGGCGGGTTGAGCGTATCCGGTGAAGCACGCCATGCACGCGCTCAGCCGACGCACGCAACTCCTCCGAAGAAGCCGACACACCCGCGGGCACCGCCTTGCGTGAACGGCTAGCCCCGACCTTCCCGGCCAGCCTCGATGAGCGACGTTTAGCGGTCTTTCGCATCACCCAACCCTAGCACCAAAATCGAAAAAAACGACACGGCTGGGCGTGGGCGTGCGGCGCCGGCTGGGAGCGATGAGCGATCTCACGCCAAGTTTTTGAGCCGATCCCCCGGAATCATTGGGGCTAATGTGCCAGCTTTGTGACTTCTGCCCTGGACCTCTTGAAGACGAACGTGTGTTCTCATACCGTTGGGGTCATGGCCAGCTATCCCTCCCCCACTTCCCGAACCGGACGGCACCTCGGCGTACGGCGCGGAGGCCGGTCGGGCGTCGTGCGCGACATCGTCCGGCGGCTGATCGCCCGGGCCATGGCGCTTGGTCGACCCGGCCTCGGGAGCCAAACTCGCGAGCTCGCTGGGGACGTCCCGCCTGGCGGATCGAGCGTGCCGTCTCATGCGCGGCCTACTCTTGCTGACATGGACCTGACTCCACACCTCGAGCGGCTTGCCGCGCCGGCAAACGGCGGATCAGGCACCGGCTTCGGCCGTCGTCTACGCGTGCGCCTCGCGGGTCCCTCACGCGCACGCCTCGCTCATTCTCCCCGGGCTCGTCTCACGGGTTCCTTGCGCGCGCGCCTCGCGCGCGCCTGTGATCCTCTCCACCGTACGACCGCGGCGCGTGATGCTCGCAACACCCCCACACGCACCGCCCTCCCCGCTCGCCTCCCAGCGCGGAACTTCCACGACACACGGCCTGACCCTCGTCTTGCACTGACAAACCTCTCCCGAAGATCTCCATCGTCGAGACGACCCCGTGACACTCACGCAGGCGTGCTCGCGCGTACACGCGCGCCAACCACCATCCTGAGATCTGAAGCCCACCTCTCCCCCTCTCATTCCCCTCTTCAAACCCCAAACACATTGGATCAACAGAACCCTCCCATGCAACACCCAAATTCATTTGCATAAACCTCTACATCAACCCAACACCTAATACACCACGCCCCACCCATGCTCCCGTCCGCTTTGACGATCGCATCTTCCAGGAGGACCTGGCGTACACGAGCGTCACCGGGATCGCCGTCGCCCGCCTGAGCAGGCATCGCTACGAAAGCAAGGGGATCCCAATTGGGGAGCTGCGCCTCACCGAACAAAAGGGACCCCACGCTGCGGTCCTGCCGCGCTGCCTGAAGGTCTACCTACCGCCGCTTGACGGGCCCTTTGGGATGGTGTTTCGGGTGATGATCGACGGGGACGGGGCGCACTTGGAGTATTTGGCTTTTGGGGGGCGGGGAGGTAGATAGGAGAAGAAAGATGCTCGCTTCAATTTGCTACGCCGCGTTGGGAATGGTGTTACACCTGTTTGTGAGCTTGCTGCATTTGTTGGGGCTGACCTTTTGGTTTTTGTTGGGTTTGGTTCGGAGGCTGGTGGCCGGAACGGAACTGAGGTTTGGTGAGCCTGGGCCATTGCGGCGCTGAAATGGCGCTTTCGTTTAGGCGCCAAGTTTCAGACGAGATTCCCCGGAAACATTGGGGGTTTGGTCGACGACCGAGAAGATCTTGGCCCCGATCGACTGTTTCGTCGCCGCTGTCTGCTTTGATGTCGTCAGTCGATCGCCGGACCGCTGGCTGCAGTGACGGTTTGCACGGAGGCCTCTCGAGAAGAGGCACGGATGTTTTGCCAGACGCCAGGGTGGCGATCGCAGGATGTGTGGCACTTGGGCCGAAGGGATGGCCTGGTGGTTTTTGATAATTGAATAATCCCAGGCCGCGGCTATCGTCGGTGGCGGATGCCAGCGTGTGTTGTGGGTAAGGGAGTTAGCTTTATTCCTGCTACGCCACGTTGGGAATGGTCTTACACCTGTCGGTGAGCTTGCTGCATTTGCTTGGGCGAACCTGCTGGTTTTTGTTGGGTTGGATTCCTGGGTAGGTGGCCCGGGCGGAACTGGGCGGTGTATCCTGAGCCCATGGCCACGACGAAGAAGCGCACAACTACCGCTGCCAAGCCCGCGGCCCGGGCCAAAGCCCGTTCGACGTCGAAAGCCGTCGCGTCGAGCCGCAGCAAAGCTCTCCGGGATACGACCGAGGCGCCGATCGTCCGCTTCACGCCGGAGGAATGGGCCGCCCGCCTCGAGCGCCAGGCCCAGCGGGCAATGGGCATCTCGGTCGCCGAGTTCAGGCGGGCCTATGCGGCCGGCGAGCTCGAAGATGGGGACGCGGACGTTGACTATCTCGTCCATCGGCTTGTTATCCCCTACAGCGGGAACAAAGCTGTCGCGTAGCGCCGCGGAAGGCGTGGCGCAGAGCCCAATCGTTTGGAGCTCGTTGGGCAACGTGGCGCCCCGCGCTTTAGGTGACGTCGATTGTTCTGACGACGTAGTTGCCGTTGGGCAGCGCGAGGCGGACGTGGACCACGCCGGGCCGGCGGAGCGCGTAGCGCACCCTGAATCCGCCATCGCTGGCGTTTGTGGACGCGAGTTCGTACCACGGCCCTGATTCCCACCGGCCTTCCACGATGATCGGGCCGCTTACGCCTGGCGGGAGCGTGCCGGTGACCGTCATATATGTACCCTGGGACACCGAGCTTGGGCCGCTCATCGTGGTGTAACGCGGGGAAGGCGGCGTGGTGGCCTTGGGGGAGGCGTGTGGCAGTCGTAAGTACGGGGTCGGAGCGGGTCGACTTGAGGGAGCGCTGATCGTGCTTTGGCGGAGATGGTTCAGCGCGCCGCTGTAGTACGTGACCGCGGCCGCTACAAGTATGAGGGCGGCGACGGTATCTCTCAGGGAGTGGCGTTTACCGAGGGGTCGGGGTTTACCGAGGGGTCGGGGTTTACCGAGGGGTCGGGGTTTACCCTTGCTTTTCGGGCTGGACCACGTCGGTGCGCCGCCGGTTGGCCGCGAACTCCCGTAGAAGCGCCGGCGCTCCGCGTCTGTCCATTTGGCCCAGTCTCGCTCATGCCAGCTCACGCGCTCTAGCATCGGTCCCTGAGGTGATTAGGCGCGCCCCTCGGTGTAGTCTGGCCGGATGTTTGAACTGCTCGAATCGCAGTCTCCAGGCGTGACGCCCTGCCGGACCTAAGCTGCGATCCGCTTTGAGGTCGTGAGCAGCTCGTGCCGGAAGTCCCAGGCCGACGCCAGGAGCCCGACGCTCAACACCGCCGTGAGGATGTTGATCGCGAGCTCGATCACGCCGCCGTGGCCCTTGGAGTAGATGCCGTGCTCCAGGTCGTAGAGCACGTCCATCGCGCATAGATAGACGCCCGCTCCGCCGAGCACCAAAAGCCAGAGGAGGGCGCTCGGCCGACGCCGCGAGAGCTGGAGCGCCGCGATCAGAGCTGCTGTGAGCAGCCATGCATCCGCGAGTGGGAAGGACTGCTCGAAGGCGATGTACTGCGCGGTGTGATTGCTGGCGACGATGCCACGGTCAGCGGACCAGGCGAGCCAATATGCCACCAGCAGCACCGCGGTGAAGATCAGCAGCGCGATCACCCGCGGGCGCCACGCCTCGAAGTGACCGAGACCCAGCAGATGGGAGCCCGGCAGCCGGCTTGCCTGGCCCAGGTCAGTTCGCGATGCGCTCATCGTGGGCGCCTTTCACGAGAAGGTTCTGCATCGCCTCGGCGGTCGCCGCGTCGGCGGGGAACGTCAACTCGATCGAAAGCTCGGACGTCGTCACCTCCGTCGCGGTGCCGAACGTGGCGACCGTGGCGAAGAACGACAGCTCGTCACCGTCGGGGGATCTCATCCGCATCAGGGGCGTGATGATGTGACTCGTGGCTGTCTCGCCGGTGGGCTGGTGTTCGGGCGCGGAGTAGCCCGTCACCTCCTCCAGCAGCGCGGCGAGATCCTCATCCCCGGTGATCGCGACCTGGCGCGCCAGCCGTCCGAGGAAGTACGCCCGCACCTCGCCCAGGTTGATCGTCCAGCGCGCCAGCCCACGAGGGTGCAAGCCGACGCGCATCACGTTGACCGGAGGCTCCAAGAGCACTGGGTCGACCCAGGTGGCCATCCTCGCCATCGCGGAGTTCGCGGCGACCAGGTTCCAGCCGCGATCGACGACGACCGCCGGATAGGGGTCGTGACCGGCGAGGATCAGATCGAGCGCCTCGCGCACCGGCGCGAGCTCGGGGTCCGCGATCGAGTGCTCGGGGATCGCCGGGGCATGGCCGGCGGCGAGCAGCAGCTGGTTGCGCTCCCGCACCGGCACCTCGAGCTGCTCGGCGAGCAGCAGAACCATCTCGGGACTCGGTCTCGAGCGGCCCGTCTCGACGAAGCTCAGATGCCGAGCCGAGATCCCCGCGTCGAGCGCCACTTCGAGCTGGGTGCGCCGCCGCCGTTTGCGCCACTCCCGTAGCAGCGGCCCGATCCGTGGCTGGGAGCTGATGGTTGCCATCCGGGGGCCGACTCTAGCCCCGGCGCGTTCGTCCGTCGATTACCTCTCAGGTAATCGACAGCACGACCTTGCCCTGGAACGATGACCGTCCAAATCAAACCGCAACGGGGGTGGGGCTCATGGCGATCACA
>Ga0302324_100014989_pt1 | contig 15580 bp, 11 predicted proteins | sample Palsa_T0_1_FD_201949 | JGI IMG/M metagenome (GOLD analysis project Ga0302324, IMG submission 201949) | Peat permafrost microbial communities from Stordalen Mire near Abisko, Sweden - Palsa_T0_1 | ecosystem: Environmental > Terrestrial > Soil > Palsa > Peat permafrost | place: Sweden: Abisko...
CTCCCCGTTGCCGCACAACCACTCAGCCTCCCGGGCGAACACCGTACCATCGGCCGACAGCGCCGCGCTGAGCCGCTAGAACAGGCCGACTACCCGCCCTTCCGCGTCGATGTCGATCTTGTCGGCGGACGGCACCTTGGGCAGTCCCGGCATGGTCATGACGTCGCCGCACACCACTACGATGAACTCCGCGCCGGCCGCGAGACGTACTTCGCGAATATTGACCATGTGCCCGCTCGGCGCACCGCGCAGGGAGGCATCGGTGGAGAAGGAGTACTGGGTCTTGGCGATGCACACCGGGTAGTGACCGTAGTTCTTCTGCAGCTCCTCGAACCGCGCGCGAATCTTGGAGTCGGCCGAGATGTCGCTGGCTCCGTAGACTTTCGTGGCGATGGTCTTCACCTTGTCCCACAGGGTTTGCTTCTCGTCGTACACGAAGCGGAAATTGGACTCGCCCTTTTCGACGATTTCCACGACCTTGCGGGCGACGTCCGTCGCGCCGGCTCCGCCTTCGGCCCAATGCCGCGCAAGCACCAGCGGCACGCCGAGCGTGGCCATTTTCTTGGCCAGCAGCGCATGTTCCGCCTCGGTGTCGGCGGTGAAGTGATTGACCGAGACGATGCAGGGCAGGCCGTACTGATTGCGCACGTTGCTGACGTGGCGCTCGAGATTCGCAATGCCTTTTTCCAGCGCCGCGAGATTTTCCTTGTTGATCTCCTTCAGATCGGCGCCGCCGTGATACTTCAGGGCACGGACGGTCGCGACGATCACCACGGCCGCCGGGCGCAGACCGGATTTGCGGCACTTGATGTCGATGAATTTCTCGGCGCCGAGGTCTGCACCGAACCCGGCCTCGGTCACCACGTAGTCGGCCAGCTTCAGTGCCGTCGTGGTCGCGAGTACCGAATTGCAGCCGTGTGCGATATTGGCGAAAGGACCGCCATGGATGAAGGCCGGATTGTTCTCCAAGGTCTGCACCAGATTCGGCTTCAGCGCTTCTTTGAGCAGGACCGTCATCGCGCCCTGAGCCTTGAGATCCCGGGCGTGTATGGGCGTCAGGTCGCGCCGATAGCCGACCACGATCTTGCCCAGCCGTTCTTTGAGGTCGACCAAGCTCTTGGCGAGGCAGAATATGGCCATGACTTCGGAGGCGACCACGATGTCGAAACCGTCCTGGCGCGGGAAACCGTTGCCGGGACCGCCCAAGCCCACCGTGATCTCGCGCAAGGCGCGATCGTTCATGTCCACGACGCGCTTCCAGGCGATGCGCCGTACGTCGAATCCCAGCTCATTGCCGTGGTAGATATGATTGTCGATCAGCGCCGAGAGCAAGTTGTGCGCCAGCCCGATCGCGCTGAAGTCTCCGGTAAAGTGCAGATTGATGTCTTCCATCGGCACGACCTGCGCATAACCGCCGCCGGCCGCGCCGCCCTTCATGCCGAATACCGGTCCCAGGCTCGGCTCGCGCAGGCAGATCACGGCTTTCTTGCCGATTTTGTTGAGCGCGTCTCCGAGACCCACCGTGGTGGTGGTCTTGCCTTCGCCCGCGGGCGTGGGACTCAAGGCGGTCACCAGAATGAGCTTGCCGTCAGGCTTGTCCTTCAGGCTCTCGATGTAATCGAGTGCGATTTTCGCTTTGTAGTGGCCGTAATTTTCAATGCTGGCAGCCGGAATTCCCAAGCGAGCGGCTATTTCGCCGATGGGCTTCAACGTTGCATTCTGAGCGATCCCGATATCGGAACTCACGATTACTCCCCGGAATTGTTGCGGCGATCGGCCGCTCTGTTGGCCCCGGCCGGCGCCAACGCAGCGGCCGGGGAATTTGTTGCGCTGAGACTATATCACCTAATGCCTGCGCCTCAATCTCCTGCGGCCGGCACCGCTTGCCCAAAGGCGCCTCGATGAATGAGCGCCGCCGGCTCTGTCGCGGGCATGCTTTTTCTAGATGGTCAGCACGATTTTTCCGATATGGTTCGAGGTCTCCATGAGCCGATGCGCCTCGCTTGCCTCGGCCAGCGGAAACGTGGCGTGAATGACGGGCCGGACACGGCCGGACGCGAGCAGCGGCCAGACGTTCTTCCGGACCGCATCGGCGACCTCGGCTTTCTGTGCCACGGTCCGGGACCGCAGCGTGGAGCCTGTGAGCGTCAGTCGTTTGGTGAGGATGGTGCCCATATTGATCTCCGCTCGCGCTCCGCCGAGCAGAGAAATGGTCACGACCCGGCCTTCGAGAGCCGCGATCTCCAGGTTGCGCGCGACATAGGTGCCGGCGACCATGTCCAGAGTGATGTCGACCCCCTTGCCCCCGGTTTCCGCGCGCATCACTTCGACGAAGTCCTGCGTCCGATAATTGATGCCTCGAACGGCACCGAGCTTCAGGCAGGCCAGCACCTTGTCGTCCGAGCCCGCAGTCGCGAAAACACGGGCTCCCCAGGCTGCGGCAAGCTGGATGGCGGTGGTTCCGATGCCGCTGGTGCCGCCGTGAATCAGTACGACATCTCCCGCCTTGCAGCGGCCGCGGTCGAATAGATTGGTCCATACCGTAAAGAACGTTTCAGGGATGGCGGCCGCTTCCACCATGCTGACGCCTTCAGGCACCGGCAGGCACAGCGGCGCAGCCGCGATTGCATACTGGGCGTAGCCTCCGCCCGGCAGCAACGCAGTGACCTTGTCGCCAATCGACAGGCCGGAGACCTTGGGCCCCAGTGCAGCAATTTCCCCGGCGATTTCCAGACCGGGCAGATCGGAGGCTCCTGCGGGGGGTGGATAACGCCCCTGGCGCTGCATGACGTCGGGCCGATTGACTCCGGCGGCCGCTACGCGCACCAGCACTTCACCATCGCCCGGTTTCGGTACCGGCCTTTGTTTGGGCTTCAGCTGCTCCGGTCCACCGGGAGCCGCGATTTCAACCACCGTCATTTCAGCAGGCACAGACATCGACTTCTCCGAGGGGGGTTAAGTATTGCCGTCGCATGAGCTGGCGCGACGGCGTAGGTTGGATATTAAATGAGGAATTGCCTCGGCGTCAGCGGTCTTTTAATCTGCTTCACCGGCCTATGTTCATCCGCCAGCTCGAATATCTCGTCACTCTCGCCCGCGAAAGGCATTTCGCGAGGGCCGCCGAAGTTTGCCATGTGTCGCAGCCGGCTCTGTCATCGGCGATCCGCAGCTTGGAGAAGGAACTCGGCCTCATGATAGTACAGCGCGGACGCCGCTATTTGGGGCTGACCGTCGAAGGAGAGCGGGTTCTGGCCTGGGCCCGGCAAACGCTGGCCTCGCTTGCACACATGCGCGAGGATGCGTCCATCTCGAAATCGACCATGACGGGAACTCTGCGGGTGGGTGCGATACCGACGGCGATGACCGTCGCCGCCTTCTTGACCGGGCCGTGCTTTTCCGCGTATCCGAACATTCGCCACACGCTGTCGTCCCTGACCGCCGACGCCATCGTCAGTCAGCTGGATCACTTCGAACTCGACATCGGGTTAACCTACCTGGATGACAAGGTGATCGAGGGATTCGAGAAGCTGCCTTTGTTCGACGAGCGGTATGTGTTGCTGGCCAACCGCAAAGTCTCGCTCGAGCCCGCATTGACGTGGGAACAGGTGGCGCGGCTGCCGCTGTGCCTGCTGACCGGAAAGATGCGCAACCGGCAGATCATCGAGAGCGCGTTCCGCCGGGCCGGCGTCCAGCCCACAGTCATTCTCGAGACTGATTCATTGTTTTCCCTCTATGCGCACGTGAGCGACGCCGGGCTCTTCAGCATCGTGCCGCATAGCTTGCTGAATTTCTTCGATCTTGAGAATCGAGTGCAGGCGAGGCCGATCGTGCCGCAGCTGACGCGCGCCATCGGCTTGATCGCCCGTAATCAGCCCATGCTCGCGCCAGTGACCGCAGCGGTATGGGAAATTGCGCGCGGCCTGGATTTGCAACCACGATTCGACCTTGTGCTTGCCTAGATGGGATTCTGCGTGTATGGCGCCGGCAGGGCCGCGGGCCTCTATGTGCCCCTGGGAAGTTCCCGCTAGAATGTAAGGCCGCTGGACTACGGAATCGCATGCAATGACCACGGCCTACATCACTCACCCGGATTGCCTGCTCCACGAGATGGGTTCGGGACATCCCGAGTGTCCCGCCCGCTTGAATGCGGTCAATGAGCAGATGCGCACGTCCGGTGTGCTGGACGAGCTGCGCTGCTTGGAAGCGCCGTTGGCGGACCCGGACGATCTCAAGCGGGTGCATCGCTCGGCCTACGTGGATCTGATTTTCGACAACGCGCCGGCCGAAGGGCATGTGCAGCTCGACCCCGATACCGCGATGAATCCCCATTCTCTGAGCGCAGCGCGGCGCGCGGCGGGCGCGGGACTATTGGCGGTCGACGAAGTGATGGCCGGGCGCTCCGTGAACGCCTTCTGCGCGGTGCGGCCCTGCGGCCATCATGCGACCCAGGTGCGGTCGATGGGCTTTTGCATATTCAACAATGTCGGCGTCGCGGCGGCTTATGCGATCGAGAAAAAGGGCCTCGAACGGGTCGCCATCGTCGATTTCGACGTCCACCACGGCAACGGCACCGAGGATATGTTCAGCGCGCCGCAATGGCGCGACCGAGTGCTCATGGCGAGTTTTTTCCAGCATCCCTTTTATCCCTACAGCGGCACTGCCAATCCCGCGCCCAACATGATCAACGTGCCCCTGGCCGAAGGCAGCGGCGGCGCCGCGGCAAAGCAGGCCATTGAAGCGCAATGGCTGCCCGCGCTGGAGAGCTTCAAGCCGCAGATGATCATCATCTCCGCGGGCTTCGATGCGCATCGCGAGGATTTGCTCGGCGGCATGGCGCTGGTGGAGGCCGACTACGCGTGGATCACGCGCGAGCTGATGGCGGTGGCGGAGCGGCATTCGCAGCAACGCGTCGTCTCGATGCTCGAGGGCGGCTACAATCTTTCAGCCCTCGGCCGAAGCGCGGTAGCACACGTCAGGGCGCTGGCGCAGCACTGAGGCGACACCAGGGCGGCTATTCACCGAATGCGGCGAGTGCGCGGGCGCCGCGAGCGGCCGGCGCAGTATCCGCACGCTCGACCTTGGCCTTCGAATACCGCCACCACGGCAGCGCCGCCGTCATCACCAGCACCTTCCCCGGCCCAAGCGCCGGCCGATAACCGGGCAAGTTCGCCAGAATGCCGCTCCACCCTTCGCCCGCGAGCACCGTGCACAGGCGCCGCACGGCCGGATGCTCGAGATTGGATTTGAGGCAGGCGAGGAAGTAGTTCTCCTCGACCAGCGGCGCAAAATGCAGGCCAAACTGCAGCGCGGCGGCTTCGACGCCGACTCCTGCGTCAGCAAGGCCGCTTGCCACGCACGCGGCTACGGCGACATGCGTTTCCTCCGTCAGTCCGTCATTGCCCGGCAGCGATCCCGGGTCGATGGAAGATTCGTGCAGCAGATGGTCGACCAGCATTCGCGTGCCCGAGCCAGGCTGTCGATTGACGAAACGCATCCGGTGCCGCATGACGTCCGACAGGTTACGAACCGTCCCCGCGTGCTCGCGGCGCACCATCAATCCCTGCGTGCGGCGCGAGCAGCCGATCAATTTGTGCAACCCGGGTTTGAGCAGGGGTTTGAGCGCCTTGGCGAACACCGGTGCGGCACCGCGCACCAGCGGTACGTGAAAGCCGGCGACCAGGCACTGGCGGTCGTTCAATGCATGCAAGCTGTGCACGCTTCCCTGAAAGCGAATGTCCAGATGCAGATCGGCGGCTTTTGCGGCGTGTTGTTGCAGTACGGGAAGCGCAATGTCGTGGCTGGCACGCACGGTGAGCAATTGATGACGCGGGTCGCGCGCGTCGGCGAGCACGCGGCCGAGACTGGAGCGCAGCGCCTCGATGTGCGGCTGCATGCGCACGCGCGCTCGCCGCTCTGCCCACAGCAATCGCTCGGCAAACTGCGTGGGCCGCGCCCGCTGGCCTTGCGACCAGATGATCAGGGGTTCGCCCAGGGTCTCTTCCCACCTCCTGAGCGAGCCCCAGACGTACCGGTACGAATACCCGAGTGCCTGCGCGGCGTGACGTATCGAGCCCTTCTCGAGCACGGCCGCCAGCAGCTCGAAGAGCGGGTTGCTCAAGGCTGCGCCGCGCTGCTCGCCGGGCTCGAATGAGTATCGAAGGTGCAGGCTCAAAGAGGGCTCACCGTTGGAGTTCGTCGCAGTTTTCGTATGGCGCACCCGGCTATTTTATCCCGTTTCGCGGCAGAGCCGGGCTTTACGCCGAGGATTTCGCGGCGCGGCCGCCTGGGCGCCTCACCACGGGCTGCACAGCTTGATATCTCCGTGGCCGTTGGGGCGCGGCGCCCTGACGACCGCGATGTCGATCCCATAGGTCGAGGTGAGCTCGGCGTCGGTGATGACTTCGGATGCGAGTCCGGTGACAACCGTGCCGCCGGGCTTCATCATGACCGCCCTGCCCGGAAATTGCAGCGCATGATTCGGATCGTGCGTGGTCATGATCATGGTGACCCCTTGCGCGGCCAGTTCGCCGATCGCCTTCAACGACCGTACCTGATTTCTCAAGTCCAGGTGCGACATGGGTTCGTCGAGCAAAATGACGTCTGGCTGCTGCGCCAAGGTGCGCGCCAGGAGCACGAGCTGACGTTCTCCGCCGCTCACCTCGGTGTAGGGCCTGTCTTTGAGGTGAAGGATTCCGACTCTATCGAGCGCCTGCTCGGCCAAGGCGATGTCCTTGGACGAAGGTACTCCGAACAGACCCAGATGGGGCGCCCGCCCCATGCTCACCACCTCGAGCACGAGGAACGGAAATGTGGGCGTGTGGTTCTGAAAGAGAAAGCCGATCCGCCGCGCCCGGGCCCCTGGGTCGAGACTCGAGATGTCGATCTTGTCCAGACGCACCGTTCCTGCGTGCAATGTCAGCGCGCCGCCGATGCAGCGAAGCAGCGTACTCTTGCCGCACCCGTTGGGTCCCAGAACGGAAAGCAGCTCGCCGCGAAATACGTCGAGATCGATGCCGCTGAATATTTCGCGCGCCCCGTAGCGAAAAGCGGCGCCGCGGATTTCCATGAGTGGCTGAGCTTGCGCCATGAGCGGCCGGGTCAGTGCCACGTTGCGCTGGTTCTGCGCAGCAGGTACGCAAAGAACGGCGCGCCGATGATTGCCGTGAGTATCCCGAGCGGAATCTCGCCGGCGGTGGCCGTTCTTGCGATGTCGTCGATGAACAGCAAATAGCTCGCGCCTATGCTCAGCGTGGCGGGCAGCAGGAGCCTGTGATTCGGCCCAACCAGCATGCGGCCGACGTGGGGAATCACCAGCCCGACCCAGCCGACCATGCCGCAAACGGAAACGGCCGCGGCCGTGATCAAGGTGGTGCACACGATGACGATCCCCTTGAGGCGTTCGGTTTCGACGCCGAGCGAGCGCGCCTCCTCGTCGCCCATCGCGAGCACATTGAGCTTCCAGCGGACGAGCAGCAGACCCAGGCTGCCCAAGATGATGGGCGGCAGGGCCATCGCAAGTCCCTTGATCGACGCCGCATTGAGGCTGCCCAACAGCCAGTAGGTGATGGCCGGAAGCCTGGATTCGGGGTCGGCGACATACTTTGCTCCGCTCAACAGGGCGCTGAAGAATGCGGCAACCACGACGCCGGACAACACCAGCATCAGCACGGGCGTGGTTTGGTAGATCCGCGCGAGCCGATAGGTGAGCGCGACGCCTGCGAGCCCGAACGCGAAGGCGGTCAGCTGCAGCCCGAGCGCGTTTGCCGACAGCAACAGGGCCACCGCCGCTCCGAAACCGGATGCCGCCGTCACGCCGAGGATATCCGTGCTCACCAGGGGGTTGCGAAACATTCCCTGGTAGGCCGCACCGCTGATGGAGAGGCCCGCCCCGACGCACATGGCCATGAGGGCTCGCGGCAATCTGATTTGCAGGACGATGGTCTCGACGGATTTCGGCCAGTCGTGCGCGATGGGGAAAATTTGCGCGAACAGAATGCGTGCGACGTCGATCGGAGACACGGCGAAGCGGCCCACGAACAGCGAGGCGTACAGCAATGCCGGCGGTAAGAGGATCAGGAATACGGTGCAGCGCGGTCTGGTCAAGGCTCTGTCGCGTTCATGATCGAGGATAATTCAGAATCGGTAAGTACATGGTGGAAGAACCTCGCGTAGAAGCGCTTCGTCTCCTGATTCACGTCGAGATTGGCAAACTGCGCGGGATGGAGCAGCTTTGCCGCCCACAGCACCTGCAAGGCCGCCTCGGCACTGTGACGGTCCCAGAGATAGGCACCGCTCGGATTCACGAAAACCTTGCCCTCTCTGACCGCTTTGATCTGCCGCCAGCGCGGATCGTCGAGAATGGCCTTGCGGTTTTGCTGGTTCGGCGCGGTACCCACGATGATCACGTCGGGATTCCAGGCGGCGACCTGCTCCATGGTGACAGGGCGGCCAAGGCCCACCACGTCGGCGGCATTGACTCCGCCCGCGACATTGATCCAATCATCGATGACCGACTCCCGGCCGTCGACGACGAGAATGCCGGGTGTGGCGGTGTGTAATACCCTGGGGCGCTCGCTTTGCGGCAATTTGCTCGTGACCTGCGTGACTCTGCGAATATTGTCCTCGAAGTAGCGAATATACTCCGCCGCCACCTGCGACTCATGTTCGCCGAGAACCTCTCCCGTCATGCGCACCGTGGTCTTCAAGCCATCCAGGGAACTATTGGGCATCATCACCACCGGAACATGGTAGCTGTCGACCGCGTCCATCCAATGCGGCAGCGATCCTCCATATGCCATGAGGACGACATCGGGCTGCGTCCCGACCAGAGTCTCGACATTGACTCCGCCGGCCGCATCGAAGGCGGCGGGAACCTGGGCGATGCGCGGATACAGCCTGCGCAGCCAGGGCTGATTGCGCGCTTGCAGACTGGTCGCCACCAGCTTGTCGGCGCCTCCCAGCATCAGCACCATGGCGTTGTTCGCGGGCCATGGGTCCGCCACGCGATTCACCGTCGGCGGAAGGGACACGATCCGGCCTGCGGCGTCGGTGATCTGCCGGGTCGCGGGCGCCGCGGCCGAACGAGGGCTGGACGGCGATTGCGCAAACGCGGTCAGCACGAAGCCGCTGAGCCAGATGGCGCATATCAGCGGCTTCATGTATCCCACGTGAGTGCGCCGCTTCAGAAGCCGAAGCTCGCGGACGCCAGCACCGTGCGCGGTTCTCCGAGATGCGCCAGCAGGCTGCCGGTGTTCGCGCCCGTGAGATCGCTCGGGCCGACGGTGGACCAGTAACGCCGATCGGCGACATTGTCCACCGCCAGACGCCAGGTGACCGGCGTGTTCCCGATGGTCGAGGCGTAGCGCGCGCCGACATCGAACAAGTTGTAGCCCGCCACCGTAAATGAATTGGTATCGTCACCGGCGCGCGGACCCGTGAACTGATAGTCGACCGATGCGGTCCAACCCGGCAGCGTCGGGATGCGGTATTCCACCAGCACATTGCCCTTGACCTTCGCCGCCCCTACGAACAGCTTGTCGTTGGTGGACGCGAGCGGCGTGTTTTCCAGTCGGGCGTCCAGGAGTGTGAGGCCTCCGTAGACCGTGACGTTCTCGATCACCTCACCCACGGCCGAGAACTCCACGCCCTTGTTCACCTGCTCGCCCGATATTTCGAACACGTTCGTTGCCGTGTTGACGTTTGCGAACGGACGCTGGATACGGAATAGCGCCGCCGTCAGATTCACCTTCTCGACGGTGGCTTTGTAGCCCACTTCGTACTCGCTGCTGCGGTAAGGAGCGAGACTCTCGCCGGAGTTGACAGTCCCGCCCGGCGCCAGATCTCCCGCCTGCAAGCTGCTCGCGTAGGTCGCGTAAACGGTCTGGCTGCTGACCGGATTGAAAATAATGCTGCCGGTGGGGCTGAGACCGTGGGCCGCGTACTCCGTCGTCAGCACCGACTTCGGGTTGTAGTTGTCGGTATGGAACCAGTCCTGGCTCACCCCGAGGCGCGCCGCCCAATAGGGGTTGAAGCGCAGCGTGTCGTTCAGATTGATGCCCTGCTGATACGCGGTCGACGAATCGTAATTGGCATAAGGGTCGGGAATGCCCTGCGCCGGATAGGGATAACTGACCGGACTGTCGATGCTGGCCGTGCCCAGGAACAATTCGGCCGCCGTCGGTGTTTTCAGCAGCGAGTAGGACTGGGACCGATATCCTGCCGTGCCGATCACCAGATCATGGCCGATTCCGAAGGTCGAGAAGTTTCCGTCGAGATACGCCGTATCGCTGGTGATGACGAAGCGGGGCGCGAAGGTCGAGCCCAAGGAAGTCGTATACGCTCCGGCGTTGGAGGTGAGATTGTTCACGCCGGTGGTGATGTTGCGCGTCGCGTCCTGATTCAATCCGCCCACCACCAGATGCCAATCCGAATCGAAATCATGCTTGATGCGCGCAGTCGCAGTTTCGGTGTGCAGGTCCGTGCCCAGATAGCTCTGGCCGTATCCGACCTCCTGCGGGTCGGGAGCCGAAGGCAACTGAATTTTCTGGCTGTAAGTGAACCAGCCCGGGTAGCCCGTATCGGTGAGATGGTAATCGGTGTAGTTGAGCTCGAGCACCGTGTTCTCCCAGGGCCGCACATCGATGCCGAGATCTCCCAGTGCGCGCCGCTCATGGCTCTCGTCCACCCATCCGTCTCCGGCGCCGTACAGAGCGTTCAGGCGATAGCTGACGACGCCGTTCTTGTCGATCGGTCCGCCGAAGTCGATGTGCGCCGTGCCGATGCTGTTGCTGTTGTAGGTGACGCTCACCTCGTGCAGGTCGTTTTGCGTGGGCCGCTTGGACACGAAATTGAACATGCCGGAAGGATTGGCCGGTCCGTAAAGCGATGCCGATAGGCCGTTGACCACCTCGATTTGCTGGAACTGCTCCAGCGCGGTTGCCACCGTGATGTACATGGTCATGCCGTCGATCTTGGAGTTCTGGAAGTTGCCGCCCTGAATGCCGCGCGTTTGCGGGCGCAGGATGTTCGGACCTTGCTGCTCCTGGTATTCCACGAGCGGCAGATACTTGGACACGTCCTTGAAGTTCACCGCCTGTGAATTCTCGATGAGATCCAGGGGCAGCACTGCGATGGAGTATGGCGTGTTTTGGATGTCCGTCGTGCCGAGTGGGCCGATCGAGTCCACCTTGTCGACGCGGTAGTTGTTGTCCGGCGCCTGCGTGCCGGTGACGACGATGCGCGGCAGCGTGGTCTGGCTCGCAGAGGCTGGGTTGGAGGAACTCGGCGCAGAGTTGCCTTGGGCGCCGGAGCCTAGCGCGGCACTCGAATTGTCGTCCGCGCAGACAGGGCTCGCGGCGACGATGGAAGCGTTGATCCACAACAACAAATAGGCAGATTTGTTCATATTATCCCGGTAAATGAGGGCGTTCATCGCCCTGATGAATTCGGGTCGGGAAACTACCACGTGATCTTCGCGGCAACGATATGAACGATGGGGAATATGTTGCTGATCGCTCAGCGGCAACGAGGCCTCGGCACGGTGATGTTGACCGATTCACATGGTCAGGGGGGATAAGAAGCTGGACGCCAACGTAAAGGCAGCAGTTGGCGTCCAGCTTCTTATCCCCCCTCACCGTGCGCATTGGGCCGAGGTACATCACCGCGCACGATGAACATCGCCACATGAGGGGCACATTCGGCTACGTGGGTCCTGCGTCGCGGCCGATCCTCTCGGCACCGATGAAGCACACATAGCGGCGGTTCGCTGCGCGGCCGATGAGCGTCATGCCGAGCTTCGCTGCGAGGTCGTAGCCCATCGCCGTGGTGCCGTTGCGCGAGATCATCACGGGAATTCCATTGTGCGCTGCCTTCATCACCATCTCGCCGGTGAGGCGGCCGGTCGTGAAGAGAGTCTTGTCCGCGCCATGCATCCCGTGCAGCGCCATGAAGCCCGTGATGGTATCGATGCCGTTGTGGCGGCTGACATCCTCGACCGCCGCCCAGAGTTCCCCGCCTTGAAACAATCCGCAGCTGTGCACGGAGCCGGCGGCCCGATGAATGGCATCGTGCCGGTGCATGCACTCGAGAATCGCAAGAATTTCGGCGTGGGCGATGGACGGCTCGTGGAGGCGACCCGCGGCGGCCTTTGCCGCGCCCGTGTCGAGGGGCCGCATGACATCGCCGAATTTCGTGCCCAGTGCGCAGCCGAGCGGGGTTGCGGCGCCGGCTCCTTGCGCCGCCGCCTTCACGGACTCGTCGGACCTGTCCTGCCGCGAAGTAACGCGCGCGATGTTCTGCGTCCAATCGACCTCGATGGATTGCAGGGCGGCCACATCGTCGATGATCCGCTGATTGCGCAAATACCCGAGAACCAGCCACTCGGGGGCGGCACCGAGCGTCATCAAGGTGACGAGTTCGCGCCCATCGAAGGCGATGGTCAAAGGCCGTTCAATGGGCAGGTACAGTGAGCGCGCCGTGCCTCGTTCATCGACGGCAGCGATCTTGTGCAGCGGCGCGACGGACGCGGCGCTGAGTCGCGGTGCATCCGGCACGGGAACCGGCGCACGGCCGGCCGTCCCCAGGACAAGGGCGCTGATGTCACTGGATTGCATGGCGGCGATGGTCCTCGATGTTTAGTATGTACTCATGATAACGGTCGCGCGAAACGACATCACGGGCCTGATCCTCGCGGGGGGCCGCGGCAGCCGCATGGGAGGCGTGGACAAGGGCCTGCAGATGTACAGAGGCCGGCCGCTCGCGCAGCATGCCCTGGAGAGGCTGCGACCTCAGGTGGGGCAGGTCATGGTGAACGCGAACCGCAATCAGGAGACGTATCGTGCGCTGAACGCCCCGGTGTGGCCGGACCAGGTGCCCGATTTTCCCGGCCCGCTCGCTGGAATGCTGGCGGGACTCGCGCATTGTGACACCGCGTTCCTGGCGACCGTGCCCTGCGACACGCCGAACTTTCCGCTCGATCTGGTGGCGCGATTGGTGGACGGATTGCAGAGCGCCGACGTCGACATCGCCGTTGCTTACACCCACGTGGGAGAGGATTTGTTCCCGCAGCCCGTATTTTGTCTCATGAAGGCCTCTCTGAAGGACGCGCTCGCTGCGTTCATTGATGCCGGCGAGCGCAAGACCGGGTTCTTTGCTCGCGGGCAGCGCAATACTCGCGTGGTTTTCGACGATGACGCCCAGTTCTTCAACATCAACACGCTGACCGAGCTCGAGCAGTCACAGCGGCCGCCCACTTGAGCAGCGGCCCAGCAGCGGCCGACAATGCCTGAGTGGCCGGCCGACCGGCTTCCGCCGCCGCGGGCCCCAGCGGGCCGCCTCGTTACACCTCGGCCGGTTCGGTCTTCGGTGCGAGGATCTGGCCGCCGCCGTAGCTCGCCTGCACCGGAGGGACGCCGCCGAGTGACACGTGGACCGCGCAATACTTGAATTCGGGAATCTTGCCGAACGGATCGAGCGCCGAGTTGGTGAGCTTGTTGATCGCGGCCTCGTAGTAGCAAAAGGGCACGAACACCGCGCCGTGAGGCGAGCTATCGTCGGCTCTCGCGTACAGAGTGACTTTGCCGCGGCGCGAGGCAATCGTGATCAGGTCGCCCGGCTTCGCGCCGAGGGTGATCAGATCCTGCGGATGCAGCAGCGCCACCGGATCCGGCTCGATCGAATCGAGCACGCCCGAGCGGCGCGTCATGCTGCCGGTGTGCCAGTGCTCGAGCTGGCGGCCGGTGATCAGGACCATTGGGTAGTCGGCATCCGGCCGTTCATCCGCGGGGATGATGTCGGCCGGCACGAAGCGCGCCTTGCCGGTGGCCGTGGGGAAGGACTCGGTGAATACCACTGAAGTGCCAGGGTCGCCTTCTTTCTCGCATGGGTAGGTGACGCTGTGTTCCTTCTCGAGGCGCTGCCAGGTGATGCCGGCGATGCTCGGCATGGTGCGGCGCATTTCATCGAAGACCAGTGCCGCCGCTGCATCACCCGTGCCGTAGTCCCACGGCAGTCCGAGTTGACGCGCCAAGGAGATGATGATGTCCAGATCCTGCCGCGCTTGTCCGGGCGGGGTCAGCGCCCGGCGGCCCATCTGCACGAAACGATCGGTGTTGGTGAAGCTGCCGGTCTTTTCCGGGAAGGCAGAGGCCGGCAGGATCACATCGGCAAGGTAGGCGGTCTCGGTGAGGAAGATGTCCTGCACCACGAGCATGTCCAGCTTGGCCAAGGCCTCGCGCGCATGATCGGCGTCCGGGTCGCTCATCGCGGGATTCTCGCCCATGATGTACATTCCCTTGACCTTTCCCGCGATGATTCCCTTGATCACTTCCACGACTGTCAGGCCCGGCTTGTCATCGAGCTGAGCCGCCGGCACTCCCCAGGCCCTTGCAAACCGCTCTCGCGCCTGCAGGTTGTCCACCCTCTGGTAGTCGGGGTACATCATCGGGATGAGGCCCGCGTCCGAGGCACCCTGCACATTGTTCTGCCCGCGAAGCGGGTGGAGACCCGTGCCGGGCCTGCCGATCTGTCCCGTCATCAGCGCGAGCGCAATCAGGCAGCGAGCGTTGTCGGTGCCGTGGATGTGCTGGCTGATGCCCATGCCCCAGAGAATCATCGAGCCGCGGCTCGTCGCATAAAGCCGCGCGACCTCGCGGATGGTCTCGGCGGGAATGCCGCAAATCGGTTCCATCAGCTCGGGACTGTACCCCTTCACGTTCTCCGCCAGCGCCTCATAGCCGAGCGTGCGGTCGGCGACGAATTTCGCATCGACCAGGTTCTCCTCGACGATGACGTGCATCATGGCATTGAGCAATGCCACGTCCGTATCCGGTTTGAATTGCAGATATCGGTAGGCAGTGCGGGCCAATTCGCTGCGCCGTGGATCCATCAGGATCAGCTTGGTGCCGCTGCGCATGGCGTTCTTGAGCCAGCTCGCGGCAACCGGGTGATTCACGGTCGGATTCGCGCCGATCAGGATCACCACTTCGGCCTTGGTCACGTCCATCACGGGATTGCTCACCGCTGCCGAGCCTATGCCCTCGAGCAGCGCCGCCACGCTCGAGGCATGGCAGAGGCGGGTGCAGTGGTCGACGTTGTTGCTGCCGAAGCCGAGCCGCACCAGCTTCTGAAACAGATAGGCTTCCTCGTTGCTGCCCTTGGCCGAGCCGAATCCCGCCAGCGACTTCGGTCCATGCGTGTCGCGCAGGTTGCGCAAGGCTGCGCCCGCCAGCGCCAGCGCTTCGTCCCAGGTGGCTTCGCGGAATACCTGCATGACGTTGTTCGGATCCATCACGAAGTCACCGCGCTTCGGGACGCCCGGACGGCGAACCAGCGGCACGGTCAGGCGTTGCGGATGCCGCGCGTAATCGAATCCGTAGCGGCCCTTGACGCACAGGCGCGCGTGGTTGGACGGACCGTCGCGGCCCTCGACGTAGAGGATGCTGTCGTTCTTGACATGATACTTGAGCTGGCAGCCCACGCCGCAGTATGGACAGAGCGACTCGACGGTCTTATCGGGTACGGTCAGCGCCACTTCGCGCGCCGGCATCAGAGCCCCGGTAGGGCAGGCTTGCACGCACTCGCC
>Ga0302324_100014992_pt1 | contig 15578 bp, 14 predicted proteins | sample Palsa_T0_1_FD_201949 | JGI IMG/M metagenome (GOLD analysis project Ga0302324, IMG submission 201949) | Peat permafrost microbial communities from Stordalen Mire near Abisko, Sweden - Palsa_T0_1 | ecosystem: Environmental > Terrestrial > Soil > Palsa > Peat permafrost | place: Sweden: Abisko...
GAAAAGCCGCGCTGTAGCCGCCGGGACCAGCGCCCAGTACCAGCAACTGGGTGCTGCGCGTCGCCTCAGCCTCGCGCGCGCCGACCGCGGGAGCGGGCGTCGGCGTGGCAGCGGGCGGCGGCGTGGCAGCGGGCGGCGGCGTGGGCGCAGGAGTCGCCACCGGCGTTGACGTTGCGGTTGGCGCTGAGGTTGGCGCTGAGGTTGGCGCAGGTGCCGGGGCAGCCTGCGCCTTGGGCGCGTCAGCCGGTGTCGCCGCCGCTGTGGCAGCCCCGCCGCTCTCGATCACCAGCAACGGCGTGCCCTTGGATACCTTGCTGCCCTTGGCGACCAGCACCTCGACCACGCTGCCCGCCGCTGTCGACGGCACGTCCATCGTCGCCTTGTCGGTCTCGAGCGTGACCAGCGGCGTCTCGATGTCGATGACGTCGCCGGGCTTGACCAGCAATTCAATGACCGGCACATCCTTGAAGTCGCCCAGGTCCGGGCACAGGATCTGTGCCCGGCTCACGGCACCGCCTCGGTCAGCCCATGTGCGTCCGCCAGCGCCTTTGCGAGGTAACTGGTAAAGCGCGCGCCGTTGGCGCCATCAATGACGCGGTGATCGTACGACAGCGACAGCGGCAGCATCAGCCGTGGCACAAAGGCTTCATCGCGATAGACCGGCTTCATGCTGGCACGCGACACGCCGAGGATCGCGACCTCGGGTGCATTGATGATCGGCGTGAATGCAGTACCGCCGATGCCGCCCAGGCTCGAGATCGTGAAACTGCCGCCCTGCATCTCGGCGCCCGAGAGCTTGCCGCCGCGCGCCTTCGCCGACAGTTCACCCAGTGCACGCGCAATCTCGTAGATATCCTTGCGATCGGCATCGCGGATTACTGGCACCAGCAGCCCGTTCGGCGTATCGGCGGCGAAGCCGATGTGCATGTACTTCTTGTAGATGAGGTTCTCGCCGCCGGCATCGATCGACGTATTGAACAGCGGAAACTGCTGCAGCGCCTTGACGCAGGCGCGCACGATGAATGCCAGCGTCGTCAGCCTGATCCCGGCTGCATCGGCGTTGCCCTTGAGCGACTTGCGCAGCTGCTCGAGATCGGTGACATCGGCTTCGTCGAACTGCGTGACATGCGGCAGGTTGACCCAGCTGGCATGCAGGCGTGCACCGGAGATTCGCTGTACGCGACCGAGCGGCTTGATGTCGATCGCGCCGAAAGTGCTGAAATCCGGCACGTTGATTTTCGGCAGCGCGCTGCCGCCCGCACCGGCAGCATCCGCGCCGCCCCCGCCGCCGGCCACTGCGGGCACCATCAGCGACTTGACGAATGCCTTCACGTCCTCATCGGTGATGCGCCCCTTCTGCCCGCTACCCTTGACGCGGCCGAGATCCACCCCGAGCTCACGCGCGAAGCGCCGCACCGAGGGCCCGGCGTGGGCGCGCGCAAAGCTCTGATCGCCGGTCGGCGGCGTCGCCTTCGCGGCCGCAGGCGCAGCGACTGCGGGCGGCGCGACCGGCGCGGCTGCCGCGGCGACGGGTGGCACAGGCGGCGCTGCAGGTGCCGCGGCCTCTGGCGCCGCCGGCGGGGTGGCGGCCTTCGCAGACCCCTTGGGCGCCGCGATCGCGGGCGCCGCGGCATCGGCAGCCAGCTGCAGCGTTGCGATGAGCGTGCCGGTGGAGACTTTTGAGCCCGCGGCTACATGCAGCTTCTCGATCACACCGGCGTCGGTAGACGGCACATCCATGGTCGCCTTTTCGGTCTCCAGCGTCAGCAGCGGCGCGTCGACCTGCACGCTGTCGCCGGCTTTCACCAGCACTTCGATGACCGCCACGTCCTTGAAGTCGCCCAGGTCGGGCACCAAGATATCTTTCGAAGCCAACTCGATCCCCTTGACGCTCAGCTGTTGAGAGGATCGGCCTTGTTGGCGTCGATGCCCAGTGCGCCCACCGCCTCAACCACGATGCTGCGGTTCATCTTGCCGGCATCCGCCAGCGACTTGAGCGCCGCCAGCGCGATGAAGTTGCGGTCTACCTCAAAATGCTGGCGCAGCTCCGCCCGCGCGTCGCTGCGCCCGAAGCCGTCGGTGCCAAGTGTCACGTACGGCTGCGATACCCAGGAACGGATCTGGTCGGGCACATTGCGCATGTAGTCGGTCGCAGCCACCAGCACCCCCTCGCGGCCTCCGAGCAGTGTCTGCACATACGGCACGCGCGGCTCGTCGGCGGGATGCAGCAGGTTCCAGCGCTCGCACTCGAGCGCTTCGCGGCGCAGCTCACTGAAACTGGTGATCGAAAACACGTCGCTCACGACACCGAACCGCGTCTCCAGTAGCTCGGCGGCGGCGATGCATTCGCGCAGGATGGTGCCGCTGCCGAGCAGCGTCGCGCGCAGCTTGCCGGGCGCGCCGCCCTGCAGCAGGTAGCCACCGCGCACGATGCCAGCCGCCGCGTCAGCGGGCAGCGCCGGCTGCGGATAGTTCTCGTTCATTACAGAGACGTAATAGAACACGCTTTCATTCTGGACATACATGCGCTGCATGCCGTCCTGGATGATCACCGCCAGCTCGTAGGCAAAGGTCGGGTCGTAGGCGCGGCAATTGGGTATCGTGGTCGCCACCAGCTGGCTGTGCCCGTCCTGGTGCTGCAGGCCCTCGCCCGCCAGCGTGGTTCGCCCGGCAGTGGCGCCCATCAGGAAGCCGCGCGAGCGCATGTCGCCGGCCGCCCAGATGAAATCGCCGACGCGCTGGAAGCCGAACATCGAGTAGTAGATATAGAACGGGACCATCGCGATACCGTGATTGGCATACGAGGTCGCCGCGGCAATCCACGAACAAGTCGAACCGGCCTCGTTGATGCCCTCCTCCAGCATCTGTCCCTTGCGATCCTCGCGGTACGACATCAGCGTCTCGGCGTCCACCGGCGTATAGAGCTGTCCGACCGCCGAGTAGATACCGATCTGGCGGAACAGACCCTCCATGCCGAAGGTGCGCGCCTCGTCCGGGACGATCGGCACTATGTGCTTGCCGATGCCCTTGTCCTTGAGCAAGACCGTGAGAATGCGCACGAACGCCATCGTGGTCGAAATCTCACGCTCCGCGGTGCCTTCCAGGATCGACTTGAACGCCGCAAGCGGCGGCACCGTGAGCGGCGGCGAGCTCGAATTGCGCACCGGCAGGTAGCCGCCAAGATTCTTGCGATGCGTCTGCAGGTAACGCATCTCGTCGCTGTCCGGCGCCGGCTTGCGAAATGGCAGGTCCTGCAGGTCCTGGTCCGACACCGGGATGTTGAAACGATCGCGCAGCTCGCGTACCGCGGCGAGATCGAGTTTCTTCTGCTGGTGCGCCACCATCTGCCCCTCGGCGACTTTGCCCAGGCCGTACCCCTTGACCGTCTTCGCCAGGATCACAGTCGGCGGACCCTTGGTGCTCACCGCCGCCTGATAGGCAGCGAATACCTTGAGCGCATCGTGTCCACCGCGATTCAGGCGCCAGATGTCCTCGTCGGACATATTGGCCACCATCTCCTTGAGCGCCGGATCCTTGCCGAAGAAATGCTCGCGAGTATAGGCGCCGCCCTTGGCTTTGAAATTCTGGTACTCGCCGTCGACGCAATCCTCCATCACGCGTTGCAGGATGCCGCGCGTATCGCGCGCAAACAGCGGATCCCAGCGCGAGCCCCAGATCACCTTGATGACGTTCCAGCCGGCGCCGAGGAATGCCGCCTCCAGCTCCTGGATGATCTTGCCGTTGCCGCGCACCGGACCATCCAGACGCTGCAGGTTGCAGTTGATGACGAAGATCAGGTTGTCGAGCCCTTCGCGCACCGGCATCGTCAGCGCGCCCATCGACTCCGGCTCATCCATTTCCCCGTCGCCGCAGAACGCCCACACCTTGCGATCCGAGGGCGCCACCAGTCCGCGGTTTTCCAGGTACCGGATGAAGCGCGCCTGGTAGATCGCCATCATCGGACCCAGGCCCATCGATACGGTCGGGAATTGCCAGAAGTCCGGCATCAGCCACGGATGCGGGTAGGAACTCAAGCCCCGGCCGCCGACCTCCTGGCGAAAATGCGCCAGTTGATCCTCGCTCAGCCGGCCTTCGAGATAGGCCCGGGCGTAGACACCGGGCGATGAATGGCCCTGGATGTACACCAGGTCGCCGGGATGCTGGCCGCTCGGGGCGCGCCAGAAATGATTGAACCCGACTTCATACAGCGTCGCCGAGGACGCGTAACTGGCCAGGTGTCCGCCGTATTCGGCCGATTTGCGATTGGCCTGCACCACCATCGCGATCGCGTTCCAGCGGATGAATGCCTCGATGCGACGCTCGAGCGCGCGATCGCCGGGATACTCGGGCTGCTGGCCGACGGAAACCGTATTCACATAGGCGGTATTGGGCCGATACGGCAGGTAGGCGCCGGAGCGGCGGGCACGATCGATCAGCCGCTCGATCAGGAAATGCGCGCGCTCCGGCCCCTCCGCTCGCAGCACCGAGTCGATCGAGTCGAGCCATTCCCGCGTTTCTGCCGGGTCCTGATCCAGGGACTGAGTCACGCCCTGGGGGGGTGTCACGTCATTCATAAGTACAATTCTAGTGCCAAAAGGCTTGGCACGACGCTGTGTTAGGATCATGCAGGCGCCCAGGCCCCGCCTTGGGCGGCCGGCATGATCCGAGTTTCAATTAGCATGGTCAAGAAATGACGCTGCCCGACTGCACCCTGGCGGTGCTGCGGCGGCGCCGAACGCTGCCCAGCGAGCGCCGGGCCGCGGCCCTCGACGCACTGATAGTGCTCACGCTGCCCGACGATGCGGCGTTCCTGCGGCGACTGCCCGAGCCCGGCCGCTGGCAGGGACTGCAGCGGCGCGACGTCGCGGCACCGTTGAGCTCGCGCAGCACCACGCTGTCCAATGAGCGCCAGACCGCAGCAACGCTGGCCTACGTCAAGCCCGGCGCCAGCAGCTTTGAGCGCCTGAGCATGGCCGGTAAGCTGCTGCGTGAACTCGCAGCACGCAAACCCGGGGTGGTCGGCGTACTGGTCAACGGCGCGGTGGCCGATGCGGCGCTGTGGTATGAGGCGCTGCTGACCGCGGCCTGGACCGAGAGCTTCGCATTGCCGGTGTATCGCAGCCGCCGCGGCCATCCGTGGCGCCTCGGTGCGCTGGAACTGTATGGCGCCCCGGCGCTGGATCTGGCTCGCATCGCGGCCAGCGCCCGTGCCGGCAACCTGGTGCGCGCGCTGACGGCGATGCCGCCCAATAAGCTCGATGCCAGCGCCTACCGGCGACTGCTGCAGCAACTGGCACGCCGCCATCGCCTGAGCTTCACCTGGTACTCGCAGGCCCGACTGCAACGCCTGGGCGCCGGCGCCTTCCTGGCGGTGGCGCGCGGTAGCGCTGCGCGCACGGCAGGAATTGCCCGGCTGCGCTGGCGCGGCCGCAACCCGGCCAGCCGTGAGCGAGGCGGCAGTCTGACAGCAGGCTCGCCCGATGTCGCACTGGTGGGCAAGGGCATCCTGTTCGATACCGGCGGCGTCAATCTCAAGAATCATCGCTCGATGCTCGATATGCACACCGACATGGCCGGCAGCGCGGTCGCGCTCGCCAGCCTTACGGCGCTGGCGGAGTTGCAGGTACCGATGGCGGTCGATGCCTGGCTCGCCATCAGCGAGAACAACATCGGACCGACCGCCTATCGGCCGCAGGAGGTGGTGCGTGCCAGCAATGGCACCACGATCCAGGTGATTCATACCGACGCCGAAGGCCGCATGGTGCTGGCGGACACGCTGGCGCTGGCGGCGCGCACGCATCCGCGGCTGACGATCGATTTCGCGACCCTCACCGGCGCCTGCGTGCATGCGCTGACCGAGCGCTACAGTGGCGTGTTTACCAATCGCGCGCAGATCGGCGGCGCGCTGGTCGCCGCCGGCGCCAGCAGCGGGGAGCGTGTCTGGAATTTCCCGCTGGACGAGGATTTCGACAGCGACCTGGAGAGCCCGACCGCCGACATCATGCAGTGCAGTGCCGACGGCAAGGGCGATCACATCCTGGCGGCGCGCTTCCTGAAGCGCTTCATCGGCGACGATAACCCCTGGGTGCACGTAGACCTGTCGTCGGCCACGCGCCGCGGCGGGCTGGCCCACGTGGGTACCGAGATCACCGGTTTCGGCGTGCGCTTTACGCTCGAGCTGCTGCTGACGCAAAAACTGCAACAGCGCAAGCTGCAGCCCACATGACGCACAGCCTGCGGCTGCGCCGGCCCGACGACTGGCACCTGCATCTGCGCGACGGGGCGGCGCTGCGCGCCGTGCTGCCGTTCACGGCCGCGCGCTTTGCGCGCGCCATCGTGATGCCCAATCTTGCGCCGCCGATCACCACGACGGCGCTGGCGCTCGCCTATCGCGATCGCATCCTGGCGGCGCTGCCGGCCGGCGCCCGCTTCCAGCCGCTGATGACGCTCTACCTGACGGACCAGACCGGCGCCGCGGAGATCGAGCGCGCGCACGCGAGCGCAGCGATCTTCGGCTGCAAGCTCTACCCGGCCGGCGCCACCACCCACAGCGACACCGGCGTCACCGACGTCGCGCGCCTCGAGCCGGCACTGGCGGCGATGACGGCGCTCGACCTGCCCCTGCTGGTGCATGGAGAGGTCACTGACCCGCAAGTGGATGTGTTTGATCGCGAGGCGCGCTTCATCGACCGCGTACTGGCGCCGCTCACCGAGCGCTGGCCGGCCCTGCGCATTGTGTTCGAGCATGTGAGCACGCGTGCGGCGGTCGACTTCGTGCGCAGCGCCCGTCGCGGCGTGGCCGCGACGGTCACGCCGCAGCATCTGCTGCACAACCGCAATGCGCTGTTCGCCGGCGGCCTGCGCCCGCACCTGTACTGCCTGCCGGTGCTCAAGACTGAGGCCGACCGGCGCGCGCTGCTGGAAGCGCTGGCCGGCGGCGATACGCGATTCTTCCTTGGCACCGACAGCGCACCGCACGCACGCGCCGCCAAGGAGTCCGCCTGCGGCTGTGCCGGCATCTTCTCGGCCCACGCCGGCATCGAACTATACGCCGAGATCTTCGACGCAGCCGGCATGCTGCCGCGTCTGCAGGGCTTCGCCTCGGAGTACGGCGCAGATTTCTACCGCCTGCCGCGCAACCAGGATGAGATCACGCTGCTGCGCGAGCCGTGGTCACCACCGGCCAGCTATGCTTTCGATGACGGACAATTGGTGCCGCTGCGCGCCGGCGAACCGATCGCCTGGCGACTGCAGGGCACGCCGGCATGAGCGATACACCGTCGCCGCCGCCCGCCGCGCCGCCGCCCGCGCCGCCCCCCTCGCTGCTGATGGTGCGGCGATTCCGGGGATTCCTGCCGGTGGTCATCGATGTCGAGACCGGTGGCTTCCGGCCGGCAACGGACGCGCTGCTGCAGATCGCAGCGGTGCTCATCGACATCGAGCCCGGCGGCCACCTACGTCGCGCCGAGACGCACAGCTATCACGTGCGCCCATTTGAAAACTCGCGCCTCGATCCCGCCTCGCTGCTGGTCAACAGAATCGATCCCTGGCACCCGCTGCGTCCGGCGATCGACGAGGGCGACGCACTGCGCCGGATCTTCACGGCGGTGCGTGCGGCCATCCGCAGCCATGGATGCCGGCGTGCGGTACTGGTCGGTCACAACGCCGCCTTCGATCTTGCATTCCTGAACGCGGCGCTGACGCGCACCGGCATCAAGCGCAATCCGTTCCATCCGTTCTCATGCTTCGATACCGCGACCCTGGCGGGCGCGGCGCTCGGCCAGACGGTGCTGGCTAAGGCGGTGACGCTTGCAGGCCTGTCCTGGGACAAGGCGTCGGCGCACTCGGCCACCTATGATGCCGAGCGCACCGCGGATCTGTTCTGCGTGATCTGCAACGAACTCGCCGACAGCTACGCGCGCGCCGAGCAGCGCGCGCGCCAGCTGGGGTGGCAGGAGCTGGCTGCGTCCAGTCCCGGTCCGGAAGACGAGTCAGAACCGGACGCGCTGCCGTAACGACGCGCCGGGCAGGCCTCAGGCCGACACTGCCGCGACCGCGCCGGCTTGCTGCAGCAGCTGCTTGAGTTCACCGTTGCGATACATTTCAAGCGCGATATCGCAGCCGCCGATCAGCTCGCCCTTGACGTACAGCTGCGGGTAGGTCGGCCAGTTTGAATGGCGCTTGAGCGCTTCGCGCAATTCCGGGTCATCGAAAATATTGACGTAATGAAACTGCGCGCCGAGGTTGCGCAGCGCCGAGACCGTCTGCGCCGAAAAGCCGCACTGCGGAAAGTCGGGGTTGCCTTTCATGAACAGCACCACCGGTGCGGTCGTGAGTTCCTTACGAATTCGATCGTTAACATCCATCTGATTCACCTGCCTTGACGTGTACGTTGAATTATGGGGGGCGCTGGCCTATTCTTCAAACCGCATTTTTGGTGTAGCGCTCAAGCAGAACAACAACTTAGGAGAGGAAGGCATGAACCCACTGAATTCCGTACGTGGCGCCATCATCACCGGCGTCATCCTGGCCCTGATCGTGACCCTGGCGATTCCGCCGACCGCGTTTGCGGAGCTCGGACTGGCGGTCTGGATTCACATCGTCGCCGGCGTGCTGTGGATCGGACTGCTCTATTACTTCAACCTGGTCCAGACGCCGGGCCTGGCGGCGGCGGCGGCGGATAAAGGCGGCCCGGGCGGCGCTGGCGTCACCAAGTACATCGCCCCGCGCGCGTTGCTGTGGTTTCGCTGGGCGGCGGTGGTCACCTGGCTGTCGGGGGTGTGGTACCTGGCCCGCGCCAATAACCTGGTCAATGCCATCACCCTGGGTCACCTCGGCCAGGACTATTACGGCCTGGTCATCGGCATCGGCGCCTGGCTCGGCAGTATCATGGCCTTCAATGTGTGGGTGTTCATCTGGCCAAACCAGAAGAAGATTCTCGGCATTGTCCCGGCGAGCGACGAGGAGAAGGCCAAGGCGCGCAAGGTCGCGGCGCTGGCGTCGCGCATCAACTTCGTGCTGTCGATTCCATTGCTGCTGTGCATGGGCGCATCCAATCACCCGCTGCCGTTCTGAGCGAGCTGCCGGCTGACCTGCCCGAGCAGGTGTCACGCGCGCTGCGCGAGGACATCGGGTCGGGCGACGTCACCGCCGAACTGATTGCCGCCACGGCGCAGACCCGGGCGCGGGTGCTGTGCCGCGAGCCGGCGGTGCTGTGCGGCGCGCCGTGGTTCGATGCGACTTTTCGCCAGCTCGATCCGGCGGTGCGCATCGACTGGCACTTCGCCGAAGGCGCGCAGCTGCGGGCCAATTCCACCGTTTGCGAGCTCGCCGGAGCGGCGCGTCCGATCCTGGCCGGCGAGCGCACCGCGCTGAACTTTCTGCAGCTGCTGTCGGCCACGGCGAGCGTCACGCGCCGTTACGTCGAGGCGCTTGCCGGCACCCACTGCCGGATTCTCGACACCCGCAAGACCATTCCCGGCCTGCGCAGCGCGCAGAAATACGCGGTACGCTGCGGCGGCGGCGTCAACCACCGCCTCGGCCTGTATGACATGGTGCTGATCAAGGAAAACCACATCGCGGCCGCCGGCTCGATTGTCGCTGCCATCGGTGCGGCACGCAGCCGGTCAGCGGGGCTGCCGATCGAAGTGGAGGTCGAGGATCTCGAGCAGCTGCGCCAGGCGCTGACCGCCGGCGCCGACCGCGTGCTGCTGGATAACTTTGACCTCGCGGGGCTGCAGGCGGCGGTCACGCTCAATCGGGCAGCGCCGCGGCCTGCACTCCTGGAAGCCTCCGGCGGCGTGACACTCGAGCATATCGCCGCCATCGCAGCGACCGGCGTGGATTACATCTCCGCCGGCGCACTCACCAAGGACATCCACGCCATCGACCTGTCGATGCGCTTCGACGGGCCGGCAGGCTGAAGCCGATGGAGGCGCTGAGCATCCAACCGATGCAGGCACAGCATTGGACCGCAGTTCGCGCAATCTACCAGGCCGGCATCGACACCGGACATGCCACATTCGAGAGCCGCGCTCCCGAGTCGTTCGAGCAGTGGCTCGAAGGCCATGTGCCCGAGCTCTGCCTGGTGGCCATGGACGGCGGTACTACGCTGGGCTGGGTCGCGCTGGGTCGGGCATCGCCGCGCAGCGTCTACGCCGGCGTCGCCGATGAAAGCATCTATGTCGCGCCGTCCCACGCACGCCGCGGCGTCGGTCGCAGCCTGCTGGCGGCGCTGATACAGCAATCTGAGGACCGCGGTTACTGGACGTTGCAGGCCGGCGTGTTCCCCGAAAACGTCGCCAGCCTCGCGCTGCACCGGGCGCTTGGGTTTGAACCTCTGGGGCGGCGGCGCCGCATCGGCCGAATGGCCTACGGTCCGATGGCCGGACAGTGGCGCGACGTGCTGTACCTGGAGCGGCGTAGCCGGCGCATCGGCGTCGACTAGCCCGCGCGGTCGCCCGCTGGCGCAGCAGTCGCTCTGCGGCGGTGATTGTCGTTATATTACCCCCGCTATGACGTTATCCCGCGACCGCAGGCCACCCGCCAGTGCACCCAAGGCGCTCAACGGCGGCCGCCCTGCGCTGCCGCAGCCGCTGCTGTTGGCCCTGCTGTCGCTTTGCCTGGCCGGCAGATGCGCGCTGGCGGCCGACGATCCCTGCGCCGGATTCAGCTGGCAGGTGACCCACGAACGCGCACTGTTCGCCGGCACCGCGCAACCCATCGCCGCCGGCCGCGAGCCGACGTCGGCGGCGCTGCTGGCAGCGGATCGGCTGTACGAGTTGCAGCTCGCGCCGCAGGGGCAGGTCGCGATGCTGCTGCCGCCGGGAAAGAAGACGCAGCTCACCGATGCCTATGGCGGCCTGGCGCGGCTGCAGCTGCCGCGGCCCGGAAGCTACCGGATATCGGTGGACCAGGGCGCCTGGATCGATGTCGTGGGCGACGGCCACATGATCGAATCGTCCGACTTCCAGGGCCGGCCGGGCTGTAGTGCGCCCCATAAGATAGTGCAATACCTGCTGCCCGGCGCCCATGAGCTGGTGTTGCAGGTCAGCGCCGCCGCGGCCCCGCACCTGCGCCTGACGATCACACCCGCGGACTGAGGCGCACGCATGGCACGCAAGACAGGCGCAGCACGCGCGGCGCTCGCGATACACGGCGGTATGTGGCTGGAGCGCGAGGGCAAGACGTTTGCCGGCGCGGGTCGCATCGCGCTGCTCGAGAGCATCGACCGCCTTGGCTCGATAACGGCCGCGGCCAAAGACATCGGGCTGAGCTACAAGGCCGCATGGGACGCGCTGGACGCGATGAACAACCTCGCCGATCAACCGCTGCTGATCCGTACCACCGGAGGCCAGCATGGCGGCGGCAGCTACCTCACCGAGCACGGCCGCCAGCTGGTGCGGCTGTATCGCATGCTCGAGGGTGGCTACCGGCAGCTGCTGCAGCAGATGCAGGCCCAGGTCCACGACGTCGACCGGCTCGGCGAACTGATGAGGGCAATCACCATGAGAACCAGTGCACGCAATCAATTCCGCGGCGTCGTCAAGGCGGTGCGCCGCGGCGCGGTCAACGCCGACGTCATCCTTGAACTGGGCGAAGGCCTGGAGATCTTCGCCAATGTCACCAATGACGCCGTCGACGAGCTGGGCCTTGCGCCGGGACGCACCGCCGTGGCGCTGATCAAGTCCAGTTTCGTCGTGCTGTCTCCCGACGCGAACATCCGCGTCAGCGCGCGCAACCAGCTGCGCGGTACCGTCACCGCGGTGATCCCAGGCAGCGTCAACGGCGAGGTCCGGATCCTGTTGCCGGGCGGTCGCACCCTGACCGCGATCGTCACCACCGAGGCGCTGCACGAGCTCGGGCTGGTCGAGGGCGCGGCCTGCAGCGCATTGATCAAGGCCTCGCACGTGCTGATTGCCGTCAACGATTGATTGCCGCGAGCCCGGCATGCTGTTCGTGAGACGATTATACAGCGCGCGACTGCCATCGGCCGCGCGGATCCTGCTATTGGCGCTGGCACTCGCCGCACCGGCTGGCGCCGAGCAACTCAATGTCGCGGTGGCGGCGAATTTCTTCGGCACGCTGCAGAAGCTGGCGCCGAAATTCCAGCAGGCCAGCGGCATCGAACTGCTGCTCAGCTCAGGCGCCTCCGGGCAGTTCTACACCCAGATCCGGGAAGGCGCGCCGTTCGACCTGCTGTTGTCGGCCGACGCCGATCGTCCGAAGCAGCTCGAGGCCGATGGACTGGCGATCCCCGGCAGCCGCTTCACCTATGCGATCGGCACGCTGGTGCTATGGAGTCCGAAAGCCGAGCTGGTCGATCGCGACGGCAAGGTATTGCGAGATGGCGCTTACCGGATGCTCGGCATCGCCGAGCCGCGCAACGCCCCATACGGCGCGGCGGCGCGGGAGGTGCTGGTATCGCTCGGGCTGTGGGACAAGCTCAACCAGGACAAGAAGCTCGCGGTCGGCGAGAACATCACCCAGGCTTGGCAGTTCGCCGCGACCGGCAATGTTGATCTGGCCTTTGTCGCGCTGTCGCAGGTCAGCAGCGACGGCGTGATCGCGGGGTCCTACTGGCTGCCGCCGCAATCGCTGTATGCGCCGCTGGATCAGGACGCGGTGATACTGATGCGGACCGCCAAGCGGGCTGCCGCCGAGGCGTTTATGAACTGGCTGCGCAAGGATCCGCAGGCCATCGCCACCATCAGGGCGGCCGGCTACCATGTCAGGGAATGAGTGCCAGTTTCTATTCCGCTGACGACCTGGCCGGGCTTTGGATCTCGCTGAAGCTTGCGATCATCACGGCCGTAGCGCTGCTGCTGCTGTGTACGCCACTGGCCTGGTGGCTGGCGATGACGCGCTCGCGGCTGCGTGTCATCGGCGAGGCCATGGCGGCGCTGCCGCTGGTGCTGCCGCCGACGGTGCTCGGCTTCTACCTGCTGCTGTTTCTTGGTCCGCACGGCTGGGGCGGCAGGCTGATGCAGCAGCTCGGGATGGCGCCGCTGGCCTTCAGCTTCGGTGGTCTGGTGCTCGGGTCGATGCTGTACTCCATGCCGTTCGTCATTCAGCCACTGCAGAGCGCGTTCCAGGGCGTCGGTGCGCGCGCACTGGAGGTCGCCGCCACGCTGCGCGCAGCGCCGCTCGATCGCTTTTTCACGGTTGCCGTACCGCTGGCGCGGCGCGGATTCATCACCGGCGCGGTGCTGGCATTCGCGCACACGCTGGGTGAATTCGGCGTGGTGCTGATGCTCGGCGGCAACATCCCGGGACGTACGCAGACCGCGTCAATCGTCATCTACAATCACGTCGAGGCGTTCGATTACGCGGCGGCACAACGACTGTCCGCCACGTTGCTGATCGCCTGCTTCGTGCTGCTGCTCATCGTCTACGCCGCCAATCGGCGCGTGCCCGAAGCCGCGGCTGTCGCGTGAGCCTGGCGCTGAACATCGACTGGTCACGTCCCGATTTCCAGCTGGCGGTCGATTGCGAATTCCCGGCCAGCGGCATTACCGCGCTGTTCGGACGCTCCGGCTCCGGCAAGACCACGCTGTTGCGCTGCGTTGCCGGGTTGGAACACGCGCCGCACGCCTGCGTGCGCTTCAATGGCGATGTGTGGCAGGACGATCAGCAATTTGTGCCTGCGCACCAGCGGCCGCTCGGCTACGTATTCCAGGAATCCAGCCTGTTCGCGCACCTGGATGCGCGCGGCAACCTCGAGTACGGATTGAAGCGCGTGCCCGCGGCACGGCGCCGCATCGGCTTTGACCAGGCGGTGCAGTTCATGGGGCTCGAGAGCCTGCTGGCGCATCGCGCCAATGAACTATCGGGCGGTCAACGCCAACGGGTCGCGATCGCGCGCGCGCTGCTCACCAGTCCGCAGCTGCTGTTGCTGGACGAGCCGCTGACCAACCTGGACCTCGCGAGCCGCGCCGAGATCCTGCCGCACCTGGAACGCCTGCACGACGAGTTGTCGATACCGATCGTCTACGTCAGTCACGAGATCAGCGAGGTGATGCGCATCGCCGATCACGTCGCATTGATCGATGCCGGGCGCATGCAGGCATTGGGCCCGATCGACCAGCTGCTGACCCGGCCCGACCTGCCGCTGGCGCACCTGGAAGCGGCCGGTAGCATCTTCGAAGGCGTCATCGATGAGCACGACGCGCACTATCACCTGAGCTATGTCGCCATCGCCGCTGGCCGCCTCGCCATCTCGCTGCGCGCTGCGGCACGCGGCCAGCGCGTGCGGGTGCGCATCGATGCACGCGACGTCAGCCTGGCGCTCGAGCCGCCGCAACACAGCAGCATCACCAATATCCTGCCGGGCCGCGTGATCGACGTGACCGATGATCGCGATCCCGCGCAACGGCTGGTGCGCATCGACGTCGGTGGCCGGCCGCTGCTGGCGCGCATCACCGGGCGCTCGGTGGCGCAGCTGGCGATCGTACCCGGCATGCCGCTGTACGCGCAGGTCAAGAGTGTCGCACTGATGGATTAGCCGATCGCGGGTAGCTCGCGAGACCGGCATGTCACCCCAGTGTCCGAAGCCCGCTGCGGGGCGCAGCGTTCGACGCATTAACAATAATACGCCTGTTCCGCCGGGACATTCCGTCAGCGATCGCACGATTCGTTCGTGATCGCGCAGTCACGAAAGTTACGCGATTGTTACGGTCCTGCGACTGACTTTGTTACCTCGCACGGTCACGATGCATCGCCAATCGAGATCACCCACAACACCTAGAGAAGCTTCAACAGTGACCAATCAACGGGAAGGAAATCCAACCGCTTCGAAATTCGGAGCACGCGCGAGGCAGCGACAAAGCGGGCTCAAGTCGGTTCTGCTGCTGGCCGCATTTGGCGCCGCAGGCACTGCGCAGGCGCAAACAGCGTATGGCCCCGCGCCGGCAGCCGACGACAGTCTGACCTGGCACGGAGTCACGCTATACGGAACCGTCGATATCGGCCTGCAATTCGAATCCCATGGCGCGCCGTTTAGCGACTATTACACGCCGGCCAGCACGAATATCGTGCAAAAGGACAGCCGCGAATCGGTAACCGGCGTGACCGGCAGCAACTTGAGCCAGTCGAAGGTCGGCTTGCGAGGCCTTGAGCCGATCGCCGGAGACTGGTCGGGCGTGTTCACACTGGAAACGTGGTTCAACCCGCAGGCCGGGGAACTCAGCAATTCGCTTAAATCACTGACCGTGAACAATGGCCTGACGACGGGGCAGCAAACTACGAATAACGATGGCGCCAGCGCCGGTCAGGTATTTCAGCTCGCCTATGTCGGCGTCAGTTCAACGACTTTCGGAACCCTGACATTTGGCCGCCAGCAGATGCTCGTGGCCGACGGGATCAATGCGCTCGACCCCAACCGCGCGGCCGCGGCCTTCTCGCTGCTCGGCGCGTCGGGTGCCTACGCGGGAGCGGGCTCGACCGAAGACAAGCGTATGGACTCGACCTTGAAGTACCGCGTCGGGATTGCCGATACCATCCATGTTGGAGCGCTGTATAAGTTTAATAATTCCAACGGCGGCGCCGGCGGCACGGCAGTTCAAGGCAACGTCGGCGGC
>Ga0302324_100014993_pt1 | contig 15577 bp, 10 predicted proteins | sample Palsa_T0_1_FD_201949 | JGI IMG/M metagenome (GOLD analysis project Ga0302324, IMG submission 201949) | Peat permafrost microbial communities from Stordalen Mire near Abisko, Sweden - Palsa_T0_1 | ecosystem: Environmental > Terrestrial > Soil > Palsa > Peat permafrost | place: Sweden: Abisko...
GAGCTGGAGGCCTGTCAGGCCGACTCCGATTGCGCGTGCGACCTCGGATGCTTCACGGACTGGCAGGCGGCTGGGATGCGGTGCGAGCATCCCTGCACCGCGGCCGCCGATTGCCCACTGTACGAGTTGTGCTACGGCGAAGCCGGAAAGCGGTCGTGCCAGTTGAACCTCTGCAACGTCGCGGCGAGCCCGGGGTCGACCGACGTTTGCAATGCCGACCTGACCTCGGGTGGCAGCTGCGTGGTCGAGACGCTGGCGGCGCTTCCTTCCGACGCCTTCCCGAGCGCCCCACCCGAAGCGCTGAGCCTGGTGGACGTCTGCTTGCAAGCCGGCACCGCGATCGGGGCCTGTGACCCCAGCGCCGATCGCAGTCACCCCGCCTCGCTCTGCGTTCCCGGGGCGGTGTGTGATGACAGCGGGCCGACGCCGATGTGCACCTGGCTCTGCAATTTCGGGTCGACCGCCACCTCCGTTCCCGCGTGCCCGGCGGGGCAGTTCTGCGTACCTTCGTCGAGCTATCTCAGCCAGGTGAGCGACGACTACCTCGAGGAGGAAGTCGCGATTCAGGGCGACTGCTTGCCGGCGCTGGGCGTGGACGCGGGGACGTGATGGAAGAGCACTTCGAGCTTCTGAGCGATCGGCTCATCCTGAGACCTCACGAGGATCTCGACGCCCTCTTCATGGTTTCGCTCAATTCCGATCCCGAGGTGACGCGCTACACGTCCAACGGCCCGTTCGAGGAACTGGAGCCGGCGCTCACGTTGATCCACGAGCTTCGACGGCAGTTCCGCGAGCGCCGCATGGGACGCTTCATCGTTTTGCATCGGGCCACCGGCGAGCGACTGGGCTGGTGCGGTCTCAAGCCCATCGAGGCTGACCCTCTGGCGGCCGATCTCGGCTATCGATTCCTGCGGCGCTGGTGGGGCCAGGGGTTTGCGACCGAGGCCGCCCAGGCCTGCGTCCGCTATGGCTTCGAAGAGCTGCGGCTGCGAACCCTCACCGCCGAGGTCGAGGAGGGCAACGAGCGATCGATCCGCGTTCTCGAGAAGCTCGGGTTCCGTCCGAGCGGGAAGGTAGAGGGGAAGACGGGGAGCTGGGTGCTGGAAAAGGCTGGGTAGAGCAGAGCCGCGCGATGTGCGAGTGAGCACGAGCGTGCGGTGGAGAGTGGGATTGTTTGTGTGGAACAGTGGGCCGACCGAGAGGGTCGGTACCCTGCCCACCCAACCGCAGTCGCGACTCTCGAGCGCACTTCGTGGAGGGGAGAAAAGAAGTAGCGCCGGCCACTGTGACCGCGAAGTAGCGCCACCGGCCCTGCCGGCGGCCCGCCGACTCTTGATGCGAAGACGCGAGACTCAAACCGTGGCTACGGCTCGGCCCCGCAGGACCCAAGATCGATCCTCAAGCTCCTCACGTTCTCTTGTCCCAATCTCTGCACGGAGTGTGGTGGAGAGCCGCGACTGCGGTTGGGTGCGTCGGTGTGCCGGGGGGCGAGGGAGATGGCTCGACGAGGCCCTATGCCCGCGGGAGGCCGGGACCCGCCACGAGATGCCGAGGGCCCTCAGAGCTTCGTGAATCTGCTCCGGCTCCTTCTGGATGGGCCCCGACCACCAAACAAGATCGCAGTGCCACCCGTAACCCGGGGGCCAGAGGCATCTCGTTCCGGCGGGTAAGCTGGACGCGGCCCGGGCCCGGCGAGCCGCTCCCTCGTGCCGGCCCACCGATCCACCCAACCCATCCCGACGCTCCACCGCATGCTCGTGATCACTCGCGCGAAGCGCGCCCCGAAGCGCGCGCCCTCGCGCTCTAATGATACACGACCAACTCCGACTGGAAGTCCACGTCTCCTCCGCCGTTGAGCGGGGGACCGCCCCCTTGGAATTTGCCCTCCAGCGTGACGGTTGCGCTCTGGCCCGGCTGAACCAGCGAGGTCACGTCGAAGACGTGCGGATCCACCTGCTCGCCCGGGCACCAGCCGCCGCGGCCATACCACCACGTGCCGCCCTGATTCGGCGTCATCCCGTTCGCCTGCTCGGGAATGCACTCCTGCTCGGTGCCGGCCTCGGGGAACTGCACCAGGAACGAGCCTCCGCCGTTGACTGTGAACAGGTGCTCGTGGTTGCAGAACTCGCAGCACTCGTGGGCGTCGCTGCCGTGGCCGGTGATGATCATCCAGAGCTCGGTGCGGGTGGCGTCCGAGGGGATGCTGACCGTCACGGGGGGATGGTTCATGTCGTAGGTCTGGCTGAACTGGTCTGAATCGGTCCACAGCGGCAGGAGCGCCTCCGGCCGATAGCCCTTGTTCTGGTTGAAGAAACGCAGGTCGACGGTCGTTCCGGTGGGCTGCATGTTCCAGGACGGGGCCCAGCTCCACTGGAAGTGGCGCAAGCCCCCGCTCGCGAGCCGGGCCAGCATCGGCGTGGCGTCGACAACCCAGTGCGTCTCGCGGTGATAGCTCGTGATGAAGCGGGCCACCTCGACATAGCTGTAGCCGGCGTCTGGGTTATAGGGCACCGAAGGGTCGTCCACGTCCAGATTCGCGATGTAATCCCACGGCCCGCAGCTGTTGCCCTCGATCGCGGTGGGATCCGGACAGTGCTGAGTCACCTCGACCTCGAGGCTGTCGTAGGCCCCCAGGTCGCCGGCCGAGGGCAGGGTCGCGTCGAAGTTGAAGTACCCATCGCTGAGAACCCCGCCATCGAGCAGGCTCACGATCATCGCCCCCTCGGAATCGAGCCTGGCCTGCTGGACAGCCTGGGCGTTCATGTAGACCGTCTCGTTGGCGAGATAGGCCAGGTTGCCCAGATAGCCCCATCCCGCGTCGGCTTGCGTCGCGGCATCCAAGCGCGTGACGTCAGAGAGGAATCCCACCCCGCGGTAGACCTGCCGCCGGTCGATGGCGAAGCCCAGCGCTCCCCAGCCAGTCGTGAGCGTGCCGATGGGCGACTGCAGCGACTGGGCGTTCCCGGCGACCACGTGCAGCTTCGACTGCCAGACCGAGGCGTTGGGCGCTTTCGCCAGCGCCGTCGCGATCTGCTGCGCCACCAGCGCGTCGATCTTGGCTGCTTGGCTGGCACTGGGATTCACCGAGATGAAGAAGTAGTGGACGTTGGTCGGAGGCAGCACGCCTGCCGAAGACGCCTTGCTGCTGATCAGGCCGCTCCAGTCGGTCGAGTTGGCCAGCGGAGTACCGTTGATCGACGACACCGTCTGCGCGTCCGTGACGAAGACGTACGAATCGCAGCCCGTGAACCCGGCCGAGAACTGCCACGTTCCGGCGTCCCCGAAGAGCGGCAGCGTGAAATCCGGGGCGACATCGCCGCGGTACAGACCGTTCGAGCCCGGGATGAAGGCCGCCGTGGGAAGCTGGAGCGCGGTGCAGTAGGGATTGGGCTCCACCTGCGGGCCGGCGTCCATTCCGGCATCGGGGCCGGTATCCCCGGCATCCATGGTGTCGTCGTTGCCGGCATCTGTGCCCGCATCCTTGTGGGCAGAGGTGGCGGCGCCGCAGGCCACGGCGGAGCAGGCAAAACACGAAAGTAGAAGACGGCGCATCCCGCGGACTTACCGCCCTGGCCCGGCTGGCGCAAGCCCGGCCGCGAGCGTCTCGACGACTGGAACGCGAGGCTCGGTTGGAAGTCGATGCGCCCGGGTTGCTTCGGGGGCGCATGCCGAGCATGGTTAGCCGCGCATGAGCTCAAAATCCTGGCTCGTGGTCGTCATCGGTCTCTCGGCGTCGCTGGCCTGCAGCGGCAGCAAGGTCGACCAGGGTTCCAACCAGAGCACGTCCTCCCCGGCTTGCGCGGGAGTCGTCAATGTCACGCAAGGACTCCTGGCTGGTGGCGGCCCGGGCGAGGCGATGGCGGCCAGCGCTTTCTATTCCTTTGGTCCGCGCGTCATTCTGACCGGCCCTGGATGTGGGAGCTCTCCCGGCAGCGGATCCATCGAAGGGAACGGGCTGATCTTTCTCAATCTGGCGGCGGGAATTGCGCCGGGCACCTATCAACTCGCGAACGATGGCGGGGATGCGTTCCAAGTGCAGTATGCGTTCACGAGCACCTACTACGGCGGCTATGTCACGAGTCCCGTGTCGGGAACGCTGACGCTGACGGCAGTGAATCCGTCGCAAGGCGTCCAGGGCCATTACGACTTCGATTTTGGAGGAAGCGGGGTCGGCGGGGGCCACAGTCTCCCGGATGGCGGCTTCGTGTTCGGCAGCCTTGGCGAGTTGATCGAACGGGGCACCTTCGTGGCTCCCATCTGCGATCTCTGCGGGCTTGGCGAGACGGAGGACGCGGGCGCGGCCGGCCTGGATGACGCGGGCCTGTCGGCCTGCGCTCACCTCTATGCCGCGCAGTACCAGCGCTGCGGGGGGCCAGTGCTCCCCGCCGGCGAGACCTCTCGCCTCCTCATCAGATTTGAACAAGTGTGCGCGAATCAGATCGCCTTGCCGGGGAGCTGCGTGACGGCGGCCAGTCTCGAAGCTTGCGCTTCGGCGCTCGAGGTCTCGCCCTGCGACCTACCCGCGGGCATGCCAGCGGCGTGCGACCCGTATGGCTCGCGCGCGGGCGGCGAGGCCTGCGGCGACGACATTCAGTGCCGGAGCGAGAGCTGCGCGGTCTCGCTTGAATTCACGCCCGAAGGGCCTATCGGCGAGGAGCGGTGCGGCACTTGCGAGGATGCGGGTGGGGCGAGTCCTGCTTGCGGTGCACGTCCCGGGACGTGCGCGCCTGGCTCGTATCCCTCAGGTCAGTCGGCGGCGTGCGAACCGCTCGCCGGAGCGGGTGATTCTTGCGCGCGGATGTCGTGCGCGCCGCCGCTGGCGTGCAACCGAACCTCGGGGATCTGTGTCAGCAACGCCGACGGAGGCGTGTGTGAAGGCGATCAGGACTGCGGGCCTGGCCTCGGTTGCGTCCCCGCTTACAACTCCTCCTCGGGACAGTGCCTTCCGATCACCTGGGCCCAGGCCGGCGAGCCCTGCACCGACGCCGTGCGCTGCCTGGTGGGTTCGTGTGATTTCCCGGGGTTTTTCTCGCTTACGGTGGATCCCGATGGTGGCCTCGTCAGCGGCATCTGTCCCGCCGTCATCCCCGACGGCCAGTTTTGCACCATCGCGCCTGGGGATGGCCCGACCTGCGACACCTTCTCCGAGTGTTTCGAAGGGGCGTGCGTTCTGACGGACACGGCATCGTGCCAATGAGCTGCATAGGTTGTTGCTGTGAGGCGGCAAACTCTCCCGGTTTCTCTCGCGCTGGCGCTGGTCGCCTGCGCGCACGCCGCGCCGAAGCCCGAGGGCGCTCCCGCCAACCCTTATCTCGAGGAAGGTGTGGCGTCGGTCTACGCCGACAGCCTGGCGGGCCGCGTGACGGCGAGCGGCGAGCCGTACCAGCCGTTGGCGCTGACGGCGGCGCATCGCAGCCTTCCGCTCGGCACCCGGGTGCAGGTCGTCAGTCTCAGCAACGGCCGCTCGGTCTGGGTTCGCATCAACGATCGGGGGCCGTTCGTCCGGGGGCGCATCATTGATCTCTCGCGCGCCGCGGCGGCCCAGATCGGATTGGTGGGACTCATGCGGGTCGGCCTTCAGGTTCCCTGATCCAGGGCGGGCGAGAATGAGTATGCTGCTTCCTCCGCGGCCGTGCCGGTTCGCGGGTAGGGCTTGGCCCAAGGCTTGGAGGATCACCTGTGAATCGCTTGCATGTGTGCGTTGGGATCGTCGTCGTTGCCTCGGGGCTCGGATGTTCGTCGGGCGGTGGAGGCGCCGACGCCGGCTGTCAGTCGGAGACCGACCAGAGCTTCTGCGCGCGTCTCGGCAAGAACTGCGATGTCCTGAGCGCGTTCGATAACTGCGGCGCATCGCGCTCGGTCAACTGCGGCAGCTGCGCGGTGATGTGCCAGGACAACGTCTGCGTCCTCGAGCCGGCAACGAGCGGCGGCGGCACGACCGGCGGCGGCACGACCGGCGGCACCAGCGGAGGTGGAACGACCGGCGGCACCACGGGCGGCGGAGACGCCGGGTGCGCTGCCGGCTCGTGCCCGGGTTTCGCGCAGGTCCTGTCGGCAAGCTTCGTGCTGGGCATGTGGAACACCCACGATGACGCCACGCTCGACAGCCTGGTGGGAGAACACATCAACATCGTGATCGGACTGAACGCCGGAGCGGGGCAAGAGCAGGAGGGAGGCTTCAGCTTCCCGACCGGCGCTCCCGAGGTGTCGGTTTCGGGCGACAGCTCCGACCTGATCGCGGCGGACATGGTGCCCTCGTGGGAGACGGGGTCGCCATTGTTCGACGAGAACGGAGACCAGATCGATTTCGAGTTGCTGCCAAGCAACCAGTCGGGTGACTTCTACACGTTCGAGATGTTCTGCTCGACAGGGGCGTCGCCAGGAACGCTGGTCTCCGCGACCTGCGGGAGTCCCACGGTGATCGTCCGCTACTTCACCGGGGGATCCTCGCTGGCCGACAGCATTTCCAGCCCCAGCATCACCGCTGCTCTGTTCGTCGCCGACGGCGGGTAGCTCGGCCGGCGGCCCTACTTCTTCGTCGCCCGCGACATGAGGAAGTGCTGCCGCAGCTGATTGTCCTCAAAATACTCGCCGATGAGCGCGTCCAGCTCGGCGCGCAACTGGGCGGCCTTCGCGGGCTGATCGGCGAGAGCCTTGAGGGTCCTCGTCAGCGGCCCGACCGCGGACTCCCACATGCTGCGCAGATGCCTGGGGCTGAGCCCCGGCGCGATGAGCAGCGCCGGCTCGAATCGCAGCTCGCTCACCGCGTTTCCCAGCCGCTCGCGGATCACGTTGGGGTCGCCCCATTGTGCAGAGGGGACCGGAACGGGCGCTCCAGCGGGCGGAGGCGGCTGGTAGCGGGAGATCAACGCAAACTGGCGGCCGACGAAGAGATCGGGCGGCCAGGTCGAGAAGGCCAAGCGACCTCCCGGCTTGAGCACGTGCAGCAGCTCGGTCGTCACGACCTCGGGTCGCGGCGCGAACATGTGGCCGAACTGGCTGAGAACGACGTCGAATGCGGCCGCCGGGAAGGGGAGAGCCTCGGCGTCCCCTTCGATAAATTCGATCTCGACCTGTGCGAGGTCGGCGTTGTGGCGCGCCCGCTCCAGCAGGGCCGGCGACAGGTCGAGAGCCGTGACCCTGGCACCTGCTCGGGCGGCGGTGACCGCCACCACCCCGGTGCCGCATGCAATATCGAGCACCCGCTGCTGCGGCTTCAGCTCCGCGAATCGGACCAGCTTGGCGGCCGGAACAGTGGTGTAGATCTCCATCGGCGCGAAGCTCGACCACGTCTCGCGTTGCACCGCCTTGAACTGGGCAAACGGATCGGGCTTCTCGGCCATGGGCCAAAATAAATGACGGATTTGGCTCGTCGGCGCAATCCCTCTTGTGAGGCGCTTGAGCCTCGAGAACGGGGTAGGCCGGCATGAGCGTCTTTGAGCGCGGGGCACAGGTCTGTCGCCGTCCTCTGTCCGCGATGCCGCTGCTCCTGGCGTGCGGTCTGGGTTGCCAGGTCTCTAACCGGCCGTCGTTCGTGGGAAATCTCTCGCTGGTGCTGGTTGGCCAGGCTGGGGGACAAGTCGCCAGCCAGGCCCCGAACCCCTGCGAGCTCGACGTCGATTTCGGGGCCGTTCGCATCAGCCAGCAGGCCAACGCCACCATCGAGATCGCCAACAAGAGCTCCATGGCCATCACGCTGCTGCCCTTCAGCCCGGACCTGGACCCCGAATTCTCCCTGAGCTTCTCGGAACCGCAGCCGCAGTCGATCCCCGCCGGGGGGGCGGCCCGGCTGGCCGTGAGCTTCGAGGTCTATCGATCGGGCGCCGCCCTCTCGACGTTCTCGATTCCGACCAGCGCTCCGCTCCAGGCCTGTGGATCGTCTTCCAGCTCGTCCGTCACGCTCAAGCTGACCGGCCTGGGTGTCGACCTCAACCTGGTGGTGAGCCCCGAGGGGTTGGATTTCGGCAATACCCTGCAAGACACCACCGCGAGTCGAACTGCGACGCTCTCGAATCGGTCGACCTCGCCACTGACTGGAATCACGGCCGTGATCGGTGGCCTCAACGCCGGCAACTTCGCGCTCGGCAACGTCCCGAGCTGGCTGGATGCCGGCGCGTCGGTGCCCGTCGAGGTGACCTTCACTCCGCTGACGCTCGAGAATCGCTCGGTGGCGAGCGTCACCTTCAACAGCAGCGACGATGTCGGCGCCAGTCTGATCCTGGTTGGCGAGCCGGTCGACAGCGCGCTGGTCGTGCAGCCCAGCACCCTCGATTTCGGTTACATCATCGCCCCGGCGACGGCGGTGGCCTGCACCACGCTGACGGATCAGGCCAACGTGGCGATCACCATCAGCGGCCTCACCGACTTCGTGAGCATGGACGGGGCCTTCGCTCTTTCGCCAACCGACGGGGCGACGCCACCCAATCCGGCCTCCCTGCCGGTAATGCTCACCTCCGGGGCGAGCGCCAAGGTGTGCTTCAGCTTCGCTCCCCCGGGAGCGGAGCAGTACTTCGGGCAGGCAACGCTGCTCACCGACGATCCAGGCCGCGACAGCCCGGTCATCTCGCTGAGCGGCTGGGGCGAGGGGCCCCAGATCAGCTGCGTCCCCTCGAGTCTCGCCTTTGGGCAGGTTCTGGATCACACGGTCGCAACCCTCCCCGTGACGTGCACCAATGTCGGCACGACCTCGCCGGCCAACCTGACGATCTCACCGCTCATCGCCGGCGCGGCGGTGTTCAGCACCCGCTTCGATGAGACCATCAATCCCTATCCGGCGGCCGGACTGGTCCCGGGGCAGAGCGCACAGATCGACGTCGACTACCAGCCCGTGGCGGGCTCGCTGGATCGGGGAACGCTGGTCTTGAAGACCAACGGGGGACAGGGCACGGCCGTCCCGATTCCACTCGCCGGTCAGGGCCTCGACCTCACCCCGTGCCAGTTCGTGATCGCCCCGGCGGCGGTCGACTTCGGAAACGTGCCCCTGGGGGACAGCTCCGTTCCGCTCTCGTTTGCCATCGAGAACCTGGGCGCCCAGGCCTGCGTGGTCCACGAGCTTGGAATCCGCAACGACCAGCCCGGCAACTTCCATCTGATCTCGACGAGCATCCAGCCCGATCCGCAGTTCAACTCCATCACGATTCCGGCCTCGTCTCCCGGCGCGTCCTCGAGCCTGGTGGTCCAGCTGGGGTTCATGCCGGCGCTGCAGGGTATGTTCTCGGCGGAGGTTGGCTTTTCGATCTCCAATCCGGCCGCACCCAACCAGGTGGTTCAGCTCAGCGGGAGCAGCGAGTCGACCTGTCTGGTGCTGGCTCCGCCGAGCCTGAATTTTGGCGACGTGGGGGTGAATGGCGCGGGGACCCTGTGCACCAGCGCCGGCCGCTCGATCTCGGTCTTCAACGACTGCGCGACCCAGGCCAGTCTCGTGGGCCTCAAGTTTCAATCGGGCGCTGGCGATCTGGTGCCTCAGTTCTCGACTCCCTCCGGCGCAGCGCTCCCGCTCCTCATCGACCCGGGGTCGACGGCCGTTCTCGATTTGCTCTTCGATCCGACGACCCTCGGGGAGCACACCGCCCAGTTGCTGGCCTCGGATGGGACGGTCGAGGCGACGCTGTCCTTGACGGGGGCCGCGGTCCCGACCGGCACCGAGACCGATTCGTTCGTGGTTGGACCGGCCAAGGCCGACGTTCTTTTCATTCTCGACGTCGACGACGACGCCCCGGAGCAAGCGTTGATCGTCAGCCAGGCGCCGACATTCTTCGCGGCCGCGTCCGACATCGACTATCGCATCGCGGTGACAACCGACAACGACTATGCCGCGGAAGCGACCGCGGAGTTCGGGCGCCTGCTGCCCTGCTCGACCTGCTCGCTGGGCGGCCCGGCGCCGACCATCATCTCGCCCTCGAGCGTGCCGGTCGGCGGAATGCAGGCGGATCCCACCAAAGCATTCGCGGATTTCCTGAGCAGCGTGCCGAACAACGCGTATCCGACCGGGGGCGCAATTGACGAACATTTCTTCGCGGCGCTCTACAACGTCCTGCAACACGCCCCGCAGACGGGCGTCGACTTCTTCCGCCCCGGCGTCTACTTCGCTGCCATCACCGACAACGGCGACAATGAGGCCGACGCCAGCATCCTCGCCAGCGGAAATCACGACCCCGCCTGGTACGCGAGCTACTTCGAGGCCTACTTCGGGAATCCGATGCTCTTCACCTGGAACTACGTCAACCCGACGCAGACCATCATCACGGGCACGGGCTTCTCGAACATCCTCCAGCTACCGCCGAGCATCCAGGAGATGATCTCGGCCACCGGCGGCTTCGCCGTCAACACCTCGGATTCTCATTGGGCCACCGCGCTCAACGCGGTGTGGAGCTCGGCCATCGAGGCCGGCAGCTACTACCCGCTGGTCGGGTCGCCTTCCGAAGGGCAGAGCGGAATCACCCTGACCCGGAACGGGAAGGCCGTTCCACAGCTCGCGGGACCCGGTCTGCCCAACTGGATCTACCAGGCCAGCCTCAACGCCATCGTCTTCAGCTCCCGCGATGCCGTGATGGCCGGGGATCAGCTCGGTATCACCTATCCGGTCGCTTGCCAGTAGGCATCCCTACCCTGCCATGATGGGCGGGTGACGCCGTCGCACGTTTCTGCGCTAGTCTTCACGGGGATCATTTCGCTCGCCTGCTCGAGCGCCGGGGGTGCAGCCTCTTCGGGAATGGCCACGACGGGGGGCGCGAGCTCAAGCGGCAGCTCGGGCGGAAGCTCGGGCAGCTCGGGCGGAAGCACGGGTAGCTCGGCCAGCTCCGGCGGCAGCAGCGGGGCGGTCGGACCGCCTAGCTTGGCGACCGTGGATGCCGGCGCCCTCACCGCCTGGCGAGTGACGCTGCAGTATCCGCCGCTCATCGCAGAGATCCCGCCGGCGACCTTCGGCGCCTCGCCCCACGGCCTGCTCGTGAGCACGGCCTGGAGCTACGCCTGCTCCACCTCCGCCGATCCCATCACCGACGCCTTCTCGCTCACGACCGCCGACTGCGTGCTGGCGACCCTGCCAGACAACCGGTCCGCCGATCTGGGCTTTGAGCCCGCTTCGCTGCCGGGGGCGGTCCCCTGGGAGCGCACCTACTACGGACTCTTCACCGCCGACTTCCAGCCGGCGTCCGCCCCGGCCGCGCTCGTGTCGTTCGCACATGGCGAGGACAAGAACGAGGCCTGGCTTCTGCCCGACGGCGGCATCGTCTGCTACCAGAACGACATCAACACCAACGTGGCGTGCAGCGCCTGCGCCTCGGGCGACGTCGACGGCGGCGGCTACGTCGATTGCTTCGCGGCCTACAACGCTTTCGTGTCGGTGGCGGTCTCGCAGCTCGCGGACGGAGGCTTCGGCCCTTTCGTGAATCAGGGACCGGTGGTGTGGCCCGCCAGCGGCTACACCGACGGCGGGAGCAAGACGAGCTATGGCGTGCGCCAGCCAAGCGCCATCGTGGCTCCCGATCTCGTCGACAAGCTCGCCGGCGACTTCTTCTACATCTATTACGTGGACGAGAGCCTCACGAGCCCCGGCACCAAGCTGGCTCGGGCCGCGGTCCTTCCGAGCGGCGCGCCCGGCCCCTTCGTCAGCTGGACCGGAGCCGACTTTGACACCCTTGCGCTCCCGGTGGGCTTCAGCCCCGCCAATGCCGCCGCCTTCTTCGCCCAGCCGGGCCCTCCCTCCGCCGCGGTGGTTCCCGACAACACCATCCGCGTCGGCGTCGCGCACCTCACCGACCTGAGCGCGCCGACCTACCTCGCCGTCGAGGAGCTGTACGACGCCGCCAGCACCTGGCGGATCGAGCTGCGCGCCTCCCACGACCTGGTGCACTTCGGCCCGGCGGTCGACCTCGCCGAGCTCGCCCAGCCGCTGGGCGTCGGCGCCGCCACGCTGCGCTACCCGCTCTTCCTGAGCGCCGACGCCACTTCGAACACCGAGATTCAGGCTTCCGGCTTTTATCTGATCGGCAGTGACCAGACGGTGTTCCCCGGCTTGATCAATCAGGTGTTCGTCGCAGTGACGGTTCGCTAGGACCAGCGCGACTCGCCGGGCGGCGGGCCGGGGCTCTATACTGTCAGTCATGATTGCGGCCGTGGCGTCAGTCTCCTGTCTTTTGCTCGGCGCTGCGCTGGGCGAGACGCGCATCGGAGTCCTGCCGGTCGCTTCTGTCGGCGACGCGATCGTTAGCCAGACGCTCACCAGCGCGCTCGTCGCGGAGCTGCGGCGCAGCGCGCCCTCGGCCGAGGTCTTCGGCCCCGACGACGTCAAGGCGCTGATGGGTGCCGCGCGCGCCGGAGCCTGCGCCGACGTGAGCTGCTTCGGAGCGATGGCGGCTGGGGCCGGCGTCGACCAGCTGGTCCTGGCGAATCTCGTGAGCCTCGGTCCCAGCAGCCTCCTCACGCTCACGCTGCTCGACGTGCGGCGCAAGGTGGTGCTCGGGTCGGTGGAGGATCGCGGCGCTGCGCTTCTGGGGCCGAGCGCGGAGGCGGCGCCTGGTCTGACCACTTCGAAATCCGTCGATGCCCCCGAGCCGTTCGACCGCCTGGCCTCGGCCGTGGCGCGCTTGCTCGCCAGCAGTCCGCCGTGGGCGCCCGAGATGGTGGGCTTTGGTCGGCTCGAGGTGCTGCTCGATCCCTGGCCGGTGGCGGCCGGGCGCATAGATCTGAAGGTGGCGCAGCGCGGCGCGCTGGCGCTGCTCGACGATCGCCCCTTGCAGATCGGCGTGTCGACCCAGGTGCCGGCCGGGATGCATCGGCTGCGGGTGGTCTCGACGGACTTCAAGCGGGCTCAGGAGCAGATGGTCGAGATCAAGGCCGGGGCGTCGAAGGCGATCGAGATCGACCTCGGGAGAGGGCCGGCCGGCATTGGTCGGCTCGAGGTGGAGGCCGAGCCGGGAACGCGCATCGACCTCGACGGGCAGACGCTGGGGGTCGCGCCGCTGGCGCCCGTGGCCATTGCCGAGGGGCCGCACGCGATCCGCCTGGTCCACGGGGCGAAGGGCGCGACCGTTCAAATCGCGGTGGCCTCGCACTCGACCGTTCGCGTCGCGCCGCCGCTGGTGTCCGAGATTCAGTAGCGCCGCCGAGGGGCGCGCGAGATTCGCGTCACACGCCTGAGGGGCACATGATCTCGGTGCAGCGTCTCTGCAAGTCGTTTGGAGCGCAGGTCGCGGTCGATGACCTGACCTTCGAGATCCCGGCCGGCCAGATCGTGGGCTTTCTCGGTCCCAACGGGGCTGGCAAGTCGACCACCTTGAAGATGCTGACCGGGATGATCGAGCCCACCTCGGGAACGGCGCGAGTCTGTGGCTTCGACCTGCTGCGCGATCCCATCGAGGTGAAGCGACACGTGGGCTTCGTGCCCGAATCCGGGGCGGTGTTCGAGTCCCTCACCGGGCTCGAATACCTCGAGATGATCGCGGCGCTCTACGGAATCCCCCGGGCGACGGCCACGCCGCGCATCGAGCAGTTCATCTCCTTCTTCGACCTGAGCTTCGAGACGCTGACGGAGAAACTGCTGGGGGCCTACTCGAAGGGCATGCGGCGCAAGGTGGTCATCACGGCCGCGCTTCTGCACAATCCCCCGGTGGTGTTCTTCGACGAGCCACTCGACGGCCTCGATGCCAACGCCGCGGTGGGCTTCAAGACCCTCATCCAGTCGCTCGCCAGGGAGGGCAAGGCCATCGTCTACAGCTCGCACATTCTCGACGTGGTGGAGCGCGTCTGTGACCGGGTCATCATCATCGACAAGGGGCGGCTGTTGCTCGACGGACCGCCCAACGAGCTGGTGGCGGCGCGCGGCGTGGCCACGCTGGAGCGGCTGTTCACCGAGCTCACCGGCGGAGTGGAGCTGGAGCACCGCGCGGCCGAATTCGCGAAGACCTTCCTGCCATGAGCGCGTCCGGTGTGCCGGCGGAAGAGTTTCCACTACCGCCGGTCGCCGGCAGCTTGGCGCGGTCTCAAGACGCCGCGCTGCGCCGGCTTTTCTTGATGCTCTTTCTGCGCGGCCGATCCTCGCGCGGGCTTCGCAAGGAACGGGCGCCCCGATCGATCGGCTCCAAGCTCGGCTTGATCCTGGCCCTCTACTGCTTCGTCGGGCTCAGCGCCGTGGCCTTCTGGGGCCAGCCGGTGTTCGTGCTGGCCCTCTCCCAGCACTCGATCACCTTCCTGTTTCTGAGCATGTTCTTCGCGTCGTCGAGCGGCGAGGTGCTCTTCAACAAGGAGGAAGCGGACATCCTGCTGCATCGCCCGATTGCGCCTGCTCGCCTGCTCCGGGCGAAGGTCCGGGTGCTGGTCGAGGTGTCGCTGTGGCTCGCCGGGGCGTTGAATCTGGTGAGCTTCGCGGTGGGATCGCGCGGTCCGGGTGGTGCGCTCTTCGTCGTCGCGCACGCCGGCTCGGTGGTGCTCGAGGCGCTGTTTTGCGCGGGCTTCGTCGTGCTCGTGTACCAGCTGTGCTTGCGGTGGTTTGGACGCGAGCGCTTCGAATCGTTCGTGACCACATCGCAGGTGCTGGTGGGCATCGCGGCGGTGACGGGTGGACAGCTCGTGAGGCCCCTGTTGCGGCCGATGCTGCATCAGGTGGGTGGAACCCTCGGGGTGGGCCAGCACAACTGGTGGCTCGCGCTCTTGCCGCCGGTCTGGTTCGCCAGCCTCGACGACGCACTGGCGGGCACCGGCACCTCGGGGGCCTGGCTCCTGGCTGGCGTTGGGTTGATCGCGACGGCTGGCGTGCTCGGCGCCGCTTTCGGAAAGCTGTCGGGCGATTACCAGCGAGGGTTGCAAGCCCTCAACGACGTCGCGCCGTCGGCAAGACGGAGGCAGGCGGCTCGGCGCTGGTTCGACGTGCTGGTCAACGCGCCCCCGCTCCGCTGGTGGCTGCGCGATCCCGTCACCCGGGCTGCCTTCCTGCTCACGAGCGTCTACCTGGTGCGCGACCGCGACCTGAAGCTTCGGGTGTATCCGTCCCTGGCGCCGATGTTTGTCTTCCCGTTCATTTTCATATTCGACAGCCAGCGAGGGCGCGGTCTCGGGGAGGGCTTCGCCATCGCGTTTCTGAGCGGCTCGCTGGGCATCTTCCCGCTCATCGCCCTCAGCACGCTCCAATTCTCCCAGCAGTGGCAGGCCTCCGACGTGTTTCGAGCCGCACCCATTCGGGGACCGGCCGCTCTGAGCGAGGGAGCGCGACGCGCCGTCCTGGCCGTGCTGACCCTCCCCGCCCTGGCGCTGGTCGTCGCGATCAGTCTCGTCGTGCGCCAGGACAGCTCGCAGCTGTTGCTGCTGCTCCCGGGCATCATCGCGATACCGGTGTTTTCGCTCGTTCCTTGCCTCGGGGGCAAGGCAGTACCGCTTTCGCTTCCAAGCGAGGAAGCCAAGGCCGCCAGCCGTGGGGCGACAATGTGGATTGCGATGCTGGCCGCCTTTGCCATCTCGGGGCTTGGGGTCTGGGCCCACTCCGCCGGCTGGCTCGGGTGGTTCCTATTGGCCGAAACGGCGCTTGCCATCGGCGTCTACGGCGCCATGCGCGCTTCGATCGCGACCGCGCGCTGGTCTTCGA
>Ga0302324_100014994_pt1 | contig 15577 bp, 12 predicted proteins | sample Palsa_T0_1_FD_201949 | JGI IMG/M metagenome (GOLD analysis project Ga0302324, IMG submission 201949) | Peat permafrost microbial communities from Stordalen Mire near Abisko, Sweden - Palsa_T0_1 | ecosystem: Environmental > Terrestrial > Soil > Palsa > Peat permafrost | place: Sweden: Abisko...
CGGTCGTTGAGCACGTCGAGCGGCACGTTGTACGACCCCTCGATGTGCGCGGTCTCGAATTCGGCGGGGGTGCGCACGTCGAGGAGCCACAGCGGCTTGTCCGACGCGAGGCGGTCACGCAGCTCTGTCGAGGTGATGGCGGCGGTCATGATCAACTCCCGTGATAGCGAACAGGTTCTGGTTCGCATACCCCGTCAGTGCATCGACGGGCAAATTTGAATCGCCGTGAATGATTCTGCGTTCTCACTACGCTTGCGGTGTGCTCCGATTGATCGCAACGCTGGTGTTGGTCAGTTTGGTGGCGACATCGTGCGGATGGAAACCGCCGTGGATGACGCAATCAGACAACTGCACCGACGCCGACGGACCGGCGGCCAACACCGTGGGCCTGGCCATCGCCACCCTGCCGATCGCGACGCCCGGCTCTGGCTGGACCGAGGCCGCGCGCGGGCACGCCCGCAACTGCCGGTTGTATTGGGTGCTGGTCAAACCCACCACGGCGACAGCCGTCAGCCCCGAGCAATTGCTGTTCTTCGATCACAACAGCCCGTTGGGCACGCCCACTGCCAATCCGAAGCCGCGTACGACCGTGATCGCGTCACCCGCCGGCGCCGACGACCTGGTCAGCGTTCAGTACCGGTGGCAGGTCGCGGGCGATTCGGCGTGTTGTCCGACCGGGGTCGGCACCGTGCAGTACGCGATCGGCGCAGGCGGGAAACTGGTCACCCGTGGAGCAGTGCCGAATCAGTAGACCCCGACTCTGACTCGCCGGGCTTGGGAAGCTTCTCCGGGTGCAGCATGTCGGCGTAACGCAGCGGCGCGGGAATCCCGAAGCCGTCGACCAAGGTTTCGGCGTACGGCCGCAGCAGCCGGCACCGGTCGTTGATACCGCGGGTGACCGCCTTGGCGCGCTCGGTGGACAAGAAGCGGTGTTCGACGAACCACGCCTTGTCGTCTTCGATCACGGTCAGCGCGTAGAGGTCGCAGACCAGCCCGAGGACCTCACGGGCGTCGTCGTCTTCGCAGGAGTCGATCCCGGCGACGAACGCCTCCAGCACCACCCGGTCGATATGCGCGCTCGCGGCGTGCAGCACGTGATCCTGCACCGAGTTGAACGCGTCGAACGCCGACATCTCCTTTGACTTCGCCTGCAGCCGGCGCGCGACCGAGGCGATGATGTATTGCTCGCGGTCCTCGAACATCTGGACCTGGGTGCCGCGGTTGAACAGGCTGCCTTCTTCTTCGTTGTCCTGCCGGGCATCGATGACGGTTTGGATGATCGTCTCGGCCGCAGTGCGTTTCAGCACCCGCTCGCCGGCGAAGTTGGCCGCGAAGCGAACCCACTCCACCGGGCTCATGCTCTTGATGTCGTCGGCGTAGGCGGTCAGCAGTTCCTTGGCCACCAGCTGGGTCAACACGTGATTGTCACCCTCGAAGGTGGTGAACACGTCGGTGTCGGCGCGCAGCGCGATGAGCCGGTTGTCCGCCATGTAGCCGGCGCCACCGCATGCTTCACGCGACTCCTGGATGGAGGTTGACGCGTGCCAGGTGTTCAACGCTTTCAGGCCGGCCGCCCGGGCTTCCAGCTCGCGTTGTTCCTCGGCATCGGGCGAGTCGGACGTCTGGAGATCGTGGCACTTGGACACCAGCTCGTTCTGCGCGAACTGCAGCGCGTACGACTTGGCGATCAGCGGGAACAACCGGCGTTGATGCACCAGGTAGTCCATGATGAGCACTTCACCTTCATCGTCTGGTGCCCTGAATTGCTTGCGCTGCAACGCATATCGGGTCGCGATGTCCAGGGCTACCCGCGCTGCGGCGCCTGCGCTGCCGCCGACGGTGATGCGTCCGCGGATCAAGGTGCCGATCATCGTGAAGAAACGACGGTTGGAGTTTTCGATCGGCGAGGTGTAGGTGCCGTCGGCCTCCACGTCGCCGTACTTGTTGAGCAGGTTCACCCGTGGAACGCGAACGTGGTCGAACACGATGCGGCCGTTGTCGACGCCTGGCAGGCCACCTTTGTACTGACAGTCCGATGTCGTCACGCCGGGCAGGTCGTTGCCCTCGTCGTCGCGGATCGGTACCAGGAAGCAGTGCACCCCATGGTTGACCTGCTCGCCGTTCTCGGTGGTGATGAGCTGGGCGAATACCGCTGCGATGATGGCGGTTTCGGCTGCGCCGCCGATGTAATCCTTGCGCGCATTCGGAGTCTCCGAGTTGATCACGAATTCCTCGGTGGCCGCGTCGTAGGTCGCGGTCGTCTCGAGCGCCTGGACGTCGCTGCCGTGCCCGGTCTCGGTCATCGCGAAACAGCCGCGCAGTTCGAGGTTGATGATCTTTTTCACGTACGCCTCGTGGTGGCGCTCGGTGCCGAGGTTCTCGACGGCCCCGCCGAACAGGCCCCACTGCACGCCGGCCTTCACCATCAGCGACAGGTCTGACATCGCGAGCATCTCGATCGTGGTGACCGCGGCTCCGACGTTGCCGTTGCCGCCGTGCTCTTTGCGGAAACCGTCGTCGGCTGCGCCCGCGGCGGCCATGATGCTCATCTGCTCGGCCACCTTGGTCCGGGCGATGACGGTGTTCGGTGTGTAGTGCGGACGGAAGACTTCGTCGGTCAGCCGCTCCCGCATCTCGTTCTTGACGTCGCGCCAGCGTCCGTCGAGCGTGTTGCGCAAGTGTTCGGCGATGGTGGTCATACCCGACGGTAACCGATCGCGATCGGGACGCGGCGGTAAGCTCCCCGAGGTCAGCCGACACTTTCACGGCCCGGCCGCGAGATGAACAGTCCGTTAACCAAAGGTGGCTATAGTCTGTCGCGCGGTCGCAGCTCTGCGGTCAAAGGAAGGTATGTAATGAGCGGGGTTCCCCGCGCTTTCAGCCGGCAGGGTGCGATTGAGTTGAAAGTCGTCGAATCGGCCCTGCAGCCCGAGTTCACCCTGGCTTCCGAACCGGAAAGCGCAGCGACACACACCTGGCTGGACACCTTCGACTGGCGATTGCACTCCGCCGGGATCTCCCTGGGATTCGTCGACGGCGGACCGCTGATCCTGCAACTTCCGGATGGAACACGGTTGCAGGCCCCGCGCGCGGGGGTGAAGTGGCCGGCGGAGCTGCACGCGCTGCCGAACGGGCGGCTGCGTGATGCGTTGACACCGATCGTCGAGCCGCGCGCATTACTGCCCGTCGTCACTGTGCGTTGCGTGACCCGACAGACCCGGGTGCTGAACAGCGACGAGAAAACGGTCGCGCGGCTGCTGATCGAGAGTATCGACGACAACGCCGGCCATCTGCGGATTCAACCGTTGCGTGGTTACGACGACGCCGGTGATCGCATCGCGCAGTTTTTGGCCGCCGTCGACGGATTCACCGCGGTGACAACGACGCCCTACGACCTGGCGCTGACCACCGCGAGTCGCAGGCCGGGCGAGAAGGCGGATTCGCTGCATCCGGACATGTCTGCGGCGGCGGCGATTGCGGAGATGCTCGATCAGTTCGCGGCTGCGATCGACGAGAACGTGCCGGGCACGATCGCCGCGATCGACACCGAATTCCTGCACGACTTACGGGTCGCGGTGCGGCGCACCCGGTCGATTCTCAAACTTGCCGGCGACGTGCTGCCGGGAGATCTGGCCGAGCGTTTCAGCCCGGAATTCAAGTGGCTGGGCGATCTGACCACGCCGGTCCGCGACTTGGACGTGTACCTGCTCGAACTCGACACCATGGCCGGCCGGCTGACCTCGGCCAAGCCGAGCGAACTCGATCCGTTCCGAACGTTCCTGCTGCGGCATCGCGCGGCCGAGCGTCGTCGTCTGGTGCGCGGGCTGCGGTCGCGGCGCTTCCAAGAGTTGATCAGCGAGTGGCGCGGCGCGCTGGCACAGGTGGCTGCCGAATCCAAAGGCGAGCCCACGGTCGCGGCGCTGGCCCGCCAGCGGATCGGGCGGGCCTACCGCAACGCGGTGCGGCGCGGAAAACGCATCGACGCCGACTCGCCCAGCGAACACGTGCACTCGCTGCGCAAACGGTGCAAAGAGCTGCGTTATCTGCTCGAGGTGTTCCGGCCGGTGTGCGACCGCGCCCCGCACCGTCGACTGCTCAAAGAGCTCAAGGCGCTGCAGGACACGCTGGGCGAGTTCCAGGACGGCGAGGTGCAGCGCGAAGCCATCCACGAATTCGCCGCGGCGATGATGGAGCAGGGCGCGGCACCGCCCGCGACTGTCCTGGCGATGGGGGAGTTGGCGGCCCAACTCGACGCGCACCAGCGGAACGCGCGAGCGGCGCTGGCCGGCCGGTTGGAACCATTTCTGGCTGACGCGAACCGTTCGCTGGTGAAGGCGCTGGTGCCGTGATGAAGGTGTACGCGACCTACAACATCAAAGGTGGTGTCGGCAAGACATCAGCGGCGGTCAACCTGGCGCACCTGGCGGCCAGCAGCGGATACAACGTCCTGCTGTGGGATCTCGACCCGCAGGGCGCTGCCACGTACTTCTTCCGGGTGCGGCCCAAGGTCAAGGGCGGTGGACAGGCTCTGGTCGACGGCACGCGATCGCTCGACGACGCGATCAAGGCCACCGACTTCGACGGGCTCGACTTGGTGCCGGCGGATTTCCGCTACCGCAATCTGGATGTGCAGCTCGACGACATGAAGCGACCCACCCGCCGGATCCGCCAGCTGCTCCGGCCGCTCGACGGACAGTACGACGTGGTCTTCCTGGATTGTCCGCCGAGCATTTCGTTGTTGTCGGAAAACGTCATGCATGCCGTGGACACGCTGCTGGTGCCGATGATCCCGGCGACGTTATCGGTTCGGACCTTCGACCAATTGACCGAATTCGTCAGCGATTTCGAGGGTCGCCGTCCACAAATCCGCGCGTTCTTCTCGATGGTGGACCACCGCAAGCGGCTGCACCGCGAACTGGTCCAACAGTTGTCCGCCGAACGGTCGGGAATCCTGACCACCGCGATCCCCGCGCTGTCGATCATCGAGCAGATGGCCGAAGAACGCGCGCCGGTAACGGCTTTCGCGCCGCACCACGCTGCGGCGTTGTGCTACAAAGCGCTGTGGTCGGAGATCACGGCGTCTGGGTGATCTCGGTCGCCGCCGCGCGGCGCACCGGCCGTCGCAGCCACCACCGCAGGGCTGCGGTGGCGACCGCGCCCAGCCCGATCAGCATTCCCATGTCCAGCAACCACTGGCCGGATGCGTGCTTCCACGAATCATCGGTGGAGGCAAGCAGGTTCACCGCATGGACGTCGACTGTGGAAGCCAACGCGGCGAAACTCCACCGGGCCGGCACGAACCACGCGATCTGCTCAAGACCGAACCGACCTTCGACCGGGAACATCGCCCCAGCGAACACCAGCGACGCGAACACGATCAGCACGGCGGTCAGCAGGACCTGCTCGGCGTAGGACGCCAACGCTGAGAGAGCTAGCGCCACCATCGCCGAGACGATCGCGGTGACGGTCAGGATCACGAACACTTCGAACGTCGCATTCCCCAACAGGACGGCACCGTGAGTGGGCGCGCCCTTGCCGACCGCAGCGGTGACGGTGATGATCCCGGTCTGCACGATGGCGACAAGGCTGGTGACGACGAGTTTGGCGGTGAGAAACGCCGACGCTGACAGTCCGTGGGCTTGTTCGCGCCGGAAAATGCGGCGTTCACCGAACAGGTCGCGGACGCCGAGTGCGGTGCCCATCACGACGGCGCCGATGTTGAGGATGGCGAGAATCTCGACGGCCTCATCGGGACTGTTGCCGTACGGGTTTGCCGGGCCGAGGCCCGCGTCTCCGGGTAGCAACAGCGCGACCGCGCCGAACAGCAGCGGCAGGATCATCAGGAAGATGAGATAGCGCTGGTCGGCGGCCAACAACCAGGCCTGCCGGCGGATGGCGACGATGATCTGCCGCCACACACTCGGATAGGTCGGCGGGTTCAGGTCTTCGGCGTTCTCCGCGGGGGCCTCAACAGGGCGCTCGGCGACTGGACTCTCGTGCTGACGGGCGAGGTATGCGTCGTGCGCGCCGTAAGGATCGGCGCTGACGCGCGCAACGATTTTGGTCCAGTTGCCGGTGCCCAGTTCCGAATCGATCTCCGTCGGCGCGCCGGCGAACGCCGGGATTCCCGTCGGCGTGAGTATCAGCACGTGATCGAATCCGTCGAGGTCAGTAGGCGAGGTGGTGGCGACCACGACGACACGTCCGTCGTCGGCGAGTCGACGCAGCGTCGCCTTCAGCCGTTGCTGCGCTGCCGGATCGAGTCCGGCGGTCGGCTCGTCGAGAACGAGCAGCGCCGGACTGGTCAGCAGTTCGACCGCCAGTGACGCGTGCTTGCGCTGTTCGGCCGTGAGTTTCTTCAACTGAACGGTGCGTAGCGAGCCCAGTTCCATGTCGTCGATTAGAGAGCGGACCAGCTCGTCGCGACGATCAGCGGAAGTGCTTGGTGTGAAACGTAATTCGGCGGCATAGCGCAAGGCTTGTTCGACCGTCAGTTGCGGATGCAGCAGATCGTGGCGTGGCACCACTGCCACGCGCGGCCGCACGAAATCGGCTGCGACATCGTGGCCGCCGAAAGCGACCGTGCCGGCACTCGGTTGGACCGCACCGCCGAGCACGTCGGCCAGCGCGGACGTGCTTGCCTCTGAGAGTCCGATGACCGCGGTGAGTGTGCCCGGCGCGGCGGTGAAGGACACATCCGCCAGCGCTTGGTCGCCGTCGACGCTGAACCGGATTCGACGCACTTCCAGCGGGCCGTCGATGGTCACCGGTTGCGGATCCGGCGCGGGAGATTCGGGCTGCGGGTCATCCGGTTGTGCCAGCGCCGTCGTAGCGGCGGCCTCGCTCGGCCGATCTTCAGCTCTCTGCGGCAACAGCTTTCGCGTCGCGCCGGCGACCCGCTGGACGACCGCATCGCGCTTGCCCGTAGCGATCGCTGACGGGGATTCAGCTTCCTGATCACCCGATTGCGGCAGTGACGTGGTGGGTGCGACTTCGTCTGGGCGGGCTTCGGACTTCTGCGGCAGAAGTTTTCGTGCTGCGCCGGTGAGGCGCTGGACGGGCGCGGCCCGTTTGCGGGGCGCCGCGGGCGGGGCCGGCGCGAAGTCGGGGACTGGCTGCGCAGTCGTCGGCTGCGCCGACCATGGTGCAGGGCCCGGGGGTGGCGCGTGGGGCGGTGGCGGTGGACCCGGCGGCGGCGCAGCCGACCACGGTGGTGGGCCGGGTGGCGGTGCTTGCCGAGACGGCGGTGGTGGTGCCTGTGCCTGTGCCTGTGGCGGAGGTGCCTGCCGATGCGGTGGAGGCGGAGGTTGGGGTGCCTGCCGATGCGGTGGAGGCGGAGGTGGGGGCGCCTGTGGGGGAAGCCTGTGCGGTGGCGGAGGACGCGGCGGCGGCGGCGGTGGTGCCGACCACGGCGGGGGGCCTGGCGGCGGTCCGACGGGTTGGTGGGGGAACGGCGGAGGTGGAACCGGCGGCTGCGAGTGTTGGATCGGCCGCGGCGGGGGTGGTGGCGGTAGTGGCGCGCGCTGGGCGGGGCGCGGCGGCGGCGCAGGTCGCGGTGGCGGCGGCGGCGGGACTTGGAAGATGAGCCGCGGCCCGTGTTGGGGATCGCCGAGAGTGATTGCCCGGCCGTCGTGGATGAAGACCGTCGACATTCGCACGCCGTCGACGTAGATCCCGCTTTCTGCGCGGTCGACCGCGATCCACTGGCCGGCGCTGTGATGCAGCACGACCTGGGTCGGCGCGGCGGCGCCGTCGAGGCGGATGTCGGCGGCGTTGTCGTGACCGATGATCACGTCGCGGTCCGGGGGAAAGGCGTACCTACGAGGACCGAACCAGACGATCAAGGGTGAACCGAACGACCCATCGGTCGGCATTGCCACCCCCTTTCGCGCCCATCATCTTGGAGCCGAGCGACGATTGTCCACTCGCCATGATGCGCTGATCACCGATCGGGGAGCGTCGGCGCAGGCAGTCAGCCGCTGGGGCCGCGGCTATCGAGATGTGGCCGGGCGTGGGGCGGGCGCCGAGTCGTCGAGCAGGCGGCGCAGCACCGCCACGGCGTCTACCAGCGTTTGCCGGTCGGCGTCATTCAGCTTGCACAGCTGGGGTTCGATCGCGCTGGCCCGGTCGGCACGCACTCGGTTAAGAGTTTGCAAACCTTGCGCGGTGATCTGGATGCGGACCGCGCGGGCGTCACCGGGGTCGGCCGTTCGCGTGACCAGGCCGGCGTCTTCAAGCCGTCTCACCTGCGTCGTCATTGTCGGCTGCGAGCAGTGGTCCACCGCGGCGAGATCGCAGATCCGCGCTTCGCCGTGGGCATCGATGGTCGACAGCAGTCGGGCCTGAGCGGCCGGCAACTGCATCTGGATGCGTTGGGTAGCAAAGCGGTTGAGCCGAGCGACGACGCCAAGCAGATCCGCGCCCAGACCGGCGCTGGCCTCCTCGGCCGCGCCTCGCTCGGTGATTGCGGGTGACGTCATACGTATATAGTTGCATAGCTAGGCTATCTAGACCACTTACCGAGCGATTTTATTGCCGCCAATAACCGTTACCGCCGCAGTTCGCTCGGGGGAGCATCCCGTGACAACTGGCAGAATTGATGAGATGAACGCGACTCGCCCCGCGTCCGGGACCCGCAGTTCCGGATCGCTGCGCCCCGGCGAACTCGCGCAGGCATCAGTCATGGCCGCCCTCTGCGCGGCGACAGCCATCATCTCCATCGTCGTTCCGTTCGCCGGCGCACTGGCGCTGCTGGGCACCGTGCCGATGGGGCTGCTGGCCTATCGCTACCGGTTTCGCGCGCTTGTTACGGCGACGGTCGCCGCCGCGTTGATCGCCTTTTTGATCGCCGGGCTAGGGGGCCTGATAACGGTGGCCAACAATGCCTACGTCGGCGGGCTCACCGGCGTCATCAAACGCCGGGGTCGCGGTATTCCGACGGTGCTCGTCGTCTCCTGCATCGCCGGAGCCCTGTTCAACATCGCCGCGGTTGGCGCGTTGGCAGTGCTGTCGCGGCTACGGCACCTGATTTTCGACACGATCAGCGCCAATACCGACGGGATCGCGGCCGTCTTGACCTCGATCGGACGCTTTGCGACCACGCATCCTTTCCCGCTCAGCACCCGCGTCGGGCCCGCGCTCGAGGCGACTGCCCGTGGACTCCAGTGGTTCGTCGGCCGGGCGCTGCACTATTGGCCGCTGCTGCTCTTCGCCAACGGCCTCATCTCGCTGATGGTCGTGTCCTTGATCGGGTGGTGGGCGCTGTCGCGTGTGTTGGACCGGATGGGCGGAATCCCCGACGTGCACAAATTGGATGCGCCGCTGGACAATGCGCCCGTCGGACCGGTCCCCGTGCGGTTGGACCAGGTCAGCTTCCGTTACCCGCACGCCGACCATGACGCGCTGCGCCCCGTCAACCTGGACGTGCAGGCCGGCGAACATCTCGCCATCACCGGGGCCAACGGTTCGGGCAAGACGACGCTGATGCTTGTGTTGGCAGGCCGGGAGCCGACGTCGGGCGTCATCGAACGCCCGGGCTCAGTCGGCCTGGGCCGCCTCGGTGGCACCGCAGTGGTCATGCAGCATCCGGAAAGTCAGGTACTGGGGACCCGGGTTGCCGACGACGTGGTGTGGGGCCTGCCGCCGGGAACGCCGGTCAACGTGGACGAGTTACTCGCCGAAGTCGGCCTCGATGAGCACGCCGACCGTGACACCGGAAGTCTGTCGGGGGGTGAGCTGCAGCGGCTGGCGGTCGCCGCGGCGCTGGCACGCGAGCCCGCCCTGCTCATCGCCGACGAGGTCACCAGCATGGTCGACCAGCAAGGGCGGGAGGCGCTGCTCGGCGTGTTGTCCGGTTTGAAGAATCGCCACCGGACGTCGCTCATTCACATCACGCACTTCAACAACGAAGCCGAATCCGCCGATCAGACAATCAATCTCAGCGAGTCCGGGGACAACACCGGCATGGCCGAGGCATTGGCTGTCGCGGCCGCGACTCCGGTGATGGGCCACGAGTCGGGCCCGTCGGTCCTCGAAGTCGCCGGTGTCGGGCACGAATACGACAGCGGCACACCATGGGCCAAGACCGCGCTGCGCGAGGTCAGCTTCACGGTGCAGCAAGGAGACGGCTTGTTGATCCACGGCGGCAACGGCTCCGGGAAGTCGACGCTGGCGTGGATCTTGGCCGGGTTGACGGTGCCGACGACCGGCACCTGCCTGCTTGACGGCCGCCCGACGCACGAGCAGGTCGGCGCGGTCGCGTTGTCGTTCCAGGCGGCGCGACTGCAGCTGATGCGCAGCCGGGTCGACGTGGAAATAGCCTCGGCAGCGGGCTTTTCGCCCAAAGACCACGACCGCGTCGCCACCGCGCTGGCCGTGGTCGGCCTCGACAGCGGGTTGACCAAACGGCGCATCGATCAGCTCAGCGGCGGTCAGATGCGCCGGGTCGTGCTGGCCGGCCTATTGGCCCGCTCACCGCGGGCATTGATTCTCGACGAGCCCCTGGCGGGTCTGGACGCCGTCACGCAAAGCGGCTTGCTGCGACTGCTCGAGGATCTCCGACGCGAACAAGGTCTGACCGTCGTGGTGATGTCCCATGACGACACCGGCATGCACGAACTGTGTCCGAACATCGTGGACCTCAGCGACGGAATCCTCCACACGGCCGCGACGACGGCCGGCGGACTTTCATGACCGCCGCGCCACCAGAAGAGCACTCCACACCCAAGCCGACCCGGTCGGTCGTGCTGCTGCGCCCGGTGCCGGGCAACTCGGCGATCCATGAACTGTGGGCTGGCACCAAACTGCTTGCAGTCGGTGCCATCTCGATACTGCTGACATTCAGCCCGGGCTGGATCACCATCGGACTGGTGGCCGCGCTGGTGCTGACGGCGGCCCGCATCGCGCGCATCCCGCGCGGAGTGCTTCCCGACATACCGCATTGGTTTTGGATGCTGTTGGCTCTCGGCGGCATCTCTGCGGCCTTTGCGGGTGGCCACCCGGTGATCGATGTGGCGGGAACGTCGGTCGGACTCGGCGGGTTGTTGAACTTCCTGCGGATCACGGCGTTGTCGATCGTCTTGCTGGGTCTGGGGGCGATGGTGTCGTGGACCACCAACGTCGCCGAAATAGCGCCTGCGGTGGCCGCTTTGGGCCGCCCGTTGCGGCTGTTGCGGATTCCGGTCGACGAGTGGGCCGCCACACTGGCTCTTGCGCTGCGCGCCTTCCCGATGCTGATCGAGGAGTTCCGCGTGCTGTATGCCGCGCGCCGGTTACGGCCGAAACGGGTAGCGGACACCCGCAGGGCACGGCGGCGGCGTTGGGCGATGGAACTGCTCGATCTGCTGACCGCGGCTCTGACGGTGACATTGCGGCGCGCTGACGAGATGGGCGACGCCATCACGGCTCGTGGCGGCATCGGCCAGATCTCGGCCATACCGTCGCGGCCGAAACGGGCAGACTGGCTGGCGATTTCGATCACTGTCGCGCTCTGTGTGATCGCGGCTATGCTCGACGTCCCACCAGTGCCGCCTTAGCCGCCTAACGGCCCGCCGCGGCGTTGGCGGCGGCCTGAGCGTCTCGGAGCGTCGTCGCGATATCGCCCCGGCCAAGAAACATTTCATCGAAGTACGGCTTGATGACTTGATTCCCGGCGGCGTATCCGGCACCGCCGGGCGCGGAGATCCGCGGACCGTCGAGGACCGCGAAGAACGGCGTGACGTCGACGCTCTTGCTCTTCCAGTAGTCGAAGTAGACCTGCTGCGCCGATTTGACCGCAGGGATGGCGCTGCCGTGCCGGCCCACATACTGGTTGCCCTCGGTGCTGCCCATCCAGGCCAGCACCTGGCGCACCGCGTCAGGATGTGCGGACGCCGCATTGCCCGCCGCAGAAATACCGTTGGTGACACTGACCCGACCCTTCGGCCCCGCGGGCAACAAGGCCACACCCCACCGGAAATTGGCCTGTGCGGCAATCGATGCCAGGCTGTAAGTGCCGGACTGAAAGAGTGCCATTCTGCCGGCCAAGAATTTGTTGCGGGAGAAATCGCCGTTCTCGTTGGTATCTGAGGCAGGCGGGGCGAAGTGGTCGTTGTTGATCAGCTTGGCCAGATAGGTGAACGCCTCGATCGCCCCGGGGTTGTCGAACGCGAACTTGTCACCGTTCTGGAACACCCCGCCTGCCGACCCGATGTAGTTGAGGTAGATGCCCTGCGGGTCGTTTGCCGCGTTGTAGGCGTACTGCCGGATGCGTTCGTGGTCGAAACCTGGTGTGGCCGCCGTCCGTCCGGCGCCATCGATTGTGAGCCGGGCCAGCATCGGCCGCAACGTGTCGTCGGCGTCCGGAGACCAGCGCAGATCCGCCAACGCGCCGGCGTCGACACCCGCAGTGTCGAGCAGATCCGCGTTGTAGTAGACCGCGACACCGGCATCGGTGAGTTGTGGGACGGCCCACAGCGTGTGGTTACGGGTGAACTGCTCGACCACCGACGATTCCCACGCTGAGCTGGCTTGTGGTCCAAGGGTTTTCCCGATGTCCATCAGCCGGCCGCTGTCGGCGTATCCGGCGAGGTAGGCATTGGATATCCAGAAGATGTCGTCGGCGCTACCGCCTGCGACATCGGTGCGCAGCGTGTTGAAGTAGGTCGAGTACGAGACCACATCGGTCTGCACCTCGATGTCAGGGTGCGTCCGGGTGAACGCGGCAAACGACTGCCGATACGCCTTGGCGACCTGCTGGTCCCACAGTCGGACCGTCACCACGGTCTTTCCGCTGGGCGGGCGCGCCGTGACGTCCAGCAGCACCGCAGCGGCGGCCAGCAACGCGGCCAACAACACCCAGCCCACGCCGACCAGTGTGGAGAATCGGGGCCGGTTCACTTGAGCCCTGTGACGACGATCGAGCGCACGATGTGCCGCTGGAAGACCAAGAACAACGCGAGCAGTGGCACCACGGCCACGCCGACAGCGGCCATCACCAGCGTCCACTGCGCGTTGTACCGCGATTGCAGCGCGGCTGTCGCCACCGTCAGCACCTGCCATTTGGTGCCGCTGGTGATGATCAGTGGCCACAGGAAGTGGTGCCACTCCGAGACGACGGTGATCAGCATCAGCGTGACGATCACGGCCCGACTCGACGGCACCACCACGTGCACGATCACGTCCAGCGTGTTGGCGCCGTCCAGGTAGGCGGCGTTGATCAGATCGTCTGGGATGGCGCGGAAATGCTGGCGCAGCAGGAAGATTGCATATGGAGAACCGAAGACGAACGGCAAAACCAACGCCCAGAACGTGTTACGCAGCCCGAGTTGCGCCATCATCAAATACAGCGGCACGACCGTCACACTGCCCGGCACCATCAACGTCGCGAGATACACCCAGAACACTTTGTCCCGGCCCGGGAAACGCAGACGCGCAAACGCATATGCGGCAAGGATCGACGAGCTCAGTTGCCCCAGCAGGCTCACCGCCGTCATCAATGCCGTCACCGCCAGTGCGCGACTGAACCCCGCGCCGGCCAACCCGGTGTAGTTGGACAGCGTCGGCGGCCGCGGCCAGGTCAACGGTGCGCCCGTGGCGAACTGGTGCGCAGTGGTGAATGAGGTCAGCAGACCAAACGCGAACGGCGCGAGCGTGATCACCGCGCCCAGCGCCAGGCCGAGGTAGACCAGTGCTGCCGGCGGCGTTCTACGTGAGGTCATAGCTGACCCGCCGTCGGAAGTAGAGGTGTTGAACGAGGGTGATGCCGACCAGGATGACGAACAGCACCACCGCCATCACCGAGGCGCGGCCGATCGCCGCGGCTCCGAAGGCCTCGGCGTAGATGCGGTGCGCCACCAAATCGGTGCGGTCCTGGGGGCCGCCGCCGGTCAACGCATAGACGGTGTCGAAAACCTGTGCGGCACTGATCACTCCGGTAACCAGAACGAAGAACATGGTCGGCCGCAACATCGGCAGCGTGATCCGCCGAAACCGCTGCCAGGATGTCGCGCCGTCGGTGCGTGCCGCGGAGTGAATCTCTTCGGGGATGGCCAGGATGCCGGCCAGGAAAAACAGCGCGACGTAGCCGACGTTGCTCCAGATGACCACAGCCGACACCACCGGCAGCGCCATCCCGGGATTGGTGAGCCATTCGATGCGATGTCCCAGCACGGTGCTGACCGCGCCGTCGGTAGGTGCCAGAATCCATCGCCACAGCACTGCGATCGCCAGCGGGACAGAGATCCACGGCAGCACGTAAATTGTGCGGAACAGTCCGCTGCCGGGCAGATTGCGCGCCAGCAGCGACGCAACCGCCAGCCCGAGCACGGTCTGGACCGGGACCACGATCGCGACGAACGTCAGCGTCACCAGGAGCGAGTTGCCGAAACTTGAATCGGTGAGCACCGACCGCCAATTTGCGCCGCCGACATACTCGATCGGCCCCAACAGGTTCCACCTGTGCAAGCTCAGCCACACCACCACCAGGATCGGTAGCAGCAGAAACGTGACCACGCCGAACAGGCTGGGTGCGAGCAGCGCATACCCCAGCGCGGTGGATCGACGGGGCGCAGCCAGACCGGTGGTCATGAAGGTATTAAAGCCAATCATTACGGTGGACGACGTGACACCGAACCGGGGGATCGATGCCGACTTTCTCAGTGTGCCGCGCCACGAATTGGCCGACGCAGCTCTATCCGCGGCCGTCGCTGCCGGAGCCACCCACGCCGACCTGCGCATACACCGACTCGTCACCGAGATCATCCAGCTGCGCGACGGCGAACTCGAGACCGCGGTAGTCACTCGCGATATCGGCCTGGCGGTGCGGGTGGTCGTCGACGGCACGTGGGGATTCGCGTCACACGCCGAACTCTCGCCGGACGTCGCAGCGCAGACGGCGCGCCGCGCGGTGTCGGTGGCCACCACTTTGGCCGCGCTGAACACCGACCCCGTCGAGTTGGCAGCCGAGCCGGTGTACACCGACGCCACCTGGGTCTCGCGCTACGAGATCGACCCGTTCACGGTGTCCACCGCCGACAAAATCGCCGTGCTCGACGAATACTCCGGCAGGCTGCTGGCTGCCGACGGTGTCAATCACGTGTCGGCCGGGCTGAACATCGTCAAAGAGCAGACGTTCTACGCCGATACCTTCGGCTCGTCGATCACCCAGCAGCGGGTGCGGTTGATGCCGGTGCTGGAGGCGATCACCGTGGACGCTGGTTGTGGATTCGAGTCGATGCGCACGCTGGCCCCGCCGATGGGCCGTGGTTGGGAGGTGGTCGCCGGCGACGACGTCTGGAACTGGACCGACGAGCTCGCGCAGCTGCCGTCGCAACTGGTTGAGAAGGTCAAGGCGCCCAGCGTGACACCGGGCCCGACCGACCTGGTGATCGACCCGACCAATCTGTGGCTGACGATCCACGAATCCGTCGGTCACGCAACCGAATACGACCGGGCCATCGGCTACGAGTCGGCATATGCGGGCACCTCGTTCGCCACCCCCGACAAGCTCGGCACGCTGCACTACGGATCACCGGTGATGAACGTGACCGCCGACCGCACAGTCGACTTCGGTTTGGCCAGCATCGGTTATGACGACGAG
>Ga0302324_100014997_pt1 | contig 15575 bp, 8 predicted proteins | sample Palsa_T0_1_FD_201949 | JGI IMG/M metagenome (GOLD analysis project Ga0302324, IMG submission 201949) | Peat permafrost microbial communities from Stordalen Mire near Abisko, Sweden - Palsa_T0_1 | ecosystem: Environmental > Terrestrial > Soil > Palsa > Peat permafrost | place: Sweden: Abisko...
TTGACGGAAGCCGGCCTGGACTACGTGCGTAAGCTGCGCGAGGTCAAATATAACGAGGCTATTTTCGACATCCTGGCGCGCCAGTTTGAAATTGCCAAGCTTGACGAGGCGAAGGAAGGCGCGCTGGTTCAGGTTGTCGATCCGGCCATTCCTCCCGACCGTAAAACATCTCCGAAACGCACCATTATCGTACTCGTCTCAACCGTAGCGGGGTTCTTCCTCGGAATTCTCACCGCTCTCATTCAGGCAGGCTGGGCCCGCCTTAAAGAAGATCCCGAATCCGGCGGCAAACTGGATCTGCTTCGCCGCGCTTTGCGAACGAAGCACCCTTCAACATCCTGATTCTATTCCGGCAAATCCTTCGCACCCGTAATAATGAACCTCGCCGAAACTCCACCAGCACCTGCGTCGGAACCCGGAGAGCTTCCACCGACAAAAACTTGATATTCGCCGGCCCGCACCGCGCGATGCCCGCCGCCATCCACGTCGCTCAGCGCTCGCTCGTCCAGTTTGAAGCGTACAACAGCGCTTCGATGAGGGCCCAGGTGCACTCGCTCGAATCCCTCCAGGCTGCGTAGCGGATAACCACCGCCTTTCCGCGGAATCAGATACAGCTCGGCCACCTCATCGCCGGCGCGACCGCCCGTATTCGTCACCTTCACTTCGGCGCTGAGCGGCTCGCCCGCGTTTAGTGAACCTGACGATACCGTCAGATCCGAATAACGATATGTCGAGTAACTCAGCCCATACCCAAATCGATACAAGGGCTCCCCGTCAAAGTATCGGTAAGTCCGGTTCTTCATGCTGTAATCCGTAAACGGCGGAAGCTGCTCATCGGACGCGTAGAACGTCACCGGCAGCCGCCCTGAAGGATTCACCCTTCCCATCAGTACATCGGCAATCGCCTCGCCGCCCGCCTCCCCCGGATACCACGCCTCCACCAGCGCCGCCGCATGATCCTTCGACCAAGTCATGGCCATCGCGCTGCCGCTCATCAGCACCACGACGACCGGCTTGCCAGTGGCCGCCACCGCCTCCAGCAAATCCCGCTGCGTCTTCGGCAAATCGATGTCCGTGCGATCGCCCCCGGCAAATCCCTCTACATGCACCGGCATCTCCTCGCCTTCCAGATTCGGCGAGACGCCCACGAATGCCAGGACCACGTCAGAGTCTTTCGCAGCCTGCACCGCCTCGTTGCGCAGCGCATCGGCCGGCGCGTGCCAGTCCAGCGAGATTCCAGCGCCCAACAAAGGCGCCTTGAAGACGTACTCGACGCGAATGCTGTGCGGATGGCTATCGGGGATGTCCAGGTCCACCGTGGGCTCGGCTTGCCCGCGCCGGTTCGGCGACGCATGCTGCGTGCTGTCGTAGACCTGCTTGCCGTCAAACCACATCGCGTAGTTTTCCTGGTTCCCGCAGCGATAGCAACCGCCGCGGCGAAGGGCCAGCTGATATTTACCAGGCGCTGGAGCCGAGAAAGCACCCGTCCATCGCACGCTGTAGTTCGTCTTTGGAACCTGAGGGCCGGGACTCGCGCCGTTCCAGTCAAAATCAATCTGCCTGTCGACGCGCTCCAGCACCGGCGTCCCAGAAAATTCCGGATTATCGAAATATTCTCCCTTTAGCCCATCTTCTTTCGATCCAGCGTCGGGATGCAGCGCAGTCCGCGGCAGGATTACCGGCAGTTCCTCAACGTACCCCGAACCCTGCGCATATACCACGTTAGCTTTTCCCCGCAGCGCATCTTCGATCGCATCCACCGGCAGCGACGGATGCGATGGGATCGCGTTATAGTTCCCCTCGATCGCCGCCAGCGAAGCCGCATTCGGTCCGATCACGGCGACCCGCTTCAACCCCGCCTTCAACGGCAGCGTGCCATCGTTCTTCAGCAGCACGATGGCTTCCTGCGCCGTCTTCAAAGCCAGCGCCCGATGCTCCGCCGAGTCCACCTCGGAGAAGGGAAGCTGCGCGTACTTTACCTTCGACGACGGATCGAACATCCCCAACTTGAACCGCGCCGTGAACAGCCGCTTCACCGCCCCGTCGACCTCAGCTTCCGTGATCAGATTCTGATGAACGGCATCGACCAGTGCCTTGTACTCCTGACCGCAGCTCGTATCCGTGCCCGCCTTCACTGCGGTTGCGCTGGCGTGCGCGGCGTCCGCTGAATAATGATGGCCTGTAGCGGAATAGAAATCCGTGATCGCCGCGCAATCCGATGTCACAAATCCATGAAAGCCCCAGTCGTCATACAAATAGTGCCGCAGCAGCATCGTGTTGGCGCATGCCGGGACCCCATCGATGGAGTTATAAGCACACATGATGGAGTCCGCGTGAGCTTCGGTGATCGTCGCGCGAAACGCCGGCAGAAATGTGTCCTCCAGATCGTGCGGGCTCACGTCGACGTTGAATTCGTGCCGCAAGGACTCGGGCCCGCTGTGCACCGCATAATGCTTGGGCGTGGCAATGGTGCGAAAGTACTGCGGGTCGTCGCCTTGCAGACCCTCGACGAACGCCACACCCATCCGGCTCGTCAGGAACGGATCCTCGCCGTACGTTTCCTGCCCGCGTCCCCAACGCGGATCGCGAAAAATGTTGATGTTCGGCGACCAGATCGTGAGCCCGTAGAAAATATTGTGGAGATTGTCGCGCATGGCCTGCTCGTATTTCGCGCGCGCCTCAATCGAAATCACGGTTGCTACCTGATGCTGCAGCACCGTATCCCACGTCGCCGCCAGCCCGATCGCCTGTGGGAACAACGTCGCGTTGCCCGACCGCGCGATCCCGTGCAGTCCCTCGCTCCAGTAGTCGTATTCCGGCACGCCTAGCCGAGGAATCGCAGCGGCATGGTTCTCCATCTGCCCGACCTTTTCCTCCAGCGTCATCGCGTGTACCAGCGCGTCCACACGCTGATCGACAGGCAGCGACGAGTCAAACGAAATCTGTCCCGCCTGCGCCGCACCCGAACCGGATTGAGCCAACACTGCCGGAACCATCCCGGCACACAGAATCAAAAGCCAGCGCCTCGCACCAGTGAACACAGCAGACTCCTCTTAGGGGATAAGAACCGTCTCAAAATCCGAACCCTGCGATTGTCGCAGGCGCACGCCTACCAATCCCACAACGTTCCATCCAGCTTGCGCAATACCGGCAGATACGCCCGCTGATACGGATACGTCGCCGCCAGCTTCTCATTCAGTTCCACGCCCAGCCCTGGCGCATCTCCCGGGTACATATATCCGTCATCGAACCGATAAGCGTGCGGGAAAACTTCGTCCGTCTCTTTGTTGTGCGGCATATGTTCCTGGATACCGAAGTTATGAATTGCCAAATCAAAGTGCAGAGCAGCCGCCATGCATACCGGGGAAAGATCTGTCGGACCATGGCACCCCGTCCGCACATGGTAGAGTTCCGCGAAATCGGCAATCTTTTTCAGAGCCGTGAATCCGCCAGCATGCGTCAGCGTTAGCCGCGCATAATCGATCCACTGGTTGCGAATCAGCTCGTGCACGTCCCAAATGGAATTCAGCACTTCGCCCGTCGCAATCGGCGTCGTCGTGTGCTCGCGAATCACGCGGAACCCTTCCTGAAACTCCGCCGGAACCGGATCCTCCATCCAGAAAAGATGAAACGGCTCCAGCTCCTTGCCCAAACGCGCCGCTTCAATAGGGCTCAGCCGATGATGGCAGTCATGCAGCAAATGCAGGTCGTCGCCGAATTGCTCGCGCACCCGCGCAAACAGCTTCGGTACGTGCAGCAAATATTTCTCCGTCGACCATCGGCTCTCCGATGGCAATCCGCGCTCCGCCGGCTCATACGGTACGCCGCCCTTCGGCACGCCATACGTTGCGTCGAGACCCGGAATCCCGCTCTGCACACGGACCGCCTTGTACCCCATCTCCTTGTGTCGCGCGACATCGTCACAGGCCTCTTCAATATCGGCACCATGCGCGTGCGCATAGACCAGCACACCGTCGCGGCTTCGTCCGCCGAGCAGATTATAGACCGGTGTGTTGAGCGCCTTGCCCTTGATGTCCCACAAGGCCATGTCCGCCGCGGCAATCGCCGACATGGTCACCGGCCCGCGCCGCCAGTACACGCCGCGATACAGATACTGCCAAATGTCCTCCGTCTGAAAGGGATCGCGATTCAGGATGCACGGAATCACATGCTCGGTCAGATAGCTTGCGACGGCTAGCTCGCGCCCATTCAACGTCCCATCGCCCAGACCATAAATCCCTTCGTCGGTCTCAATCTTCAGCGTGACGAAGTTTCTCCCCGGCGAGCAAATGTTGACCGATGCATTCTTAATCTTCATGGATGAGAATTCCCCGCAACACTGCTGGCGTCCGGCGTTATCTCGACCTAATCAATCGGCGCAGGCTCACCGCCATCGGGATGTCCCTCGACAGTCAGCACATCGCCCGGGCGCAAAGCGACGCCACGCAAAGTGTAGCGCGTTGAAGTGTCTCCGTTGGGCGCCTGTCCGGGCAGCGTATTATCCGCGGTCCATGTTCCGATAGCCTTCCGATTGAGCAAGAGCTGAAACGTCGAAGCCCCCTGCCGATAATCGAAATACTCGACCGCAATGTCATAGAGCCCCGCCGGACGATCCAGATGCGTCGTCGCCGTACACGCGGCGCGATCCTTGCACGCATACGCCTTGCCATCCGTACCTATCTCCCGCGGAGTCACATCCACCGGCGTGTACCCATCCAGCCGCATGGCCGCGGCCGTTACCCGACCGCGCCATCAGACCAAAAGAAAGGCCGGGACGTCGAGGGTCCCGGCCTGGAGGAATAGTTACAAGCTAGAACTGGAACCGCCCGCTAAACTGCAGCGAACGGGCGCCTGAAGTTGGAGAGTAGCCGGGTCCGAAGCTCGTGATTTCTCCGAACGTCGAAGTGCCGACGGTTGCGTTCGGGTTGCTGTTCAGCATCGCGTGGTTGGTGACGTTGAACGCCTCGAACCGAATCTGGAACTGACTCTCGTGATAGATCGTGAAGGCACGGAACAGGCTCGCATTCGCATACGAGACGCCCGGTCCGCGGAATTCGTTACGGTTTGTGTTCCCGAACACCGGAGACGTGATCGCCGAGGGCGCTTCGGTCGCGGTGTAGGTTGGCTGGGCTGGATTCGCGAATGACGAGGTATCAAACCACAGCTTCCCTCCGCTGACGTTGCTGTTGGCGGTGCGGGCATGGCCGCCGAGCTGGTGGTACGGTGCAACCAGGTTGGCATAGAGAGGCTCGCCCTGCGCGTTGGCTGTGTTGCTATTGGCGCTCACTGTAAACGGAGTGCCGCTGATATGGCTGAACTGCCCATTCAGCTGCCACCCACCCAGAACTGCGTTGCCGACGCCGTTGCTCGCCCAAGCGTGGCCCCGGCCAAAGGGCAGGTTATAGATACCCCAGAATTCGAGGTTGTGAGTCTGGTCGAATCCGGCGAGGGCGCGGTTGCGATAGTAATACGCGGGATAGTTCCAGGCCAGGCCGCCGGAGCCCGACCCAGCGCCATTGTCTTCAAAGTCGATCGCCTTAGAGTAGGTGTAGACTGCGCCAAACTGAGCGTATCGTCCGCCGTTGTAGGTTAACTGCGACTGCAACCCGTTGTATTCGGCACTGAACAAGGGCTCGACATAGCCGATGCCTCCCGTGTTGTAGCAGGTCCCGAGGGCTGATGCAGTAGTGTTGGAAGGGCACGGCTTCCCGATGTTGACGAGTTGGTTGGCGCTGAAGCTGCAGGGATTCGAGCCCAGCGCACCGGTGTAATAGGGCGAGGACGGATTGAACTGTTTGTTGGCCATGCAGATAGTGGTACCGCTCGGCAATGGCGAAGAGTTGAGGTACCCGGTTTGGATGAGCTGGCGGACGTCGTGGGTTCCCACATAGCCGACGTTGGCGACCATCTTCCAGCCAAGATCGCGCTGCACAAAAAGGTTCCAGCTCTCGATGTAACCTCGGTGGAAGTCTCGGGTGACCGTTGTCGTGGATCCGCTGACTGGCAGCGAAGCGAAACCGGTCGAGTAGTTCGGGATGGTCAGAGCCGGGATGCCGTAAGTCAGCGTCATGGGTGCGTTGTTGTTGGCTGAATCGACGGCGATCGTATCGGCGCCGGTGCCGCCGTACTGAGGATTCAGATCCATCGGGAACGCGTCCCGCAGAAAGCGGAGGCTGTCCGGATCGGAGGTCAAACCCGCGCCCGTGCGGACAACGGTCTTGCTGTCGAGCCGGTAGGCAAAGCCCAGCCGAGGCGAGAAGAAGCCCCATCCCGTGGACAAGCCGGAGTTTTCCGGCTCGCCACCTACACCACCAACTTCAACATTGGCGCTCTGCGGCAGGTTCGGGTCGAGAACGTAAACGCCGGTGTGGTCGCGATAGGCCGGCGGATAGACCTCATACCGAACGCCGTAGTTGACAGTCAGCTTCGGGGTTGCGGTCCACTGGTCCTGGGCGTAGGCGCCAATCTCGGTCCAGCGCAGAGCGTTCGGATTGGCGATCTGGTGCGCCGTTGTCACGGCTTCACCCGAGCCATTGTTGGGAAGGCCCAGCAGAAAATCGGCGAGCGAGTTGTAGTTGAAGATCGTGTTCGGCGTGTTTTTCCCATCCTGACTGACGTCGCCCGGTCCGACCGTCAGGCCGCCCTGGAAGTAGAAGCCGCCGCGCGGATTGTTGATCCCGCTGCCGCTTGTCGGCTGGAAATGATTCAGGTCGAAGTGATAGTAAGTGAAACCATACTTCGTGGCGTGCTTGCCCTTGGTCCAGCTCAGGTTCACATCGCCCGTGAACTGGTTATCGCGGAATAAGTACGGATTCGCGCCCTGCGCGTTGCCGAGGGTGGCAAAGGTACTGCCGCCCTGGATCTCGAAGATGGGCTGGCCGACATAGTTCGTTCCCGGGCCGTTGGTGCCGGGAATCTTCAATACGTCCGTTCCGTAATCGCCGAGCTTGAGGTCGAGCAGCGATTGCGCGCCCGTCACCTGGCGCGTATAGCCGAAGTCGGCATCCATCACCAACGTGGGGCTGAACACATGACTCATGCCGAGTCCCACGTTCTGGATACGGCCGGCGGCGGCGCCGGACTGCCCGCCATCCAGGGCAGCTCCTCCCGCCTGTCCCAGAGGCTGCGGGTCGAGGATGGAAAAGGGCTCGATGCTGTACTTGCCCATGACCTGCGTATTGTCACTCGGGATGTACGTGATCTTTGCGTCGTTGGTATTGCGGTTGTAGGCGAAGGTCGCAGTACCCAGGTAGTCGTTCGACAGTTGGTGCGTCAGCAGCGACGCGCTGGGCGTACCAATCACCTTGGCGATCGGCAACAGGTTCGCGATCATGGTCGAGGCAGCAAACGACTGGCGCGATGCCGGGATTGCGTTAGTGCCATATTCCGACATGAAAGTTGGACGGCAGGCTGGTATCAGATAACCATTTACGGAGGAGGATGGCGCTGCCGGTTGTAGACAGGCCGCGGTAGGAGCCGGAAGAATCGGCGGCTGCGGATCATAAATAGGAGCGAAAGCAGAGACCTCGGAGAAATCGCCGCCCACCATGGCTGCGTCCGGAATCGTCAGCGTTCCGGATTCCAGCTGCCGGCGCGTGGTGCGTTCGAAATTATCGAAGAAGAAAAGCTTCTTCTTTCCGGTGAGAATTTTCGGAATATAGACCGGACCCCCGATATTGAAGCCCCACTCGTTGAAGACGTTTTTGGGAACGGAGCCGGTTGGATTGCTGGCGCTGATCAGCGACGCTTGTGTCGCGGTGTAGGAACGCGCATTGATGGCGCCGTCCTGGTAGTATTCCCACGCGGTGCCGTGAAAATCACGCGTGCCGCTTTTGGTGGTGACGTTGATCGACGCTCCGCCTGCCAGTCCTTGTTCGGCGTTGAAGGAATTCGTGTCGATATTGACGTTCGCTATTGACTCGGCTGGAGGCACGTACGCGATGATGTAGGGCAGCCAGCCGTAGTAATTCATCGCGCCGTCGATACGCGTCGTGTTCCCGTTGTAGTTCATGCCGTTGACGTTGGTCGAGAGGGAGCGCGATGGGTTGGCGGCCGTCGAGTTCTTTTCCTGCACCATGGCTGCGCCAGGAATGACCGTATACAGCGCCTGGAAGTTCCGTCCCTGGCTGGAAGTGAGCGGCAATGCCGACAGCTGCGTCTCGCTGATTTCGTGGTTGACGTCGGCCGTCTCGGTCTGCAGCGTCGCCGCTGTGTCCGTGACGCTGATCGTCTGGCTGACGCTGGCCGGCTGCAATGCGATGTCCCTGCGTACTTCGCGGTTGACCTCGATCACAACGCCGAGCTCGTTGAACGCAGCGAAATTCCCGCTCCGCGCCACGCCCACCGTGTAGGTGCCTGGCAGCACATCCTCGAAGCGGTACTCGCCCACCGAAGATGTACTGGCTTCCCTTACCTCGCCGGTTCCCTGGTTGGTCAGGGTCACCGTCACCTTCGGCACAACCGCGCCGCTTTTATCTGTGATCGTTCCAGTCAGCGTGCCGTAAAGAGCCTGTCCACTGGCGGCCGCGGAACTCATCATCGCCGCTACCAGGAATATCGCCAGCAGCCATTTCCTCGTCGTCAACCACTCTGTCATGATCTTCATTTTCAGCCTCTCCACCATAAGTTCCTCCCCAATGTGCACCGATTGTCCATGCCCCAAATCAATCCCCGGCCTTTACAACGGCTGTCTTCGGGAATGTAGTCCGCCTGGTCAATTTCTTCCCGATACAGGCGTGCCTACAGACGTTCCCGCAAAGCAGGGCATTCGTTTCGGTTTAATATGCGACCCGAACTATAGGAGCGCGCCTGGAAACTTGTCAAGGGTTTTGAGAGTTGGGTATCCCTGTCGGGTAACTTGAAGTAGCGGGTGCCATTTCACCCTCAGTGGGACCGGCGGTCGGGTCGATTGGGCAAAACCCTGGATTTGTGCTGCTTGCGCCGATGTCAGGATTCAGTCCGCTGCCGGGCTAGGCTGTCTGGACCTGCAAAGTACCGTGGTCGTCGTCCCGCGGAGCAATCCCCGGCGCCACCGGCTCGTCATACGGGGTCCTGCGCAGGAAGACCAGAGCCGCCGCCCCTCGCAACCGGGCAATTTCACTCTCGTGCGTAGGCCGAATCAGCGGAGGTGCTCCCGCCAGCGTAAGAGCGGCCGCTTCCTTCTCGATCACCGGAGCAAAACGATGCCACGCCGACGTGACGTCCCCGGCAATCAGGATCGTACTCGGCGACAGGGCCGCAATGATCATCCGCAGACCACGCCCAATCCACATCGCCTGCTTCGCCAGCGCCTGCACCGCGTGCGTATTGCCTTCCTCCGCCAGATTCAGCAGCTCGTGGTAAGCGATCGCTCGCGCCTTCGGTTGCGCTTCCCGGTAATAACGCAGCGCCGCGGTGCACGATGCGAATGTCTCCCAGCATCCGCTCTGGCCGCATGCGCACCGCGGCCCCGCCGGATCCACCGGAATGTGCCCAAACTCGCCCGCCATGCCGTGGTTGCCGGTAATCAGTTGCCCATTCGCGAAGACGCCCGTTCCCACGCCTTCGGACACAGTGACCAGCACCGCGTCGCGCACACCGTCCATCCGCGCGAACGTCAATTCCGCCAGCAGGCAAGCGGTCGCGGCGTTCTCCATCTTCACCGCCAGCCCCATCTTCGCTTCGATCACCTTCTTCAGATCGAACTCGGGCCAGTGCAGATTCGGTGCAAACGTCAGCCGTTGCGTTCCAGGATCCACCCGTCCCGGCAGGCTGATGCCGATCCCCTCCGTCGATTTTCGCGGCACTGTACGATCCATCCGCTGCATGGCCTCGATGATGAGCCGCGTCGACGTTTCCGGATCCGACGTCATGGGCACCACCGATCGCGAAAGTAGCCGGCCGTTCAAATCCACAACCGCCACAATCGCCTGCGTGGGATGGATGTCGACCGCGATCGCGACCAGTTCCTCATTCAGCCCGACCAGCGTTGGCCGCCGCCCGCGCGGAGCCGTCGCTATCGACCCCTCCCGCACCCAGTTCTCCCGAATCAGTTGCTCTACGATTTGCGAAACCGTGCTGCGTTGCAGCCCCGAGCGCCGCGCCAGGTCGGCGCGCGAAATCGGCTGGCTCGTGCGAATCAGCTCCAGCACGATGTCGCGATTGATGCCCCTCGCGGTTTCGCTGGAGGCCAGCTGAACATCTGTCAGGTCGATATGGCGAATGCCGCGCACGTTCGTATGGGTGCCCTCATGCCTGATTCGCATGCCCGATTTATAGTTCGGCTCGCAGGCGGACCCGCGACCCAAGGGCCTGCCGTCACCCCGCGCTGCTGCGAAGCAAACTACAACTCTACACTCGGATACCAAAGATACCCCATCAGAATATTTGAGGTGGCACAGGGTTACATCCGATTGATAGCTGTCGCCGCGTCTATTGATTGACGCCGCTCGCGAGAAAGCCCCCGTCCACTGCCAGAACCTGACCCGTAATAAAGGAAGCGCTCTCCGAAGCCAGAAAAACCGCCGTCCCTACCAGCTCCTCCAGGTGCCCGTAGCGGCCCATCGGAGTGCGCATCAACACCTCACGCCCTCGCGGCGTGTTATCCAGCAGCATCTCGTTCAGTTCCGTCGGGAAAAACCCCGGCGCAATGGCATTGACACACACACCATGCCGCGCCAGTTCAATGGCCAGCGATTTTGTCAGCGCGCCTACGCCGGCCTTGCTCACTCCGTACGCCGCGACTTCAAAGAACGCTACAAACGTCGCCAACGACGCAATATTGATGATGCGTCCCCATCCCTTCTGCACCATTCCAGGCGCCACAATCTGGCACGCGTGAAACGTCCCCGTCACGTTCGTCCGCAGAATCGTGCGCCAGTCCTTTTCCGGCATCTGGAGCGTTGGGACCCGCTTCGTCGTTCCCGCAGCGTTCACCAGGATGTCGACCTTACCGAATGCGGCAATCGTCTCCGCATACAGATTCTCGAGCGTGCTCCGCTCCAGAACATCCGAGGTGATCGCCAGCGACCTCCGTCCTTTTGCCCGGATCTCTTTCGACACATCGGCAACCTCGCGGCTCCTGCGCGAACTCGCCACTACATCCGCTCCCGCCTCAGCCAGGCCAAGCGCCAGGGCGCGCCCAATCCCCGACGAGCCGCCAATCACCAGCGCCACACGCCCGCTCAGATCGAATCGGTCCCGCACTGTCTCCGCCTTCATTCGCCCGCGCGCCTCAATTCAGAAAGCCCTCTTCGTTCCGCCGGTGTTCCGAAATCATTGCACACCGTACCGGAAAATCATCCTTTCATACCGCGTTTGCGAAACGAAGGGGCGCGCTATCGGTGAAGCAACGTCGACCTCACCGTGCTGGCGCATTCAAAATCGCCGGAATATAGAACCGAAAGAAACGGTCCGAATCCGAATCGAGACAAACATTCGCGTTCGGCGGTCCCGCCACCGGCCGCGTAAATCCCTTGTCATCGATCTCGATATGCATCGGCGTCGTCGGGCACAAACCCGGATCGATCGTCGCCGCGACCGCCATAGCATCGAACAGCGTCGGCGTCGCATTCCCCGTCGACGCCTTCCACTCCTCATATAAGGACAGCAGCGCGTCCGTCGTCGCCGTACCCTGGCTGAAAACCGTGTTCCGCATCACCTCATCAAATTTCAGTTGCGTCGAGTCGAGAGGCATCATGTAAATCGGCACCCCCGACGCAAACAGCTTCCGCGACGACGCGATGTCCATCATGACGTTGTACTCGGGCTCCGGCCCGCGATCGGGAAAATAACCGAGGTCGCCATAGCGCCGATGGATCGATCCCCCCATCAGTACGATCTTCTTTAGTTTTCGAAACGTCGCCGCATCGCGGTCGATCAGCGCCCCAACATTGCTGAAGGGCGCAACCGCAATCAGCGTAATCTGCCCAGGATTCTGTCGAATCGCATTGAGCGTGAACTCGATCCCGTCCGGCCACCCGTTCGCTGGCTCTGGCTCGGACTGCGCCCATCGCGCCTGCGTAAACGTAGATACCGCGTGCGTCTTCGGCCCCGCTGTCACCGGAATCTCGCCGTGCCCTGTCGCCTTCAGAAGGCGCTCCGTCAGTCGCGCGCGCAAATCCGTATCGCCCCAGGCCGTCGTCACGCCAATCACTTCGAGCTTTGGACTAGCAACCGTCAGCGCCAGCGCAAACGCGTCGTCGACGTCATCTCCAATGTCGGTATCGAAAATCACCTTTTGCTTTTCGGCGGCTGGCTCCTGCGCGCAGGCATCACGCCAGCATCCCGCGCCGCAAACCAACCCCAGCCCGAGAATTACGAGCCTTCTTCCCATCTGAAGTTTTTTCATCCTGTTTTCTACTTTCCGATGCAGACGTAAGAGTGCATACGCCGTCACTGTTTGCGCGGTTTCCGATCATACAACCAGCTCGCTTTCGCCCGCCAACACACCGAAGACGGAATCGTGGATGCGACGCGGCCGCTCTTTGCGGATGTGCATCGTCTACCGTTTTGAATACAATCGGAGATGGAAAATACGGACTGGCGATTTTCGGTGAGGTTGCTCCTCTGCGGCGGTAGTCCGATCGGAAATGGGGTAACGATGAGTGTGACCACGACGAAGCGAACTTCGAGAAGCGGCCGCAATGGGCGCGAGCATGGCACGAGCGTACTGACCGCGCTTCATCAGGTTCGTGAACTCATTGTGCAGGGCAAGCTCTCGCCCGGAACGTGGATTGTCGAAGGCGAGTTGGCCAAGCGTCTGCACCTGAGCCGCACCCCGGCGCGTGCGGCGCTGCAATGGCTTCAGCAGGAAGGCTATGTGCGCGTGCAACGGACCGCCAACAAATCGCGCATGATCGTAAGTCCACTCACCAAGGAAGACTCGAAGGAATTGTATGCGTTGATCGGGCGCCTGGAGGGACTGGCAGGGCGCACCACAGCATCGTTGCCGAAGGCACAACGCACGGAAATCGCGCAAAAACTGAAAAATCTGAATCAGCAGCTGGCGCGCATCCTTCATAACCCCGGTGAACAGGGAGCCATCTTCGAAGTAGACCGTAACTTTCATCACTTGATTGTGGAATCCGGTTCAGGCCCGCGGCTGAAAAGCCTCCATAAAACGATCGAACCGCAGGTCGAGCGCTACTGGCGTCTCTACGCCAGCTCGATCATCGGCAATCTGCAGCTCTCCATCGACGAGCACAACGAAGTCCTCGGCGCTTTAGTCGCCGGAGACGCGGACCGCATAGAACACGCGCTGCAGGCAAATTGGGAGAACGGCTGGGAACGCCTGGGGCATGTCATCGACGTCTTCGGCGAACGCGGCAGCTGGTAACCGCTTCGCGTCCACCCGTCCACCACCTCCATCTAGGCAAGCGTGATGGACAGGGGATGACCATCGAACCGCACCGTCTGCGTTGACTGGCTCCCCGCCAGTCGCGTCCGAAACGCCATGCCTCCCGGCGTCAGCATCCTTGTACCCTTTGCCAGACGCAGATCCAGGCGCCGAGTTGATTCCGTCCAGTGCATCTCCATGCGCATCGATTGCCCGCTGCGAAAATTGAACGTCTCTCCGTCGTCCTGGTAGAGGAAGCCGCCGCCATCCACCCCGGGGTAAACGGTCAGGGTCAGGGGTTCGTCGACCGGCTCGCCGGTATATTGCCGAACCGGGTCAGTGGGTAAAATCGCGCCCGCGCGAACGTACAAGGGCATCGTGGCAAGATCAACCGCGCGCGTGATTTCTACTCCACCAGCCTGTTTCTCATTCGTCCAAAAGTCGTACCACTGACCGCGGGGAAGATAGACGCTCCGAGTCGCAGCACCCTTCTCTACAACCGGGGCCACCAGAATATCGCGCCCATACAGATACTCATCGCCCCGGCCCACGGCCACCGAATCGTCCGGATAATGCAGCCATAAAGCACGGATAATGGGTAGTCCGGTTTCACACGTTTCGCGCACCGCGGAGTAAAGATAAGGCATCAGCCGATACCGCAGTTCCAGGTACTGCCGGCAGATAGGCAGCACCGCGGGGTTATGCAGCTCCTCGGCCGAGGGATGATAGCTGGCGCTTTCCGGGTACCCGATCTCTCCCGTCTCCCAGCCCCAGGGCAGATGCAATCTCCAGTCGCGCCCGTGCGAGCGAAACAGCGGACAGAATGCCGCAAACTGGAACCACCGCGTAAAGAGTTCGCCGGTGTATTCCTCGGTAGGGATAAACCCGCCGATATCCGTACCCCAGTAAGGAACGCCGCTAAGTCCGGTATTGATGGCATTCGGAATATGTGTCTTCAGCGTCTCCCATTTGGACAGCACATCCCCAGACCAAAGAAACGCCGCATACCGCTGCATACCTGCGTAGCCATTGCGGTGCAGAGCGTAAACGCGCTGGTTGGACCGCACCATCTGCTGCCCGTCGAAATACATGCGATTGCGCGCCAGCCGCGACGCTGCATCAAGGCCGTCTCCCTGGTCGGGCCACCATCCATCGATGCCCATATCAAGCAGCGGTCGATGTACCGGCCAGTAACACGCTACCTGCCGATCCGGCGGCCAATGATGGTCGGCGGTTCTGCCGCTGGGTAGCGGAGGCGCCGTACAGGGATCGTGCACTGTGCCGGTGAGGTGTTCGCCTTCAATGACAATATGCAGCGCTACCTTGAAATGCTCGTCGTGGAATTTCCGAATCGCATCCGCCGGCTCCGGAAAGGCGCGCGTATTCCATGTGAACTCGCCATTGTCGGTGTTCCAGCCATTCGGGCAGAAGCCGGAGCCGAGATAGATCAGCGTGTCGCAGGGCAGCTTCTTTTCCCGGAAGAGCCGTGCTTCCTCCATGATCTCCTCTGGCGCGCCAAGGGTTCGATGGGACTGCTGATAGCCCAGAGACCAGAGCGGCGGCATTTCAGGAAAGCCGGTAATCCTCGCATACTCTTCCAGAATTTCTGTGGGCTGGTTCGCGGCAATAACAAACACGTCCAGGGGTAAAGGATCCTGACCAGCGTCCGCGGTGAGCCGGCCCTTTTCCTCGTGGAGATCGAAAGAACCGAGAGGAGCATGCACAAACAAACCCCAACCCGCGCTTCCAATGAGCAACTGGATGGGCACGCGGGCGCCGTGCGTGCCCAGCTTATAGCCCCCCTGGCCGCTGATCATTCTGTCCACGCCGCCCCGGCGGTCGAATTGCGGGCCACCCTGCCCGAGTCCGAAGAGCACTCCCTCGCCCAGACTGAACCGCAACTCCGACGTGTCAGGATCGACCGACAGCTGCTGCACCAGCTCCCCGGTTTTCCGCTCGACGCGAAAAGACAGGGGACTTCCCGAAACAACCACGCGCAGATCCCCGGCGGTGACAGTGCGTGGCGCTGCGATACCCTCCATATGGGCCAGCAATTTTGGAGGCTCATGGAGCGACAAAGCTCCATCCGCATCAAGTGAAGCCTTGTCGTTCGTCGTTCGCTGCACGGTGAGGCGAATCGTGCGCGCGCTCACAGAGGACACGGAAATCGAGACCGCATTCAAATCGAGCGGCGGCGCCGCTTCCGCCAGCAGGGCTGTCGGCGCCAATGCAGACCGCTTGGGAAGAAGTGCCAGAGCAC
>Ga0302324_100014999_pt1 | contig 15573 bp, 10 predicted proteins | sample Palsa_T0_1_FD_201949 | JGI IMG/M metagenome (GOLD analysis project Ga0302324, IMG submission 201949) | Peat permafrost microbial communities from Stordalen Mire near Abisko, Sweden - Palsa_T0_1 | ecosystem: Environmental > Terrestrial > Soil > Palsa > Peat permafrost | place: Sweden: Abisko...
CAAACACGGCTCTTTGATACGTCATCGTCCCGAGGACCCATTGGCAGGCTACTTCGCCGATTGGTCAGCCCGAAAGGGCTTTGTCCAACAGCCTCCTAGCCTGCGGCCGTCCGGGGGAGAGCCATCGCCGAACCGCACCCTCCGACTGCCAGTTGAGCGAGGCCGCCGAGCGACAAGCCGGCTGCTTCCATGTCGCCGAGGCGCCCTGGATCTCGGCCGCCTGGGCGGCTCCTCGTCTTCGCCGTGCTGACGTCGCCGGCAACTGGCTTTAGGACGCCGGCGAAGGTCAATGCCAGTGCCTCGCCGTAAGCGAAGCCAACAGGGAGGCCACGGGCACCGGCGCCGGCTGGGCCGGTGCCGCCACCGGCTGGGCCGGTCCCGAGTGTCTTGACTGCGCGCGGACAGCGATGCTATCGTCACCCAGTCGACTGTCAACAGTCAGCGAGACGGATGTCATCCAGAGGGGGCCGGGGCCGGTCGAGGGACCGGGCCGGAGGAAGGACCGACGATGATCCTGTGGCGGGGCGGCGGTCGTTTTTGCCGGTCAAATTTGGGGCAATCGAGCCTGTTGCGAGCTATCGATGGGGGGTGCCGGTGAACCTTCGGCGAGCCCGCGAATGGAGGATCTGCCTCGACCCGGCGAACGAGGGCATCGCGGGCAACTGGTCGGGTCGCGTCCCCCACGACGCCGTGGCCGCCCCGGTGCCCGGGATAATCCAGCAGGTCTTCCCCGACCACCACGGTGTCGCGTGGTACTGGTGCGAGCTCGCCCCGTTCCCCGTCCCCCCGGGCCACCGGGCTCTGGTCCGCTTTGAGTCGGTCGATTACGCGGCGAAGGTATGGCTGAACGGTCACGAGATCGGCTCTCATGAAGGCGAAGGGCCGTTCGAGCTCGATGCCACCGAGCGGGTGCAACCCGAACAGGTGAACCTGCTGGCCGTGCGCGTCGTCAACCCGACCGGCGAGGCGATCGACGGTCTGGTGCTGTCCGAGGTACCGCACGCCAACAAGACGCTGCCAGCGGACTTCAGGCCCGGGTGGGCCTACAACTTCGGAGGGATCCTTGGCGATGTAGTGGTGCACGTCGAGCCCGAAGCGCGCTTGCTCGAGGTTGTCGTCCGCTGCCAGCTGGCAACGGGTGAGATCAGTGTCGACGTCACCGTGTCGCCTGCTGCGTCACGCCGTGCACCCATGACAGTCAACGTTTTGGTCAGCGAAGCCGCCAGTGGGCTCAGCGTGGCCGGTGCGCAGGAGAGCGTCCCGGCGGGGGGCCTGCCTGATGAGCCGACCATTGTCCGAGTCGTGCTGCAGGTACCGCCGGGCGAGGTGAGGCCCTGGCACGTCGACGACCCCTTCCTCTATCTCGTCCGAGTGCGCCTCCAGCCAGCAGGAGGAGGGGCCATAGGGGACGAGCGAAGCGTACGCACCGGGTTCCGCGAGCTGCGTGTCCGCGATGGATGGTTCGAGCTGAACGGCCAGCGCATCTACCTCCGTTCGACACATACCGGCAACCACTACCCGATCGGCCAGCTCGTGCCTCAGGCCCCCGCGCTCGTGCGCCAGGACCTTGTCTACGCCAAAGCTGCCGGGTTTAACACGGTCCGTTTCATCGCCGGCGTGGCGCGAGAGGACCAGCTCGATTTCTGCGATGAGCTCGGCCTAATGGTGTACGAGGAGACGCACGCGGCTTGGCTGCTCGGAAGTTCCCCGCGGCTCGGGGAGCACTTCGACCGCTCCAATGACGAGATGGTGCGGCGCGACCGTAACCACCCAAGCGTGGTGATCTGGGGCCTGCTCAACGAAACCTACGAGGGGCCAGTCTTTCGCCACGCCGTCGGGTACCTTCCCAGGCTGCGGGAGCTCGATGACACCCGGCTCGTGCTGCTCAGCAGCGGGCGCTGGGACGGCGACCTGGCCGTCGGCTCGGTCAGCAACCCGGGCGAGGCAACCTGGCGACACGAATGGGGCTTGGAACAAGCCGAAGCCGCCCCCGTTGAGGTGGGATGGGCGCACCAACCCGACCGCGGCGCTTACGTGCCCGGTGCCGGCGACCTCCACCTCTACCCCGCTCTCCCGGAGTCGATCGGCGCCAAGCAGTTGCTGCGGACGATGGGTGCGGGTCAGAAGCCGGTGTTCCTTTCCGAGTACGGTGTCGGCAGCCTCTTCGACGCGGTCACGGCGCTAGCCGACGCGACCTGCTACACCACCTCGGCGAACGGGGGAGCAGCGCAATTTCCTGAAGCCCCAGATGTCGCGTATGTCCGGTCCATGGCGGAGCGCTTCGTCTCTGACTGGGAGCGGTTCGGGATGGACCGGGTGTACTGCTTCCCAGAGGACGCGCTCGCCGAGGGCCAGCTCAACCAGTCCCTCCACCGGGCGGCCACGTTCGACCTCATTAGGGCGAACGGGAACATCTCGGGCTACAACCTCACTGGGATGCTGGACCACGCCCTCACCGGTGAGGGCGCTTGGACCTTCTGGCGTAGATGGAAGCCCTCCGGTATGGACACCATGGCCGCGGGATGGTCGCCGTTGCGCTGGTGCCTCGACGTGACCCCAGCGGTGACTTTTCCGGGCGGCGAAGTCGCGTTGGACCTCTCACTCGCTAACGAGGACGTGCTTCTGCCCGGTAGCTACACGGCCCGCGTCGCTATCGTCGGACCGGAGGGCTGGCGCTGGGAACGCTCGGTCGACGTTGAAGTCCACGGGGGCCGCGGGCCGCTCGCCGTTGCGGTGCTCGACGACCAAGTCGTACTCGACGGAGTGCCGGGTCGGTACCGCTGCGCAGCGTCGCTCGGTACCGCTGCGGCGCCGGCAGCAGGCCGCGCCAGTGTCGACGTAATCAGGCGCCCGGAGCCGATGACGCCGCGACTGAGCGCCGGTGCGATCGGCTTCTACGAGGCAGAGATGAACTGGCTGGAGGAACACGGCCTTGACACAGGGCGCGGTGCCGAAGGGCTCAAAAATTTCGCACTAATGCTTGTCGGGCATGCTGGCGAGCTCGACGAGGACAACTGGCGAAGCGTTTCTGCCGCGGTCGACCGCGGGGCTACGGCGGTAGTGCTCAACCCCTGGGAGCTGATCGCGCCGGGCGAGACCTCCGTAGCACTCCCCTTCGCGACGCCGATCTCGTGCACGAGCTTTCGGGATTGGCTCTACCACAAGGAATGTTTCGCGACGGAGCCCGATCTCGTCGAGGGTTTGGCGGGCCCGGGCCTCATGGACTGGCGTCGCTTCGGCCCCGTCCTGCCCCGGCACCTCTTGCAAGGCGACGCCGACAAAGTGGCCGCCTTCGCCGCCGCTGTCGGGTTCCCCTGTCCAGGAGGGTACGCATCGGGCTTGCTCGCGGCCAGCTTCCGCCAGGGGCCAGGCCGAGTCGTCGTAAGTACTTTCGACCTGTTGGCCCATCTCGGCTCACTTGCCGTTGCCGACCACTTGACCACCAACCTCCTGCGGTACGCCACGTCATGACCCACCGTTCATCAGATCCCCTGTCTGCGCCTGGTCTGCTTGCCAACCCCTGGCAGCGACATAACCCAAGGGCGATGTCGCGCCGACGCCACCCAAGTACAAAAAGCCCTAGTGCCCTCACAACTACCCCAGATTGGAAATAAATGGTCTCCATCACTAGCGCGAACCCTCTCGCCCTCGACGACGAAGCCCGGCGAGCGGAGCGGCGGGCTTCGTCTCGCCGAAAGAAACGCATTATAAACCTGAAAGGCTGGGCCTTCCTGGCCCCCACGTTCGTCTTCGTCGGCATCTTCTGCTATTGGCCGGCGGTACGGGCCCTCGAAGGAGCGTTCACAACGTGGGACGGGGTATCAGCTCCCAAATGGGTCGGGCTCCACAACTTCGACCAGCTCCTACATGACACTGTATTCCTACAATCGTTCCTCCACTTGCTCTGGTGGTCGCTATTCGGGATCCCAGTTGGTATGGGGGCGAGCTTGCTCGTCGCGCTGCTCATTTACCGCTTAGACAGTAAAAGGGCGCAGTACTGGTTCCGCGTGGCTTTCAGCCTCACACTTTGCTTGCCCGGGATAGTTGGCATCCTCACATGGTCGAACTTCTACGAGATCGGCGGCGTAATCGACGCTCTCCTCAGCGACGTCGGGCTTGGGCGATTTGGGACTGCCTGGCTAGCAAACCCCCACACGGCTCTCGGCGCGCTCATCTTCATGGGCTTCCCTTTCGTGGGGGCCTTCGCAATGCTGGTGTTCTACGCCGGCCTGCAGAGCATTCCTGGAGAGATCCTTGACGCCGCCGCCGTCGATGGCGTCTCATCTATGAGGCGGGTCTGGCACGTAGAACTGCCCCTGATAAAGGGCCAGCTGAAGGTGATCCTCATCCTGTCTATCATTGCGATCACACAAAATCTTCTTCCACCCTTGCTCCTTACCCAAGGAGGCCCTGCTAACGAAACTTACGTACCAGTGTTATACATGTACGAAAACGCGTTTCAGTACGCTCAGATGGGTTACGCCCTCTCGATCGCCTTTGTATTGTTCGTGGCCTCATTGGTCCTAGCTCTCCTCACCATGCGGTACCTCCGTACCGATGCCGAAACGCGGAAGAAGGTTGCATGACAAATCGTCGGAGCAGTAGCCTCCGGGTTAGGATCCCCCACTACGTGGCCCTAACCGTCATCGGGGCACTTTCGCTTTTCCCTATGTACTTCATGGCCATCACGGGGCTGAAGAACGGGATACAGTTAGAGGAGAACCCGTTCAGCTTGGCCATAAACCACCCGTTCGGGATCTTCTACAGGCAGGCCTGGGACTACGTAGATGGTGACCTGCTGCGCACGGTCCTGATAACGGCAGCCAGCGTGGCGGGCATAACAGTCCTCGGGATGCTGAGCGCCTACGCGTTCGCCCGTATCGAGTTCCTTGGGACCGGCCTCCTGTTTTACCTAATTTTTGGGCTCTTGTTGATACCCAGCTTCCTCACTCTCATACCGCTGTTCCTTGAGGTGAGGTCTATGGGCCTCGTGGATAACCCGCTGGCGTTGATCCTGCCCTATATAGCTGGCGGGCAGGCCTTTGCAGTTTTCGTGTTCCGCTCGAATATACAAGGTATCCCAGAGGAACTGTTCGAGGCTGCGCGGATCGATGGGGCCAGCCATCTCAGGATGCTGCTCCACATTGCCACACCTCTGTCGCGACCGATCATGATCGCCGTCGGGCTCCTCAACGTAACTTCGATCTGGGGCGATTACGTCTTCCCGAGCCTCGTGCTGCCGGTCTCTCGGCAGACAGCAGCCATGGCGGTCGGTAACTTTCAGCCGCCGCCTTCGGTCCCGGACATTAATGTCGTCAACCTGCAGTTCGCCGCCTACACGATCGTCTCGGTGCCAATAATACTGCTATTCATCTTTTTCATTCGCTACTTCATCGCTGGGCTGGCTACAGGTGCAGTGAAGATGTGACCTCTCACCACGTAACAAATCAATGCAACAACAACTAAGGAGGAACAGCTAGCGTCATGACAACACACCCATCACCAACTAAGACAATAAAACGGGCATCAAAGCCCTTGAGTTGTGCTATCAGCGCCGCAGTACTTGCTGGCAGCATGACGGCCGCCCTGTCCAGCACGGCGAGCGCGCAATCGGGGATACCCAACCTGAGCTACAAGGGTACGATCACCATGTTCGCCTCCACCTACACACCCCCGATCACCGGGGTCAAACAGGCGCCGGGTACTATCGCGGACCCCGAGATGCAGGCCGCCGCGAACGCGTTCCAAAAACTTTACCCCGGGATCAAGATCGACTTCGTGCCGGGAGCCCGCGAGTTCGGGACCCCTACCTGGTATGTTTCCGAAGCAGCCGCCGGTAACCTGCCCGATGTTACTTGGGTGCCAGGTTACTATGTTAACGTAACTTTGCCCGTAGGCCTGTTCCAGGACTTGACGCCGGCGTTCAATCAACCAAACCCGTTCATCCCTGGTAACACGAAATGGGTCAGCACGATGAACGCGGTTGCCTTGCGTGCGGATACCGTGCCCGGGAACACGCCCGGTTCCAGTGGGGTATTCGTGGTGAACGGGGACTGGGGCGGGATCGGCTTTTATTACAATAAAAACCTGTTCCGTGAGGCGGGCATCACCGCTGCCCCGACGTCGTGGAACCAGCTCCAGGCAGACTCCGTACAGATAGACGTGCGCTTGGCCTCAAAGCACGTTTACGCCGGTGCGGCGATCGCTCCGTACATGTACAACTGGCTTGCGCACATTCTCGGGGCAAACTACCTGGGTTTGGCCAGGATGCAGACAATATTCAAGATGCCCGCTCCCTATGCCGCCGCTTATAACTCGTATTTCTTCACCGATGATGGCGGCTGGTTGAACCCTGCTAAGAACCCGGAGTTGACCACTTGGTTCCCATTGGGCAAGGCGCTGATGGACACCTGGGACCCCAAGGACCTAGACGTCCCCTTCACCAGCGGTGCCTCGGTGGACGGGAGCACGTTCTTCCTAGGCCAGCAGGTGGCGTACGTGTTCATCAACGGGTACGCCATTCCGAGGGAAGTGGCCTCTCTTCCGAAGTCCCAGCAGTTCCCGGTCGGGTACTTCGAGCTCACGAACCTGAAAGGGACCTCGCCCTATGCGACGGATCTGTCGACATGGCAGGACAACGGGGGGCCGACCCAGAGCTTCCAATACGGCATTTCGTCGTCCAAAGCCGATCGTTCGATGACCCCAGCGAAAACCCAGGCTGCCACGGCGTGGCTCCAGTTCATTTCGTCCCCCAAGTGGAACTCGCTCATCGTGAACGCCGAAGGTAACGACCTACCGATCATCAAGGGCGCGACGTCATCGCCGCAACTGCAGCCGATCCTGAACCAGCTGAACTCGGAGTCGAAGTATTATTACCCCTTTGCCCCCTTCGACAGCTTGACGTCGTCCTCCTTCCAAGAAATTGATGGCCTCTACCTCGAGTACGCACAGGGTTATATCTCCTTGGGGACGGCCTTGTCGGAGTACGACTCCGATGCGGCGTCGATCATCAAGGCCTACAACGCGTTGCACCCCCAGCTGGTGGCGGAGACCGTCGCCTACGAGAACAAGGTGCTCGGGGTCAAGTAGTAGCTAGGTAGTAGTTGCACTACCGGTTAGGCCCGCGTTGATATCGCGGGTGTTGGGGGGGGGGACGGGTCTTTGCGACCGTCCCCTCCCGCTTTAGTCGGCCCATCAGTTCAGTCGGCCTCGTCGCTTGAAGCGTGTTGGCCGTAGTTAGCTTTGAGCAGGAGAACACCATGGGTACAGGGGACTGCGGCGGGGCATACAAGGCGACGGAGCTCGGGCTATGACGCGAGGGGACGGGCAAGGACGCACAGTGGTGGTCACCGGCGCCGGCAACGGGATAGGGCGAGCGATTGCGGCCCGAGTGGCGGCCGACGGGTGGACGGTTGTTGGCGTAGACCGGGACCAGGCGGCACTAGCCGAGGTGTTCAGGGGCATCGACGGTGAAGGGGTTGCCGGAGACGTACGGGACCTCGACGTCTTGGCTGAGGCGCGACGTGCGGCGGAGGAGCGGGGTCAGCTGGCCGCCTGGGTCAATAACGCCGGCATCGTGCGCTTAGCGCCCATCCACCTGATGGAGCCCGCCGTTATTGACGAGACGCTCGATATCAACCTGCGGGCGGTGGTTTTTGGGGCTCGCGAGGCGCTTCGGTCGTTCCTGGCTCACAGCGTGGCGGGCTCGATAGTCAACATTTCCTCGGTCCATGCCAGCGGCGGCTTCCCCGGTTATGGGCCCTACGACGCGACCAAGGGCGGCATCGAGGCTTTCACCCGTTATGTCTGTGTCGAATACGGGCACTTAGGGATCCGCTGCAACGCTGTTGCTCCCGGGGCGGTGAACACACAGATCATGGCGTCGGCAAAAGTCGGTGGGCCTGAGCCGCCATCGTTTTTTCCTGACGCGGCGGAGCTGGCACCCATGAGGCGCGTCAGCGAACCCGCCGAAATAGCGGAGACAGTGGCGTTTTTGCTCGACAGCGCATCAAGGTCCATCAACGGCCACTGCCTGGCGGTGGACAACGGGATGTCGGCCTGGCACCACGAGTTCCCACCGGACAAGAGCGTCGTTTTCGCCGATGCCATTGAGCCGCAGAACCCGGCTACAGAGGGGGGCCGACCGGGGAGTGCAGGTTCGTGAGCCCGAAGGCCAGTGCCGCGGCGCTAGGGGAGCGGGGGAGGGGGCACGACACGACTTCCGACCGCAGGTTGGCGCCAGCGAGCCGGCGCGTGCTTGCCGACGAGGTCGCCGACGCAATACGTGAGGCCATTTTCAGCGGGCGGATCGACCTCGGGCAGCGGCTCATCGAAGAGGACTTGGCGACGATGCTGAACGTCAGCCGTGGCCCGGTGCGGGAAGCCCTCGCACTCCTGACCCAGGAGGGCCTTACCAAGATAGAACGCCACCGGGGGACGACCGTAGCCCCGCTGTCGGTCGGCGAGCTTCACGAGATTTATAGCCTTAGGTCGTCCCTGGAGAGCCTCGCCGCCGATTGGGTTTGCCGAAATGCGACCGACGAGGACTTCGCGCACATTGCATCGGTGCTCGGCGGATTTGACGCGCTCCCGTCCCCTCCCACCCGCCCTGCGGTTGCCGCTCTGGACGTGGAGTTCCACGACGCAATCTTTCTGGCCGCCCACCACGAGCGCCTGTACCGGGCATGGGGCGGCATACGTTCACAGATATTCCTGTACCTCGTCAATAGGGGCGCGCTACGGGTGGATTTCGCCCTTACCTGGCGAGGTGACCACGATGAGCTGCTCCAGGTCCTGCGGCAGCGCAAGCTGGTGGCAGCTAGGAAGTTCGTCGAAGTGCACATCGACGGGAGCTACAAGCGTGCCCTGGCGGCGAGCGGAGCGCAGAAGGCACAAGCCGACGACGGGGATATCAAAGGACCGGCCTAAGGTCACTGCTAGCAACCTGGTTAGAGAACCTTGGCCCGCAGGAACTTCCCGATCTGCTCGGTGGCCTCGGCTGCCTCGGGGGTGCCAAGCATTAGCTGGAAGACGTGGGGCAGGCCGTCGCCGATCTCCAGGGTGACGTCGACCCCGGCTTCGGCTGCCGCTCCGGCCAGGCGTTCAGAATCGCTAAGCAGCACGTCAGCGGTGCCTACCTGCACAAGTAGCGGCGGGAGCCCGGCTAATGAGGCGAACAGTGGCGACGCCAGGGGCGTCTTTGGGTCAGCCCCGTCCAGGTAGTCAGAGGCTAACTGACGGAGAAGGGCGGGGGTTGAGATCGGATCCTGATCGGCGCGCTCGGTCATCGAGGCCCCCGAGCTGGTCAGATCCACCGTCGGGGACATCAGTGCGGCTGCCGCAGGCGATGCGTCGCCCGTGTCACGCGTGGCCACGAGCAGGGCGGCGGCGAGCCCTCCGCCAGCCGAGTCACCGGCCACCGCCATGGATCTTGCGCTCAGGTCCTGGTCGGTGCAGAGCCAGCGCCATGCGGCCAGGACGTCGTCCAGGGCGGCGGGAAAGGGATGCTCAGGGGCCAGGCGATATTCAAGGAACAGCACTCGCATCCCGCTGGCGCGTCCCAGCCGGGCGGCCAGCTCGCCGTCGCTGCGAAGCGACCCAAGCTCGTAACCTCCGCCGTGGAGAAAGAGGAGCACCCGACCGGTGTCCACCCCTGGGGCCACGAGCCAATAAGCCGTGACCCCGCCAGCGGTTACCTCCATCACTTCTACATCGTCAGGCATCGGGTAAAGGCGGCCCGCGGGCACGAAGGCGGCACGCCGTTCATCTAGCGTCAGAGGAGGCTGGCTGGCGCTAGCCTTCTGCCGTTGCCTGAGGCTGTCAATCAGGTCCTGCATCGCCCGGCTGGGCATCTCGGCATCTCCTTTAGCGTGGGTTACTGGATGGCGCTTCGGCGGCCAACCCCAGTCGGGGTGCCCGTATTAACCAACCACGGCCACCGCGTCCGCAAACACTTCGCTCAGTCGCCCGGTCTTGACGTCGTACACGAACCCTCTGATGGGGACCTCTTGCGAGATCCATGGGTGCGACCTCGCCTTCTGAACCTGTTCCCTGGTGTTCTTCTCGGCGTCGGTGAAACTGTAGAACCTGGCCGGCGCAATCGGCGCCTGCCCTGTCTCCTTGCGGAGCCGGTCCTCCAAATCGCTGTCGACGAACCTGAGCATCCCGCAGTCCGTATGGTTGATAATCATTATCTCTCGAGTCCCCAGCAACCTGGTCGAGAGAACAAGCGACCGGACAGCGTCGTCATCGATCACGGTGCCAAAGTTCCTGATCACGTCCACGTCCTTATCGGCGAGACCCAACATCTGCAAGATGCTGCTTAGCCGGGGATCTGCACAGGTAACGATCGCGATCTTGGGCGCCGGTGGGTTTCCCCGGCTGGGGTCGAAGTCCCTGGCGATGGTTGCGTTGACGTTCAATGCCTCATCGATAATGCTCATAACCCTTCTCCTTTTCTCTGGGGGCCCCGGGAGCCCCGGTATGCCTGTCACTGTCACCGCGAGAATGTCGAACGGTTGAGGACGCTGCCTCCAGCATCACGCGGGCACCTGTTAAGGAGGTTCGCGCTTTGGGCGACCTATCGGGCCCTTGGAACTCCCTAGTCAATGAGTGGTCTCTGGCCGGCTAGCGGCTCTTTTTTGACCCCAAATTTGCGCTAGCAAGGGGTCGGCTCCTCTGGCGGTGCAGACACTGACAACAGTGGGAGGTGTTCCCCAGACGTGAGGCCTGACCTGCGGATCCTTGCGGCCCTGGCCGCGCTGCTGTCCGGGGCCGCCGGCGTCGGCGCCGGCCCCGGCTCCTTCGGCTGTGCCCGCCTCCTCCCACCTGCATTGGCATATCTGCAAGAGCTTCGACCAGAGCTTCCTTTGCAGTGAGCTGGCGGTCCCCATTGATTACACCAGGCCCTCCGCCGGCAACCTCAACCTGGCTCTGATAGAGCGTCCGGCCACCGACGCCCCCGTGCTCGGGGATATCGTCATCAACCCGGGCGGCCCGGGAGGCTCCGGGGTGCAATATCTGGAATACGAAAGCTACTACTTTCCTGCCGAGCTGACCGACCATTTCAACCTTGTCAGCTTTGACCCGCGCGGCGTTGGCCAGAGCGACCCGGTGGCCTGTTTGGGAGCTTCGGCGCTCGTCCATAATGTGTTGAGCTTCGACCCCGACCCGGTCACCGTCGCCCAGGTGTCTACCCGGGTCTCCGACGAAAAAGCATTTGCCCGCTCCTGCGCCGAGCACACGTCAATGACCCTGCTCGACAACATCGGCACCGCCGCCACCAGCCGGGACCTTGACCGTATCAGGGCCGCGCTCGGCCAGAGCAAGCTCAATTACCTCGGGGTCGGCTACGGGACCTACCTGGGAGAGCTCTACGACCAGGAGTACCCGGGCCACGTCAGGGCCATGGTGCTCGACGGGGTGATAGACCCGGCCCTCTCCAGCACAGCGTGGAGCGAGCAACAAGCAGAAGCCCTCGAAGGCGAACCTGGGGATTTCTTCGCTTGGTGCGACGGGAAGTCTCTCGGCCGGCTCCAGGCCACGTGGCCGTGCCGGGCGACACTGCCCCAAGGGGCCGAACAGGCTTACCACCACCTCATGGCCCGGCTGGCCGACGGCTACCGGCCAGATGCGGAGCTGCCGCCCTTGGACGGCGAGGCGCAGAAAGTGACCCTCGGGGTCGCCGATGAGGCCGTCTTGGCCTTGCTCCCTTATCCGGCGGATTGGACGTATTTGGCCCAGGCGATCGAAGAGGCCCTGGCCGGTTATGGCGGGTCGCTCGTCTCGGCCGCATACGGCGGCAGTGGCCTGACGGCGGACGGCCAGTTGTCCTCCAACTACGTGGCCGCTAATACCGCCATTGTGTGTGTGGACGGACCTTTTCCCTCGGCTGTAACTGGCTACGAGCACCTCGCCGCCCAGCTGGCCAAGGTGGCCCCTGATTTCGGTTCCATCTTGGCCTGGAGAGGGTCCGGGTGCGCATACTGGCCCGTCAAGGGCGAGGAAAAGCCGGCCGACATCCACGTCACAGGTGGGCGTCCCGTCCTCCTCATCGGCTCGACCGGCGACCCCCTCACTCCTTATTCGTGGGCCCAGGCGGTGGCTCGCCAGCTTGGGAGCGCTCGCCTGCTCACTAGGGATGGCCCCGGCCATACCGCCTACTTCAACAGCACGTGCGTACAGACCTGGACCGACCAGTTTTTCGGAACGCTCACGCTCCCTCCGAAGGGCATGGTGTGCAATAGCAACAACCTGAACGTCATTGAGCCCTGAGCTACGCGAGGTGCGGCCCCTTTGGCTTGCCAGGGGCCCGCGGCTTGTAATCGTTGTGCAGCCGAGCACGCCCGTTCGCGAGTATGTGGAAATGAGCGTCTTGCCAGAACGGCAACGTCACGCGGCACCTTACTGTGCTCATCCGTCGCTTAAACGGTACGTTCGAAGGCGCGGGAGGGCGCGGCCGCCCTCTCCGGCTGGTCGCCGAGGCGTCGGTGGGGTCTACCGCGCAGCTGTTTGGGGGATCCTGGCCAGGTCGAGCGCTTCGTTGATCGTGAGCCTGGCGCCGGTCTCCGGGGCGCTTGCTACATCCTGGGCCGAGAGGGCCGCCCGTGCCCGATCGACAAACGCTCGGCCCGGCGTCTCGTCGGAATAGACGTTGACGATGCCCTCCTGTTGGGCGTAGACCTCTGCCGCGGCGGCTATTTGCGCTGCCCTTGCGGGCCGGTGCTCGACTGCCTCGATGGCCGCGAGCCCGATCAGTGAGAGGCCGACCCCACGAACGCTCGCCACGTCGGTGTACGCCTGCACCGAGTCAAGAAAGCACCGCCGGGCCCGCACATGGTCTTCGTGCTGAAGCTGCGCCCACGCCATTTCGGACAGGATCCTGGCCTCTTCGGCTCGGTCGCCGACAACTTCGAACGCAGCCAGGGACTGCCCGTAGAGACCGAGAGCCTCGGCCAAGTCGCCGGCACCGGCTGCCAGTTGGGCGAGGCCACCGAGTGACAAGCCGGCTCCTTCCTCGTCGCCCAAGCGCCTCTGGATCTCGAGTGCCTGGGAGTACCTCGTCTTCGCCATGCCGAGGTCGCCGGCGATGGCGCGAAGGACTCCGTCGAAGGTCAAGGCAAGCGACTCGGCCCAGGTGAAGCCAACGGAGCGGCTCCGCTCGATGCTCTCCCCAGTCCACCCGAGCGCGGCCTGCAGATCGAACCCGAGCAGCCCGACGCCCTGCAGGCATGCAGCGAGGCAGAGCTCACGATCAGCTCCTAGCTCCGCAGCGACACGGTACGCCTCGCCCCATTCTTCGTTGGCCCGCTCGAACTGGCCCAGCACCCACGATGCCAACGCTGCCGTGAGAAATGCGCCCGCCCTCCCGACGGTTGGGGTGCCACCGCTACAAGCGCCGACGAAGAAGGTGGCATATTCCCGGGCGCTCAGGTTCTTGCCCCGAACGTGCCAGTACAGCATTAGGTCGCCGCAGATCTGCATTCCCTTCTCGCCAGCATCCGCCTTGCCGTTCCGCGCCGAGGCTAGGAGCGTCTCCAGAGCGGCCTGGAGGGTGGCCTCCTCGGCAATACCGCGTTCGAGCGATGCGATCTGACTGGTTCCTTCCATACCGTCGCGGATCTCCCCGCCAACTGCCGCGTACCGGTGGGCGTGGTTTAGCGCCAGTTCGCCAGCCTCGGCGGAGGCCTCGAGCCGCTCCCGAGCGTATTGCCTGATCGTCTCCAGCATCCGGAAGCGCTCAACCTGGCCGTCGACCTGCACGAGGGCCTTGTCGACGAGCGACTCCAACTCGTCGAGCACGGTCTCGCCGGGGCCTGCGCAAACGGCCTCGAGATCGGCCAGGGTGCACCCCCCGGCGAAGACCGCCGCGCACCGGAACAGGCGCTGCTCCGACGGGGTGAGGAGCGAGTGGCTCCAATCGATCGTGGCGCGCAGCGTCTGGTGCCGCTCGGGACTGTCACGAGGGCCAGAAGTGAGCACGTCAAGGGCTCGGTCGAGCCGCTCGAGCAGGGCTCCGGGGGCCAAGAGCCGCAGTCGGGCGGCGGCGAGCTCAAGGGCCAGCGGCAGGCCGTCCAAGCGTCGGCAGATGGCGGCAACGGCCCCAGCATTTTCAGGGGTCAACTCGAAGGAGCCCTGGGCCGTTCTGCCGCGCTCGACGAACAGAGCGATGGCGGAACGCGCCAGGAGCGACCCGGTCGGTTCGGTCCAGCCCGGCCCCAAAGGCGGCGGTAGGCCGAGCGGAGCGAGCGGGTACTCTCGTTCCGCGCTGATGCGCAGCGGTGCCCTGCTTGTGGTTACGACCCGTAGCCCCGGACAATTCTGGACCAGCCCGGCCACCTCTGGAGCGGCCAGCAAGATCTGCTCCAGGTTGTCAAGGAGCAGAAGCGCCTTCTTATCGCCGATGAGTGAGAAGACCCCGTCGCCGAGCGTCCGTCCCTCGGCCTCCTTGACGTCAAGTGCGACCGCAAGGGCAGGCAGAAACTCCGCAGCATCGGTGAGGTCAGCCAACGCGATGAACGCGACACCGTCAAGGAACTCGGGTGCGAGGAGCCGGCCGAGCTCGATGACGATGCGGGTCTTCCCGACACCGCCGGGGCCCGTGATCGTGACGACCGGATGCTCCCGGACGAGCTCGATGAGCGACGCCAGATCGGCTGACCGACCTAGCAGTGGCGTGGCCGGGTCGGGCAGGTTGCCCGGGAGGCTGGCAAATCGCCCACCCTTGCCCTCGAGCGCCCCCGGCGCCGGCACGACGATGCCCTCGGCCGACACCGCGTAAAGCTCGAACGGGCGCCCGACATTTTTGAGCCTGAACCGCCCGAGGCTGACGACTTCGACTTCGCTCCGGTTCTTGAGCTGATCGCAGGCAGAGTCGGACAACATCACCCCACCAGGTACTGCGAAAGACTCGATCCGAGAAGCGATGTTCACGGCGTCGCCGATCATGTCCCCAGGCTCGAGAATCACCTCCCCCACGTGGATGCCGATGCGGACCGGGACTTCCTGGGCTGCGAGCTCCCGCTGGATGGCGACTGCGGCGAGCACCGCAGCCAATGAGCTCGGGAACGTGCTCATGGTGCCGTCCCCCATCCGTTTGACGATCGTGCCACCGAAGGCTTCGTGGCGAACCTCGAGCGCCCTCATATATCTGTCGCGCTTGTCGAGCCCGAGCCCCTCGTCAGTCTGCATCAGCGCCGTATAACCGACGATGTCCGTGAACATCACGGCGACGATCTGTCGGTCTAGCCGCTTGCTCATGTCTGCTCCGTTCGGCACGCTCTTTGAACGCGAGGAGCTCCCGATCTGGTGCCGCTCCCAGCGGCCCGTCTTCTAAGGCAGGACCAGTGCAGAGGTGGGCGTTATGGCACGCGTCGCATCACCGCCGACCGACGGGGAGATCCCCAGAGACCAGGTCTCACCGCGGCCCGATGACTCGGACCTCATCTAGTGCGCTCGAAGAGATTCGAACTCCCAACCTTCTGATCCGTAGTAATCACGCTTATTGCGACGTACTAAACGAAATATGCGCAGTTCAGCCCACTGGTCGTGCCAACCGAACTCGCAATAGTCAGA
>Ga0302324_100015002_pt1 | contig 15573 bp, 10 predicted proteins | sample Palsa_T0_1_FD_201949 | JGI IMG/M metagenome (GOLD analysis project Ga0302324, IMG submission 201949) | Peat permafrost microbial communities from Stordalen Mire near Abisko, Sweden - Palsa_T0_1 | ecosystem: Environmental > Terrestrial > Soil > Palsa > Peat permafrost | place: Sweden: Abisko...
GTGCGTCCGCCAGATACTTCTTCATCCATTCGAGAAATTCCCGAACGGCCGGATCGCGCTGCGACTGCGGAGCGAGCCAGCCCTTGGAGCGGGCGTTCGACACGATGCCGCTTGCTTTTTCTAGTCCGGCAGGCTCAAGAAAGGCCGCAATCGACAGCGATGCATTGGGAATGAACTGCAGCGGATGCCAACCGATGTCATACGCCTTGCTGATAGCGCGCGTCGCAAACTTTCCTACCGTCAGATTCATGAAGACGTCGGCACCGGAGCTCTTCGCCGCTTCGATTTGCGCATCAAGACCGGCCGGATCCGAATAGGTAAAGGAGAGTTCTTTGACGATCAGTGCCGCGGCACGCTCGCCGAGTCCATCGTGAATCCCAAGCCGCCACTCCTCACCGGACGGATCTGCAGAGTAGAGCACGGCGATCTTCGCATTCGGCTTGTTTTGCAGAATGTATTTTGCATACGCCGCGGCCTCGGCGCGCTTGCTGGGCTGAAAGCCCATGGTCCAGGGAAAATGCACCGGATCGTCATTCGCTGAATCCGTGTCGGCGACAAAGAGCTGCGGGACCTTTTTCTCGTTCATATAGGGGCGAATTGCGGCGTTGGTGCGCGCGCCCCAGGTGCTGACCAGCAGAAGCACCTCGTCCTGCTCGACGAGCCTGTGCGCGAGTTCGACGAATTTTGCGCCGTTGCTTTCGAAATCCAGGCTCAGGAAGTTGAGCTTGCGTCCATTCACGCCGCCGTGATCATTGACCATGCGAAAGTACGCCGCCTCGGCGCGACCGGTGGACCCATATTCGGAGAAGACACCGGTATAGGGCATGAGGTTGCCAATTTTGATTTCGGCATCCGTCGCGCCCGGATCGTAACTTTTTTGCGCGAGCGCTGGTGAGGCGAGGAGGGCGCAGGACAGGAGTATCGGGGCGCAAGCACCAAGTTTGCGGCCGCTCATCTTCAGAATGAGTAGCCTCCCGCAATCACCAGAGCCCGCGGGCCAAATTCGATGTCCGTGGTTCGCTCGATACCGGCGGTGTCAGTCGTCAGCTTGCTCTTCACCACCGACGCCGAGTAGGACAGGAACACGCTCCAAGGACCCTTGACGTGATAGGACATGCCTACGGTCCCAGCAATCCCCACCGATGCCGGCAATGAGATCTTGGTCGGGCCCCCAGCTATCGCGTCGCCCGCCGCAGTCGAGCGGCGATCGTAAAAATAAACGTAGTTGAGGCCGACTCCGACGTACGGACGCCACGCATGAGAATCGTCGAAGAACTTGTAATTGAGCAGAACCGTCGGCGCAAACCAGCGCGCGGTCGAAATCTCCTGCCCGTTGTAGGGTACGGATCCGACCGTCTCGGGACCGCGGCCCTCGGTCTTGGTGAGCGGCGGCCAGCCGGCCGCCAATTCCAGGTCGAAGTGCTCCGATAGCCGGCGCACATAGGCGAGATAGAGCGTTTCTACGTCGTCGACACTCAGGTTGAGGCCCGTGGGCACGTAAGGTCCGGATATGTCGCCCGCGCTTGACTGATAGTGGATGTAGTACATGCCGACGCGGACCGTATTGTCCGGTACGCCGTCGTCCGCGTGTGCGACAGAGAGGCTCAGCGCGAGGAGCGCGCCGGCGGCTGCGGCTTTGATTGTTGTGCTCATGAACGGCCCCCGTGCCTCTAGAATTGGCTGAAGAAGCCGCGCGCCGCGGCAGCGCAGAACGGCAAAACGGTCGTGTGGTAGGACTCGACAGCCGCTACTTGCCCCTCACTTGCGAGGATTTGCGCCTCCGTCGCCTGAAATCCCTCTTTCACGGCGGCGAAGGGATCGTGGGCCGTGATCGTCCCGTTGACATCCACCACCGTGACAGCCTCGGCCGGTAGACCGGCGGCGGCCCAAAAGGCCTCCATGGTTCCCGTATTCAGCGCGAAATAGACTGTGGGATCCATGTCACCCCCACACAGGAGCACCGGCGCATGCGGCACCCACGTGCGCATGTCGTTCAACTTGGCCGCAATGCGCAGCGTGTTCTGCGGTGTTGCCGCAAGGGGCACGCCGGGCATGGGAACAGGTGCGGCGCCATCGGGATGGGCGATCGCATCCAGGACATAGCTCACACGGTAGTCGTTGATGAGGAGGTTCGATGCGCCGAATCCGAGGGCAAAAATTGGATTTTTGGGTATCGCGAGTATGGCATTGAGCGTTGGGTTGGCAGTCACGGGAGTCGTGCTGCTGAAGAGGGCGGTCTCCGGCAGCAGGCCATTCTCGAACAGGGTATCAATTGGTGTCGTGCTGGGAAGTAGCGTCTCGATGCCGGTTGCATACTGTGGTTCATAAAGGTCGGTCGGCGTTGCGTAAATATTTCCGTAGGCCTTCTGATAGCTCGTCGTGATGAGCGGTGTAAATTCCGTCGAGCCGATATTCACATCGCCATAGAACACAGCATCGAAAAAGGCCGCCAACACGTACGGTCCGGACATCGGGGCGGATGCCGTCACGGTCTTTCCCGCAGCCTGCAGTGCCTTATGCGTTGCCATGGCCACATAGCCGCCCTCGGAATAGCCTGTGATGAAGAGCTGGCCGTTGTCGGTGGTGGTTGCCGCAAATGTCTGAGGCAGTGCAGTGCGAGCGGCGGTCAGCGCATCCGTCATGTCTTTCGACTGCTGTTCGCCATTCAGGAACGGATGGTAGGGGAGTGAGGAGGTGTCGTAACCCGCGTAGTTCGGCGCGACGACGATATACCCCTGCGCCGCGAACATCGCGGCGATCAGAGCACCCTCGGTATTGCTCGAATTCGTGATGTTCGCAATGTTGTATGTCTTGTCTGCCGTAGTGCCGTGTGCGTACAGAACGATAGGACGCGCACCGGAGCACTGTGCTCCCGTACCGGTGGGTACCATCAACGCCCCGGAGGCGGTCGCGGTTTCGTTCGCACCGCCGACCGTCCAATACTGCACGTAGTAGAAGTCCACGCCGCAGGCCGGAGTACCCGTGAGTTCGAGGAGCCCCTGCCCGGTGGGCGTGGCGTTCAGCTGTGCGGTGAAGCCCGCCGCATCGAGAGATGCGATCCGCAGCGGCGGATTCTGAATGAGCGTACCGCGCGCGTTACTGGTTGCGACATCGGATGTCGTGCTGTTCGGTCCGCAGGCTGTCAGCAAAGCGACAGCAACCACGGAATAGAATGGCCCCCTAATCCTACTCATTCTATCCTCCCGCCGATTCCGTGCGCAGCCGCGAGTGCTTCATCTCGCCGCTGAAGTTATCGTTTGTCTGGCCAGCGACGCTCCAGTGCGCACCGTCCCATGCGCTACGGTAGCACGCCTTGACTTGCTTCTCACGGGTTCGCTACTGCTGCGCGCCGGATTCGCAAAATCCTCCGGCGACCATGCGGCACGAAGTAGAGCCGCAACTTCCCAAAATCAGCGAACCGATTGGGTCGCAGCGACCTCGTGGGGGCTCTCTATTTTAAAATTCCTCGCCGGTGTGGCCTTCGCTGGTTTCATGCTATCCGCGAGCAGTCTTGCGAATTCCTGGGGAGGGGTCGGCCGGCCGAAAAAATACCCTTGCGCCTCATCGCACTCGTGCGTGCGCAGGAATTCCAGCTCTGCCAGTGTTTCTACGCCCTCGGCGACAACGAGCAGGTCAAGGCTGCCCGCCATGTTGATCACCGCGGTGACGATGGCCGCATCCCGACCACCGGTGGAGATCTGACGGACGAACGACTGGTCAATCTTGAGGGCATCGACGGCAAATTTCCGCAGATAACTCAAGCTTGAGTAACCCGTGCCGAAGTCGTCAATCGCGACCTTTACGCCCCATTCACGTAGGTATTGCAACACACCCGCCGAAGCGTCGGCACGCTTCATGAGAACACTCTCGGTCAACTCGAGCTGCAGCGATCGCGGCTCGATGCCCGTGGCACTTAGGACTGCGAACAGGCTATTCAGGAAGCTCTCATCAGCGAACTCCATGGCCGAGACGTTGACTGCCATGGTAGTCGCAGGCAGTCCGGCATCCGCCCAAGCGCGCGCCTGATCGCACGCTTGACGCAAAACCCATTTGCCGATGGGCACAATGAGTCCGCAGTCCTCCGCAATGGGAATGAACTTCGAAGGCAAGAGCAGACCTCGCGTGGGATGCGCCCAGCGCAGCAACGCTTCCGCTCTCGTGATCTCTCCGGTTGTGAGATCGATGATCGGCTGATAATGCAGCGTGAACTCGTGCCGCTCCAAGGCGCGCCGCAACCCCTCCTCAACGGACTGACGCTCCACCGCTCGGGCATACATTGCCGGCTTGAAAAACTGAAATTTTTGCCGGCCGTTTTCCTTGGCCTGGTACATCGCAGTATCGGCGTTCTTGATCAGAGTATCCGCGTCCTGGCCGTCCTCGGGGTAGACGCTAACACCGATGCTCGTGGTCACGTGCAGATCGCGCGCGTCGATGGAATGAGCCTCCGCCACCACATGCAGCATCCGGTTCGCCATCACGGCAGCGTCATCGGGTTGCTGCACTTCTGATAGCAGAATGACGAATTCATCGCCTCCCTGCCGGCTCACGGTGTCTGTGGCGCGTACACAATCGACGAGGCGTTTGGCGATGGACTGCAGGAGCTGATCGCCAATCGGGTGTCCGAGTGAATCGTTGATGTATTTGAAGCCGTCCAAATCCAGATACAGAACGGCGATTTGTTTCATATCGCGCTGCGCAAGGACAATCGACTGACTCACACGGTCGTGCAGAAGCCTTCGGTTCGGCAGACCGGTGAGCAGGTCGTGTTCGGCCGAATGGGTCATTTGCAGCGTCATTGCCTGCGCAGCGCTCACATCGCGGAAGGCGAATACCGCCCCGGCCGTTTGCCCGTTTCGATCATGAATAGGCGCGACGGCGTCTTCGATGGCAACCTCCGAGCCGTCGCGCCGGACGAGAATACAGCGCGCCGGCAATGATGTTATCTGGCTGTGCGCCACGCTTGTTGCCGTGGGACCCGCGATGGCCTCGCGGCTGGTCAGGTCGAGGAGCCGGAATACTTCCGAAATCGGCCGACCTGCCGCCTCTTGCCGCGTCCAACCGGTCATTTTGTCAGCGACGAGATTGAGACTCGTGACGTTTCCCGCAAGGTCAGTGCAGACGACGGCGTCACCGATGCAGTTGAGCGTGACTTCGGCGCGCTCCCTTTCTATAAACAATGCCTCTTCTAGCATTTTGCGTTCGATCGCGTTGCGCAACACTCGAATCAGACTGCGCATCTCGACCTCGCCCTTGACCAGATAGTCTTGAGCGCCCTCACGAAGAGCTTGAGCAGCAAGCGACTCGTCGTCCAAGCCGGTTAGCACGACAAGTGGCACGCGCGGCGCGGCTGCGCGTGCGCGCCGCAGTGCTCCCAATCCATGACCGTCGGGCAAGCGCAGATCGAGCAGGATGATGTCGACTTCGCGCTCGGAAAGGAGCGTCTCCGCCGCGCCTAGCGACGCGACGTGTGTCACCTCGGTGGCATGGGAGCCATGGTCATTGACCATCTCGCGGACCAGGCGGGCGTCTGCGGCGTTGTCCTCGACCAGCAGGATTTGTTTGATCGCGGTCCTACTCATTTGCTGTGCGCACCTGAGGGCAAACTTGCCTTCTGCAGCCAGAGCTCATGATTTTCTTCACGACATTTTCGAAGGTACCAACTTGTAGGGGCTTGGTGAGATAGTAGTTCGCATGCAGTTGGTATCTGGTGGCGATATCTGCTTCCGCCTCTGAGGTCGTCAGTACAACCGTTGGGATTGCCTTTAGACCGCTGTCCTCCTTGAGCAGAGCCAATACTTCGCCGCCGTCGAGTTTGGGGAGATTTAAGTCGAGCAAGATAAGATCAGGGCGACGGGCGTCAACGTGTTCGCCCTCGTGCCGCAGGAACGCCATGGCCTCATTGCCGTCAGTAGCCACGTGCAACTGGACAGCGCAATTTGCCTCACGGAAGGCTTCCTGAGTCAGTCGCACGTTACCGGGGCTGTCTTCGACTAGGAGAAGATGTACGCGGTTCGTTTTCTCTGACATCACGGTGTGCAAGGCCTATTTTTGCCTTCTCGCGAAAAGCCATCCACGCCGCGGCGTCATAGAACGAGTTGGCAGCTCCCGCATTCCCGATTGCGAACATCGCTGCGACGGGCCGAATCGCCCGCATGGGTTACGAGTAGCGGTACGTGTAGTCGTCAAGGCACACGGCCTCCTGCCGACGCGTTGAAGTTCTAAACAAATGGCGCATCGCACGACGATCGAGTCGCCATGCGACGCGGAGAATTCGGCGCTACTCCTTTATTCCGCCGCTTCCCTTAAAGTGAGTGTTCACTCGTCCCGCGGTGTCTGTATGTACGATAGGTAACATATGTCACGGAAATGGGCAGCAAGCATTTTCCATAATATTGACGGTGGTCAATAATTGAGACGCAGTTCTCATTGTCTTGCGGCTACCGTCAATCATCGCCCGCCCAATCTAGATCCTGTTGCTCCTGCCATGCGGGCCGTAGGTGTGGCGCTCACCGGATCAAGCTGCGGGCGAACATGGCATGGTCGACGCGCCCAGTGCCGTCAGTCTGCGGATGATAATCAGGGCGCGGAAGGCGCGGGCGGCAGCCTAGGGCCCAGTCGCTACGGTGCCGGCGAGGATGAACGCCGGGCCGTCATTCCATGGCGAGACCCTTATTTATCCTGGCTCTCGCAGCGAATCGCCTTCAGCGCCGAGTGACGAGTTCCTCTTGAGCCTGCAGCTTAAGTAGTGCCGCGCGGAGCTCTTGCCTGAGATCCTGCAATTCTGCCCGCTGTTGCTGCCTATCAAGGACCTGTCTTTGCGTGAGGTCACGGATTTGCGCCGCCTGCTCCTGTACCTCATTCAGAAGCATGGGCGCCAGCTCGTCATAGCGGACGCCGTCGATGCGGCCCGTCGTATCGCGGATTACAAGTTCCGGGTACACCTTTGCCACATCCTCGGCGATGAGGCCGTATTGCAGCGCGCCGTTAGGATCGGTCTTCAAATGAAACGTGACAGGGCGCAGCTGCTGCAGCTTCTGTGAATTCGAACCCATCGGGTTAATGCCCGTCTTATAACGCTCCGAGGAGACTGTGACCCCGAGCTGTCCGGTGGAGGAGACGACGACCGCGTTACCGGTCACCGAAGTGCCGTAGATCCCGGCGATGTAGGTCGCAGTCTGGGTCGATGTTGTACCGATGCGGATCGTACCACTCTCAGCTGCCACCCCCTGATTGCCGATGTCGATGTTGTTGCTGCCGATCGTCAGGTTGTAGCCCGCCTTATATCCTTCGGCAATGTTGGTGGATCCCGTCGTGTTGGAGAAAAGCGCGTCGGTGCCGGAGGCGGTGTTGTAGTTCCCCGTCTTGTTGCCATACAGCGCCTGCACACCTGAAGCGTTGTTCTGGGCACCATTTGAGTTGTTATGCAGCGCGAAGTATCCCGAGGCGTTGTTGTAGTTTCCGGTCGTGTTGGACAAAAGCGCCTCGTAGCCGGATGCAGTGTTGTAGTCGCCGCTCGTGGTGGATGCGAGCGCACCGTACCCCGAGGCGGTGTTGTCGTTGCCGGTCGTGTTGGCAGTAAGCGCTTGGGCGCCGGAGGCCGTGTTGTTGCCGCCAGTCGTGTTATTGAAGAGCGCAGCGTATCCAGAGGCAGAGTTGTTGTTGCCTGTCGTGTTGAAATCAAGCGCCTGGTACCCGAGAGCGGTGTTGTATTCGCCGGTCTTGTTGGCACTGAGTGCGTCGGCGCCGGACGCGGTATTGTAGGAGCCCGAAGTGTTGGCGAAAAGTGCGGCTGCCCCAAAGGCGGTGTCGTAGTTGCCGGTCGTGGTGGCATAGAGCGCAAAGGCGCCGGCGGCAGTATTTTGCTCGCCGGTGGTGTTGTTAACGAGCGCATTATACCCGGAGGCCGTGTTGTCGTTGCCGGTCGTATTGACATAGAGCGCGTAGGAACCGACGGCGGTATTTTGCTCGCCGGTGGTGTTGGCATTGAGCGCCAAGTTTCCCAAGGCGGTATTGTCGGAGCCCGTCGTGTTGGAAAAGAGCGCATTGACGCCGATCGCGGTATTGTCCGGTCCGGTCGTGTTGGCATAGAGCGCCTGATATCCGGAGGCCGTGTTTTGAGTTCCGGTGGTCAGGCTAAATAGGGCGGTCGTTCCCATCGCGGTGTTGGCCTTTGAATCGCTGTTTACAACGTCCGGCGGCTGAGTGCCGGAAGCGGATTCGGTCGTTGCCACTAGCGCGGTGATCAATACTAAGGAAGTCCTATTGAGAGTTTTCATGGCGTAGAACCCCTGCACAGGTGTTGAATTAAATTGTTGACATAATCTTACGGCGAGCTCCCAGGGCTCCCCGGTTTTTGGCTGCGGCAACTGCGTCGTATCGTTCGTTCTTGGCGGTTGCAAAGTACGCTAGGCCCAGCCTGAGTCAAGGCCCGGCGGCGAATATCGACCGAGTTCGCTATGACAGACTTGCACCGATGCTGTTGAACCAAGCCCAAAAGGATGAGCATAAGATCGCCGCCCAAGCGCGCAATTACGTGAGATGAAGCAGCGGATAGCAGAGCTGAAAGATCTCAAACAGGAGCTAGGCGCAGCCCTCCTGAAGCTCCATCCCAAGGAGGACTTGGTCGCGCAGCGTTGAAGGATTAATACCCCCGCCAGCGAGCCGCGCGCCTTGGGGAATGGATTCGAATGAGTACGGGGCAGCGATGAGCCGCACATCTACGGTATGCCGGACGAGCGTACGGTGCCTACATCAACGCAGGATAGTCTGTGTATCCCACTGGCCCCGGCGTGTAGAACGTCTTTGGATTCGGCGTATTGAGCGTGGCTTGCCTTGCGAACCGCGCCGGCAGATCGGGATTGGCGAGGAAAGGGCGACCGAATGCAATTGCATCGGCTTCGCCGAGGCGTAGGGCGTGTGATGCATCGTCGAGCGAATAGTCTGAATTCAGGATTAGCGTGCCTTTGAACGCGCGGCGAATGGCGGGAACGAGTTGCCGCAGCGCGGGCCTGAAGGTGCTCTCGGGGCGTGACGCGCGCATCTCTAAGAATCCTATTTGAAGTCCGTTCAAGGCTTCGGCAGCCTTCGTGAACAAGGATTCTGATTCGCTGTCGCCACACCCTTGAGGATCATCGTTGGGAGAAAGCCTGACCCCCGTTCGATCGGCGCCGGCTACATTAATGAGCGCCTGAGTCACCTCGATCAGCAATCGGATGCGGTTGTCGACGGCGCCGCCGTAGCTATCCGTGCGTCGGTTGGTTCCATCGCGTAAGAACTGATCGATGAGGTATCCGTTGGCGCTATGTAACTGCACGCCATCGAATCCGGCTGCCATTGCGTGCTCGGCGGCTCGCCTGTAATCGTCGATAATTTGCTTTATCTCGTGTAGTTCGAGCGCGCGTGATTCGGCGTACGGCTTGCTGCCTTCGTAGGTGTGAGCTTGCCCGGGAGCGGTGGTTGCCGAGGCCGAGACCGGTTGGGCGCCGCCAAAATAGTCGGGGTGTACGAGCCGACCCATGTGCCAAAGTTGCGCAACCATGCGGCCGCCAGCGTCATGGACCGCACGCACGATCGGCTTCCACGCATTGACCTGCTCCTTGGACCAGAGCCCCGGAGCGTATGGCCAGCCCAACCCTTGTTGCGTGATGCCGGTCGCCTCCGAGATGATTAATCCAGCCGATGCACGCTGGCTGTAATACTCGCCCATCAGCGGCGTCGGGACATGGCTACGCGTCGCACGCCCGCGGGTGAGGGGCGCCATCATGATTCGGTTAGGCGCAACTATTGCACCGAACGCAATTGGGTCAAACAGGCTCGTCATCAAAAGGCTCCTTCGTCTGCCGTAATTCAAGTCCCGCACTACATTGCAGCAGACCGTCAGCGCCGGCACGCTCATCGAAATTCTTCCGCAACACCATCCGGCGTCTACACTCGTATCGCCTCTCCATCCGCATCGTCGACAACTTTCGCTTCGCGTACGAGTATTTATCGATTGGACAGCACGCGCATCAGTTGTACTTCCATGAATCACAGGTCACCGTGACCTCGGACCCCAGAAACCCAACAGAGCCGGAGCTTCGGACGCGTCGCGCCCGAGCTCCGGCCAGATCCCGCCGGAGGCCTGACCCAGTTCTACGGGTGTCCACCAACATTCCGGAGAGGCCTCGCCGAGCTTTTCCCGTATTTTTCCGTACGGAAGGCTTATGGCCGTCGCAAGTCGTTGATTATTGGTGGGCGGTACAGGGATCGAACCTGTGGCCCCTGCCGTGTGAAAGCAGTGCTCTACCGCTGAGCTAACCGCCCAACCGACCGCGCGAGCGCAGTGTACGGGGCGAGGACCGCGCGAAGCAATTGCCCCGGGAGACTCTGGCTGATGCGTGCGCACGACTGGCCACGGATCTTCACTCGCACCGCGCCCCGACGTCGCGTTGGCAGCCACCTGCGTGGCTGGGCATCGCGGGCCTGCCGTGGGAACATTACGCATGCCAGTCGTCACCCGCTTTGCTCCGAGCCCGACGGGCCTCCTGCACCTAGGAGGCGTGCGCACCGCGCTATTCAGTTGGCTCTACGCGCGCCGCCACAGGGGCAAATTCATTCTGCGCATCGAGGACACCGACCGGGAACGCTCCACCGACGAGGCGGTGCGAGTCATCCTCGATGGCATGGAATGGCTGGGCCTGGTGTCGGATGCGGGACCGTATTTCCAGACGCAGCGCTTCGATCGCTACCGCGAGGTCATTGCGCAGATGCTCATCGCAGGTAGCGCCTATCGCTGTTACTGCACGAAGCAGGAACTCGAAGCGGAGCGAGCGCAGCAGTTGGCCCGCAAGGAGAAGCCGCGCTATTCAGGATTATGCCGCAACCTGACCGAGCCGCGCCCCGGCGTGGAATCCGTCGTGCGCTTCAAGAACCCGTTGCAGGGCACAGTGGTCGTCGAAGACCTGATACACGGCCCGGTGGTCTTCGAGAACCGAGAGCTCGACGATCTCATAATGGCGCGCTCGGATGGAACTCCGACCTACAACTTCTGTGTGGTCGTAGACGACATGGATATGGGCATCACTCACGTGATTCGTGGCGATGACCATTTGAACAATACCCCGCGGCAGATGAACATGCTGCTGGCACTCGGTGCCGCTCCGCCCGCATATGCACACGTGCCCATGATTCTAGGAGCGGACGGCGCCAAGCTGTCGAAGCGCCATGGCGCTGTCAGCGTGCTGCACTACGAGGAGGAAGGCTTCCTGCCCTGGGCGCTGTTGAATTATCTGGTGCGCCTCGGCTGGTCGCACGGCGACCAGGAAGTATTCACGCTCGAGGAGCTGATCAGCGTCTTCGACATCAAAGACGTTAACAAGGCAGCCTCGGCATTCAATCCCGAGAAGCTCCTGTGGCTGAATCAGCAGCATATGATGCGCGCGCAGCCGGCGCAGCTGGTCCCTTATCTGCGCGCGCAGCTGCAACGTCTCGGGCTCGACAGTGACAATGAGGCGCTCCTCGAGGGTGTCGTCGTCGCCCAGCGGGAACGGTCGAAGACGCTGAAGGAGATGGCCCAGAACAGTCGCTTCTTCTTTACGGACCAAATCGAGCTTGATCCCAAGGCCACGCGCAAACATCTCACCGCGGCCGAGGCGCCTGCGATTCAGGAAGCCCGCAAGAGGCTCGCAGCGCTTGGGGAATGGTCGGCGGAGGCGATCAACGACGTCTTGCACGCGCTCGCCGGCGAGCTCGGAGTGGGCCTCGGCAAGATTGCGCAGCCGCTGCGAGTCGCAGCGACCGGCTCCGCAGTTTCCCCGCCGATCGATGCCACGCTCGCCTTGCTCGGGCGGGCACGCACGCTCGCGCGCCTCGATGCGGGGATCGCGCGCTGTCTCGGCGGCTGAATGCGGCGCGACTCGCACACCGCAATCGCGTCCTCCGTTATGCTAGATGTCACCGACTGCGAGGTTTTGATTCGTGCTTAAGGTCCCGACGCTGCTGCACCTGGCTCAGTTTTTATTCTGGGCGGCTGCCGTTTTCACCTTCGTCTGCGCCGTGCTGCCTTACGAGCATACGATCCACATCTTCAAATGGGACAAGGCCGAGCACTTTCTCGCCTTTTACGTGCTGACGGGTCTTGCGGTGGCCGCATTTCCGCGCGGCAACCTATTCATCATCGCGGCCGCACTTTCAGGTTTCGGGGCTTTCATTGAATTCGTCCTGGGACTCTCATGGGTGGGACGGGACCGGGATTTCCAGGACTGGATAACCGACACGGCTTCTATCGGCATGGCAATGCTGCCAATGCTCGCCGTTTGGTGGCGCAACCAGTTCGTCGGTCCGAATCCGCCCCGGTAGAGGACGGATTCAGCCCGAGGCGCTAAGCGCGCGCACGAGCTCGAGGATGTCCTGCTGGGTTGCCTCACCATGGGTGAGGCATATGCGAATGATGTCGCGCCCCTCAAGCTTCGCCGCCGCGATCCACGCACTGCCCGAGGCTACGACGCGCTTCACCGTCGTGCGCACATCCTCGTAGCCGGGAGGCGGGACGACGCACAGCACTGCAAGCCGCGAGTCGTTGGCGATGATCCATCCCTTTGCGGCAAGCTCCTCTTTGAGCGCGGCCACCAAGGCGATCGAGCGTTCCACATGTTCGCCGTAGCCGCGCCATCCGGCGGCGGCGAGCGACAGGAAGAGCCGCAGACCCAGGAATCGCCGCGACCACTGCGCCGTCGTGACATAGGGATCGACATTGACGATGTTCGACGGCATGAAGGTCGTCGACACATGAAACACCGAGGATAGGATGGTCGCGTGTCGTGTCATGAACATGCCGCAACCCATGGTAGTTGCGAACCATTTGTGCGCATCGACGGTGATCGAATCGGCGTGCTCCATGCCGGCGAGTGCGCGACGCAGCTTGTCTGAGCTGATGAGCGCTCCGCCCCAGGCCGCATCGACGTGGTACCACAGGCCCGCCTCGCGAGCGATTTGCGCACAACGCTCAAGCGGATCGATCATTCCAGCGTTGGTCGTTCCGGCGGTGGCAACGATCATCACAGGCACGCAGCCGCGCGCGCGGTCCTCGCGCAGAGCCGAGGTGAGTGCGCTGGCATCGAGCTGACCGCGTCCGTCGGTCGGCACGAGGCGCGCGGCCGCACGGCCGATACCGGTCTGATGGGCGATCTTGAGCCAGGCAAGATGGCTGTCCTGGGAGATATAAAAGAGCGGCGCTCCGGCGAAAGCGCGCGTGCCCTCGCTCGCAAACTGAGGATTTGCGCGCGTCAATGCGCAGAGGAGCGCCGTGCAATTCGCCTCCGAGCCGCCCGAGGTGCAGTGACCCACGGCATCCGACGGCAGTCCCGCGCGCACTGCGACTGCCTTGACGACATGCGACTCGATTTCAACCGCAGCGGGCGCCGTCGTCCAGGTCGCAAGCTGCGGGTTGAAGGCCCCGACAATGCGATCGGCGCACTCCGCCGGAAAAGCCGGTGCGGGATTGAAGAGTCCGAAGTAGCGCGGGTGAGTCATGTGCACGATGCCGTGCTCGAGCTGCGCGATGCTCCACGCCAGCAATTCGTCGAGGGGCCGGGGTGAGCGAAAGTCGAAGCCGGCAAGCTCCCTCTTGAAGGAGGGCAGGTCGAAAGTTGGCACGACAGAGCCTTGTGCAATGCGCGCATTGGCGCGTGGCAGCTCGTGCGTGAGAAAGTCATCCAGGCGCGCGCGCTCGGCACGGGTCGGGAAGAGTGCCGCCGGCGGGCGCGAATCCTCTTTCATAGGGCGCGCGCGTGCGCCGGCAATCGGCTCTTTGCCAGAAGCGACAGCCAATTGGCGTAGATGAGGAGCGCCTGGGGACGCCAGGCGCGCGCCCCGGGGGAGTGCACGTCGACGGCAGGGAAATCGGCGAGGAGGTCGACGTGGCGCTCGATGAGCGCACGCTCGCGAAAAGCGGTGAGCGCAGCGGCGGCGGTGGCGTTGAAATATCCCTGCGGCATCTGCGGATAGGCGTCGCGCTCGCTGCGCAGGAATCTGCCGACATCGCGGTGATATTCGCGCAGGAGCGAATCCGGATCGTATTCCGGGTGGCCCTGCAGGAGCACAAATAGGCTCTTTCTCTGCTTGATGAACATATCGGCGCCAGCCAGCGCCGATGCCGATAGGATCTCGTAGCCCGCCGCAGTGAGCGCCTTCATGGGCAGATCATTCGACCGCGAATGTGGAATGCGCCAGGCATCGGGTGCGCCGGCGAGAATGCTATGAGCGCCGGCGCGTGCGCAGTCAAAAACCCCGGAGAGTTTTTCTGGAAATTTCTGCCGTCCGATACCGTCCAAATAATATACGGCGGCGTGCGCGGCAAGGCATGACCAAACCGTCGAAACGGTGTTCTCTTCGGCCCAGTCGATGAGCTTCGTCAGCGATTGCCAATAGGGCTCGTCGGCGAGGCGCGCAGTGCGCGGCTCCGTGCCGGTCACGATCAATCCATCCAGACGGCTCGTCCAGAGGGCGTCGAATTCTTCATAGTGGTCGGTGATGTAGGCGCGGCTCGCTTCTGCGCGCACGGCCTCAGGCAGGGAGAAGAGCCTGAGGCGCACCGGCAGGTCGCCCGCTGCACTGGCGAGCAATTCTCTAAATTGCCGCTCTGTGGTCTTGAGCGCTCCGTCCGGCATGTTATTGACGAGCCCGATGACAATCGACTCGCCCTCATCGTGCGCGGACATCAGCGCGAGCGCATCCCTACCGCCGCCGACAGCGCCTGCTCAAGGTCAGCGATAATGTCGTCGACGTGCTCGATGCCAATGCTCAAGCGGATCATCTCCGGAGTGACGCCGGCATGGCGCTGCTCCTCGGGCGACATCTGCCGATGGGTCGTGGAGGCGGGATGACAGGCGAGGGACTTGGCATCGCCCAGATTAACCAGACGGCGAAATAACCGCAGCGCATCGTAGAAGCGCGTTCCCGCCTCGAAGCCGCCGCGGATCCCAAAGGTCATGAGGGAACAGGCGCGGCCGCCCAGGTACTTCTGCGCGAGCGCATGATAGGGGTTGTCGGCAAAGCCCACATAATTGACCCATTCCACTCTCGGGTCATCGCGCAGGAACTGCGCGGTGCGCCGCGCATTCTCGACGTGGCGATCGATCCGGACAGCGACGGTCTCAATGCCCTGCAGCAGCAGAAACGCGCTCAAGGGCGCGAGCACCGAGCCCATGGCCCTTTGATAGACGCTGCGGCAGCGTGCGATGTACGCGGCTTTGCCGAAATGGGTCGTGTAGACGAGGTCGTGGTAGGAGGCATCCGGCTCGCTGAACATCGGGAAGCGCGCCGCATGCTGCTCCCAAGGGAATTTGCCGCTGTCGACAATGATGCCGCCCATCGTCGTGCCGTGGCCGCCCATGAATTTCGTCAGCGAATGCAGCACGATGTCGGCGCCGTATTCGATCGGGCGCAAGAGGATGGGAGTTGCGACCGTATTGTCGACGACGAGCGGCACTCCATGCCGGTGGGCGACCGCCGCCAGCGCCTCGACATCGCAGATGTTCCCCGCCGGGTTGCCCACGCTTTCGCAGAATACCGCGCGCGTCTGCGCATCGATCAGCT
>Ga0302324_100015006_pt1 | contig 15568 bp, 14 predicted proteins | sample Palsa_T0_1_FD_201949 | JGI IMG/M metagenome (GOLD analysis project Ga0302324, IMG submission 201949) | Peat permafrost microbial communities from Stordalen Mire near Abisko, Sweden - Palsa_T0_1 | ecosystem: Environmental > Terrestrial > Soil > Palsa > Peat permafrost | place: Sweden: Abisko...
TCACGCCAGAACGCACCGTAGAGATTGAGCCAGTCCACCATCGGCGCCAGCGCATCGGGCCGTGCGCGGTAGTGAGTTTCGCGCCCCGCGCAGCGATGCCGTACCAGCTTGGCCCGCTTCAACACCGTCAGATGCTTCGAAACAGCGGGCTGAGAGACGCCCGCATACCGAGTCAATGCGTGGACCGTCTGTTCGCCCTGCCGGGTCAGCTCCTCGAAAATGGCCCTGCGCGTCGGGTCGGCGAGGGCCTTGAAAACGTGGTTCGCTGCGGCCTGCATGCAGATTCTCCCTCGGTCGTGCCGGTGTTACCAATCCAGGTGGGTTATCTGAATCAGATTCCCGCACGTATCGTCAAATATCGCGATGGTCGAGCCCGTGGTCTTGGTAGGCTCTTTGGTAAACGTCACGCCCAGCTGCCTGAGCCGCTCGAACTCCCTTTCAACGTCCGCCACGAAGAAGTTAGCTGCGGCTATTCCTTGCCGAAAAGTCTCCTGTTGATACCCCTTCGCGGCTTGGTTCCAGCCATTGTTAGGCTCTAAGACCAGTTGCACGCCTTCCGGTTCATCGGGGGAGACCACGGTGAGCCATTTGAATTTTCCCGCCGGGAATTCGAATTTCTTTTGGAAGCCCAGAAGGTCGGTATAGAACTTCAGGGCCTTGTCTTGATCGTCTACGAACACGCTTGTTAGTTTGATTTGCATGGCCTGTCCTTTCTGCTCCTCGAGTGAGGTCTTGCATGGCTCGTGATTCATTGCGCCGCCGGCCGCCCCGGCGTTGGGAAGACCGCCCTGTGCGCCGGGTTGGTAAGAGCGCGGAACGCGTGACTGGAGTTGGCTGGCCTCACAGAGAAACCATAACCGTTTGGTTATGGTTTGTCAAGACTGAGAGACGGAACTGAGACACGAAACACAGGTTTCGAATCGCGGTCTATGGCGAGATCAACTCCTTGGATGGCGCAGCAAGGCTGACCAACGATGGTCGGATCGGTGGCCAGCTTGGCTGAACTCAGCCCAGAATTCTTCGCTTCTTGGTGAACGCACCATCCGCCCAGCCACGCAGCGACCCTCTGGGAGCTGCCCGGGGCCTCACTGTCTCGGCTCGCAGGCAAGTGACGATTTTCAGCCGCCGGTCTACTCGGGTGATGGGAAGGGAAAGTTGGTTCAAAAACCCCAGCTGAAGGCCGACTTACGGTCCAACATAGAGCTCAACCGGCGAAAACCCAATCGTCTTCGTCTTGCTATCCACCCGGAGGAACAAAGGGTGATTAATGTCGCCATTAAAGACCAGGCCGACGACCGTGCCGTTGCCGACCGACTTCGACATCAGGACCTTGTGGGCGCGGATCTTGCCATAGTCGCTCATCGGCCCCCAGTCCTTCTGAAATTGATTGAAGTCGTAGGCGCTGTACTGCTGGGGATGCTGCTGCCAGTTGGGGTCACGGTTCCACATGGCGTAAGCAGTATTGAAGTCGCCCGACTCGACGGTCGCCATGAACTTGTTGATGCGATGCTCTGCCGGCCAGTTCCAGAACCAGAAAGTGCAGAACCCGCCAACCAGCACAATCACCACCGCGGCAATGCCAAGATTGCGGACCAGCTTCGCGCGCTTAACGTTATATTGCGGTGCATCCAGCAGCGTCATGGTTCCAGTTCCCTCTACGGGCTTGAGATGCGCATTTCGGCCGGAGGCTCAACGCGCCCCGCCTCTGCCCATTCCACTCCCGCTCTTACTCCAAGTGTCACTCTAAATGACACCATCCAATGCTATCCAGTTCCCGCACGCACAAATCACCGGCTAAAGTTGGTCTGGTTCTTCTCTTCGCGGCGTTCCAGCGCCAGCTCGATCAACCGGTCGATGAGCTGCGAGTACGCCAGCCCGGAAGCCTCCCAGAGTTTGGGATACATGCTGATCCGAGTGAATCCGGGCAGCGTATTTACTTCATTCACGAAAATGCGCCCCGATTTACCTTGCTTCGATCCTCTGGCTGCAGAGGGCGGCTCCATGAGGAAGTCAACCCGCGCCAGTCCGGCGCAATCGCAGGCGCGAAACGCGGCAACCGCCATCTCCCGAACCAGCCTGGACTGCCTGGAGGTCAATTTGGCCGGAACGATTGGTATCGATCCTTCGCTCAGATACTTCGCTTCGTAGTCGTAGAACTCCTTACCGGGAACGATCTCCCCAACCACAGAGGCCACCGGCGCGTCATTGCCGAGTACCGCAACCTCCAGTTCCCGTGCTTTGCCGGCAAGGTTCTTTTTCGAACCGCCAACGCCTTGTTCGATCACGATCTTGCGGTCGTATTGGGCGGCGAGGTTGATGGCCGGACCGAGCTCCTTCCGGTCGTGCGCCTTGCTAATTCCGACCGATGAACCCAGGTTCGCCGGCTTGACGAACATCGGATACGTCAGCTGCTCCTCGGCCCGCTTAACGATCCTTTTCGGCGCTGTCTTCCACTCGCCCCGCAGGAAGCTGAGGTGTTTCGGCGTTGGCAGACCGGCGGAGGCAAACAACCGCTTCATGATGTCCTTGTCCATCGCCGCTGCCGACCCGAGCACGCCCGAACCCACGTAGGCGATGTCCGCCAGTTCCAACAGGCCCTGAATTGTCCCGTCTTCGCCGAAGGTTCCATGGAGAACAGGAAAGATCACGTCCACATGCAAGAAACGCCCCAACGCAGTCGGCTGGGGCGAGTTCTCCTCTGCAGTGAGGGGGCGGGACGGCTCCGCCGCGGAACCATCTTCCAGAGCTGTCGACAATTCCCCCGAAAGCAGCGCCTGCGCGGCCCCCGAAGTGACCCATCGACCTTCTTTGGTGATACCGATGAGCACGACTTCATAGCGCTTGCGGTCGATCGCCTGCAAAACCGAGGCCGTCGAGAGCAGCGACACTTCATGCTCGCCGCTACGGCCGCCGAATAAAATGCCGACCCGCAATTTGGTGCTTGGCTTTCGTTCCGATGTTTTCTTCATGCGCTCTTGATTGTACGAGGCCAGGGCGGCTTTCTGGGCGGTCTGCGCAGGTACTGGAGCAATACCCTTCAGACGCAAAAAGGTGAGTCAAGCCAGGGCGGCACGGGGGAGTATTCATCGGCCCGGGCAACCGCATCCTGGGCGCGTCCCCCGAGCACCGCCAGCCGTTTAGAATTGCCCCCAGGGTAGCTTGCCGTGTACTCGATCGAGGAACTGGCGAACGACTTTCGTAAGCTGGGCGTTCGCGCTGGCGCCACCGTCATGCTCCATGCTTCGGTGCGCGCGGTCGGTGAAGTTGCCGGCGGTCCCGATGCGATCCATCTCGCTCTAAAATCAGCGCTCAGTGCAGAAGGCACTCTTATGATGTACGCGAGCTGCCCGCGTTATTACGACGAGGTGGGACGTGGGAATCTCACTGTCGAGCAGGAACACCAGCTCCTCGAGAAGCTGCCGGTTTTCGATCCGCTGACGGCGAGATCGGATCGCGACAATGGCACACTGGTTGAGTTCCTGAGGACTTATCCCAACTCTCGCGTGAATCATCACGTGGTGCGGTTTGTCTTCTGGGGCAAGCAGACGGAGTACCTGATATCCGGCCAGCCGTGGAATTATGCATTCGGCGCGAATTCGGCGCTCGAACGATTCTTGAAGCTGGAAGGCAAGATCGTCCTGCTGGGCTCCGATCACGATGCTGTGACCTTCCTTCATTACGTGGAGCATGTCGCCGATATACCGGGAAAGCGAATCGCGCGCTATCAGGTGCCCGTGATGGAAAATGGCCAGCGCGTCTGGCGGCCGATGGAGGAGTTCGATAGCTCCGGCGATGGAGTTCATGCGAATTGGCCAGATCGCTTCTTCGCGAAGATCGTCGACAGTCTGCTGGTGAAGACCGGCAACCACGGGGGCCGCGTCGGAGACGCGATAACGCATTTACTGAACGCCCGTGAGTTGCTCGAGTTCGCCTCGCCCATCATGATCGCTGTCGCCGCGGATCCTCTTGGCGGGAAACCCTTGAAGGAGCGGACTGGGCATTCTTAGCTAACAGTTTGTCCGGGAAACACCCCTCCAGCGGTAAATGGAGCACGATTCGTATTCGCTGGCGGCATACTCCCCGTCCGGCTGGTTATGCAGGATCTCCCGGTCGGCCCGTTCATCCTCACCGGACTTGTAGATGTCGCCCTTCCACAGTTGAACAAAGCTCCGGTGCTGTTTCAAAACCTTCTCGAATTCATGATTCACATAGAGCAGATCCAGCTCGGCGGGACGGTCGCGAAATGCCGCTTCGATCCGCTTGTTCAGCCGCCGCAAGACGGTCCCGCTGAAGGGATTGAAGAGAAACGCCAGGCAGGGATTGCCGGGAAACTCAAACTCCGTGGCATCCTGCATCATGATTCGCATTGAGCAGAGAGCCCGCTTCGACGCCGTCCAGCGGGCTATATTCTTCTCCGCGATCCGGACCATCTCCGGATTCAACTCCACGCCGATGACTTCGCGAAATGGCATCGCGGCCGCCAGCAGCATCGCCCGCCCCATGCCGGCGCCAAAGTCGATGAAGCTGTAATCTTCGATCGGCGGGTACGGCGCTCGCTCTCGCCATCCTTGGCACAGACTGCGAAAAATCGACGGCGCGACGCCATAATACGCGGTGTTGTGACGATCGTGGCGGTGGCCGGCCCCAAGATGCCGGCCGCTGACCAGTCCGCTGGTTTGCACTCCAAATTCGATGTCAAAGGGGTGGCGCATAAAGCCATCCCTCACCCGCAAGCCGGGCAGCAACCGCCCGCGCGCGGTCATTGCGGCGGTCATTCGGGCGCTCTGGGAAGGGTTTCGTTTCCCGATTCGGACGTTTCCATCTTTCTAGTTTGGCATGGAGCTGACCGTTTTTCCCGATTCCTCCTAAAGTCTTAGTTGACAAACCTGGCGCCCCGGCATATTGTCCTAATGTATTAGGAGAATTCATGGCGGGACGGAAAAAATCGAGCGCCGGGCTTACCCCCCTCGAACTCGAAATCATGCAGGTGCTTTGGGAGACTGGGCCGGCCAATGTTCAGACCGTGCAGGCTGCGCTCCAATCCGGACCGCCGTTAGCCTACACCACTGTGCAGACCATGCTGAACGTGCTCGATCGCAAGGGCAAAGTGAAGCGCAAGCTTGAGGGCCGTGCGTTTGCCTATGCTCCGGTGGTCTCGCGCGAAAAAGCTGCCAACCACGCCGTTCGCCAGCTTATCGAAAAACTCTTTGGCGGCAATGTGGATGGACTCTTGATGAATCTCGTACAGACTCGACAGCTCGACGCCGAAAAGATCGCCGAACTGGCCGAGCGCCTCAAGCTCGACGGGCACGCAGTCGAGCAGAAGTCGACAGCTCGCGCAACCAGCGTCGCTCAGGAGCGAGCCGATGGCTGACCTCTCGCACTGGGTTCTCAGCTATCTGCTGAACTCGATCTGGCAGGTGGCGCTGATCGCCACGGTCTCGTTTGCCGCCCTCCGGCTGATGCGCGCGGCCAGCTGGCAGGTGCGGCATCTGCTCGCCATCGCGGCGCTGCTCAGCGCTGTTCTGCTGCCCGTATGGAGCGCCTCGACCTCGATGCATGCGCCGTCGCGGAAGGTCGAGGTGACGATCCTGCCCTTGGCGGAACTCGCCGGTCGAGCTGCTTCGGCAAGTAGTCGAGCGGGAATTTTTCGTCACTTCAGCGGCTTGCTCCCTATCACCCCGTCGGTTTCGCGGATGGCTGTCTTGCTCTACCTGGCGTTTTTGCTCTACCGCGCCGGGGTTCTGCTGGCGAAATGGAGGCAGACTCGGAAACTGTTGCACCGCGCAACGCCAGCCGTCCTGCCGTCCGCAATCGGCAGTGAGTGGCAACGCTGGATCGGAGCGTTCCAACTCCGGGAGGTTTCCCTACTCTCCTCGGAACTGATCACCGGGCCTGTCACCCTCGGACTGCGCCACGCCGCGCTGCTGGTGCCGTCAGACTTTCTGGCTATGGCGACCCGTGAAGAGGTGGGGGCCGCGCTCTGCCATGAATTCGCTCACATTGCCCGCCGCGATTTCGCCGTCAATCTGCTGCTCGAGATCGCCAGCCTGCCGATCGCTTTTCATCCTGCCTGCTGGCTCTTGAAACGGCAGATCGACGAGTCTCGCGAATTGATTTGCGACACCATGGCTGCCCGCGCTTCTGCCGGTTCCGATACCTATGCTCGTTCCCTGCTAAGCCTTGCCCGCTCCATCTGCGCGCCGCCGCGCGCCCATCAGGCCGCGCCGGCCACGAACGCCCTCGGCATCTTCGAGGCCAACATTCTGGAGAAGAGAATCATGAACCTCATCGATCCCCAGCCCACCGCCAGCCGCTTTAGGAAGTTCGCCTCCGCCCTGCTGGGGGTGGCGATGCTCACCATTGCCGCCATCGGCATCTCGGCCTTCAGCATCGAGGCCGCGACTGCGCAAACCTCCTCCAACCTGAACCCCTATCTTGGCACCTGGAAGACCACCGTCAACGGCAAGCCGGCGGCCATCGTTCAGATCTTCGAGTATCAAGGCAAGCTGACCGGCAGCGTCAGCAATGGGGACTTCGGGGTGGACGAAAAGAACAACGCGATCACCGGATGGAGCTACGGTACACCCGGCGGCGCGCCGATTGTCGAAGCATCCATCTCCGGCCAGACTCTGGCCTTCAAGACCCTTGATGCTGACGGGACCGTTCCCTGGGAGTTGGCCCTCACCGCTCCGGGCAAAGCAGAATTGCGCATCACCGAAGCTCTGCCCAACGGCTCAAAGCTGCCGGCGCTGGTGGCGGAACGGGCCGACCCTTCCACCGAGAAAACTGTACTGCCGGACGATCATTCCAGCGGCGCCGATGAGAATTCGACCCATCCTCGCCTGATTTCCAGCGTCGATCCGGAATATTCTCCGCAGGCGCGAGCCGCCAAGTTCTCTGGAGTCTGCCTGGTCGGCTTGACCGTGGATTCCAACGGCATCCCCACCCATGTGCACATCGTCAAGCCCTTGGGCATGGGGCTGGACGAAATGGCGACCAAGGCAGTGAGCCAGTATCGCTTTGCCCCGGCGACCCGCGATGGGGCTGCGGTTCCGGCGGACATAAAGGTCGAAGTGTCTTTCCGATACTATTAGACCGGTTGGCAAGCCAGCTTGACCAGCGAACAGGAGGGCAAATGGCCGATCCGCATTCTGAGCTCTTGAAAAAGTCCGGAGTCTTTGACATTCACGCCATCGCCGCTGGTTTTCCTGAAACCGCGTCGACCATGCTGATCGATACTCGCCTGACCGACGAGCCAGAAGCCAGCTCGCGTGTCTTTCGCGTCTACCGGCCGACGCCACAGCACTACCACGCGACCTGCAACGAGTATTTGTTGGTGGTCGCAGGGCGCGCGCGCTTCCTGGTCGAAGGAAAGCCGCCCTTCGACCTTGGGCCGGGACAGCTCTTGTTCTTCAAACGGGGAACGATTCACGGGACTCCAGAGCTTCTGGAGGAGCCATTTGTCGTATTTTCGGTGGATACGCCGAGGCGCGACCCGCGCGATATTATCTTCGTGAATCCCGAAGAGGGAACTCCGGAGGCATTCATCCACAGCCAGACGCTCTATTGACGGGCCCCCACTGCTATCATTCCCTCGACGGCGGAATGCTCCAAGCCTGGCAATTCCAAGCCTTCGGGTGTGGGAGGGCCTCTCCGGGGTTACCCTGGGGAATGATCGAACACCGGCAGTTCGTCGCATGAGCGATTCCTGCGCGTAGCGCAGATCTGCTCATGCAAGGTAAGACTCGTTGGAGCGTTCTGCCGTCTTTCTGGCTTCTTTTCGTTTCTATTCTTACTCATTGTTCTTTATGCCGATTCCATCCCTTCCCGAGGACTTGGCTACGGCCATTCTGGCCGGGGAGGCGACCGTTGACGGAGTGGCCGGCCGACTGAGCCGCACCCTTGGCCGGGAATGGAAGTGGATTCGACCCTTCGCTCGCCGTTACGTCGATGCGTTCTCGAATCGAATCCGGCCCCGGCATCAGGAGGTTGTCCACGCTCTGCTCGACGACCAGAGCTTCAGCCGGGCTTGGCAAACCTACCCGAGAAAAATGTCCGTCGATCAGTGGCTGAGCGAGCCGCAACGGATGCAGCCGGTTCCCACGGCTCAGGACTGGAACGTTCTGGCCATCGAATCGATCGGCGAATTGGCAGCCTGGCTGCGACTGGCTCCCGGCGACCTGGAATGGTTCGCCGATCTGCACGGCCTCGGATATCGTGGCCAGACTTCGCCGGCGCTGAGCCACTACCACTATCGATTGGTCGTCAAGCCATCCGGCAGGGTGCGGCTCATCGAAGCCCCGAAGCTGCGGTTGAAGCACTCTCAGCGCGCCATTCTGTCGGCGATTCTGGACCGGATCCCGATTCACTCTGCGGCGCACGGCTTTTACCATGGGCGGTCGATCAAGACCTTCGCCGCGCCTCATGCCGGTCAGCACGTGGTTTTGCGGATGGATTTGCAGGATTTCTTTCCCACAATTTCCGGCCCCAGGATTCAGAGTCTCTTCCGCACCATGGGCTATCCCGAATCGGTGGCCGATCGACTGGGAGCCATCTGCACGAACCTGACTCCGCGCGGCATTTGGAAGACGGTCGGCGACGGTCCGAATATTCCCCGCGAAACCAGGGATATGTATGCTCGCCCGCACCTGCCGCAAGGGGCGCCGACCTCGCCGGCGCTGGCGAATCTTTGCGCTTACCGCGTCGATTGCCGCCTGACTGGTCTGGCCCAGGCTGCAGGCGCACATTACACCCGCTATGCCGACGACCTGGTGTTCTCGGGCGGCGAGGAATTTGAGCGTCGCGTGGAGCGGTTCGTGGTTTATGTCGCCGCGATCCTGGGCGAAGAAGGGTTTGCCGTGAACCACCACAAAACGCGCATTATGCGCCAGGGAGTGCGCCAGCATCTTGCCGGCCTAACCGCCAATCGTCATCTCAACATTAGCCGCAGTGACTTCGACCGGCTCAAAGCGATCCTTACCAATTGCGTCCGTTTCGGAGCGGAAAGCCAGAACCTCGAGAAGCGTCCGAGGTTTCGGGAGCATTTGGAAGGGCGGGTGAGCTTTGTCGAGATGATCAACGCCGATAAAGGGACGCGTCTACGCCGGATTCTCGCTCGAATTCCATGGTCGTAGCTCAAAGAATCTTCTTCCCAAACGCTGAAGCAATCAATTCCACTGCCAGCTCCGCTGTCCGGTTGTGTTCGTCGATCACCGGATTTACCTCGACGATCTCAAAGCTCAGCATTCGGCCGTGGTCGGCAATAATCTCCATGGCGAGGTGCGCCTCGCGATAGGTCGCGCCACCGCGCACCGGAGTTCCCACTCCCGGAGCGTCTTCCGGATCGATCCAATCCATGTCGAGCGAGATATGGTAGCCGGCCGTCCCCCGGCCAGCTGCGCGAAGCGCCTCTTCGATCACCGTGCGCATGCCGCGCTCATCGATGTCGCGCATGGTATAGACCTCGGTCACTCCGGCGCGCCTGATGTTCTCCTTCTCGCTGGTATCGATATCGCGAACGCCAATAATCACCGTGTTCTCCGGCGCAACTTTGGGCGAAAACCCGAGGATGTTCCCCAACGGCTCGGGCCCCAGGCCCAACAGCGCCGCCAGCGGCATACCGTGGACATTCCCGCTCGGCGACGTCTCCGGGGTATTGATGTCGGTGTGAGCGTCGATCCAGATGAGGCCGATCTTCTGCTTCTGCCGGCGATAGAATTCGGCCACGCCAGAGACCGTTCCGGCGGCCACCGAGTGATCGCCGCCCAAGACCACGGGAGTCATCCCCTCGCCAAGCGTCTTCACTACCAGTTCAGCGGCCTTGGTGCAGGTTTCCGTGATTTCCTTTAGATAGCGAGCGTTCTGGTTGCCGGCCCTCTTGGTCTCGGCGATAGCGACGGAGATGTTGCCGCCGTCGGCCACCACGTGGCCAAGCGCTTCCAGCTTGGCCTGCAGGCCGGCAACCCGGACCGCCGAAGGTCCCATGTCTACCCCGCGCCGCAATTGGCCAAGATCGAGCGGAACGCCGATGAGACGAATCTGCCGCGCGGGCAGCGATTGCACCCCGGCGCCATAGGTGCTATGAAATTGCCGCAAATGCACCCGATCATTCCTCGCGGTCTCGTCCTCCGCGAGCAGTTCTGTTGCTCTCGACATACTTACTTCCTGTTCCAGCTGCCGTTCCCAGGTCGCTCGACTCATTTACGGATAAATCCGATTCAGAGTGCGCGCGAACGGGATCGTCTCCCGGACATGCTCGAGGCCGCAGATCCAGGCGACCACCCGCTCAATGCCCATGCCGAATCCGGCATGCGGGACCGAACCATAGCGCCGGAGATCAAGGTACCACTGGAATGCCTCGACTGGCAGCTTATGCTCTTCGATTCGTGCTTTCAGCAGCTCGTACGAGGCCAGACGCTGGGAACCCCCGATCACTTCGCCATATCCCTCCGGCGCCAGTACGTCGACGCAAAGGGCGAATTTTGGGTTCTCAGGATCAGGCTCCATATAGAAGGCTTTGACCGCCGCCGGATACCGGTGGACCATCAGCGGCCGGTCGAATTGGGACGACAGATAGGTCTCATCGGGCGAGCCGAAATCGTTGCCGTACTCGAATTCATGCTCTATAAGGCCTTTCAAATGAGCCTCCCGCAGCATCTGAACCGCGTCGTCATAGCGGAGCCGGGGAAACGGCGCGCGAACCGCCTGCAGTCTCGCCACATCCCGTTCCAGAACGGCGATATCCAGTGCCCGGCGGATCAACACCCGTTCCACGATGAAGCTCAGGAAGTTCTCCGCCAAGGCCATCAGGTCGTCGAGGCCGGCATAGGCCATCTCCGGTTCAACCATCCAGAACTCAGTCAGATGCCGGCGGGTCTTCGACTTCTCCGCGCGAAATGTTGGCCCAAACGAATAGACCTTGCCCAGCGCCAGTGCGGTGCTCTCGATGTACAACTGCCCGCTCTGGGTGAGGTAGGCTTGGTCGCCGAAATAATCGACCGGGAACAGCGTACTGGTCCCTTCGCAGGCCGCCGGAGTCAGGATCGGCGGATCGGTCAGGGTGAATCCGTTTTCGTCCAGATAATCGCGCGCCGCCTTGATGATCTCGGCGCGGATGCGCAAGATGGCCGACTGCCGAGGGGTACGAATCCAAAGATGACGATGCTCCATCAGGAAGTCGACGCCATGTTCCTTGCGGGTAATCGGAAAGGGATCGTCTTCGGGGACCCGCTGCACTACTTCGACGGCCTCGACATCCAGTTCATAGCCGCCGGGGGCGCGCTTGTCGGCGCGGACCTTACCGGTGACGATCACGCTCGATTCCTGGGTGAGGTGGCGAATCGTCTCAAAGGTCTCGGGGGTTACCGCTGCCTTGGGCACGATACCCTGAATGGTTCCGGTGCCGTCACGAAAGATCGGGAACAGCAGCTTGCCGCTTTCGCGCAGCGCATACAGCCAGCCGCGAAGGATTACCGACTGGCCCTCGTGGTTACCGATGCGGCCGATCGTAGCCACTGGCTTTTCTGTCGCAGTAGCTGTTGCTGACTCTGCAATTATCTCTTCTGCCATCTTTTCTCTCGAACCGACCGCTCAAATCTCCAGCCAGGCGAAGGCCTCTTTGGCCTTGGTGGCGACCGCCTCGGCCGAATCCTCAAGCGTGTAATGAATCTCCAGCACGCCCGCCTCGAGCTGGGGCGCGGCCTTGAGTTCAGCCATGGTTTCAGGCCAGTGAATTGTGCCGTCGCCGGGCCATAGGTGCTCGTCCCTTTCTCCGTGATTGTCGTGGATATGTGCCGCGCGGATGTGCGGTTTCAGGTCGGCAAGCACCGTCGCTACGCTGCCGCTGATATTCGCGTGGCCGGTATCGAGGCACACGCCGATGTCGGTGAAGTGGCCGGTCCGCAGCACCGCCAGGATGTGTTCCGGCCGGGTGACGTCATTAAGAATATTCTCGACGTTGATCTTGACTCCGATTGGACTGGCAAACGCGCGGAGATGCTCCAGCGCGGTCATCGAATGCTCCAGAGTGCGCGGACTCCATTCGTCGTGACGCTCGCCGAGATGAATTGTGACGTACCGGAAAGGAATCTGCTCGGCGGCCTCGATCGAACGCTTGATCTCATCCATGGCGTCGATACGCCGGGTCTTTTCCGGATGGACGACATTGACCCCCGGCGCGCCATCCCGGCCCATTTCGTGGTCGGAGTAAAGGGGGGCGTGAATCGACAGCGGAGCGACCGAATTTGAGCGGAACCACTCCGCAATCTCCTGCACATGGGCCCGGCTGGTGTAGTCGAAGTGCTGCCGCGCGCAGAAGATTTCGATGGCCTCGGCGCCGCTTCTGGCCAAACAATCGAGGAACCCGGGGTGCAGGCGGTGGCGAAGAAGTACATGGGTCGAAATGGCTTTCAGCATGGTTTAACTCGGTCTGTCAGCCGATCGTGCGGGCCGCATGTCTATCTTCTCATCTCCGCAATGTTTCCCGGGCGCTGGCAGCCCGGGACTGCCGAGCAGCGGCACCTGGCGGCGTGGTAGTGGTCAGTTGTCAGTCAAAGAACTGAAAACTGAAGACTCAGAACTGACCATTCACCACTCAATCTCAGTAGCCGGCGGCTTTGCCGTAGTGATGTCGGTGGTCCTGGCCACCCTCGAGGAGCCCGGTTGCGGGGTTGACAGCAATGCATTCGCCATCGCTCCACAGCCGATCGCCGGGCTCGCCACCGTCCAGCTTGTAGCCCAGCGCTTTCAGCCCCGCGATGGTGGCGTCGGAGAAGCCTGGTTCGAGATACAACTTGTCGGGCAAATACTGGTGATGAAAACGGGGCGCATCGACCGCCTGCTGAATGTTAAGCCCCTCGTCGGCGGCACTGAGGAAGATGTTGGTGACGGTGGTGATGATCCGCCCGCCGCCCGGGGAACCCAGCACAAAGCGCAGCTTTCCGTCCTTGAGGACGATGGTCGGCGTCATGCTTGACAGCGGGCGCTTGCCCGGGGCGATCGCGTTTGCCGGCCCCTGGATCAGGCCATAGATATTTGCCACACCTTGTTTGGCGGCAAAATCGTCCATCTCATCATTGAGTAGAAAACCGAGTCCTTCGGCAGTGGCCGCCGAACCGAAGAAATTGTTCAGCGTCGTGGTCACCGAAACTGCATTTCCCTCGGAATCGACCACCGAATAATGGGTTGTATTTCCATGGTCGGGTGGCTTGGCGGCTTTCGGCGGAGGCGGTAGAAATCCCGACGGCCGACGGAGACTGGCCGAAGGCGCCGCCTGGTCCTGGTCAATGCCGGTTCGCCACGCGGCCGCATATTTTTTGTCGATCAATTGCGGCACGGGAATATTGGCGAAGTCCGGGTCGCCAAGGTAATCGGCTCGATCCATGTAGGCGCGGCGGTAGGCCTGGACAATGAGGTGCATCTCCGCCGGGGCGCGGTCGCCCAAACGGGAAAGATTGTAGCCCTCGAGAATGTTGAGCGCCTCGATCAACGCCACTCCTCCCGACGACGGGGGCGGCGCGCTGATGATGGTGTAATCCCGGTAACTCCCAATGACCGGCTCCCGCTCTTTGACCTCGTAGGTGGCCAGATCACGCTCGGTGATCAGGCCCCCGTCTTTGCGAATGACACGGGCAATTTCATGCGCCAGATCGCCGTGGTAGAAGCTGTCCGGATTTTCGGCAATGCGTTCGAGCGTGCGCGCCAGATCGGGCTGGCAAAAGAATTCCCCCGGCTGGTAGTAGTTGCCGTCGCGTTGAAATATCCGTTTCGACTCGGCAAACAGGGCCAGCGAGGAATCGTGCAGCTCTTGAGCCTCTTCGGTCGAGAGCACGAAGCCGTCGCGGGCCAGCCGAATGGCCGGCTGCATGACCTTTTTCAGATCAAGCCGGCCGTATTTCTTCTCCGCGTAGGCCATGCCGGCGACCGATCCCGGCACCCCGATGGCCTTGTATCCGACCACGCTCGCCTCGGGCATAACATCGCCTTTGGCGTCGAGATACATGTTAGCGGTCGCCGCCAGCGGTGCCTTTTCCCGGTAGTCGACGAAGGTCGACTTGCCGCCGTGCATGCGAATCAGCATGAAACCGCCCCCGCCGATATTTCCCGCCCCGGGATGGACGACCGCCAGGGCGAAACCGGTCGCGACCGCCGCATCGATGGCGTTGCCGCCTTCGCGCAGGATCTCGACTCCTGCGTCGGCAGCCAGATGATGGATGCTGACCACCATGGCATGCTGCGCGCGGACTGGCTGCTCGTTCCGGTAATCGGCCGACGGCGCGGACTGAGCCATCGCGCTGGCTGCACTCAGTGCCAACGCGACGGTGGACGTCCAGCGATTTCGAGAGGCGATTGGGATGTGCATCGTAGCAGGGATTGTAACCCGGGAATTCCTTCGGATTAAGTATTTTGTGGATCGACGCTCTGAAATCCGTAGGTCTGATAGCGTGTCGAAAGTTTGCCATTTTCAATCCGCGCCACGGTGAATCCCTCCGGAGTTCCCATCCTGGTCCCGTGCCACCAGTTCCCGCTCACCGCTCCGCTGGTAATGTACGGCACGCCCCTCCACTCCACTCTTTCATTGACGTGAGTGTGCCCCTGCAGCACGCCGAGTAGATTATGGCCCTCAAATAACGCGATCCCTTCATAAGCATTGGCCACACTCAGGCCGTGATGCTTCGGAGTGGTTGCGGGGACGGGCAGGTAGGAGTCAAAAGCGGTTACCAGCGGAATATGGACCGAAACCACGATCGGCGTGGCCGCGGACAAAGCCTTCAGATCGGTGGCCAGCCACGCAAGTTGCGCCGCATCGATCCGCCCTTCATAGGAACGGTCGTCGGTGATGCCGATCGAGTCGAGCACGATAAAATGCACCCCTTTATGGTCGAAGGAGTAGTACGCGTTGCCGAAGCGTTCCTCGAAGAGCTTCTTGCCGTAAAGCGGGTCGGTGGGGGCGACTCCGCTCGCCGGATAGACCCCGAAGCAGTCGTGGTTGCCAATCGTGTGATAAATTTTCATCCCCAGGTCCTGCTCCGTCTTCCCGTAAAGATCCAACAAGCTGGTGGCCCGCTCGCGACCCACTCCCAGCGAGTCGAAGACATGGTCTCCGCCCTGAATTGCGAAGTCGCTCTTGAGCGTCCGCGCCTCTTTGAAGCATTGGTCGCACCCCTCTGCCGCATTGAGCTCCGGCTGGATGTGGGTGTCGGTGATGAAAAGGAAAGTGAAGTCCTCGGCGACCTTCGGATGGGATTTTGCGGCGGCCTTACTCCCGGAGGTCTGACCCGGTAGCGACGTGCAGAGCGCCGTAGACAGCCCGGCTGCCCCAGTCATCGCGAGGAACTTCCTACGGCTGAAAGTGTTCACGCTCATCACTCAACCCCAAGCCCGGTAATACCAAGACAAGACGGCCGGCCGGAATGGATTAGGCCGCTGCTATGCTTACTCCCAAGAGTAATACCGTGCCGGTCACTACCAAAGCACAGCTCATCATTCCGCAAAAAAATCGTGATTCGGAGGCCACTTGCTCTCGCTCCAGAAATTGAACGGCTAAGCTCAACCTTTTATGCCCACC
>Ga0302324_100015009_pt1 | contig 15566 bp, 10 predicted proteins | sample Palsa_T0_1_FD_201949 | JGI IMG/M metagenome (GOLD analysis project Ga0302324, IMG submission 201949) | Peat permafrost microbial communities from Stordalen Mire near Abisko, Sweden - Palsa_T0_1 | ecosystem: Environmental > Terrestrial > Soil > Palsa > Peat permafrost | place: Sweden: Abisko...
CGGCGTGTCGTGGATGACGTCGAGGTACGAGGCGTCCTGCTTGTGCACCGACTTGGCGATCGACGGGTCCCGGTACAGCAGGGCCGCGCAGTCGAACGGGGCGAACAGCCACTTGTGCGGGTCGACGATGAACGAGTCGGCGTGCTCGATGCCGTCGTAGCAGGCCCGGATGCTCGGCGCGAACAGGCCGGCCCCGCCGTAGGCGCCGTCCACGTGGAACCACAGCCGGTACTCGCGCGCGACCGCGGCGACGCCGGCCAGGTCATCGATGATGCCGGCGTTGGTCGTGCCCGAGGTGGCCACGACCGCGGCGATCGAGGAGGGGTGGCCGTCCGCGCCGATCGCGGCCCGCAGGCCGGCGCCGGTCAGCCGGTGATCGGGGGCGGGCACGAGCAGCGAGTCCATCTCGCAGATCCGCAGCGCGTTGACGATCGAGGAGTGCGCGTCCTCGCTGACCGCCACCCGCCAGCGGCGGCCCAGACCTGAGGATCCGGCCTTGCGCTTGGCCACCTCGCGCGCCACCACCAGCGCGGACAGGTTACCGGCCGAGCCGCCGGAGACGAAGCACCCGCCCGCCGCGGGCGGCATCCCGGCCGCATCGGCGATCAGCCGCAGCACCTGGTTCTCGGCACTGATCGCGCCGGCCGCCTCCAGCCAGGAGATGCCCTGGATCGACGCGCAGGAGATCAGCATGTCGAACAGCAGCGCGGCCTTGGTCGGCGCGGCCGGGATGAAGCCGAGGAAACGCGGGCTGTCCGCCGAGATCACCGCGGGCGCCATGACCGAGGTGTACACGCCGAGCACCTGGTCGGGGTTGTGCGGCCCGGGCCCGAGCAGCCCGCGCAGCGCCGCTTCCAGCTCGGCCGGGTCCTTGGGGCCCTTGTCCAGCGGGACCGGGTCCAGCCGCAACCGGTTCTCCGCGTAGGCGAGCACCGACCTGATCATCGACTCCGTCGTCGGATCCACACTGTGCATGGCCGCAACGTAGGGCCTGGGCAGGCAGCACCGCAAGCCGCGGCGGGTGCTAGGCCCGGCGAAGGCCAGGCCGGGTGTAGCCGTGGCGCCGGTCATCGGCCAGGATGGGCCATGCCCGCGGGAATGGAGGGACGATCGTGACCAACTCAGCTCAGCCGTCCGGGAGATCCGCTGACGCCGGCCCGGAGCATCCGCTCGACCCGCTGACGGCGGAGGAGATCCGGCAGGCCGCCGCGATCCTGCGGCGGGACCGCGGCCTGCCCGGCAGCTGGCGGATCGCCTCGATCGAGCTCAGGGAGCCGGCCAAGGACGCGCTGGCCGCAGGCCAGGTGACCAGCCGGGAAGTGCTCGCGGTGGGCTGGGACCGGACCGACGGGCAGGCCTACCGGGCGGTGGTGTCGCTGACCGGGGACGCGGTCACGAGCTGGGAGCACCTGCCGGGCCAGCAGCCGAACATGACGGTGGACGAGTGGCACGAGTGCGACCAGATGCTGCGCGGCCAGCCGGCTCTGGTCGAGGCGCTGGCCCGGCGCGGGATCACCGACATGTCCCTGGTGCTGACCGATATGTGGGCCTACGGGGCGGCGCTGGTGCCCGGACGCTACCAGGGCCTGCGGCTGGGCTGGTGCGACGTCTGGTACCGGGCCAGCGAGGACGGCAACCCGTACGCCCATCACGTCACCGGGCTGCACCCGGTCGTCGACCTGAACCGGATGACGCTGCTCGAGCTCGAGGACAGCGGCGAGGTCTCGGCGGGCCCGGACGTGCGCGGGGAGTACCTGCCCAAGCTCATCGGCCAGCCGCTGCGCGAGGTGGCTCCGCTGGAAATCAGCCAGCCCGCCGGGGCCGGCTTCAGTCTGGAGGGCCACCTGCTGCGCTGGCAGGACTGGGAGCTGCGGCTGGGGTTCAACCACCGCGAGGGCCTGGTGCTGCACCAGGTGGGGTTCCGCGACGCGGGGCGGCTGCGGCCGGTGGCGCACCGGCTCTCGTTCGCCGAGATGGTCGTCCCGTACCGCGACGCCAGCCCGGACCACTACCGCAGGACCGCGTTCGACATCGGCGAGTGGGGCCTGGGCTTCATGACCACCTCGCTGGCCCTGGGCTGCGACTGCCTGGGCGAGATCACCTACCTGGACGCGGTGGTGCACGACTCGCGCGGCGAGCCGCGCACGATCGATAACGCGATCTGCGTGCACGAGGAGGACAACGGCGTGCTGTGGAAGCACGTCGACGAGCGGGCCGGCGCGGAGGTCCGGCGGGCCCGGCGGCTGGTGGTCTCCTTCCACGTCACCGTGGCCAACTATGAGTACCTGGTGTACTGGCGCTTCTACCAGGACGGGAACATCGAGTGCGAGGTCCGCGCCACCGGGATCCTGGTCACCTCGCATACCGGCGCTTCTGGCTCCGCGCCCAGCTCGGGCACGCTGGTCGACCAGGGCACCTACGCGCCGTTCCACCAGCACTTCATCGTGGCGCGGCTCGACCTCGACGTAGACGGCCCCGGCAACACCGTCTACGCCGTCGACTCGGTGCCGGCCCGGGCGGGCGGTGATGATCCCTACGGGCTGGGCCTGGCGCTCGCCAGCACCCCGCTGCGCACCGAGGCCGAGGGCAAGCAGGACTACGACTGGAGCACCCAGCGCGGCTGGAAGATCGTGAACGACAACATCCGGAACGGCCTGGGTACCCCGGTCGGGTACAAGCTGGTGCCGTCGGGGATGTTCCCGCCGCTGCTCGACGAGTCCTCGCCGGCCTTCCGGCGGGCCGAGGTGATCGGGCACACGCTGTGGGTCACGCCGTATCACCCGGACGAGCGCTGGCCGTGCGGCGACTTCCCGACCCAGAGCGAGCAGGACGCGGGGCTGCCGGTCTGGACCGCGCAGGACCGATCCATCGAGAACACCGATGTCGTGCTGTGGTACGTGTTCGGCCTGCATCACATCCCCCGCCCGGAGGACTGGCCGGTGATGCCGGTCGACGTCGTGTCGTTCTGGCTCAAGCCGTTCGGCTTCTTCGACCGCAACCCCGCCCTGAACCTGCCCCCCAGCCGCTAGCGACGGGAGTCGGCGGCCCCCGTACGCGTAAGAGGGCAGGGGCGTCGTCCGGTACGTAGTGGCGGCTCTCATCTGACGGGTCGATCCAGACCCGCATGATCACGCCGCTGGACGGATCGCGGAACCGCTCAGCCGTCGGCACCCAGCCCGGCTCAGGCTTGTGCGTCTGGGCGTGCCGCCCGCGAGAACCCCCGGCGCGCCCGGCGCCCGGCGTATCGGGGACACCGGCAGGCGGGAGGTCGGCCAGGGCCACCGCGGCGTCGGCGGCATAGACGGCGGCCAGCACGACACCGACCCGGTCGCGCAGGTCGTCCAGGTCCAGCCGGCCCGCGGCGTAGTGCTCGCGCAGCAGCGCGATCAGGCGCTCGCGGTCAGCGTCGCCGAGCAGCGAGCGCCGTCGGGCCGGCGCACCGCCCCCGGGCTCGCTCATGCCGACGGCGTGATGACCACCGCCGACGGCGCGACGACCACCGCGCTGCCGTAGGCGACGACTTCGGCGCGTGCCTTGCCGATCTCGGCGGAGTCGAAGCGCATCGCGATCACCGCGTTGGCACCGAGCAGCTTCGCGTTGTCGATCATGCGGTCGATCGCATGCCTGCGGGCGTCTTCGAGAACACTCGTGAACTGCGAAACCTCGCCCTGGCGCATTGACGAAATCCCGCCGGCGACGGTTTTGCTGAAGCCCATCGCGCGGACCACCAGGCCGAACGTGATGCCGAGATTCCGTTCCACCACCATGCCCGGCAACTCGAACGCAGTGGTAACAGGAAATGCGGCGGCCGCGGACCCCGGGGTGCCTGCCCTGCTCGTCGTATCCGTCATGCAGGGCAGTACACCGCCGCCGCGCACGCCGTGTCAACGGGCCGCGCCCCGGACGTCCGCGGCCGACCCGGCGGGTCGGCTCGGGCGTCAAGCGTCACTTCGGGGAGGCGCCGAACGGGCCATCTTCATCTCCAGGTAGCCGCCGAGGAATTGCAACGGCGCATCCACCAGGAACCACGCTGCCCACCGGTAGCATTTGCGCCGATCTTGGCGAGTTTCTGCCTGACGGCCGAGAGAGAGCAGAACGAGGCCAAGGGCGAGGGTGAAGCCGCCGGCCGCAAAGCGCACGCTCGCAACGGCACGGAGATGCCGACGCTCCCATGGCAACATCGTGCGTCTCATAAGGGACTGCAAGGGAGTGGTGCGGTCATCTGGTGCGTGCATCGGGATGCCTCCTGCCACCTGCGGCGCCGGCTGTCCATCATCTATCAAAATGATATCATATTAATGGACGGATCGCCAAGGGCGGGGTTGCGTGGGGTGGGGCGGGGTTGCGTGGGGTGGGGCGGGGTGGGGTTACTCGCCGGTGGAGCCGTCTAGGCGTTCGCGGAGGAGGTCGGCGTGGCCTGACGATGCCGAGCAGGGACAGCTCAGAGGGCGGCACCGCACGCTCGCGGAGCTGGTCCTCGGTCAGGCCATCGCATTTGAGGGCCAAGGTGACGCGCTGAAAGTCGAGGAACGCGGTGAGCGTGGTTCGCTCGTCGGCGTCGACGGGGGATCGTCGCGGATCAGGGCCATCAGGTCATCCTTCCACCGTCTGCGTTAGCGTCGCCAGGACACGCCCGGTGTCACGGCGCGGGCTAGCCACACCGCCACGAGGCCCTGCAGGACGCCGACCAGCAGGGTCGCCGCGACGCCGACCGCGGCGTGCGGGGGCAGGCCGGCCAGGGCGGCCAGGACCCGCGCGGTCGCGCCGGCCGGGGCGCCGAACAGGGCCGGCCACCACAGGGCGGCGCCCCAGCCCGCGGCCACGGCCAGTACCACCAGGGCCAGAGCGCGGCGGGCCCGCCAGGGCGCGATCCCAGCCGCTATCCCGGCCACGAACGGCAGGAACCACAGGCCGAGCGCGGCCCCGAAGGCGAGGATGACCGCGGTCACCGCGCCCGCGGCCAGCCAGGCCAGCGCGGATCCGGGCCGGCGCGGCCCATCAAGGTCAGTCATGCCCGGCCGCCTCGGTCTGCGTAATGGTCAGCGTCCAGGTCAGCGAGCCCGCCGCCCGGCCCGGCACCGGCACCGGCAGGTACCGGCCGTCCCACCACAGCGGGACCAGGTCGTCGTACCAGGGCGAGGCGGGGTTCTCGCTCTGGCCGCCGGGGTACACGCCCTCGGCGCTGACGCCCGCGCCGGACAGGCTGACGATCATCCGCCAGCTCGGGCCGGTGGTCGCGGTCAGGCCGCCGTCGGCGGCGTCGGGGGTGAACAGGTCGCCGCCGGCCGGCCGCGGGCCGTAGCCCAGGCCGTCGGCGCCGCTGACCGCCGGGAACTCCCGCGTGTGCAGCCGCCCCCACGTCCAGGACGACGGCGCGCCGCCCAGGGTCGCGGCCAGGTGCGTGACCGCGGTGGCGAACGCCTTGCGCATGACCTGCGCCGCGGTCCGCGGCTGGCCCGAGGGCAGCGAGAACGCGGGGTTGGCGGGGTCGCCGAGCGTCCACGCCTCCAGGTCCTCTACCAGGCTGAACTGGCCGACCGAGACCGCCAGGCCGGCCAGGTCCTTGCGCACCGGGACCTTGGCCTGGTTCCACCACGGCTGGAACACGTCCGCCACGTAGTCGCCCCAGAACGTCCACCAGACCGAGGCCGCCGCGGAGTTTTCCGCCATGGTCGCGTTCCAGTTGGCCAGGAGCGGCAGCTCCGCTCGTTCGGAAGAAGAAAGTGACGCACCGTCCAGGGCGGTCAGGAGTTTCGGAACGATACGGGCCGCGAGCTGGTCGGTCAGGCTCGTCTGCACGGCGGCGAAGGCGGCGGTGGTCAGCGGCGCCGAGCGGCCGCGCAGGGCGGCGTAGATGGTGGCGGCGCGATAGCCGGGGTCGAAGAAGTTGGCGCTGGTACCGATAAACCAGGGGTAGGCGGCGGTGACCGGGCGCTGGTTGGCGGTGGCCAGCACGTGCCCGGGCGGGTCGTAGGCCTGCGGTTCGGCGGCGTAGGGGATGACGCCGGTCACGTCGCACCGGCCGGTGCCGCTCATCGGGAGCCACGGCTGGCAGCCCACGCCGACCTGGGGGTAGTAGCCCGCCGAGATCGCGCCGATGTTCCCGTTCGCGTCGGCGTAGACGAAGTTCTGCGTCGGGGCGTACCAGGTGGCCAGGGCGGCCTTGAACTGGCTGAAGCTGGCGGCCTGGTTGACCTTGAGCATCGCCTGCAGGTCGGGGGACGGCACGTTGCCCATCCAGTCGACCGACGTCGTCTGCCCGGCCTGGGTCATGACCGGGCCGTGCACGGTGAGGTCCACGGTCAGGTGCCGGGTCGCGGCGCCGCGCACCGGGATCGTGTAGTGCACCACCTGCATCTTGCGCCACTTGCCGTCCCAGTAGTACTGGCCGGGTCTGCTCCGGAGAGTGCGCTCGTCGTAGAACATCGTGGCCTGGTTCTGAGTGTCGGTGAGCGACCAGGCGATGCGGGCGTTGTGCCCGATCAGGATCCCGGGCAGGCCGGGCACGCTGACCCCGGCCACGTCGAAGCCGGGCGCGGACAGGGCGACCTCGTACCAGACCGAGGGCAGCGTCTGCGGCAGGTGCGGGTCGCCGGCCAGCAGCGCGCCGCCTCCGGCGACGGCGGGGCCATTCGCGGCCCATGCGTTGCTGTCCGGGTACTCGTGCAGCTGACCGGCCGGGAGCTGGCTGAGCTGGGCGAGCAACGTCCACGCAGCCTCGGCTTGCGGCCCGGTTACGGCCGGTCGGGCGGTGGTGCCTGCCCCGGGCGTGCTGCTGGCCACCGCGGGCGGGCCGGTCATGGTGCTGGCCGCGCCGGGAGCGATCGGGGTCAGCGCCGGCTTGGCGTACGGGCCGGGGTCGTAGGGAGTCTGCGCGTTCTTCGCGATGACGGGGAACCAGGCCATCGTGCGGGCCGCGCCCAGCGAGCGCTCAAGCAGCGCGTAGTCCAGCGGGATCGAAGTGAAGTCGAGTTCCTGGGTGAGCACGCCCTGGATGACGAGGCTGTCGACCGGGGTCCAGGGGGCCGGGTACACGCCGGGCAGGGAGAAGACGGCCGGCCACTGACCGCTGGCGCGGACCTGGGCGATGTCATCGTTGACCCCCTGCGCGTAGGCGGTCAGGGCCTGGGCGGCCAGGCTGGCCTTCGGCATCTGGGCCCACTCCTGCTGCGCGGTGCGGAGCAGGCCCAGGCGCAGCTCGAACTCGTCGGAGGGCAGGTCGGACGGGCCGCCGAGCTGGGCCAGGCGGCCCTCCCCCAGGCGGCGTGCCTCGTCCATCTCCGACAACCGGAACTCGGCGTGCACGTAGCCCAGGGCCAGGAACATGTCGTGGTCGGTGGCGGCGCTGACCGCGGCGACGCCGTGGCTGGTGAACGTAACGGTGACCGGGTGCTGCAGGCCTTTTACGCCGAGCGTCTCCGACCGCGCCGGCTCGCCGCCGGCCGCCGAGGTCCACGCGCCCCGGCCCGGGTCGAGCGCGGGACCGAGCGCGGGAGTCGTGCCATAGCCGAACCCGAGGATGCCGAGCAGCACGACCGACACGACCAGCGCGGCGGCGAGGTTGACGGCCCGGCGAAACCGGCGACGCGGGCGCTTGGGACCGATTCGCAGCTGGCGCGCCCGCATGGCACCAGTTGTATCACCAGACCGGCGGGCGCCTGTGGGCCCAGGGGCGGGCCTGCTCGAGCTGGGCGGACAGGGAGATCAGGGTCCCCTCCTCGCCCATCCGGCCGGCCAGCATGACGCCGATCGGCAGGCCCTGGGCGTTCCAGTGCAGCGGGACGTTGACGGCCGGCTGGCCGGACACGTTATAGACCGCGGTGAACGGGGTGAAGCGCTTCTGCCGCTCGAAGTTCTCGGCCGGTTCCACCTCATCGAAGTAGCCGACGGGCACCGGGGGCATGGCCAGCGTCGGGGACAGGACGGCGTCGTACCCGCTCAGCGTGGTGAGCGCCAGGCGGGTCACGGCCTGCAGGTAGGCCTGAGCGAAGATGAGCTCGCTGGCGCTGACGGCCTGACCGCGGCCGCGCAGGTAGCGGGTCAGCGGCAGCAGCACGTCATTGCTTTGCGGGGCCACCGGGGCCAGGGTGGCGTGGGTGTACCACAGGACCTCGAAGAACGGCACCGAGTCCGGGCCGAGCGGTGGCGTGACGTCCTCGACGTCGTGGCCCAGGCTGGCCAGCAGGGTGCTGGCCTCCTCGAAGGCCAGCTGGCAATCGGGGTGCACGTCGGCGCCCGCGACCGGGTTCGCCAGGCTCCGGCCGATCCGCAGCCGGCCCGGCTCACGGCGGGCGTAGCCGAGGAACGACTCGCCGGGCGGCAGCGGCGGCAGGGTGTACATGTCGCCGGGGAAGTTCCCGGCCATCACGTCAAGCAGCAGCGCGGCGTCGGCGACGGTGCGGGCGATGGGACCGTTCACGCCCAGGCCGGACAGGTCGGGCACGAGCGGGCCGCCGGAAATCCGGCCGCGGGTCGGCTTGATCCCGAAAAGCCCGCACACGCTGGACGGGATGCGGATCGACCCGCCGCCGTCGCTGCCCTGGGCGGCAGGCGCGAGCCCAGCCGCCACCGCGGCGGCCGCGCCGCCGCTTGACCCGCCCGCGGAGCGCGACAGGTCCCACGGCGTCCGGGCCGGCGGCCCGATCTTGGTCTCGGTGTAGCAGGGCAGCCCGAACTCCGGCGTCGCCGTCTTGCCGGTGATGACCGCGCCGGCCTTCCTGATCGCGGCCACCACGTAGTCGTCGGCGTCGGGCACGTTGTCGGCGTAGGCGAGCGAGCCGAGGGTCTGCCGGACGCCCGCGACCATGTTCAGGTCCTTGATCGGGATGGGAACGCCGGTCAGCGGGGGTAGCTGCCCGGGATCGTCGGCCGCCGCGACGGTCTTTTCCGCGGCCAGGGCTTGCTCGGCGGCGAGTTCGGCGGTGACGGTGTAGAAGGCTCCGACCCGGTCGTTGAGCTCGTCCGTGCGGCGCAGGTAGTGATCGGTGACGGCGACGGGCGACAGCTCGCGGGCCCGGATCGCCGCGGCTAGCTCGATCATGGTGAGCTCGTGAATCTGGGTCATGCTACCCAATAGTAGCCACGAATAGTCTAGACGTTTGGCGGCTTTTCCGACCGTCCGGGGGCGGTCTCTTGCTATAAAACCGAGCGTAGTAGGGCACAATCTTGGTGATGACGGCGCTTTGCGCTGAGCCCTAAGGCAGCTACGCTAAGTTGGTGGGTGAGTACCAAATGGCGAGGCCAAAGCTGAGAACTCGCAAGTCGCCAGGCCGGATGGTGACAGTAAGCAGTCATAGCGGGGCAGCACCGGACGGCGCGCAGCCGCACGGCGCCGCGACGAACGGCGCCGGCAGCGCCCGGGGACCGGGCGAACCGGCCGCTGGTATCCCGGCGACCGGCACCCCGTCCTCCGGCACCCCGGCTACTGGTGTCCCGGCGGCGTGGCCGGGTGTCGGGGCGATGACGGGACAGAGCCCTGCTGCTGCCATTCAGGCGTCGGCTACGGCGGATGAGCCGGAAGAGCCGGAAGAGGGGCCTTCCTTCCTGGACTGGGCGCCGGCTGAGGATCCGGTCGAACCCGAGGACGCGCGAGATGACGCCGTGACCTCATCCCGGCAGGCCGCGACGGACGCGGACCCGCCTAGGCCCACGTGGAAGCTGGTGGCCGAGCCGGCCGGCGACGGGCCTCGGCGACCGGGCATCGGCCAGCGCCGGGGCAACCTGGCCCATCTTGCCGCCAGCCCGAGGATCCGGGCCTGGCAGCGGCGCGCCCTCATCGCGATCATCGTCGGGGTGGTGTTCACGATGTGGATCTCCTGGCGGCTCGGGCTGACGCTCGCCGTCATCGCGGCCATCGCCGACACCGTCTACCAGTCCCGGAGAGGGCTGCCCGGCCAGCGGGTCAAGCTGACCAAGGCGCAGCGCCACACCCGCAGGCAGCTGGCCAAGCTCGCGCGAGCCGGTTACCGCGCCATCAACGGCAACCTCATCCCGGACAGCACGGATCAGATCGACCATCTCGTGGTCGGGCCGGCCGGCGTGTTCGCCATCGACTCAGAAGCGTGGAACAAGCACTTTGCCGTGCGGACGAAGAACGGCCTGCAGCTGTGGCACGGCCCGTTCAGTATGAAGGACCGGCTCGAACACGCCCGGTGGGAGTCGGAGCAGGCCGCCGAGATGCTGTCCGGCGCGCTCGGCAGCCCGGTCACTGTCCGGCCGGCGATGGCCGTCTACGGCCCGAAGATCCCCTGGGACGTGGCCACCATCAGGGATGTTGACGTCTTCAGCGGGCCGCGGCTGGGCAAGTACCTGCGGCGCCGGGCGGGGAAAAGCGGCCAGCGCCCGCTCAGCGAGGCCGAAGTCGACCGGATATACAAGGCCGCGACCCAGGCCTTCCCGCACCTGAACGCCGGCGCCCCCGCGCGCTGACCTTTCCCGGCGGGCGCGGGCGGCTGCCCCGGTAGGGTGGTGTTTCTCTAAACCACGCTGAGGGGAGTTCGGTATGCCGCCGCTTCGGTCCCGGACGGTCACGCACGGCAGGAACATGGCGGGAGCACGCGCCCTGCTGCGGGCCACCGGGGTAGCCAGGGAAGACATCGGCAAGCCGATCATCGCGGTGTCCAACAGCTTCACCGAGTTCGTCCCCGGGCACGTGCACCTGCGCGAGGTCGGCCAGGTGGTGGCCGACGCCATCCGCGCGGCCGGTGCGATCCCGCGCGAGTTCGATACGATCGCGGTGGACGACGGCATCGCCATGGGGCACGCCGGCATGCTGTACTCGCTGCCGAGCCGGGAACTGATCGCCGACTCCGTCGAGTACATGGTGAACGCGCACTGCGCCGACGCCATGATCTGCATTTCGAACTGCGACAAGATCACGCCGGGCATGCTGATCGCCGCCATGCGGCTGAACATCCCGACCGTGTTCGTCTCCGGCGGCCCGATGGAGGCCGGCACGGTTGGCGCAAGCACAGGCGCCGGGCTGGCGGCCGGTTCCGGGCGCAAGCTGGACCTGATCGACCCGATGGTCGCCTCCGCGGATCCTTCGGTGTCCGACGAGCAGCTGCTCGCCATGGAGGAATCCGCCTGCCCGACGTGCGGCTCCTGCTCGGGCATGTTCACCGCCAACTCGATGAACTGCCTCACCGAGGCGATCGGACTGGCCCTGCCGGGCAACGGGAGCACGCTGGCCACGCACTGCGCCCGGCGCGGCCTGTTCGAGCGGGCAGGCCGGACGATCGTGGAGATCACCCGTCAGTACTACGCGGACGGCGACGAGTCCGTGCTGCCCCGGTCGATCGCCAGCCGGGACGCGTTCGAGAACGCGATGACGCTCGACGTGGCCATGGGCGGGTCGACCAACACGATCCTGCACCTGCTCGCCGCCGCCCACGAGGGCGGCGTCAACTTCGGGCTCAAGGAGATCGACGAGCTCTCCCGCCGGGTGCCCTGTCTATGCAAGGTCGCGCCGAGCAGCGCGTATCACCTGGAAGACGTGCACCGGGCCGGCGGCATCCCGTCGATCCTCGGCGAGCTCGACCGGGCCGGACTGCTCAACCGCGGGGTGCGCACGGTGCACGGTTCTTCGCTGCGAGAATTCCTCGACGCCTGGGACCTGGGGTCTTCGTCGGTCAGCGACGAGGCGGTCGAGCTGTACCACGGTGCTCCCGGCGGTGTCCGTACCACCCGGCCGTACTCGCAGTCGGCGCGCTGGGACACCCTCGACACCGACCGGGCCGGCGGCTGCATCAGGGACGTGGCGCACGCCTACACGGCCGACGGCGGGCTGGCCGTCCTGTACGGCAACCTCGGACCCGACGGCGCCATCGTCAAGACCGCCGGGGTGCCGGAAGAGCTGTGGCGGTTCTCCGGGCCCGCGGTGGTGTTCGAGAGCCAGGAGGACGCGGTCGCGGGCATCCTGGGGGGCGCGGTGAAGGCGGGCGACGTGGTCATCATCCGCTACGAGGGCCCGCGCGGCGGGCCCGGTATGCAGGAGATGCTGTACCCGACCAGCTTCCTCAAAGGCAAAGGCCTGGGCCGGGACTGCGCCCTGATCACCGACGGGCGGTTCTCCGGCGGGACGTCCGGCCTGTCGATCTGCCACGTCGCGCCGGAAGCGGCGGCGGGCGGCGTGATCGCCCTAGCGCAGACCGGCGACACGGTCGTGATCGACATCCCACGCCGCGAACTGCGGCTCGAGGTGGGCGACGACGAGCTCACGGCCCGGCGGGAGCGTGTGCTGGCCTCGCTCGGGTCCTACCGGCCCGCGGCCCGGGAGCGGCCGGTCAGCGTGGCCCTGCAGGTCTACGCCGCGATGGCCACGTCGGCATCGACCGGCGCGGCCCGCGACATCAGCCTCATCGCCCACTCCGGCCAGTGAGCCCGCGCTGAGCCAGCCTTCATCGTCCGCGGGTTTCGTCCGGCCGGCCCGCGCGGGCGACGCCGAAACCCTGGCCCGGGTCCAGGTCGCGAGCTGGCGCCGCGTTTTCGCCGGCATCGTGCCTGACACCCTGCTCGCGGAGCTGACCAGCGACGAGGCGGTGAGCGTGTGGCGGGACCGGTGGGCCGAAGCGATCACGAACCCGCCGACGAGCAGGCACCATGTGCTGGCGGCGGTCACCGAACCGCCGTCCCGGGCCGTGGTCGGGTTCGTCTCCGCCGGGCCCGCCACCGACGCGGACCGCTGGCCCGGGACCGACGGCGAGCTCTACGAACTGCGCGTTGAACCGGAACGGACCGGGCAGGGGCACGGCAGCAGGCTCCTGCACGCGGTGGCGGACACGCTCGCCGGAGACGGTTTCCACACCGTGTCGGTGTGGGCGCTGGAAGCCGACAGCGCGCTGCGCGGCTTCCTTTCCTCGTCCGGCTGGGCCGCGGACGGCGCCCGGGGCGAGCTTGACGTGGGCGCGAGCGTGCCGGTGCTGCGCCTGCACACGACGATCAGCGAGTGACCGGCCCGGCTTCGAAGTGCGCCTGGTGCCCTGGTGCGCTCTAGTGCGCCTAGGATCTGGGGGTGGCTGATGCTCGGGAATGGCTGGCAGGAACGCGGCCAAGGACGCTCCCTGCGGCTATCGTCCCGGTGCTCATCGGCTCGGGAGTGGCCGCCGGATTCAGCGAGTTCGTCTGGTGGCGGGCGGCGCTCGCGCTCGTCGTCGCGCTCGCCCTGCAGATAGGCGTCAACTTCGCCAACGACTACAGCGACGGCGTGCGCGGCTCCGACGAGCGGCGGGTCGGACCGGTCCGGCTTGTCGCCGCCGGGCTGGCGCCGCCCCGGCAGGTGCTGGCCGCCGCGCTGGGCTCCTTCGCCGTGGCCGGGGCGGCCGGGCTGGCGCTGGCCGCCGTCACCTCCTGGTGGCTGCTGATCGTGGGCGCTGCCTGCATCGCCGCGGCCTGGTTCTATACCGGCGGCCCCAAGCCCTACGGGTACAGCGGCCTCGGCGAGGTCTTCGTGTTCGCGTGCTTCGGCGTGGTCGCGGTGGCGGGCACCGCGTACGTGCAGATGTCGGCGTTCAGCTGGCTGGCGCTGGCCGCCTCGGTGCCGGCCGGGCTGCTGGCCTGCGCGCTGCTGATGGTCAACAACCTGCGCGACATCCGCACCGACACGGTGGCGGGCAAGCGCACGCTCGCGGTGCTGCTCGGCGACGCGCGCAGCCGTATGGTGTACGTGCTGACGTTGATACTGCCGTTCGGCTGTGCCGCGCTGCTCGCCTTTTTCCGGCCGCTGACGTTGATCACATTGTTGGCGCTGCCGCTGGCGCGGATACCGATCCGCTCGGTGCGCGCGGGCGCCACCGGCCCGGCGCTGGTCAAGACGCTCGGCCAGACCGGACGGCTGCAGCTGGCGTTCGGGATCGCGTTCACCATCGGCCTGGCCATCCGCCTCTAAGGTCCATGGCGTGGCGTGGCGTGGCGTGGCGTGGCCTGGCGTGGCAGCCCAGGAAGAAGTGGCAGCATAGGTAGGGACTCACGATGGAGGTTTTCCTCGAAACGCAGCGATGGCTGCGGCCTGGGTCACAACGGGGGCGACAGGGGACACCCATTCGAGCGTCGCCGAGGGCCTGGCCCCGTCCAGAACGGACATCAAGACCAGCCGCCGCAGCAACCGGTCCCCGCTGACATCATCACGAGCCATCCGGGCATTGTCGCCCAGGCGGCACGAGTGTGCCAAGCTGTCGGGCTGCCCCCCGAGTAGCTTCGACCGCGCTAGGATCGAAGCCAGCTCTCGACCTACCGCCCATAATCACTCATATCCCGCAGGACTAGGCTCGGATGCTCCGATTCCGGCCCGGTGCCGGGCTCGGCGAGAGACACTTGCTATGAAATGCGCGGTATCAGCGGCAGCGCGGTCCCTGGCGCGGTAGCCTGCCCCGTAATCCCAGGTGATGAGGTGCGGGCGCGGGGAGTGCCTAAGCCCATGCCATCCATCGGGAAGGGTGCCCAGTTGCAAATCCGGGGAATGTGGTCGGCCGGACCAGGCGACGATCAGGCACGGTTCCTGGCTGACCTGCGCTCGCTGCGCGACATGGCCGCGATCGGGTACGACGAACTCGCCGCCCGGGCGCATTTCCCTAGCGACATCCTGAAGGAAGCCGAGAACGGGCCCTTGCTGCCGGGGCTGCCGATCCTCACCGCATACGTCCGCGCATGCGAGGGGGACGTCACCGAGTGGGAAGAACGCTGGCGCCGCCTCGCCTCCGAGGTACCCGAGGATCCTGACCTTCCGGTGAGGCCTGCCGGAGCTAGCCCGGCCGCCGTGGCCGGGGCCCGCGCCGGGGTTGGCATCGCGCCACCTGAGGTGTACGACCCCGAGCGGATCAGGGCGGCGCTGCGGGGTGGCCACCAACGTTCGGGTCAGGGCGACCGGAGAACCAGCGGCGCGGGCTGGGATACGCCCGCGGACCCGACCATCAAGACGGCCAACGGCAATGACGTCGCGGACCGCTGGAGCCCCGAGCCATTCGACACCGCGGCCAGGCCGGACCCGGCAAGGAGCGCCGAACATACCGATCAGTTCCACTGGCTGCCGGACGAGGGATCGGATGCACGACTCGCCGACCAAGGGCGGGCCGGGACCGGGCAGGCCGGCGACTGGTGGGCCGACAACGGCAAGACCGGCGACGGTCAGGTGGCAGCGGGCGGCGATATCGCGCCAGCCGAGCCGACCGCCGGCGAATGGACACCACGGGAACCGGACCGGGTGCTGAAGCCGCCAGAGCGGACAGATTTCTGGGCCACTCAGAACACAGTGCCGTCAGCCGATCTTTTCTGGGCGACTCAGAACACGGTGGCGTCAGCCGATCTGCAGCCGCCCGCCACGGCCCCGCACTGGGCCGAAGGGCAGGACTCGACACCGACCGAGACCATGGCGGCCTCATCGGCCGCGTCTGCTGCCTCCTGGCCCACCCAGCAGGCTGCAACTGACCCCGCACCCAGCCTTGGTTATGCCGCGGCGACGCCGCCGGGGGCATCGGCTGTGTCGGCTGGCTACACCGGGTCGGCGACCACCGGGTCCGCGAGGACCGCGGCGGCGAAGACCACCGCTAGTGAACGTGCTGACCAGCAGAAGG
>Ga0302324_100015010_pt1 | contig 15566 bp, 8 predicted proteins | sample Palsa_T0_1_FD_201949 | JGI IMG/M metagenome (GOLD analysis project Ga0302324, IMG submission 201949) | Peat permafrost microbial communities from Stordalen Mire near Abisko, Sweden - Palsa_T0_1 | ecosystem: Environmental > Terrestrial > Soil > Palsa > Peat permafrost | place: Sweden: Abisko...
AGTGCGACCGAGCATCCCATGCCACCACGCACCAAGGCCACTGCATATCACCGGCAGGGCAACGATCCTCGGTTCTGCGGAGTGAGCTTTACCGCATGTCGATCTCACCGACATCCCAGGAGTCAGCACAGCCACTGCGCAAGTTGTACTGACAGAGATCAGCACCGATGTTAGCAGGTTTCGCAACGCTTCCGCCTTCGCTTCATGGCTTGACCTCTGCCCGGAAAAACGAGTCGGCGGCGGCAAGGTGCTGTCCTGTAAAACACGCCAGGTAAAGCATCGCGCCACAACTGCGCTTCGGATGGGCGCCAACTCCCTGTGCCGCGCGAAAGGTTACTTCGGCGAGTTCTTTCGGCGCATGGGGGCCAGGCTCGGCACTGCCCAGGCGATCACTGCACCGCACACAAAATCGCACGAATTCTCTGAGCTCCGCCGGCTTCCGCCGCTTCCGAATTCCAGCGATGAACTGAGAGTTGCGAGTCGCCGCACCGAATGACGAACCAGTGGATGGGACGGGTGTCTGCAATTCCGCAAAACTTCACATCTGTATTCGCGCATGGTCGTCATCATTCACTATCCCGGCTGCCGCTTCGCGACAATCCAAAGGCCCGGCTTCGATAAACTGTCTCCTAGACTGGCTGACGATTTTACTGTTGCCAGCCTCCGCCCAGCGCTTTGTAGAGTTGGACCAGGCTGCGATACTCATCTCCCCGCGCCGCTGCGAGCGTCAGTTCGGCGCCGTATAGCGACCGCTGTCCGTCGAGTACTTCGAGGTATGTCGTCGTGCCGCCCTTGTAGCGAAGCGTGGAAATGCGGACGGTTTCCTGCAGGTCGGCTACCGAATCCTGCTGACGTGTCCGAACCTGATGAAGTTTCTCGTAACCGATGAGCGCGTCCGAGACTTCTCCAAAAGCGTGCTGGATCGCCTCCCGGTAGCCGATCAGAGCTTGTTGGTGTTGAGACTCAGCCAGATGCAAATTCCCTTTCAGCGCGCCTCCGGTAAAGATTGGCTGGCTGACCTGCGCGCCATAGGACCAGATGCCTAGCTGCGTCGTCATGAGGCTTGAGAAGGCGGAGCTTCGACCAAATGAACCGCCGCCTCCCCCGGTCAGAGAGATTTGCGGGAAGAACTGAGCTTTGGCGACCCCGATGTTGGCGTTAGCGGAAATCAAGGTCTGTTCCGCTTCTCGAATGTCGGGCCGACGCTCGATGATCGAAGATGGAACGCCGGCTGGAACTTCAGGCGGAAGTGTTTGCTCGACGAGTGGAATGCCGCGTGCGATGTCTTGCGGGTAATTGCCGAGCAGAATGCTGATGGCGTCTTCTTCCTGGGCAATTTGTCGCTCCAGGTCTGGAATCTGCGCATTGGCACTGTCGAGAACCTGCTGAGCCTGGAGCACATCCAACTTGGTGGCAACTCCGTGATCCAGCCGCAGATTGGTAAGTTTTACCGAATCGGTCTGGGTCTTGACGGTCTCACGTGTGATCGCGAGTTGCAGATCAAGTTGCAGGAGCGTGAAATAGTCTCTCGCCATATCGCTGACGAGGGTCAGTGCGACGACCTGGCGCGCATCTTGGGTAGCCAGCAGTTGAGCGCGAGCTGCTTCGTTGGCGCGGCGCAAGCGGCCGAAGAAATCCAACTGGAACGCCGCGTCGGCGGTCAAGGTGAGGAAGTTGTACCGGGACTGTTCAAGGTTTTCCTTGCCCCCGCTGAAATTGCCATTGCCCGAAACCTGTGGAAAAAGGCTGGAACGCGTAACAGCAAGCTGAGCGCGGGCTGCGTTGATGCGTTCGGTTGCGAGTTGCAGATCGTAGTTCTGTTTGAGCGCCGTGCGAATGAGTTCCTGCAGCTTTGCGTCCTGAAATACCTGCCACCAGGGAAGATCGGCATACGAGGCAGTCTGCGCCTGAAGCTGAGGATTGTCCGCCAGATCCCGAAAAGAATTCGGAGCCTGAACTGCAGGGCGATGATAGTTAGGGCCTACAGCACAAGCCGAAAGCACGCCAGAGAGCAAGGCCGCGGTGAGCAATTTTGCGATTCTCATCATTAGGCAAACCCCGTTAGGCAAACCCCATTACACAAACCCCATTGCGCAAACTTGCTTGATTCCCAAGCTGTTGAACGCCCCTTGAGGTCCCTCAATCTCCGGGCGCGGGTGAAGGCGCAGGCGGCAATATGCCTGATGCAGTTTCCTTTCCAGCGCTCGTCCATTTCTCAACCATGTAAAAGATGCCGGGAATAAAGAAGATTCCGATCGCACTCGCAGCGAGCATCCCGCCGATCACGGCCGTCCCCATGATCTGCCGGGCTACCGAACCTGCCCCGCTCGCTGTCCACAGTGGAACGCAGCCGAGGATAAACGCGAATGATGTCATCAGGATGGGTCGCAGCCGCAGCCTCGCGCCTCCGAGGGCGGCGTCGGCCAGCGGTTTTCCGTGTTCGTACTGTTCCTTGGCAAACTCGACGATCAAAATCGCGTTCTTCGCCGCGAGGCCGATCAGCATGATCAAGCCGATCTGCGAGAAGATGTCGCTTTCAATCTGCACCATATACGGCGGCAGGAAAACGCTGAGCAAGGTTCGGCGCAGCCACAGCGCTGCAAACGCTCCAAAGACCGCCACCGGCGTGCTGAGCAGTACGCTGAAAGGCAGCGACCAGCTTTCGTACAGTGCCGCCAGAATCAGGAACACGAACAACAGGGACAGGCCAAAGATGACCGCGGGTGGAACTCCCTGGCGCGCCTTCTGCTCCAGAAATGAGATTCCGGAGTAGTCGAATCCCATCTCTCGGGGCATGGCTTGTTTGAAAACTTCTTCGAGGGCTGCGGTCGCCTGATCAGCGCTGTAACCCGGTGCCGCGCTGCCATTGATTTGTGCGCAACGGTACTCATTAAAGCGCTGTGTGAATTCGGGTCCGAGCTGCGATTTGACCGTGGCAAGCGTTGACAGCGGAACGTTCTCGCCCTTGTTGTTGCGGACATAGAATCGGCCAACGTTCTCCGGGCTGGCACGATCTTCGCTCTCAGCTTCGATGTAGACCTGCCACTGGCGGCCAAAGCGATTGAAGTAATTGATGAAATATCCCCCCATGAACGCCTGGATGGTGCGGTAGACGTCGGAAAGATTGATGCCCTGCTTCAGCACCTTGTCACGATTGACGTCGACGAACTTCTGCGGAACGCTCGCCAGAAAAGTCGTACTCAGGCTGGCGATCTCCGGCCGCTTGCGTGCCGCGTCAAGAAACGTGTTCAAGTTCTGCGACAGGAATTGGATGCTGCCGCCAGAGCGGTCTTCGAGGATGAAAGTGAATCCGCCTGCAGTGCCAACGCCCGGGATGGCCGGCGGCGAAAAACTGAATGCGATTCCCGCTGGCAATTTGGAAAGCTGCTGATTCAAATGCGCCTTGATAGCTTGAAACTGCTCAGCTCTGGACGTGCGCTCGTCCCACGGCTTCAGAGTGACGACAAAGAAAGCGTTGTAGCTGGTACGAACAAAACTGAGCAAGCTGAAGCCGATGACGCTGGTCGTGTACTTCACACCCGGTGTGTTAGCCAGAATGTTCTCGATTTGTGCCGCTGCCTGCGATGTTCGCTCCAACGACGCGTCATTGGGCAATTGCAAATTCACATAGGCATAGCCCTGATCTTCATCGGGAAGAAAGCTCGACGGCACCCGATTGGCGAAGAATCCCGCCGCGAGGCAAAAAATCAGCAAAAGCACAACCACCACGGCTGTCTTCTTGAGCAGCACGCCGCTCCAGCCGACGTAACCCTCGGTGGCTCGCTCAAAAAGTCGGTTAAACCAATCGAAGAATCTCTGCAGCAGGCCATGGCTCTCTTCGCGCGGGCGAAGAAGCAATGCGGCCAGGGCAGGGCTGAGCGTCAGCGCGTTGAACGCGGAAAGAATTACCGAGATTGCGATCGTGACTGCGAATTGCTGATACAGCCGGCCAGTGATCCCGGGAATGAAGGCGGTGGGCACGAATACAGCGGAGAGAACCAGGGCAATTCCTACGACGGGACCCGACAGTTCCTCCATCGCCTTTAACGCTGCATTCTTCGGAGTCAGGCCCTCTTCGATATGCCGCTCCACGCCCTCTACGACGACGATGGCGTCATCTACCACCAGACCGATCGCCAGCACCAGCCCAAAGAGCGAGAGTGTATTGATGGAAAAGCCGAACAGCGGGAAGAGCACGAACGTGCCCACAAGAGAAACGGGTACAGCCAGCAGCGGGATCAGGGTTGAGCGCCAGCCCTGGAGGAAAAGAAAAACAACAACAATGACCAAGACCAGCGCGATCACAAGGGTTTCAACGATTTCCTTGATGCCCTGCGTTACAGAAAGAGTCGTGTCGAGAGAAACGGCGAAATCCATGTCCCCGGGGAAGCGCTCTTTCATTTGTGCCATTAGTTTCTTGACGCCTGTCGCAGCGTCGACTGCGTTCGATCCGGGCAATTGGTAGGCTGCAATTATCGCGCCCGGCTTGCCGTTAAAACGTCCGGCAACGCTGTAGTCTTGAGCGCCCAGTTCGATGCGAGCGACATCGCGCACACGCACAGTCGCACCGTCAGGCGTCTCGCGAACCACGATGTTGCCAAATTCTTCCGGCGAAACCAGGCGCCCTTGCGCCAGGACCGAGTACGTAAATTCCTGGCCCTTTGGAGCAGGCTCGCCCCCCGCTTTGCCTGCGGGGTTCACCGTGTTCTGCGCCTGAATCGCGCTGACGATCTCAGGGACAGTAATGCCAAGTTTCGCCAGCGTGTCCGGCTTTACCCAAAGGCGCATCGCGTATTGACCGGCGCCGAATACCTGCACATTGCCGATGCCGGGCGAGCGAAGAATCGGATCGGTAAGATTGATGTAGGCGTAGTTCGCCAGAAACTTGGCATCATACGTTCCGTGCGGAGAATAAAGGGCGACCCACATCAACGGGGCAGTGACCGATTTTCGAACGGTAACGCCGTAGTTGTTGACGTCCGATGGAAGCTGAGAAGCAGCCTGAGTTTCCCGCGACTGCGTGAGAATGAAATCGGTATTCGGGTCGGTCTTGACGTCAAAGTCGACTATCAGGCTGGTGGATGAGTTGCCCGTGGCATTCAGCGAGTACATGTAGTTCTCGTTGTCTACACCGTTCATCTGCTGCTCGATGGGAGTAGCCACCGCTTGTTCCAGCGTTTGCGCGTCAGCTCCGACGTAGGTGGCGAGCACTTGGATTTCGGGTGGAGTGATGTTGGGAAACTGTGCGACGGGCAAGCTCAGCACAGTGAGCGCACCAACCAACACCATGACGATGGAAATCACCATTGCGACGATGGGACGGTTGATGAAGAATTTCGACATGGGTAATCCGTCCTTATCGATTCGCCGATCCTTAGTTCTGGGCCATGAATGGCTTGGGATTCACCCGAAGACCACTGCGCATTCTCTGAACTCCTTCAACCACGACCCTGTCTCCCGGGTTCAGCCCGTTCGCGATGATCCATCGGTTATCAACCCGGTCGCCCACAGTGACCGTTCGAACGTCGACTTTGTTGTCGGCGCCAACGACAGCAATCTGGTAGCCGCCCTGCAACTCCGACACTGCCCGTTGCGGAACAAGCAACGCCCCCGGCTGGGTCCGGATTACCGCGCGGACTTTGGCATAGCCGCCGGGTCTCAAAATATTGTTTGGATTGGGAAAGAGCCCGGCGATTCGAATCGCGCCGGTGGTCTCGTTCACCTGGCGGTCGGCAAAATAGAACTTTCCTTCGTGCGGATAGGTTGAGCCGTCCGCTAAGATCAGTTGCAGCCGCAGTTCCTTGTCGGCCTGCAAGCGGCTCTCCTCGGTCGGGAAACGTCTTCGCCATGAAAGATATTGAGGCTCGCTCACGGTGAAATAGACCTTGATTGGATCCACTGTAGAAACGGAAGTGACCACCCCGCTACTGGGGCTGACCAGCGCGCCAACCTGTAGTTGTGCCTGGCCGGCCACCCCGTCGATGGGCGAAGCGAGGCGCGTAAAGTCCAAATTGATCTTCGCAGTTTCAACCGAAGCCTCGTAGGTCTTGATCTGAGCCTTGGCAGTTTCCACGGTTGCGAGCGCGGCGAGATTGTTCTGAACCGCGTTGTCGAGATCCTGTTGGCTGGCCGCTTGTTGCTCCGCTAGTGGCTTGTAGCGCTGGACGTCAAGTTCGGTCCGACGCTGAACGGCTTCTGCATTGGCCAGCGCGGCCTTCGCCTGAGCAAGCTGGCCTTGAGCCTGATCGAGCGCCGCCTGAAAAGGCCGCGGATCGATTTGGAAAAGGAGTTGGCCCTGCTTGACCGACGCGCCCTCCTGATACCCTTGCTTCAGCAGGTAGCCTGTGACCTGTGCCCGAACGTCAGCATTGACCAGACCGTCAAGCGTACCAATCCACTCCAAATAAATCGGAACATCCTCCTTCTGAACCTGAGCGACCTCGACATCCGGAGTATTTGGCGGCGCACCCATAGCTTGCTTGGACGGTCGAACGGCTCCAACAATCAGAGCGAGCACGATCAAGCCAAGAACTCCGCCGATCAACAGATAGCGTTTCTGGACCTTGCTCATGTTGTCTCCCACAAATCTTGCTCGCGCCTGGGCTGCGAAAACGCATGTCCTGGATCTACAGTTCGAGGACACCCGGGACGGGGCAGGCTATCGATCGTCGATTGCGAAAACAGCCTGTGAGGCAACCGCTGACGCAACCAATTGAGAATATGGATGCATTTTCACCCCAGAGGTCGTATGAAATCTACAACGTTGTATCACACTTGATCTGCTTCAGGCGACACACCCGCTCACCAGATCGCGTCTTAGCAGAAGCAATCATGCCGAATCCAGCCACTCCAATCGTCAAGGCCGCACTGGCCGAGAAACGGCGGCGGCTATCTCCTGTACCCACACACCCTCCATCGCTGTCACGAAGACCCGGTTGCCAGGGGTCGCAAGCGGCCCTCTCCGAAGAAGGACCGATGCTTAGGAGAGTATTGGGTTGGGTTTGGGATTTTCGATTGTCGCCGATAAAGTTGACTTCAACATGGACATTGGCTTCCACACGTTCTAGCATTTGTTAACTTATGGAGCCGCCTTCCGATGTCATTGGCCCCGTTCTCGGCCACTATCGCATCGTCGAACAAATTGGTGCGGGCGGGATGGGCGTGGTGTATCGCGCGCACGATGAGCAATTGGATCGTGATGTCGCGCTCAAAGTGCTGCCGACGGGCACGCTGGCAGATGATGTTGCGCGAAAGCAGTTCCGAAAAGAAGCTCTGGCGCTCGCCAAACTGAGTCATCCAAATATTGCGACGGTTTTCGAGTTCAGTTCGCAGGAGGGCGTGGACTTCCTGGTGATGGAACTGATTCCAGGAAAACCGTTGAGCGAACGGCTGCATGGCGGAGCGATGTCGCAGCCGGACATCGTACGCCTGGCAACGCAACTAGCGGAAGGTTTGGCGGCGGCACACGACCAGGGAGTAATTCATGGCGATCTCAAACCGGCAAACCTGTTTGTAACACCGGACGGCAGGCTGAAAATTCTCGATTTCGGGCTGGCAAAGCATACACCCACAGCCAGCGGCGCCGATGTGACGCGCAGCCTTACAGCGGACACAGGTAAGGTTGCGGGCACTCTCCCTTATATGTCGCCGGAACAGTTGCGCGGCTTGAACATCGACTCGCGCAGTGACATCTACGCGGCCGGCACTGTTCTGCACGAAATGGCGACAGGACGGCGGGCATTTCCGCAGACGCAGGGGGCGGAGCTAGTGGGCGCGATTTTATATGAGTCTCCGGTGTCGGCGCGGTCGGTGAACAAGCATGTTTCTCCTGGACTCGAGAGCATCGTTTCTAAATCGCTGGCGAAAGATCCATCGCAGCGGTATCAATCGGCGCGCGAGTTGCGGGTGGCGCTGGAGGGACTTTCCGCCACCACTAAGCGTGATTTTGGGGGATTGTTGCCGGCGGGGTTGCCAAGGAAACCTCAGATCGCAATCGCGGTTATGTCTGGTGCGGTTATTGTGGCAGGCTTCGGGATCGGCCTGAATGTTTTTGGAGTTCGTGACCGGCTTTTCGAGCATAAGGAATCCGCGGCGCCTGGAGTGTCGGGATCGTCGGGAACGGCAGTTCATACGCGGCGATCGGTGGCCGTGCTTGGACTGAAAAATGTTTCCGGGCAAGCGGATAAGGCGTGGCTCTCTATTGCGCTCGCGGAAATGCTGACCACTGAACTGGGCGCGGGCGAGCAACTGCGAACCGTCGCGGGCGAAAACGTGGCGCAAATGAAAACCAATCTGGCTTTGTCCGATGCCGACAGCTATGGCCGGGAAACGCTGGCGAAGATCCGCGAAAACCTGAACGCTGATGAGGTTGTGGTCGGGTCGTACGTTCCGCTGGGAAAGGATCAGATCCGGCTCGATCTGCGACTGCAGGACGCGGTCGCGGGAGAAACTCTCGCATCGGTTTCCGCCAAAGGACGAGAGGATCAAATTGACGATCTTGTAAGCCGGGCAGGCGCGGAACTGCGGCAAAAATTGGGCGCCGGGGCGATTTCGGCGACAGATGCGGCGGCGGTGAAAGCATCGTTACCGGCTAACGCGGAAGCGGCTCGGCTCTATTCCCAGGGCTTGGCCAAGCTCCATGCCCGCGACACTTTGGCGGCACGCGATCTGCTGCAAGAATCGTTGGCACTCGAACCGGGCTTCGCGCTGGCGCATTCGGCGCTGGCCACGGCCTGGAGCGCACTCGGCTACGACGGCAAGGCCGCAGCGGAAGCGAAGACGGCAATTGATTTATCCGGCGGACTGGGACGCGAGGACAAGCTCGCAATCCAGGCACGTTATTTGGAAGCGAAGCACGACTGGGAAGGGGCGATCGGCATTTATCGCACGCTCACGCAGTTCTTTCCCGACAATCTTGAATATGGCTTGCTGCTGGCGCTGGCGCAAAATTTGGCGGCCAAATCGAAAGACGCGCTGGCCACGCTGCAGCAACTGCGCCGGTTGCCGGCTCCGGCGTCGCAAGATCCACGACTCGATTTGGCCGAAGCCAGCGCCTACGACGGTCTCTCAAAATACAAGGAGGCAGGCGAAGCAGCAGCGCGCGCAGCGGTGAAAGCGCGGGCCAGCGGACAACGCCTGTTGCTCGCGCAGGCACTGAATTGGGAGGGATCTGCCTTCCGTTATCAGGATCAGATTGAAAAGTCGAACGCCGCATTTCAAGACGCACAGCGAACTTACACCGAGGCGGGAGATCGATTGGGCGCGGCCAATTCCACCATGGGACTCGCGACCAACCTCTATCAGCATGGAGACTTGAACGGCTCCCGACAGCTCAATGAACAATCGCTGGCAGTCTTCCGCGAAGTAGGCGCCCAGCGCAACACGGCTACCTGTCTGGTCGATATTGCAATCGGACTTTACGATCAGGGCGATCTTGCCCGGGCGCAAACGATGTACGAAGAAGCACTCGGCATTCAGCGCGATATCGGAGACAAAGATAGCCAGGCGAATACGCTCAACAGTATCGCGAATGTACTGGCGGATAAGGGCGATCAAGCGGGAGCCAAAGCAAAATACGAAGAAGCGCTCGCCGCCTTCCGCGATACCGGCAGTCAATTCGAAATTGCCATGACTATGAGCAACATCGGAGAGTTGTATCTGGACGAGGGCGATCTGCCGGAAGCAAAGAAAATGTTCGAGCAGGCGCTCGAGATCAAACGCAACTTGCACAACCGGCATTCCGAGGCTTACACGCTTTCTGCTCTGGGCGATCTGCTGCTGTATCAGGGCGACATCACGGCGGCGAGGAAGGCGCATGAAGACGCTTTGGCCATACGGACTCAATTGGGAGAAAAAGGAACGGCGGCTCAGGATTCGCTGTCGCTGGCGCGGCTGACGTTAGACGACGGGCATCCAGAAGAAGCGTTGGACGGTGCGCGGAAGGTGGAGGCTGATTTCCACACGCAGAACCAGGCCGACTATGAAGCCGCTGCTCACACGCTGGCCGCGCGCTGCCTGCTGCAGTCGGGAAAACTTGGCGAGGCAAAGGTGGAGATTCAGCAGGCCGAAAAACTGGTGAAGGCCGACGATCATGTGGCGCATCTTCCCGTGGCCATCGCCGGTGCGCGAATCGCGACTGCGTCCGGAGATTTAGTGAACGCTCGAAAAATTCTCGACGCGGCGCTGGCAGAAGCAACGAAAGCGAACTTGCTTTACTTTCAATACGACGCTCGGCTTGCCCTGGGTGAGTTGGAAATCAGATCAGGCAAAGTGGCCGCAGGCCGCGCTCGGCTGACAACGCTGGAGAAAGATGCTCAGGCCAAAGGATTCCTGCTGATTGCGCGCAAGGCTGCGCGCCATTAAGGGATAGTCTCAAGATCGAAAACTCAAGACCGCCGGACTGGCTCAGGAGGAAGGGCGGCACGTTCGGGCGGCTCGATTTTCGGCTCTGCGCCGAAATGTGCGAATAATGCCCGTATTTCGCGATTGTTGGCAGACAAACCGGACTGGAGAGAACGGACTGCTTGGTAGCAAAGGGCTACGGTCCTGGCTTTTCTCTGGAGGGCACACGCGCAGTCCGGTTTCCAGTAGGGCGTTAGGCGAATGCAATGCGATCAGAAGCTGGCCTTGCGTCTGACATCTTCTCATAAGATGTATATACAGCCATACGAGATTTAAGAATTACGCCTCCTGCGATACCCGAGTAATCTCCGCCAGGAGTACGCTCAGTTCGCCTGTGCTCTTTGCGCCCAGAGCAGTTCGCAACCGCTCCTGGGCCTGCTTCCAGTGGCGCAAAGATTGCTGGAACTTCTCTCGGCCAGCCTTGGTCAAACGAAAAATCCGCATTCGCCGGTCCTCACCCTCTTTCGCCTGTACCCACCCATGGTCTTTCAGAAGCTTCAGCATTCTCGTTAGGCTGGTCGAATCGAGCGCGAGGATCTCGCCCAACTCGCCCTGAGAGATCTCGCCCACCTGGTCGAGAGCCATCAGGAGCGTGAACTGGGTAATCTCGATTCCGTCGGATTGCAACGCCCGTGTATAAAGCCGGGTCACCACCCGGGCCGCCCGCCTGAGATTGGCACAGGTACAGGCCAAGAGCGGCAATGGGCTTCGGGCTGCGGATTCGGTCTCTGTCTTAAGCATATAATATGTATATACATCTTACTTGGCGTTTGTCAACCAACGCATACCATTCATTCCTGTGCTCTCGAACACACCTGTGGCTCTATGCAGACGCCAGGCGGCCGCTAGGAGCGGCGCGCCACTCTTCACTTGGGCGCAGTCATCTGCGGCGTTTGTTCCCCGATCTTTCCAGAGTAGATGATGAACTTGAATGGGTCGGTATTCTGGTGCTTCTCCATCAGCTTGAGGTAGACAAGTCGTTTAGCACTCGCGACGGAACTGCTACCGTCGAACCTGTCTCCGGCTGATTCGAGCAGAGACGCTGCTAGCTCATACTTGCCATCCGCAGTCAGACGTTCCACCGCCTTGACTAGCTGTCTTTCCGACACGCCGAGATAGTCGACCATAAGTTCCGCGTGATCTGCACGAGTGAGATGTTCGAGACCTTGCAAGTTCGGTTGCCAATAACCAACATTTTGATCGTAAAGACGGTCAATGACGTGCTCGCGCAGGATAAGGTATGGCTGATAGATATCGGGCTGATCGTTGAGCAGGCCGGGTGGAATCAGGTTTGCTTGATAGATCGCACCGCGCTCATCGCCTCGGCTGATTGCGGTCAAGACCTGCTCCCGCAGCCACACCAGATCTGTCTTGAGATGCGCCAGCAGGGAGGCAGAGTTGAAATTCTGTGTGAGAGGCTGGTGACCGTGCAGCAGATACCGCGGATTCTTTTCTACCACGATATCGATTGCATCCAGCAGTCCCTGAAGATCGCCCTCCGCGACGAACGGCGCTCCTAGATACGGCATGATGAAGTCTCCGACGAACATAACCCCCTGATCCGGCAAGTTGATGAACATTGCATCGTGAGTTTCGCCCCCTTCGACAGGAATGAGTTCGATGCGCGTTCCCCCAATCTTCAGCTCGTTGCGGCGATCGATGGTGACGTCCGGTTTGAAACTGCGTACGTTCTCCATGCTGAAGGCTTCGCCAAAGAATTGTTTGTCGAAAACGCCCGGTTGGCTGAGATCGTGAGCGATCTCCTCGGCGTAATTGCTTCGCGCGTAGAAGCGCAACCGGGGATTGAGCGCACGGAAATAGGTGTGTCCGCCAATATGATCCCAGTGGGAATGTGTGACGAAAATCGTCGTCAGTTCCGGCAAACCAGGCGCATACGCTCGTAGTGCCTCGTAAGCGACCTTGGCGGAGTCCGGGCGCGTGCCCGCATCGATGCCGATCAGCTCTCGCCGATCATCCGACACCACAAAGTAATATTCGGTGAACTCGAAACCGGAGAGCGCATATACGCGGCCCGGTATGATCTCGGCGATGTGCCGCGGCGAAAAAGTGTGCCCGGAGGCGACCTCCTCCGAAAAAGGAGTGATCAGCGTAATCGGATGGTCAAATGCCCTGTAACCACTCCGCCGCAGATAGTCCTGCGCCTTGGCTTGGTCCCCGTCAGCAAGAGCCAGCTTTCCGAGGTGGTAATAGACTTCTCGCAACCAACCCGCATGAGGGGCTTTGTCAGCGTTTTCCACGCACCAAACCAGTCCATCCTGCGCTGCCTTCCTCTGATGGAAAAAGCCTGGAAGTTCGGTATAGACGACGCCGGCTATCCAATTCACTACGAAGACTTGCCCGCCGGAAAGCTGCTTGGCTTGATCGAGGATCGCGATCGTGTCCTTCACGTAACCGATTCGGTAAAGTAACGAAACGGAAGACGCATGTTGAGCTCGCAATAACCCGATGGCGCTTAGATAGAGCGCCTTCTGGACGTCCGTCAGGCGAGGTCCGAATTCCTTCAGGCGCGCCGAGAAGAACTCGGCGCCCTCACCCTGCCGGTTCGCGTTCGAATACTCCGCCATCAGAAGAAACAACAATTGTGCATCTCGCGGCGGTGCCACGCTGTTGACGGCTTTCAGATATTCGAGTTCCGGGCGGCCGGAGCCGGCGTCACTGTGATTCCGAGCGTCTGGGCGAGCGAAGGTTGCTCGCAGCTTGGCTAGGGAAACTCCGAACACCAGCAGCACGGCCAACAAATAGATAGCGGTTCTCATAAGTGAGTTCCTTTCCGGGAGGTCCTGATCCCTTCGCCGAAATAGATGTATATACATATAAAATGGATGCAAAAATCTATGCGAACGCCTGCCAACCATCTTGGGCGGATGACGGGCTTACACGGAAGTTATGCCACGTGATGGACTCTCAGCGGCGCGGGCCAGAAGTCGGCTTGTGGGAAGTGAGCCACAACGGCCGAGAAAGCGCGAGCAAGAAAGTCGAAAATTACTAGAAATCAGCTCCTCAAGTAATTCTTTCTGCCGGAGAAAGTTTCGACCTTATGACTGCCCGCCAGGCAAAGAGTCAGACGCGAACCCAATTAGGCCGATGCAGAGGTTCCGAGGCGACCACTTTAAGCCACAGAATCGCCTGGCGTTCACTTTCAAGTCCGAATGAACAACGAATCGAAACCGGACTGATTACAAAGCTCTGATGTCGGGTTTTTAGCGTGAAATTCTCTGGTAAGGTTTTGCTATCTGCAACTTACGGATATGTCGAGGCTTAGCGTGGCAAAACAGTACCGAGGGTTCGAATCCACTTCCCTCCGCCAGCAAGTCTTAACTGCAGAGACATTCCGCCGCCCTTTCCCCCGAAATACGGGAAACATGCCCGTATTTCGCGATAATTCCCCAGCAAGCCGAACCGCAGAGAATGGACTGCTCAGCAGCGAAGGAGGTCACTGCCCTGCCTTTTCTCTGGAGGGCAGATGCGCAGTCCGGTTTCAAGGAGGGCGTTAGGCGAATGGAATGCGATCACACGCCTAAGATCCGGGCATCGCGAGTTGACTTTTGACAGCACACTGGGCAATTTGCGTTCGAAGCTTCCAATAAGCGTGTTTCTGAGCAGTTTCCGAATTGCCAATGACTCGGGGATTAATCGCCGGCCAAGCGCGCTGCTTGCGTCATGAGGTAATTCCGTTCCGGAATGCTGGTCGTCCTGGCAGCCGCAATTCGGTAGTGTTCGATGGCAGCTTCGTAATCTCCCGTTTGTTCCAGTAAATGGGCACGAACGGCAGCGAGACGATAGTGAGTAGCAACGCGCGGGTCGGTATCGAGCGCTCTTAACAGTTGGAGGCCATCGGCTGGCCCGTGCACCATAGCGGCTGCGATTGCATGATTGAGGGTGACCATCGGACTAGGGGAGACTCGTTTCAATAACTCATAGAGAGCGAGAATCTGTCGCCAGTCGGTGTCCTCGGCTCGCTGGGCCTCGTCGTGAACGGCAGCGATCGCTGCCTGAAGTTGATACAGGCCGACCGCCCCTTTCGCTAGCGCGGCCGTGAGAAGCGCGATGCCTTCGGAAATCTCCACGTGGTCCCATAGACTTCGATCTTGTTTACCCAAGGGGATGAGTTCTTCATCCGGCCCGGTTCGGGCTGCACGGCGCGCGTCGGTTAACAGCATCAGCGCTAGAAGTCCGGCAACCTCGGCATTCTCGGGGAGTAGCGTTTTCGTGTTACGCGTCAAGCGAATCGCTTCCCGCGCCAGGTCGAATCGTTGCAGATGCGGCCCGATGCTGCTGGTATATCCCTCGCTGAAGATCAGATAGAGCACGTGCAGAACTGCGGGCAGCCGTCCAGCCCGGTCGTGCCGAGAAGGGAGACGGAATGGTGTGCCCGAAGCTTTGATGGTTTGCTTCGCGCGGCTGATCCTTTGCGCCATCGTGGCCTCGGGGACCAGAAAGGCATTGGCGATTTCAGCCGTGGTCAAACCGCCAACCGCCCGCAACGTCAGCACGATTGCCGAGGAGGGAGTGAGCGCGGGATGGCAGCACGTGAACAACAAAATCAGAGTGTCGTCGGGATCCATGTCGGCCTCGATCTCGAGGAGGGATGCCACGTTTGCAGTTTCCGCGGCCACTACCGTTTCTCTCTCGCGGCGGGCAATTTCGCTGCGCACTTGGTCCGTCATGCGCCGGCATGCCACCTGAATCAGCCAGCCCCGGGGATTTTCGGGAACACCCTCCTGCGGCCATTGGCTGAAAGCGGCAATCATGGCCTCCTGCACCGCATCCTCGGCCGAGGAAAAATCCCGGAAGCGGCGAGCGACGGCGCCGAGCACCTGCGGCGCAAGTTCACGCAACAGATGCTCGGAAGTCGCATCCCATGTCTTCGTCATCGGAACTCCGTTACAGCATTTCCGGCGGCGGTCCGCTCATAATCGGGCGTACTTCAATCGGCATGTTCAAAGGCGCACCGCCGGGGCCTGGCGCGGCGGACATGTTGGCGGCAATCTCATATGCTCGTTGCGGACTGTCGACATCGATTATCCAGAATCCGGCCAGAAACTCTTTGGATTCCGGGAAAATGCCGTCTGTCACGGGCCGGCCATCCTTGCCCGCCCGCACCAGCTTCGCCTGGTCAGGAAACGACAGCCCTTCCGCCGATA
>Ga0302324_100015012_pt1 | contig 15565 bp, 15 predicted proteins | sample Palsa_T0_1_FD_201949 | JGI IMG/M metagenome (GOLD analysis project Ga0302324, IMG submission 201949) | Peat permafrost microbial communities from Stordalen Mire near Abisko, Sweden - Palsa_T0_1 | ecosystem: Environmental > Terrestrial > Soil > Palsa > Peat permafrost | place: Sweden: Abisko...
CTTCCGGCGCTCGGCCCCGGCGGCCGGCTCCGTCGCCGCCGGCGCCGGCGAGCGGCGTGGCCAGTCGCCAGACATCGACGCGCTCGGGATCCGTCTCCCGACGGCATCCAGGAGCCGATCGTAAGGCCCCGGTTCGAGGGTACTCCCCGCGCTCGGGCTTACGCGTAGAAGTAGGGGTCGAGCACCCGCACCTGGGTGATCTGGTCGACCGGGAGTTCGTTGAGAGCAGCGGTCTTGCGGATCGCCTCCGGCGAGGGTGCGTCGTAGATGCAGAAGGTGGTGCGCTTGTCCTCGCTGACGTAGGAGTGGACCCACGTGACTCCCTCCTGCGAGTTGTTGTCAACGACCGTCGCGCAGACGGCGGCGCCGCCATTGGCAATCGGGATCTCGAGCCCTTGCGGGAAGGTGCGCTGCACCATGTAACGCGGCATGTCCGTCCTCCTCTACTCGGGTGGCCTGATCGGCATCCCGTAAACCTACAGCGTCGCCTCGCGTGCGCTCGCTCGAGCGTTCGAGCAGCCCGGTCACGCCGCTCAGCTAACGCTGATGTCCGGGACAGCCTCGTTGCACAATACGCCATGAGCGACACAACTGAGTACTGGGACGAGCAGGCCGCGACCTTCGATGATGCGCCAGACCATGGCCTTCTGGAACCGGCGAGCCGTGAGGCGTGGAGGTCACTGCTGATATCTCTACTGCCCCTGGCGCCGGCTCGGATCGCCGACCTGGGGTGTGGCACCGGGACGTTGGCGATTCTGCTTGGCGAGGCGGGTTATCGCGTGAACGGGATCGACTTCGCACCTCGCATGATCGAGCGAGCTCGAGCCAAGACCGTCGCCGCAGACGTCGACGCCGATTTCCAGATCGCCGACGCGATGCTGCCCCCGTGGCCGGGGGAAACGTTCGACGTGGTCCTTGCTCGACATGTCCTTTGGGCACTTCCGGACACCGGCCTCGCACTCGACCGTTGGTTCCGGCTGCTCAAGCCCGACGGGCGTCTCGTGCTCATCGAGGGTCGCTGGTCGACCGGCGCCGGGCTCCCCGCGGACGAGCTGCTGACGCTTGTACGAGCCCGGAACCGGGCCGCTGCCGTCATGCCGTTGGACCAGCCGATCTACTGGGGCGGTCCGATCAGCGACGAGCGCTATCTGCTGGTGAGCCCGCCGCCGGACGAGGCGTGAGGCGCTTCATCGGGCGCACGCGCGGTCGTGAGGAGCGGGGTGTCGTGAAGCGAAACTCTGCTGCGCTTGAGTACGCCCGCTCGCGCCGACTCCGTGCCGATCCGCCACGGCAAGTTGCCGCGTTTCGAGTCGGCGATCATGAGCGAGGCGGATCGGTCAGAGTACGCGCCGGTGGCGACCTGGGACCACGTGCGTTCTGCTGTGATCTGCGCGAGCGTGTTCGGCGCGACGCTCCTGATGCTCGTATTCCCGGCGATCAGCCGCGCGGGGTGTGGTGGCGTTGAGACCGCAGCCGCGGCGACCCATCTGCCCGGTCAGCTCCCACCGCTCGCGATCGGCGATTCCACAATGCTCCTGTCGCTGCCCGGTCTCGCAGCCGACGGCTACGACGCCAACGCGCACGGCTGTCGGCAGCTCTCCGAGGCGCTCGCGCTGCTTGCCCAGCTGCGCGCTCGACACGCGCTACCTAACCTGGTTGCGCTCGCGCTCGGGGCAAACGGCTACGTGACCTCGAGCGATATCGGCCAAGTCCTCCACGTGCTGTGCTGCAACCGGCTGCTCGTGCTCGTCACGCCACGGCAGCTTGGCGGCTCAGCCGGCCCCAACGCCGCGCTCGAGCACGCTGAGGCACGCGCGCACCCGAGCCAGATCCTGCTGCTGGACTGGGTCAAGTACAGCGCTGGACACCCCGATTGGTTCCAGCCCGACGGCCTCCACCTCACCCTCCCCGGCGTGCACGCGTTCACGAACCTGCTTGCCCGCGCGCTCCCTTACGCATACCTCACGTGCCCGCCGATCAAGCGGGCCGGCCGGCTTGGACGCCCAATGTTCACAGCCGATTCTTGGCGCTCCAGCACACGTGATAGATCGCCGGCCCGTCCAGGTCAACGCTGAAGAGAGCGCCCCAGATACCCCAATGGTCGTCGGCTGAGCAGAACTGCGAGGCGGTCTCGCCGTCCTGCTGGTACTCCGCGTCGAGCACCGGCTTGCCCGCCGCGAGATAGTCATTCCAGTCGCCCCCCGCGCCGGCACACGGGTCGTCGTAGTAGTTGCACTCCTCGGTGAGGACGCCGTCGAATAACCGCGAATCGGCCGATGCGTTGGCGGGGTCGTTCTTCTGAAGGACCGCAAGCCCGTCGGCGTGCACCTGATAGGCGAGCCAGCGCTCGAAGCCGGCCGAGTCGGCCTGGGTGAGCCCCCAGCCGCCGCCCTTGGCTCCGGTTGCGCTGTTGTTGGTGTAGCCGTCGAGATCGTCGGGCTCGACTGCATCCTGACCCTCGAGCTTGCACCAGCCGAAGCGCTTGTTGACGGCCGCGGCAATGTTCACCGCGGCGCCCGTGAGCGTGGAGGATTTGCCCGCAACGTAGTTCTTGAAGCCGGCGATGTTGAACCACCACTCGTTCGAATAGCCCTGCATCTGGTATCTCTTTGCGCGACTGCCGTAATCCGCCGGGGCGAAGTCTGAGTCGTCGGGGAAGCCAGTCTGGTAAGCGCCCGCCTCGACGTAACAGACGCTGTAGTGGCCGGCTGCGTGGATGGCCGTCACGACCGGCGAGGCCGCGGTCGGGATGCGAAGGTTGCTCCCGGAGGACGTATTGGAGTCGTAGAAGAGGTCGGTGTCCCAGATTCGCGCGCTGCCGGGCGCCGGGTAGGCGGCGCTGGTAGCGGGCAATCCCGACACTCCGGCGCTGGGCGGGTCGATTTCCCAGTACCACGAGTCGCCCGTGGAGGGAAGGGGCGTGTACTGCGCCGACGCGGCGGCTGGGAAGGCGAGCGCGACCCCAAGCGCAGCGGTCGCGAGAATGTGTTTCATCTCCGGTCACTCCAATTCTCGGTGATTCGATCCGGCCAAGAATAACGCGGTGCTGAGCGCCATCGATCGGCGAAGTCTCACGGCGACTTGCAGGGCGTGTTGGGGGTCGCACCAGCGGCGATCGACGCGATCGTGCTCTGGCTGCTGATGCGTCGCTGCTGGGCGGTCTTCGCTACGAACCCGTAGATGCGCCCGGTCGCTGTGCGCGCCCTCCACGCCGTGGTCCGGTCGAGCCGCGGGTTGGGCGGGGTGCCTTGTAGTCCGCTGAAATTCACGAACGCACTCCCGTAGAGCCGCCGGCCGCGCGCGAGTGTGTCGCTGAGGCCGAGGCCCCGCGAGGTGGCGAGCCTGGGTCCCGCTGCGGCGCCGTGGCGCACGTCCCGTTTCAGCGACGTGTACTGGTAGTAGGAGTATCCAACGAACCTCGAGCGCTTGAAGTAGACGTACAGGCCGGACGTGAACACGACCGATTGGCCGCCTTCAATCAGCGGGCGCCTCGACTTCGCGGCCAAACCCGCCCAGACGATCTCCTGGTTCAACCCGCAGATGCTGCCGACCAGTCCCGTCCGACCTCCTCCGCCTGCGCCCGCGCTGGTGGTAGGCCCGAGCAGCCGCTCGAGGGCGACAGCGACAGTTCCGGGCGCTTGGCCGAACGTGACACTGCCGATGCCGTCGCCGGTAAGCAGCTTCTCGACGCCCCGCGTGGAGGCGGCCGTGGGTCCGAAGCCGTGAGGCCGATCCTGACCGGCCGGTTGGTTGGGGGCGGTTCGAGAGTGCCCGAGCAGCGCAACCGCGAGGACCGCTACAGCCAACGACGCGACAATGGTGCTCGCCACGACAACGGTTCCAGGACGCAGCCGGCGGCGTTGGGAGCCATGGCTGACCTGCTCGGCTGCGTCTTGAAGCTGCCGGCGGACCGTCGGGAGCACCGTCATGATCGCTTCTCCTTCTCGTGTTCTCGTCTGAGCGTTGCGAGTCCGCGGCTGACCCGTTTGCGGATCACGAGCTCCGACGTCTCCAGCTCGGCGGCGATCTCGGGATAGCCGCGTTCATCAAGCACGCGTCCGCGGATCGCGTCGGCCTGCTCGCGGGGCAGCTTTTCGAGCAGGCCGGTGAGCCAACCGTCGCTGCTGGCGAGCGCTTCGACACGATCGAGCTCGTCGGTCTGGAAGCTCACCGCGTCGCGGATTCCGATCCGCCGCCTCGCCTGCGCCTCGACACGCCTGGCGCGCGCACTCTTGGCGAGGGTGTTGTGCGCGATCGTGAACAGCCAGCCCGCTGCGGTGGGCCGTGTTGCGCGATATCGCGTCGCAGCGTGCAGAGCGGCCGCGAACACCTCGGCAGTGAGGTCGGCGACGAGCTCGGGATCTGGGACCCGACGGACGAAGTATCCGACCACGGCTTCTTCGTACCTGTCGTAGAACGCCAGGAACGCGGTCGGATCGGACCGGGCTCGTCGCAGCAGTTCAGCATCGGAGCGCTCGTTGGACGACACAGCATGTTTAACCCCACAGCGGGAATCCTGTGACCGGAGGCGATCCGTCGCAGCGACGCCCGCCCGTCAGTCGTTCGCGGTGACCGACTCGAGCAACTCGGCGAACCGGCGGCGCGCATCCTCGCGGCGGGTCGGGACGTGCTCGCTCGGAACGCCGTCCGCGGGAGCCTCGTAGCCGCGCAGCACCTGGCGCGCGACCGACGCTCGATGGACCTCGTCAGGTCCATCGTAGAAGCGAGCCGCGCGCGCGTAGCGGTACATCGCCTCGAGCGGCAGGTCGGTCGAGTAACCGAGCGCGCCGTGGGCCTGGAGGGCGCGGTCGACCACGTCGTGCAGGACCTGCGCGCCGAAGAACTTGATCAGAGCGATCTCCTTGCGGGCGGCGAGGACGCCCTCGGCGTCCATCTTCCACGCCGCATGAAGAGTCATCAGCCGGGCCGCTTGCATCTGCGCCGCCGAGTCGGCGATCCAGTTCTGGATCGTCTCCTTCTCGGCCAGCACCGAGCCGTGGGCGTAGCGGTAGACCGAGCGCTCGCAGAGCATGTCGAACGCGCGCCGCGCGACGCCGAGCCAGCGCATGCAATGGTGGATGCGGCCCGGGTAGAGGCACTGCTGGGAGATCAGGAAGCCGGCGCCCTGCGCGCCGAGCAGCGCGCCCGCGGGGACGCGGACGTCCTCGTAGCGGATCTCTGCGTGGTTGCCATAGCGCCCGAAGCTCTCCCATGGGTGCTCCATCGTCGAGACATCGCGCACGATCGTCACTCCCGGCGTGTCGGCGTCGACGATGAGCATCGACGCCCGCTGATGGCGCCGCGCCTCGGGGTCGGTCACGGCCATCACGATCAGGAAGTCGGCAATCGAGCCGTTGGTGGAGAACCATTTGTGTCCGTTGATCACCCACTGCTCGCCGTCGCGGACGGCGGTCGTGCGCAGTAGCGTGGGATCGGAGCCGGCGGTGTCGGGCTCGGTCATGCTGAACGCGGACTTCAGATCCCCCGCGAGCAACGGGTGCAGATAGCGAGCTTTCTGCTCGGGCGTTCCGGCAAGCGCGAGGATCTCGGAGTTACCCGAATCGGGGGCCGCGTTTCCGAACACCAGCGGGGCGATCGGCGTGCTGCCGAGGATCTCGTGCATCAGCCCGAGCTTGACCTGACCGAAGCCCTGGCCGCCGAGCTCTGGGTCGAGATGGGCCGCCCACAGTCCCAAGCCCTTGACCCGATCCTGGAGCGGTGCGATCGCGCGCATCAGCCCCTCCCAGCCGAGCTCTTCGAGGAGCGTCTCGAGCGGCCAGATCTCCTCCTGGACGAAGCCGCGCATCCAGTCGAGCTTGTCCTGAAATTCCGGATCGGTGGAGAAGTCCCAGGCGATCGACCCAGCGTACAAGGCGGGTAACCGGCCGGCCGCGCAGATGGCTAACCTTGATCTGCCGCCGGGGAGACGGCCATGGCCCAGGAGCATCTAGACCGACTCACATCAATCGACGCATCGTTCCTCCATCAGGAAGGACCGGAGTCGCACATGCACATCGGCGCCGTGCTGCTGTTCGAGGGACCGCCGCCGGAGTTCGACGACGTGCTTGATCACATCCGCGGGCGCCTGCACCTGGTCCCCCGCTACCGGCAGAAGCTGGCGACGCCGCCGCTCGACACCGGCCGGCCCCTATGGGTCGACGACCCGAGCTTCAACCTCGAGTATCACGTCCGCCACACCGCGCTGCCACCCCCCGGAACCGAGGCGCAGCTGTTCCAGCTCGTGGCTCGAATCGCGTCCCAACAGCTCGACCGCTGCAAGCCGCTGTGGGAGTGCTGGCTGGTGGAGGGCATGGCCGACGATCGCTTCGCGCTGATGTTCAAGACCCACCATTCGCTCGTCGACGGGATCTCGGGCGTCGATCTGGCGACGGTGCTCTTCGACCTGACGCCGGATCCGGCACCGCCACCCGATCCGGCGCTCGAACCGTGGCGGGCGGAGCCGGAGCCCTCCCCGGCTGCGCTCGCGGTCGCCGGCCTGCGTGGCTTCGTCACCACCACTGCCGAGATCACCGCGCGTGCCCTCGCCGCCGCCTCCCGGCCGACACGCACGCTGGCGGCAGTACGCGATGTCGCCGAGGGCATCGGCGAGATCGTCTGGGCGGGGCTGAACCCGGCTCCGGAGACGCCGCTCAACGTCGAGATCGGACCGCACCGGCGCTACGCCGTGGTGCGCCAGGAGCTGGCCGACTACAAGCTGGTCAAGGACGCGCTCGGGGGGACCGTCAACGACGTCGTCCTGACCGTCGTCTCGGGAGCGCTCGCCGGCTGGCTGCGCTCGCGCGGCATCCGCACCGAGGGCCTCGAGCTCCGCGCGCTCGTGCCCGTCTCGATCCGGACCAAGAGCGACCGCGGCGATCTCGGCAACAAGCTCACGGTGATGCGTGGCCAGCTGCCGGTCTACATCGACGATCCGGTGGCGCGGCTGCGGGTCGTAAAGCAGGCGATGGACGGCTTGAAGGACTCCAAGCAGGCCGTCGGAGCAGCGACGCTCGCGAGCGTCAACAACCTGGCCCCGCCAACCATCCTGGCCCAGGCGTCGCGGCTGAACTTCTCGACCCGCCTGTTCAACCTGCTCGTAACCAACGTGCCGGGACCCCAGCTACCGCTGTTCGTACTCGGCCGCCGGCTCGAGGATCTGTTTCCGGTTGCGTTCCTGCCCCGCAACCACGCCCTGGCGGTTGCGATCATGTCCTACGACGGCGGGATCGACTACGGCCTGCTCGGCGACTACGACGCGCTACCGGACATCGACCTGATCGCACAGGGGATCGAGACGGGCCTCTCAGAGCTGCTGCTGGCCGCACGCAACGGCGAGGCGCCGGATACCCGGCGCCGCTCCGACGACGAGACCGAGGAAGCCGTCGTCGAGCGCGCCGCGCTCGGCCTCGTCCCGACCGCGTCCTCGCGCCCGAAGCGGGGACCGGCGGCCGACATGCGCGCCAAGCGGATGTCCCGGCGCGACTCCGGTCCGAATGGTTCCCCCGTGAACGGCGGCTCAGCCGACGAGTGACGGCGCCGGGCGGCTTGCCGTGGGCGGGCGCGCCGAGTACGGTTCGCGACGATGGACGACGATTTCCTTGCGCCCGTTCAGCCGGGCGACACCGCGTACAGCCTTGATCTCACGGCGGCCCAGCTGAAGATCGTTCACACGGCGCTGAAAGGGCTGTTCGACGACCTCGGCCATGACGAGCACGACGTCAAGGACGTCGTCGCCTCGGTGCTGGCAAAGCTTCCCGACGAGCACTCGATCCGCGCGATCGACCTCGGGCGGGAGCTGGCTCACGGCAGCGACCCCGCGTAGGAGTCGCCTGCCCTCACGGCGGACTCGCACTCGCCGGTCGTTTCCGCCTGGCCCTACGGCCAGCCCGCCACATTCCGGCTCATCTGACCAACCTCGAACGCCACCCGGAGTTGACGTAGCAGGTGGGGTGCCTCGGCGTCACCGGACCCCCACCTATCCGCCCAAGTCTCGGCCGGGGAAGCCGTCGCCCCCTGAGCGGCTCTCCGGCGGGCGGATCTAACCGGGCGGGTCCGATGGATCGGACCCGCCCGGTACTTATTGTGGTCAGAATATTGTGGTCAGAAGCCGAGGGCGAACTTGGCGTCTTCGCTCATCCGCTCGGGCGTCCAAGGCGGAGAGAAGACCATCGTCGTGGAGACGTCGTCGACGCCTCCAAGCTCCCCGACGAACTCCTCGATCTGCTCTGTGACCTGAGGACCGATCGGGCAACCGGGGCTGGTCAACGTGAACGTGACATTGACCGTGCCGCCTTCGACGGCGACGTCGTAGATCAGGCCAAGCTCGACGAAATCCAGTCCGAGCTCGGGGTCGATCACCTCGCGAAGGGCCTCGGTGACGTCATCTACAGAAACCATGCTCGCAGTCTACTGGTCGGCAGCGCCGATCCCGGACACGCGGAGCGCCCGGCGATCGTCTTGGTTCGCCGCCGCGCCGTCGGGCATTATGCGCGTGTGTCGAGCGGTGATCATCCTCGGGCGGCTGCGAGGGGCGATGAGCTGAAGACGATCCTCGGCGTGATCGCGTCCGTGGTCGGGCTTGCGGCCTACGTCTACCTCGCCGGCTGGATCGTCGACCTGGTCCGGTTCTCCGCGGCACGGCTGCCGGCCGGCGCGGCCGCCGCCGCGCTGAGTAGCCAGGAGCTGTTCGGGGACGGGCTGCGATCGACGCTCTTGATGGCCGCCGCGTTCGCGGTCGCCTGCGCACTGGCCTACTTCTCGTCGGCGCGGAACTGGGACGTCCACGGTCAGGACTGGCACGACATCGTCCGTAAGGGCGGCGTGGCCAAGGCAGCGGCCGACCCGGATGCGGACCGACAGCGACGACTCAGGGAGCACCGGCATGCGAAGCAGAGAGCTGAGCGTGCCGACGCCCTGGTTGCTCGCTCGAACGGTCTCGTGGCGCGGGTCGCGGGCCGGGTCCGGTCTCGCGCCGCCCTTAGCGCGGCGGACGGTCCCGTCGGAACGCCCAAGCCGCTCGAACCGGCACCCCTCGGGGACGGGGCGGTCCGGATAATCGCCGGCTTCAACATCATGGTGCTGTCGGCGTTGATCGCCGTCGGAGTTGGGCGCGCCGTCGGAGCTGCGATTCCGATCGCCCGGTGGGTCGGTGTGCTGATCGGGCTGCTCGTGTTCCTCGGCGCCCGGCGGGCGCTCACACGCTCGAGCCCGCTGGTCCTGGACTCGCGGATCCACGCGGTCGTCTGGGGGTTCGTGGCCGTCGCGACGCTGTTCGCGGCGGCGCCGGTGGGAGTGCTGGTGCTCACTGCCGTGGCGGTCTCGACGCTCGGGAGGACCTTGGCCAGAGTGCAGCAGCCGCACTCGCCTGCGGAGTTCCTCCGCTCCCCTCTTCCGTGGGCGCTGCTGACGGTATGCCTGCTCGTGGGGCTCGCGTACAGCGCGACGCCGCCGGTGTCCTTTCCGCAGGTCACGGTCAGCACCGCGTCGGGGACCCGGACGGGCGGCTACCTGACCCGGACGAGCGCCGGCGTCTACGTGGTGACGTGCACCGCACTGGCCGACGCGACATCGAGTGACGAGCGGCTCGACTTCATTCCCACGGGGGAGGTCCAGGGCGTCCGGATCGGCGGCGACGCCGAGTACCTCGATTCGGGGCAGCGACCGTCGATCGCCACGCTGGCGCTGCGCGCGCTCGGAATCAACGCAAGCCCGCCGACGCTCTTCAGTGCGAGTCTCCGCGCGGAGCAGCCCACGTGCGCCGGCGGGGGCCCGAGCCACCTGAGCACGGGAACCGAGGATCCCGCGCTCGGCGCCGGTGTGATCGCCGGGCCTGCCCCCGCCGGGGGGCGCGCGTACGACGGTGAGCCGCCGATCGAGGCGACGTCGCCGGCGCCGATCGCCGCCCTCGCGCGCCGCTACCAGCCCACTCTCCTGGTCACAGTCGCCGACCGCAATTGGCCGGTTTCTGTCAACACGATCCTGGCCGAGCGCGGGCCGCATGGCGAGCCCGTGTGCCTCGTGCAGGCCCGTGCCCCACAGCACGTGTGCCCGCCGACCGCGGCAAGCCTCGGTGGCCCCGGAGCAGCGTCCTCGGACTATCTACAGCTGCCCGTCACCCTCTCGAGCGATCAGAGCCCGAACGGGCAGTTCCAGGCGTTCCTGAGGGGTCAGTACATCTCCTCGGGCCACCTCGACCACTGGCTCGCCGATCCGGGCGTGCTCGACCCGTGGTACTCGGCGCAGATCTACTTCTACTACGCGGGTCCGATCAGCTCGTCGCAGTTTCCCAAGCAGGCGCGCGATCCCAGCGTTCCCTCGGGCTTGATCGGCCTCGAGTACTGGTTCTACTACCCGTTCAACTATTACCCGCTGATCGTCAACGCGGACCTGATGGATGGAGCGCCGATCGCGGGCGACCACGAGAACGTGGACCTCCACCAGGGGGACTGGGAGCATGTCGATGTCCTGCTCGATCCGCGCACGATGACGCCCGCATGGCTGTACATGGCGCGCCACAGCTACGAAGGCCAGTTCGTCCCCTGGAGTAGCCCCGAGCTGACGTTCGACCAGGGCCACCCCGTGCTCCAAGCGGCGTTCGGCGGTCACCCCACGTATCTCCCGGGATGCGGCGCCCGCCCGCGCGCGGTAACCCACTACCTGTCGAGCGACTGGCTGTCCTGCGGTTCGGGCCGGTTCGCGTTCCGCGCGGCGACGACGCCGCTCGTAGACATCGCGCACACGCCGTGGGCGTGCTGGCCGGGCTATTTCGGCGAGGCCTCGACCAAGCTCGAGGTCAATGCCGCCGGCGAGCCCGAGAACGTCGCCGACAGCATCAAGCACTTCGTGTTCGTCGCCGGGCCGCGCGCGCCCCTCACGCAGGCCGAGAACACCGGTGTGTGCAAGAGTATTGGGGGGCCGACGGCGGCGGAAAGTGCGGCGGCGGCGACGCAAGTGCCGCGGCCTTTGACCCCCGGACACGGGACCACCTCCACCGGCAAGCCGCGGTAGTGGATACGGCCGTGAGCGCGGCGTCATCACGGCCCGCCGGCGCCGTCCGGCGAGTCTCGCCGTTCGCGCTCGCGCTGGCCGGCATCGTCGCTCTCGCGGCGGTCGGCTTCATCGTCGATCTTGCGTCGTCGAGCCTGTTCATCGACGAGGTCCTGTCGTGGTTCTCCGCGAGCGGCCCGCTCGGTCACGTGATTGCGAGCGTCAGGATCCGCGAGGCCAATCCGCCCGGCTACTTCCTCGCGCTCAACCTCTGGACCCATGTCTTCGGCGATTCGGTGTTTGCGCTGCGGCTGCCCTCGGCGCTCGCGGCGACTGCGACGGTGGCGGCCGTCGCCTGGATCGCACAGATGCTGGGTCGCAGGGTCGCCGCGCTGATGGCCGCGCTGCTCGCCGCCGTCAGTCCGGTGCTGCTCGAGTACGCCCAGCAAGCGCGCCCGTACGCATGGGCGATGCTCGCCGGCACGCTCGCGGCGGGATGCGTCCTGCGGTATATGGACTCGGAGCGCCGGCTGTGGCTCGCCTGTGCGGTCGCCGCGTCGGTGGCGGCAGTCTGGATCCACTACACGGCCTGGCTCGTCATCGCTCCGATGGCGGCGTGGGTGCTGACCCGGCACGAATTCTCAAGGCAGGCCAAGGCGGCGTTCGTTATCGCGTTGGCGCTCGCGTTCGCCGTCACCGCCCCGCTCCTGTACGACCAGATCGCCCACGGGCATCACCAGGGCGCGATCATCCAGCCGGCGTCGCTGTCGAGCATCGCGCGCGTGTTCGGGACGCCGTATGACCGGCTGTTCAACGTCTTCCAACTCGCCGGACAGTTGACGGGGGCGGTCCTGGTTCTCGCCGGGGTCGCAGCGACCGTGTCGTTGCCGTCCCGGCCATTCCGCGCACGGCGGCTGCTGATCGCGTCGCTCGCGTTGGCGCCGCCCACGGTGATCGTTGCGATCGCGGCGCTTGCCCAGCACGGGGTCCTCTTTCACACCACCAGTGAGGTCGTGATCTCGCGCTACACGGTGGTCGCCGCACCGTTCATGATCGTCGCGCTCGCGTACGCGGTTGCGGCGCTGCCACGCGCGGTAGGCGGACCGCTCGGGGTGGCCGCGCTGGCGCTCGCGATCTCCGGAACCGTGCAATCGCACGAGAGCAGGTACCACTATCCGGACACCGGCGCAGCGATGCGCTTCATCGCTCACAACTGGCGCACCGGAGACGTGCTGCTCGCGGACGGCTACCCCCAGGACACGATCGAATATTACGTACGCCATCTACTCCCGCCCGACGCGACCCAAACGGCGGCGGGTGGGCGTCCGATCTGGACGGTCGCGATCGGCGGGTCAAGCACTCGTGCTCAGCTCTCGTCAGGCGCGTTCGCGTTCGGCTACCGGCTCGCGAGGGTCAGAGAGTTCGATGACGGCGTATCCCCGGTCCTCGCCACGCTGAGCGTCCCGCTCCCTCCGCCCAGCGCCGGGCAACGTGCGGGCGTGACGCGAACGATTCTCGCGTTCGAGCTCGCGGTGGCGAGAAGTCACGGCGCGGCCGCATGCGCGCTGCTGACACCGCAGTCGACAGCGGCAATCGCCCACCTTGCCCCCGCCGCCACCTGCGCCGCAGGGATCGCCGTGCTCGCCCGTACGGTGCCGCGCTCGGAGCGGCCCCGAGCCCCAACCGACATCGGCACTGCAGGCCTTGTGGTCGAGGGCGATCGCGCAATCGTGACCGTCGTGATCGCCGGCCACGCGAGCCGGTTGAACCTGCGATACGTCGGACGGCGCTGGCTCGTCATGGTGTAGGGACGCGACCTCTCAGCTTTCTGAGAATCGTCTCACATTCCAGATATCTCGCCGGGGGCTTGCATCGACGCCCCAGGGTTCGGTAGGTTCTCACCATCGTCGACTTCGATGACAAACCGCCGACCCTGCGCTGCAGGGGAGACGAGGATAGGACGACGCAGGGACGCAGACGCCAAGCCCTCTCGCGAGCGATTCGTGCGCAGGCCGACGTGATCGTCGACCTGAGCGAACTCGTCTTCGCGGATACCTCGCTGATGCTCGATCTCGCCATGATCGCGCGGCGCCTGCGGACCCACGGACGCGTGATCCTGCTCCGCGGCGCCCAACCGCAGATCAAGACGCTGATCGAGATCGTCGGCCTGCACCGCCTTCCCGGGGTTCGCTTCGAAGGACCGGCCGCGGCGTTCGCGTAGCGCGCCGGGTCGCCGTTCAGGGCGGCGGCCGCACTGAGTAGCCTTGTTGGCAAGTGTTCCTCGCCTTCCTGCTCCTGATCCTCTGGCCGATCGCCGAGCTGTACGTGATCGTCCGCGTCGCCGAGGCGATCGGGGTGATATTGACGATCGTTCTGCTGATCGCCGCGTGGCCGCTTGGATCGTGGGCGATGCGCTCGGTCGGACGGGCCGTGTGGCGGCGCTTCAATGCCGCGATCGCCGAGGGACGCCCGCCGGGTCGCGAGGTGCTCGACGGCGCCCTCGTGCTCCTCGGGGGCGGACTGCTGATCGTGCCCGGATTCATCTCCGACGCCCTTGGACTGCTGTTGCTCTTCCCGCTGACTCGCGCGCCAATCCAAGCGCTGCTCGTGCGTAACTTCCAGCACGGGCTGGTCGTGCGGGCGGGGGGGTTCGGTCGAGGATCCGGAGGCGCTCAGCGCGGCGACGATGTCGAGGGAACGGCCAGCGAGGTAGACCCGCCTCAGATTCGCCCGTGAGCGATCGCCAGCCAGCGGATATCCGGAGCTTCGCCTTCGGTCAGCCGGACGGAGATGTGGCCGGGACCGTTTCGGTCTGGGAGGGCGGCTTCGCGTCTAGCCTCGGCGCTCCCACGCGGGTCGAGGGCATCGATCCAGGGGACGAATGGCAGCTCGCCGGAGCCGGCTTCGAGCTGACGTTCGCGCCCACCAGCGAGGTCGCCGAGCTCGAGCCTTTGGACGCGGGCATCCGCAGCCTTCATCAGCTCGCCCGCGTCCGCGGGACACTGCTCGTCGGCGGCGAGGAGCGTGCGGTCGACTGCGCCGGGCAGCGAAGCCGCCGTGTCGGCGCACTCGACGGCAAGCGCTTCGCCGCCCTCCGAGCCGTCTCCGCATGGTTCGGCGATGAGGACGGGCTCGCGGTACTTGCGGTCCGGCCGCGACGGGCGCGAGGTCACGACACCGAGCTCCTCGGCGGCGTGCTGTTCGAGCACGGCCAACCCGTCCCCGTCGCTGAGTCTCGTCTGTCGAGCACGTATACCGCGGACGGTGTCACCTCGCGCGTGGGCCTCGAGCTCTGGCTCGGAGAGGACGATGAGCAGTACGCGAGCCGCGCCGCGGGTGAGATGACGGGGCCGCCGGCGGTCTCCGAGGACCCTCCGCTGCGCTCCGATCTGGTCCACTGGCGGATGCGCGGCCGGCAGGGACTCGGCGTCTACGAGCTGCTGCGAGCGCGATGACCGCGGTCGAGGCGATCATCTGCGACTTCGGCGGCGTTCTTACCTCGCCGATGAGCGATGGCTTCACCGCGTTCGAGGAGACTACGGGCATCTCAATCGAGCAGCTCGGCGCCGCGATGGGCAAGATCTGGGAACGCGACGGCGCCCACCCCCTGTTCGAGCTCGAGACGGGACGGATGACGGAGGCGGCGTTCCTCGGCGGTCTCGGGGAGCAACTGAGCGTGCTACTCGGCCGCCCGATCCGGCTCGACGGCTTCGGCGAGGCCTTCTTCGGTCACCTGCATCCAAATGACCGGGTGATCGACTACATGCGCTCGCTGCAAGCCCGTGGCTACCGGATGGCGATCTGCACCAACAATGTGCGCGAGTGGGAGTCACGGTGGCGCGCCTTGCTTCCGGTCGAGGAGATCTTCAGCGTCGTCGTCGACTCCGGGTTCGTGGGGGTGCGTAAGCCCGAGCCCGAGATCTACGCACTCACGCTCGAACGCCTCGGCGTCCCCCCGAGCTCGGCGCTGTTCGTCGATGACATCGAGCTCAACTGCACGGCCGCGCAGGCGCTCGGCATGCGCGCCGTCTGGTTCCGCTCGACCGACCAGGCAATCGAGGAGATCGAGGACGCGCTCGCGGCGGACTGACCGCCGCTCGGCGTCGCACTCCCGATTGCACTAGTTGTCGACGCCGAGGCGATCCCAGCAATAGAGCTCGAGGCACTCGCCGGCGAGCTGGACGCAACGCTCATGTGAGAGCCAGGGAAGCACCGTGTCGAGCGCCTGCTCCTCCCCCACGCCGGCCTCGAACGCCTCCTCGCCGCGGAAGCCCGCGGCGATCTTCAGCGCCTCGCGCCGGTTATCGCCGAGCGAGGGAAAGACGTTGACCAGGAACTCCTTGTTGGGGATCGGGTGTCCCACCTCGAGCGATGCATGCCATGCGGCGAGCAGCGACAGGTCGTGCTCGTCGAGATCTGCCACCGCCTTGGCGTAGTGGGCTTCGAGATCGGGCTCAGGGATCTCGTCGACCCAAGCGCGGACGACCTCGCCGAGGATCTGGCGGCGCGCCTCCCGTCCCACCGATTCGGCGATGACGCGAATCGCGTTCTGAGGTTCGATGAAGCAGAGGGACATGGC
>Ga0302324_100015013_pt1 | contig 15565 bp, 12 predicted proteins | sample Palsa_T0_1_FD_201949 | JGI IMG/M metagenome (GOLD analysis project Ga0302324, IMG submission 201949) | Peat permafrost microbial communities from Stordalen Mire near Abisko, Sweden - Palsa_T0_1 | ecosystem: Environmental > Terrestrial > Soil > Palsa > Peat permafrost | place: Sweden: Abisko...
TTCTTCGTCCGGCGCCTCCGCCACGCGGTGCCGCAGTGGCAGAAGGAGCTGACCGGCGCCCTGCAGCGGGCGCGAGAGCGCCTGTCGCATGCCCACGTCGAGGGGGCCGAGTGGTACTGGCCGAACGAGGAGGACCCGGCCGCGCACGAGCCATCGGAGGCCGTGCGGTTCCTCACGCCGTTCGATCCCGTGGTGCACGATCGCGGCCGCTTCGAGCGATTGTGGGGCTGGTCGTACCGATTCGAGGCCTACACGCCCGTGGCCGAGCGCCAGCGCGGCTACTACGCGCTCCCTCTCCTCTGGCGCGACCGCGTGATCGGATGGGCGAACGTGTCGGTGAAGGACGCGAAGCTCGAGGTCGAGCTTGGCTATGTGTCATCGCATGCGCCGCGTGAGCGGGCCTACAAGCATGCCCTCGAGGCCGAGATGGACCGCATGCGGGCCTTCCTCGGCATCGCATGAGGTCCGGCGGTCACTCCGCAGGCTGCCTGGACCCGCGCTGCTCCAGCACCGAACGGGGAGCCCACTGGGGGAACTGGGGCAACCCGTCGTCGAGCGGCTCCCACGGCGCCTTGTCGGACACCCACGTGTGGGCTCGCGGTCGCCCGGTGAACGGCGTGTCGAGGCTCCCCAGCCGCACGCGAAGGACGTCCCGGCTCGCCGCGAGGTAGGCGTACATCGGCGAGCCGCACGTCGCGCAGAAGACGCGGTACTTGCCCGGGGAGGACTCGTACTCGCGCAGAAGCTCGGCCCCCGACACCAGACGAAAGCACGCCCGATCGACCGGCACGTTCGCGCCATGGGCGCTGCCGCTCGCCTTCCGGCAGCTGGTGCAGTGGCAATACCCGAAGTCACCGAGCTCGCCGGTGATCTCGTAGCGGATCCCTCTGCACAGACAGCTGCCCTCGTAGCCGGTCGATGAAGCCACGGGTCCTCAGCGCTTCTTCACTCCGGCTCCCACTGCGTGTGGATGTCCCCGTCCCGGTCGATGCGCTTGTACGTGTGCGCACCGAAGAAGTCGCGCTGCGCCTGGGTGAGGTTCCCGGGAAGGCGCTCGCGCCGCACCATGTCGTAGTAGGCGAGCGAGCCGCCGGTGGTGGACAGGGCCATGCCCGCCTGGGCGGTCGCCGCGACGACGTTCCGCCACCCGGTCTGCCGGGTCGCCAGCTCGTCACGGAAGCTCGGATCGAGCAGCAGGTTCGTCAGCGTCGGCTCGCGGGCGAACGCCGCCTTGATGCGGCCGAGGAACTGCGCGCGGATGATGCAGCCGTCCTGCCAGATGCGCGCGAGCTCACCGAGCTTGAGATCCCACTTGCGGGTCTCCGAGGCGATCCGGAGCAGGTTCATCCCCTGCGCATAGCTGCACGCCTTCGCCGCGTAGAGCGCGGCGCGCACGTCGGCGATGAGCTGCTTCTTGTCGCCCCTCGGCGACGGGGTCGGACCCGGCAGGAGCTTGGACACCTTGACGCGCTCCGCCTTCGCGGCCGAGATGACGCGCGCCTCGACCGACGTCGCGATGGTCGGCACGGCGACGCCGAGCTCCGCGGCGTCCTGCACCGTCCACTTGCCGGTGCCCTTCATGCCCGTCGCGTCGAGGATCTGATCGACGAGGTACCCCTTGCCCTCGGGGTCCTTGAAGCGGAGCACCTTCGCCGTGATCTCGATGAGGAACGACTGGAGATCGCCCTTGTTCCACTCGTCGAACACGTCCGCGAGCTCCTCGTTTCCGAGGCCGCCGAGCGTCTTCAGGACGTCGTACGCCTCGGCGATGAGCTGCATGTCTCCGTACTCGATCCCGTTGTGCACCATCTTCACGTAGTGCCCCGAGCCGCCGGGACCGATGTACGTGACGCACGGCCCGTCCTTGTGCTGCGCCGCGATCTTCGTGAGGATCGGCGCGAGCTCCTCGTAGGCGGCCTTGTCGCCCCCCGGCATCATCGACGGGCCGTGGCGCGCGCCCTTCTCGCCGCCCGAGACGCCCATGCCGAAGTACCGGATGCCGATGGCCTCCAGCTCCTTCGTGCGTCGCTCGGTGTTCGGGAAGTACTCGTTGCCCGCGTCGACCAGGAGATCCCCCTTCTCGAGGAAGGGCTTCAGCTTGGCGATCGTGTCGTCGACCACGCTGCCGGCCTTGACCAGCATGATGATCCGGCGCGGCTTGCGCAGCGACCGCACGAACTCGCCGATGTCCTTGAAGCCGCGGATCTGCTTGCCCGCGGTGTCGGCGACGAACTTGTCGACCGGCTCCGGCCAGGCGTCGTACGCCGCGGCCGAGAAGCCCTTCTCTTCGATGTTGAGGACGAGATTCCGTCCCATCACGCCGAGCCCCACCATGCCGATCGCCAGGTCCGCCATGACTTTCCTCGCTGGGCTGCTGCCGGTTGAGCCGACCCTACCACGCTCGGTGCCCCTCCTGGTACGGTCGCCGGCACAGGAAAGAAGAGGGGCACGTGGACATCCGACAATTGCCAGCCGACCTTCGCCGCAAGTGCGTCGACACGATCCGCTTTCTCGCCGCCGACGCCGTGGAGACCGCGAACAGCGGTCATCCCGGAACGCCCATGGGAGCCGCCGATCTGGCCTTCGTCCTGTGGAGCGAGTTCCTCCGGTTCGACCCCACGACGGCGAGCTGGCCCAACCGCGACCGGTTCGTCCTGTCGGGCGGCCACGCGTCGATGCTGCTCTACTCGCTGCTGCACCTGTCGGGGCACGATCTACCCCTCGACGAGCTGAAGCGCTTTCGCCAGTGGGGCTCGAAGACGCCGGGGCATCCCGAGTTCCGTCACACCGTCGGCGTCGAGCTGACGACCGGGCCGCTAGGCGCGGGCTTCGCGACGTCGGTGGGGATGGCGCTCGCCGCCAAGATGCTGGCCGCGAGGTTCAACAAGGAGACCATGCCGGTCGTCGACGCGCACATCTTCGGCATCTGCGGCGACGGCGACATGCAGGAGGGGGTGACGTCCGAGGCGGCGAGCCTGGCGGGTCACCTGGGCCTCGGCAACCTCGTCTTCATCTACGACTGCAACGAGATCACGATCGAGGGCCACCTCGACGTGGCCATGGACGACGACGTCCGCCGGCGCTTCGAGGCCTACGGCTGGTACGTCCAGCAGATCGACGGCCACGATCACGATTCCATCCGCGCCGCGCTCACGCTCGCGAAGAAGCAGACCATCCGGCCGTCGCTCATCATCGCCAAGACGGTCATCGGCAACGGCGCCCCGACGAAGTCCGGGACGCACGAGGTGCACGGTACGCCGCTCGGGAAGGTGGAGCTCGCGGCCATGCGCAAGAACCTCGGCTGGCCCGACGAGACGTTCCACGTGCCCGCCGAGGTGCGCGAGGTGTGGAAGGCCCGTGAAGCCGAGGGCAAGAAGCTGCGGACGGAGTGGGAGCGCCTCTTCGCGTCGTGGAGGACGGAGCACCCCGATCTGGCGAAGCTGTGGGACGCGCACTGGGATCACGCGGTGCCGGGTGATCTCGCCGAGCAGCTGGCGGCCGCGGTGGGCGACAAGTCCGACGCGACACGCAGCCTGTCGGGCCTCATCATCCAGAAGGCGACGGCGCTCGTCCCGTCGCTCGTCGGCGGCGCGGCGGATCTGGAGCCCTCGACGAAGACCGGCATCAAGGGCGGCGGACACGTCGTGAAGGCGTCGGTGCAGTCCGACGAGCTTGCCGACGCGTCGTTCGCGGGCAAGAACCTGCACTTCGGGATCCGCGAGCACGCCATGGGCTCGATCTCCAACGGCATGTGCCTCTTCGGGGGATGGCAGTGCTACTCGGCGACGTTCCTCGTCTTCTCCGACTACATGCGCGCGCCCATCCGCCTCGCGGCGCTCTCCAAGGTCCCGACGATCTTCATCTTCACGCACGACTCGTTCTGGGTCGGCGAAGACGGTCCCACCCACCAGCCCATCGAGCACCTCTGGTCGCTCCGGCTCATCCCCGACGTCGATCTGTGGCGCCCGGCCGATGGGCTCGAGACCGCGCTCGCGTGGGCGCATGCCGTGGCGACTCCGGACGGACCGATGCCGAGCATCCTCATCCTGACGCGCCAGAAGGTGCCGGCCTTCGCGAGGCCGTCGGGGTTCACGCCGCGTGACGTGTGGAAGGGCGGGTACGTGCTGACCGAAGCCTCGGGGGGCAAGCCGGACCTCGTCATCCTCGCCACGGGGTCGGAGGTCGGTCCCGCGGCGGAGGCCAGGGCCATCCTCGAGAAGGCGGGCCGTCACGTGCGTCTGGTCTCGATCCCGTGCGTCGAGCGCTTCAAGCGGCAGCCCGCGGACTACCGGGACACCGTCCTGCCGCGCGGCGTCCCGCGCATCAGCGTGGAGGCCGGCCGCACGGACCCCTGGTACCAGTTCGTCGGTCTCGACGGGCTGGCGATTGGCATCGATCACTTCGGCCACTCGGCGCCGGGCGAGGTCCTCGCGGAGGAGCTCGGGCTCACCGGCGAGCGCATCGCGGCGCAGATCACCACGTGGGATAACCAGAGGCGCACGAAGACCACGGCGTGATGCTCGCGCCGCCGCACCTCTTCATCGCGGTCGTCGTCGCGCTGCTCTGCGGCGGCTGCGGGTCGTTCAAGAATGACGGCAGCGCGGGTCCCGGCGACGCAGGCGACGCCGGCGTCGGGTCGTCGAGCGGGGGAAGCCACGATGGGGCGATCGCCGACGCCGCGGGCGGGGGAGGCGTCGACGGCACGTCCGGGGATGCGCCCGCTGGCGACGGCGATGGCGGGTGCGGCGTGACATGCGCCACGAACACCGACGTGCTCCTCTTCGGCGGGTTCGACGACCAGTACCTCGGCGACACGTGGACGTTCGGCGGCGTCAGCTGGGCGCAGTCCGACGGGGGCGACGCTCCGACGGGTCGCATCGGCGCGGCGGCGGCTCCTCTGCACGGCGCCGTGCTCCTCTTCGGGGGCGAGGACATGAACCTCGACGAGCTCGGCGACACCTGGGTGTGGAACGGCTCCGCGTGGAGCATGGTCGCCGACGCCGGGCCTCCCGGGCGCTCGAGCGCGGGCATGGCCACGCTCGGGAGCGAGGTCGTGCTCTTCGGAGGGGAGGGCGATCAGGGGCCGGTCGGCGACACGTGGACCTGGGACGGCTCGGCGTGGACCCAGGCCAGCGGCGTCGGACCGAGCGCGCGCCAGGGCGTCGCGATGGCCACGCTGGGCAACCAGGTGGTGCTCTTCGGCGGGCGCGACGGCAACTTCGACGACCAGGGAGACACCTGGACCTGGGACGGCAAGGCGTGGACGAAGCAGGCGCCGGCGCACACGCCCGGGGCTCGCGAGTTCGCAGTGGCCGCCACGCTCGGGAGCACGGTGGTCCTCTTCGGCGGCTTGTACGGCCCAACGCTCGGCGACACGTGGACCTGGGACGGCAAGGACTGGACGCAGGGGATGCCGTCGACGCCGCCCGATCCCCGCGAGAGTCCCGGGATCGCCTCCGTGGGGGGGCACGTGGTCCTCTTCGGCGGCTGGGACGGAGATTCGACGTTCTACGACGACACGTGGCTCTGGGACGGCACGGAGTGGACGCAGACGTCCACCGTGGGGCCGTCCTACCGCGGTATCCCGGCGATGTCCGGGCCCTGAGGCGACCCTTCGCCGCCGACTCAGCGTCCGTCGAACCGGGGCGCCCGCTTCTCGATGAACGCGGCCATCGCCTCGCGCAGATCGTGCGACGGCAGGAACGCGGCGTTCCACAGCGCCACCGTACGCAGGCTCTCCGCTGCGGCACGCTCGGACGCCGCGTTGAGCACCTGCTTCACCCCCTGGACGACGAGCGGCGGGTTGGCCGCGATTCGCCCTGCGAGGGCCCTGGCCGCGTCGAAGAGGCCGGCGTGGGTGTCGTACACATCCTCGACGAGCCCGATGCGGAGCGCGCGTGCGGCGTCGATGTCGTCGCCCGTCAGCGCCATCAGGCGCGCGTGTCCCTGACCCACGATCGCCGGTAGGCGCGCGAGGGTCCCGACGTCCGCCACCATCGCGAGCTTCACCTCGCGAACGCTGAAGCGCGCGTCCGCCGCGCAGAGGCGCACGTCGCACGCGGTCACGAGGTCGACTCCCCCACCCACACACCAGCCGGCGATCGCCGCGATGACGGGCTTGCGGCATGCGGCGACGGAGGACATCGCACGCTGCAGGCGTTCGATGGCCCCGAGGAAGTCCGTCCTCTCGCGCGCGAGCGTGCGGTCGCCGAGGACGGGGCCGAGCTCACCGCCCATCGTCGCCAGGTCGAGCCCGTACGAGAAGTGCTCACCCTCGCCTCGCACGACGACCGCGCGGACCTCGGGCGCGGCGTCGAGCCAGGCGAACGCGGTCGGCATCTCCGCCCAGAACGCGGGGCCCATGCGGTTGGCCTTGCCGACGGCGCGGAGCACGACGGTGGCCACGTGGTCGTCGATGGAGACGCTCAGCGCGTCGAGCGCGGGGAGAGGGGACGTCATGGCGCGGCATTGTGGCACGTCACGGCGTCAGAACCGTCCGATGACGGTGAGCCCGGCGGTCGATGTTCCGGCCCCGGGCTGTACGAGAAGGCTCGCCACCGTGGTGCTTTCTCTTCCTGGAGGCGCCGTCATGTGGCGCAGGAGGCCATAGGCCATGAGCTGGGAGAGGCGCGCCGGCAGCGACGAGTAGCCGCTCCCCGGGGGTCCCGTGCAAAGTTACGAGGTTGACGAACAACCGTATTTGTTGCGTCTCTCGCATGCTTCCGTGAGGCGGGATCGAGAGGGAGGCCGCAGACTGCCGCGCCATGCGGAGCCTTCTTGCCATCGGAGTCCTCGGAATCGCCCTCGCCGCGGGTTGCGGCGGCGGCGGGTCGTCGCCCTCTTCCTCCACGGGCAACGATGGTGGGGGCTCCGGCGGCGGGAGCGGATCGGGCGGTGCCGCTCCCGAAGGGGGGAGCTCGTCCAGCTCGGGTAGCTCCGGGAGCACCTCGGGCTCGAGCGGTAGCTCGAGTGGCTCGCAGGGTTCCGGATCGAGCAGCGGATCGTCGAGCTCGAGCGGCTCGAGCAGCGGCGTGTCGAGCGATGCTGGCATGACGCCGCCGATGCTCCCGACCTCGAGCGGGACGTGCCCGACGTTCGCGAACGGCGCGAAGGCCACGCTCACCGCCGGCGGGCAGACGATCCAGGCGGACGTCTGGATGGGCTCCAAGGGCGGCGGGCCGCTCATCTTCTACTGGCACGGCACCGGAAGCTCGGCGACGCTCGAGGTGCCCTACGCGTTCGACACGAGCGCGCTGGAGAGCGCCGGCGGCATCATCGTGGGGCCGGAGGCGGCCACGCGCACCGGGACGCCGACGGGCAACACGGGCGACGACGTCTGGTACCAGAGCGACGCCGCCTTCATGGATCAGGCCGTCGCGTGCGCCATCCAGCAGCTGCCCGTCGACACGCGCCACATCCATACCGCCGGGTACAGCGCCGGGGCCCTGCAGGCCGTCTACGTCTGGTACGCGCGCTCCGGGTACCTCGCGAGCATCATCAGCTACTCGGGCGGCGACGCGACCATCAACACGGCGGCCATGCAGGATCCCTCGAACATCGCCCCGGCGATCGTCGCGCACGGAGGCATGGGCGTCGACACGTACACCGTGCCGGGAACCACCGACTCGGTGGACTTCTCGCAGACGAGCGCGGCGTGGGAGTCGGTCATCTCCGCCGACCACGGCACGTACATCGACTGCAACGACGGGGGCAACCACCTCGCCTTCTTCCAGACGCGCGCACCGAACCTCAAGCCCGTGTCGCTCCAGTTCTTCCTCGACCACCCGTTCGGGATCACGCCCGAGCCGTACACGACGCTCCCGGCAGGGTTCCCGAGCTACTGCAAGCTCGACGGTCCGGGCTGACTCACAAGTGCCCTCGCCCGAACCAGACGACTCGCCTTCCACCACCAAGGGCACCTTTCGTTCGCTGAAGGGCTTCAACTACCGGATGTGGGCCGCCGGGGCGATCGTGTCCAACGTGGGCACGTGGATGCAGCGCACCGCGCAGGACTGGCTCGTCCTCACCCAGCTGACCCACAACAATGCGACCGCCGTCGGCGTCGTCATGTCGCTCCAGTTCGGACCGCAGGTTCTCCTCTTGCCCCTCACCGGCTTCGCGGCCGACCATATCGACCGGCGCAAGCTCCTGCTCGCCACGCAGGCGGCCATGGGGGCGCTGGCGCTGGGACTGGGCATCCTCACCGTCACCGGTGTCGTCCAGCTGTGGCACGTCTACGTGTTCGCGTTCCTGCTGGGATGCGTGACGGCGTTCGACTCCCCGGCGCGCCAGACGTTCGTGTCGGACCTCGTCGGCGAAGCCGATCTCTCCAACGCGGTAGCGCTGAACTCCACGTCGTTCAACGCGGCGCGGTTGATCGGCCCGGCCGTCGCCGGTGTCCTCATCGCCACCGTGGGCACCGGGTGGGTGTTCCTCATCAACGCAGCCTCCTTTGCCGCCGTGCTCGGCTCGCTGACCCTCCTTCGTGTCGCCGAGCTTCACCTGAAGGGCAAGGCTCCCCGCGCGCGCGGAAGCCTCGCCGAGGGATTTCGCTACGTCTGGAAACGGCCGGACCTGAAGGCCGTCCTCCTCATGCTGTTCTTGATCGGCACCTTCGGGTTCAACTTCCCGATCTTCCTCTCCACCATGTCCGTCACCGTCTTTCACAAGGGCCCCGGCCAGTACGGGCTCCTGTCGTCGATCATGGCGATCGGCTCGGTCGCCGGCGCGCTCCTCTCCGCCCGGCGCGCGCAGCCTCGCATCAGCCTGCTGCTCGCGGCGGCGGCCATGTTCGGGGGCGGGCTGGCGCTGGCGGCGATCATGCCCAGCTACGGCCTCTTTGCCCTCCCTCTCGTCATCGTCGGCGTGTCCGCGCAGACCTTCACCACCACCGCGATCGGCGCGGTGCAGCTGTCGACCGAGCCCGCCATGCGGGGCCGCGTGATGGCGATCCTCCTCGCGATCGCGCTGGGCGCCACACCCATCGGCGCGCCCATCGTCGGCTGGGTCGCCGATGCGTTCGGCCCGCGATGGGCGCTCAGCATCGGCGCTGCCGCGGGCTTCGCAGCGGCGATCGTCGCTGTCGTCTACATCATCAGGTACCGCCGCCTGCGCGTGCGCATCGACGCGGGGCGCCTCCGCTTCAGCCTCGACGACGAGGCCCCCGGGGCGACCGCCAGCCCATCCGGGATCCTCAGGGAGCCGGGTACGGCCAGGTCTTGTTGTAGAGGACCGTCTGGTAGTCCGTGATGGCGGTCTGGACGTACTGCAGGCCGTCTCCCGTCAGCGTGCAGCTCGTCGTCGCATTGCCCGTGAGCCAGTACGCGAGGGACAGGTACCACTGCTCTATCTCGGTGCAGCCCTTGGCGCCTGCGTTGGCCTGAGCGAAATTGATCGCCCACGTGTAGTCCATGTAGACGTAGAGCTCGTAGGCGGGATTGAAGATGGACGTCGCGTAGAGCGGGCTCGAGGTGTCCTGGACGGCGTTGATGTAGCCCTTGTTGGTGCCCGTCGGGGTGCTCACGCCGAGGGACGTCGCGCTCTCGCAGTAGAACGTGACGTCGGTGCCGAACGGGATGTTGTTGGCCTCCGTGGTGGGGGTGCACGTGTATCCCGCGGGCAGCGTCTTCTGCAGGAACGTGCCTTCGCACGCGGGCGTGTCCTGGAAGAGGCCATAGCTGTGCGAGTAGTCGACCTGGCCGGTGAACGGGTCCTTCGACGAGGAGCCGCACGGGCCCGGGGGATCGTCGCCGGAGACGGACCCCGCGCTGATCGCCCAGATGCCGCAGTTCTGTCCGCCGCAGGTGTCGTCGTTCGTCGAGATGACGGGCGTGATGCCGCTCTCGTTGTAGGCCTGCGACTTGAGAAGCTCGCCTTGCCAGGGCTCGGTCATGCCGGCCACCTGCATCGCGGCGAGGATGCAACCGTCGTAGAGGTCGTAGCTCTTGTTGCCCGTGGCGATGGGATCGTCGGCCGGTGGCGAGCAGTCGGCGATGCAGCCGCCGGCGAGGCTGCAGTTGGCGAAGAGGCCCGTGCCGCCGCCTCCACCGTCCGACGTCGGCGGGGTGGCCTCGTCGGTCGCGGCGTCCGTGCCTCCGCCCGCGTCCTCCGAACCCGAGGACGAGCCGAACGAGGATCCCGAGGATGAGCCCGAGGATGGGGACCCGGAGGACGAGCCGGATGATGCGCCCGAGGACGATGAGCCCGAGGACGACCCCGAGGATGAGCCCGAGGACGACGAGCCCTTCGACACGCCTCCATCCAATACGTCTCCACCATTCTCCCCGGACCCGGCACACGCCCCGAGCGCGAGAGGAGAAGCGAGTACCGCCACACCAGCCAACAGCCATCGAGCGACCACTGGGACCTCCGTTTCGAACGGGGCCCTCGCAGAAAGCGTGCCCATCGAAGCTCCCTCGAAATCGGGCCCCGGCGTCCTGCCAGGGAGCAAAACGTCGCCCCTCGCTGCACGACCGGCACCCGACACCGAAACACCCACCCGTGACGTTGGAACAGCCGGCGTTTCGCCCGGTCTTTGCGCACCGTTTGGCAAGACGGCGGGCCGCGCACACAATGAGCCACCATGCTTTCTCGCTCGCCGCTTTGCTTCCTGGCCTTCACCCTCGGCACGGTCGCCATGGCCGGTGCCTGCGGCAGCTTCAAGAACGGCAGCGGCTCCGGGGGCCCGACCGACGCCGGTGACGCGACGGCGTCGGGATCGAGCAGCGGAGGCTCGGGCGGCTCGTCGTCGAGCGGTGGCTCCAGTGGCGGGGGCTCGAGCGGAGGGTCGTCCGGGGGCTCGAGCGGTGGCTCCAGCAGCGGCAGCTCATCGGGCGCGGGCGGCAGCTCCAGCAGCGGAAGCTCGTCCGGCTCTGGCGGAAGCGCGACGACGATCGTCCTCTTCGGCGGCGACGACACGGTCACGCCGACGCACGACACGTGGACCTACGACGGGTCGGCGTGGTCGAACCCGGCGACGGCCACCGCGCCCCCGCACCGCGAGGAGTCCGCCATGGCGGTGCTCGGCGGCAAGGTCGTCCTCTTCGGCGGCTCGCCCTCGGGACAGGGCGACACCATCGGCGACACGTGGACGTTCGACGGCCAGACGTGGACCCAGGAGCAGCCCGCCCACAAGCCGACACCCCGCTGCTACCACTCGATGGCCACGCTCGGCGGCGCGGTGGTTCTCTTCGGCGGCACCGACGGCACGACGCAGCTCGCCGACACGTGGACGTGGGACGGAACCGACTGGACGCAGCGTGTCTCCCCGGCGCCGCCGGCCCGCGAGTCCGCCATGATGGCGACCCTCGGCCAGACCGTGGTGCTCTTCGGCGGCCTGGGGGGCGGCGATGGGAACACCGAGCTGTCCGACACCTGGACGTGGAACGGGAGCGGGTGGAGTCAGCCGTCGAACTCGAGCTCGCCCTCGGCGCGCGACTCCGGGATGGTCGGCACGGTCGGCGGCCAGATCGTGCTCTTCGGGGGTCAGGACATCAACGCGAACGCGCTGAACGACACGTGGGCGTGGAGCGGCACCGACTGGTCGGAGATGAACGACCTGATGCTGAGCCCGACCGGCCGCTTCGCCGCGGCGGCGGCCGTCCTGCAGGGCAAATTCGTCATCTTCGGTGGCACGACCAACCAGACGAACGACTTCAGTGACACGTGGATCTTCGACGGGACCCAGTGGTACGGAGGGCCGACCAGCGGTCCGACGGTGCGCGCCTGGGCCGCGATGACAGGGCCGGGGTGAGCCGGAAGATAGGTACCCTGGCCAGCCATGCGATCCCTTCTCGCCGTCGTGGCCTTCCTCTCCGCGTGCGGACCCGTGGCGACTCCGGGACCGACCATGCCCCTGGCGCCGGCGGTGGTCCCCGCCCCCGTTGCGTCGCCTGCCGCGCCCCTGCCGCCCCCGAGCCCCGCCAGCATCGTGCAGCGCAGCCACGACGTGCTGGTCGCGATGGACCGAGCCGATGTCGCCGCGGTCACCGTGGCCCTCTCGCCCGACTACGTCCACTTCGAGGGGGACTACGTCGACCGCGAGCACGAGCTCGCCGCGCTGCGGGCCCGGGGGCCGAACGCGCCGCACATCGGCACGCGGACGTGGTCGCACGAGCACGTCTCGGTGCGCTCGAACGACGCGATCGTCGTCGGCGAGGCGCTCGAGCACACCACCGGCAACGAGTCGCACGGGGGCTACAACTACGACGGCTGGTACACGCTCGCGTGGACCCGCGACGGAGACGAGTGGAAGCTCCTCTACCTGGGCTGGCGGCAGGGCGGGTCCGGCGGCAAGCGCGCCTCGTGGAACGAGATCTTCCGCAACTCGATCGGCTTCAATCACGAGCCCAATCGCCTGCTGGTCGACACCGTGGCGCACGCCAGGCCCGGCGCCGCGCTCGACGTCGCGATGGGGCAGGGCCGCAACGCGCTCTATCTGGCCGCCCACGGCTGGAAGGTGACCGGCGTCGACATCTCCGACGAAGGGATCGCCGCGGCCCGCGCGGCCGCCACCCAGCGGAGGCTCGCGCTCGACGCGGTCGACATGGACATCGACCGGTACGACTTCGGCACGAACAAGTGGGACCTCGTCACGATGATCTACGCGACCGACAACGCCGCGTGGATGGAGAAGATCAAGCCGAGCCTGCGCAAGGGCGGTCTCTTCGTGCTCGAGTACTTCGCGCTCGACCCGAGCAACGGCCAGGACGACGGCATCCCCCCCGGGAAGCTCGCGAAGATTTTCGGCGACGGCTTCGAGATCGTGCGCGACGAGGTCGTCGACGACGTGCCCGACTGGGCGATGGATCGCGCGAAGCTCGCGCGGTTCGTGGCGCGCAAGAAGTAGAGCTCGCGAATGCCCGCGGCGTGGCTCGCGAATACGGACGACGGGATGGGCACCGACCGATCCAGGGCGGCCCCGGCGTCACCGACGGCGCATCGCCCGGAAAAGCCTTTGCTGACCGCCCCTTGCGGCACGGGGATCCTGCGTCGTCGAGACGCGGCGCACGTGTGTCCACGCGTCACCCAGGCGAGGCACGGCGGTTGCGATGAGGGCACGCACCATGACCATCTCCCCCCTCCGCGTCGCCGCCGTCGTTCCCCTTCTCCTCGCCGCCGCTGCCTGCTCGTCGGGTCCTGGCGGCGAAGCCAGCGCCTCCAGCTCCGCGGCCATCACCGGCTCGACGATCGTGTCTCGGGGCATGGAGTGGGTCGACGCCGACCTGCACTACTGCCAGGCGGCGCAGGGCGACGTGGACTACGACTCGTCGTGCTGGGCGTGGGAGGGCTCGAGCCACCGTTGCGACCGGGAGAGCAACGCGGCGTGGAACGCCTATCGGTCCGACTGCTCCGGCTTCGTGACCTACGCGTGGGGGCTCCCTCCGGTGGGAGACGGCGGATACGTCACGTCCGACTTCGCGCCGTACGACAACTCGTTCTCGCACACGATCGACGGCAGCCAGCTCCAGCCCGGCGACGCCCTCAACAAGACACCCGACGAGCACATCATCCTCTTCAAGCAGTGGGTCAGCGTTGGCCACTCCGCCGTCTTCATGGAGGAGCCGGGCTGCTCGGCACCGGAGCCGTACGCGCACGAGTTCACGTCGGACGTGTCCATCAGCGGCTCCGAGGTGTACGTCGACTACGAGGGCGCGACGTTCTACGCCATTCGCTACACCGGCACGACGGCCGGCGGCGGAAGCGGAAGCAGCAGTAGCAGCAGCGGCGGTGGCGGCAGCGCCGCAGCGCCCGACGCGTGCGACAAGGGCTCCGGCTACTGCACCGAGACGTTGCAGTGCGATGGCGGCCACTGGATCGTCCGGCAGGACGACGCGGCGGCTTGCACGACCATCGAGAACGTCGATGAGCCCTGCAGCGCGGGCGGGGGATACTGCACAGCCACGCTGCAATGCGACGGCGGCCACTGGGTGCCTCGACAGGACGATCCGTCCGCGTGCACGTCGGGCCCCGGCGCCGACTGAAGAGGACGTACATGAACGCATCCGCGCACCCTGCGCGAGCGTTCGAGCATCCAATGGGACGGGATGACCTGGCTTCACGTCCTGACGCTCGCGGGATGGCTCGGCGTGGTGCTGGTCGCGGCGTCGCTCCGCGGGCGCCCGTTTGCCACGATGGCCGGCATCCTCGTGGGCATCTACTCCCTCCTCGCGCTCGCGATGGCCCCGTTCCTCGTGGCGCTGCCCACCGGGATGCCCGTGTTCGTGGCGCTGCACGTGGCCGTCTACCTGAACTTCGTCGCGCTCGCGCGCCCGCGCATGCGCCCGCTGGCGTACCGCCTGCTGGTGAGCTGGCCGGCCTCCTTCTTCATCGCCGGCACGCTGCTCTCGCTGCCGTGGGCGCTGGCGTTCGCGCTCGGGTTTCACCCCTGGGCGCCGTGGCTCCCGTACGCGCTGGGGGCGGTGGGGTTGCTCCAGTCCCTCACCGGGCGCGAGGAGGAGATCGATCTGGTCATCGGCGGAGCCGGGCAGGCCGCGCACGTCGCGCCCCACCCCCGCGGGGATGCGCGGGAGGCTCGACCGCTGCGGATCGTCCAGATCACGGATCCGCACATCGGTCCTTTCATGTCGGTCGCGCGTCTGCGCCGCATCGCCGCGCGGGCGGTCTCGAGGAGCCCGGACCTCGTCTTCCTGACCGGCGACTTTCTCACCATGGAGTCGCAGAGCGATCCGGAGCTTCTGCGGCGCGCCCTCGAGCCGCTGCGGGCCATGCCCGGCAAGGTCTTCGCGTGTCGGGGCAATCATGACCTGGAGGCCCCCGCCACCGTCGCCAGCGCTCTCGCGGACAACGGGATCACCCTGCTGGTGGACGAGGAGCGCGTCGTGGAGACCGAGGCGGGCCCCGTGCAGATCGTCGGTATGGACTTCGTCTGGCGCGCTCGCGAGGCTCACCTCGAGCGCGTCTGCAGCGAGCACCCGCGCAAGGCGGGGGTCACGCGGATTGTCCTCCTGCACGATCCCGGCGCCTTCCGGCACCTGCCGGAGGGACAGGGTGACCTCGTGCTGTCCGGTCACACGCACGGAGGACAGGTGGGCCTCGTGAGCCTCGGCCTGTCGTGGACGTTCCTGCGCCTCTTCGGGATCAAGATCCCCGACCACGGCTTCTGGGCGCGCGGTCGGGACCGGATGTACGTGCACCGCGGAACGGGGCACTACGGTTTCCCGCTTCGCCTCGGCGTGCCCTCGGAGCAGAGCGTGCTGCGGGTGCACCGCGCGCAGCACCCATGAATCCACTCTGAAGCCCAGCCGCGGGTTCCTTCAGTCGTCGCCTTCCTCGTCTTCCTTCTCCGCGTCGCCGGCCTTGGGCGTGAAGACCAGCCGCCCGTCGCCGTTGGCCGTCGCGGAGACTTGCGGGAGGGACGCATAGGCGGCCGGGACGTCGCCGATGTCCTTGCCGCGCTCGAGCCCGCCGAGCTCCTGGGCCGCCCAGACGTCGAAGGGAACGAAGCCCCCGATCCTGGCGACGCCGTCCTCCCACGTCATCGATAGCACCGGATACTCGCCCGCCTCGTCCGCCTCGCCCACGTAGAGACACGCCGGGCGGTCGA
>Ga0302324_100015016_pt1 | contig 15563 bp, 12 predicted proteins | sample Palsa_T0_1_FD_201949 | JGI IMG/M metagenome (GOLD analysis project Ga0302324, IMG submission 201949) | Peat permafrost microbial communities from Stordalen Mire near Abisko, Sweden - Palsa_T0_1 | ecosystem: Environmental > Terrestrial > Soil > Palsa > Peat permafrost | place: Sweden: Abisko...
GGGCTATGTGGACTAAGCCTACGGGCTTTTCTTCGGTGCCGCCGGTGGGGCCGGCTATGCCGGTTACTCCTAATCCCAGGGTTGCGCCGGTGCGGAGACGGATGCCGGTGGCTAACGCTTTGGCTACCTCCGCGGAGACTGCGCCGTGCTCGGCGATCATTTCGGGAGAGACGCCGGCGAAGGCGTGCTTTAGCGTGTCGGAATAGACGATTGCGCCGCCGAGGAACGATCGCGATGCGCCGGGGACGCTGGTGATGCGCTGCGAGACCATGCCTCCGGTGCAGCTTTCGGCTACGGCTAGCGTGGCTTGGCGCAATCCTAAGTAATAGAGGACGATTTGCTCGAGCGATTCGCCGTCGGAGGAGTAGAGCCAGTCTTCGAGAGCTTCTTCGAGTTTGCCGGCTAGCTCGTCGACGCGGGCTTTGGCGGCGGCGGGGCTGGATTTGGAACAGAGCAGGATGAGCTGGATGTCTCCGCCATGGGCGAGGATGGTGGTTTCTACGTCGGTGTAGGCGGTGTAGATGGGGGCGAGGAGCTTGTCGGCCTGGGACTCGGGGATCATGGCGGCGCGCAGGATGCGGCGGGCGATGGTGCGGCGGGGGACGACGGTGAGCAGACGGGGCAGGCATTCGGCGTCGAAGAGCGGCTTGCACTCGCCGGGCGGGCCGGGGACGAGCATGATGAGCTTGCGATGGCCCTGAAAGGTGGTGTCGAGCCATTGGCCGGGGGCGGAGCCGTTGGGGTTGGGCAGGATGGTTGCGCCTTCGAGGACATCCGCCTGCTTGAGGTTGTTGGAGGGCAGCGGAATGCGCCACTGGGCGGCGCGGGTGGCGAGGGCGGCGACAAGAGGCCCTTCGCGGCGCAGCTTGAGGGCGAGCGCCTCGGCCATGGCTTCGCGGGTGAGGTCGTCTTCGGTGGGGCCGAGGCCGCCCATGACGACCAGAATGTCGATGCGGGCGAGGGCGGCGCGGATGGCGTTGACGAGGTCGCGCTTGCGGTCGCCGACGATGGTTTTGAACGAGACGGTGACGCCGATTTCGTTCAGCTTTTCCGTCAGGTAGAGGGAGTTGGTGTCCTGGCGGAACGGGGTGAGCATCTCGGAGCCGACGGCGATGATTTCGGATTTCATAAGGGCAGTGATCAGTGGTCAGTGGTTAGTGATTAGTCTCTGGGGGCATGCCGACTGCTTATAGAGTACAGGCTGCCGGTGACAGTGTGGCCGGGTATGAACTGACCACTAACCACTAATCACTTGCTTTAAAACAGCGTCATGCCTTCTACGCCGAGGTCTACGTCGTAGACGGCGTCGTTGGTGGTTATGACGGTGGTGCCTAAGGGCGAGAAGGCTACGCCTACCATGTGGGGGCCGGCTACTACTATCGAGGCTTCGCCTGTGGGGGTGATGCGGACCAGGCCGCGGCGGCCGTGGAGGCAGGCAGTGACGTAGACGTCTCCGTCTTTCGAGAGCGCGAGGCCCTGGGGACGGCCGAGTCCGCGATACCAGACGGCGGCCTGGCCGTGGGTGTCGACGGCCCAGACGGCGTCGTTGGAGTTGAGTGAGGGCGTGGTGACGAACAGCACGCCATCAGAATTGACGGCGAGGTGATAGGCGGCGGGGCTGGGTTCGAGCGTGGCGTAAACAAAGATTTTGCGCTGCGGATCGATTTTGAAGATGGTGCCGCTGCGGTCGCCGACGAAGAGATTGCCTTCGGCGTCAAAGGCTGCACCGCAAGCTACGCCCATGCCTTCAGCGTAGATGGTGGACTCGCCCGACTGGTCGATGCGGTAGACGTTGCCCTCGGCGCGCGAGGTGACGAAGAGATCGCCGTCCGGATTGAACGCCAGGCCAGTGGCGTTGAGGATGCCGGAAACGAAGGGCGTGCCGCGGCCGTCGGGGCTGATGCGGACGATGGAGACCTCAGTCTGCTTGCCGCGCGGGCCGGAGATGGTGGCATAGATCATGCCGCTGCGGCTTACGGCGGGGCTGGTGACGGGATGCAGGCCTTCGCTGAGCAGGCGGGCCACACGCAGGGGCGCGGTGTTGCTGGCGCCGGATGGGCTGCGGACTTCAATCAGGCCGGTGGAGGCCTCTTCAGGGACGCGCAGAGCGAGCCTTGTTGCCCGGCTCATGAGCACATGGGCGGAGTGTCCATCGACGAGGACGGCGGGCGGGCCGAAGGCCAGAGGGCCGAGATGCGCTCCGATCAGCTCGACTTCTCCAAGGGGGAGTGCGGCGGCGGGAACAATGTCGTCAATGCGGGGGTCGGGAAGGACTTCAGCGGCGGATTGAGAGCGGGGGCGAGCCATGGCGATGACCTTCAAATTTAGAAGCGCAGAAAAATGCGTAACAAAGATGCTACACCCAAAGCATACAGCCCGGCGGCCACGTCATCGAAGACGATGCCCCAGCCGGCGGGCAGGCGTTCAAGGCGGCGGATGGGAAACGGCTTGGTGATATCGAAGATGCGAAAAAGAATGAGGGCGACGATGGCGTTGGGCAGGTTGAACGGGGCGAAGAGCAGGGCGATGCCCTGTCCGGCAACCTCGTCGATGACTACGAAGCCGGGGTCGTGGCGGCCGGACTCACGCGCGGCGATGGTGGCGGCGGGGACGCCGAGGGCGATGGCAAGAATGATTCCGGCGGAGAGCGCCAGGAGCAGGCCGTTGGGGGTGGGATGGAAGGCCCAGGCGTAGTCCGCCCAAATGAGGAGCGTGACCACCGAGGCCCAGGTGCCAGGGCCGGGCTTGCCCAGGCCGACGCCGAAGAAGGTGGCGATGACCCAGGCCCAGAGGGTTTTCTTCTTCGCTTGGTTCGGAGTGGCTGGCGGGCTAGTTGTCATCGTCGCTGCTTTTGGTGTGGCCGCCGCCGAATGCGCCGAGGTCTTCGAGCACTTCAGGGTCGAGGACGGGCGAGCTGATTTTATAAACGCCGGATGCCCACTTGCCGAGATCGATCTTGCGGCAGCGGTCGCTGCAGAAGGGGAAGTCCTCGTCGTTGAAGCGGACCAGTTCGCTGCAGGTGGGGCAGCGGAGGAGCTTGGCGGATTTTTTCTTGGCGGGCATTCGGCTACTCTCAATTTACAACGGGTCCACTTGGTTGCGAATCCACCAGAAAGCGGGTGCAGGCTTGCTGAATTTGAAGCCTGAAGGCACGCTTTTTGCGGGCTCTCAGCCGGTGGCCGCGCTTGATGGACGCAAGCGGCTTATCCGGGATAGGGACATCCGCGTAGAAAAAGCCGGCCGGGCTTTTCGAGAGCCCAAGCTCGGAAAAGAAATTGTCGTAGGCCTCATAGAAGGCGAGTGGCGAGTCGTTCTTGTAGGAGGTTTGCCTTTCGGCGGGAACGGCGGCGATGGCGGGAATGCCGAACGCATCCGCAACACCCTGCAATGCGGCCAGAAGAAGCCGGACGGGAGCAACGTCATGCATCGCTCGGGTGGCGATGCCGATCTGGGGAAAGCATCCCCGGATTCCCTGCAGGCGGGTAATCAGGAGCGTTTCCCCAGCCGCCGATGCGGCCACCCATCCCGGCACGATGGTGAACGAAAGAACGTAGACGATTTCACCTTCGACTCGCAGGCGAAGCGTGAGTTCGCCCTCGTTGTCGTATGGGCGGGAAAGACCCATGGTCAAGGCAAAGCGATGGACTCTGTCTGGGATGATGTGCAGCGTGATTTCCTCTTCGAGGATCGGACGCAGGAACTGCGGAGGCAGCAACTCGTTGAGTCGCTTGTAGTGGTGCAGGAAACACGCGGCGCACTCGGAGACGGTGAAACCACGCGCCAGGTAATCGTCAGTGAGAAATTTGAACCCAAATCGCGGGTTGCTTTGAGTCATTGCCGAGAGGATCGGAACCTTGGCAATGAACGCGAGAACTTCGCGGACCTTTCGGATGTGAGTGACAGCGCGCCAGAACCAAACCAGCAGCCGGAAAGGCGTGATGGGCGTGCTCTGCCTGGCAACAATGAATTTTGGCGCAGACGCGATCGCGTTCGGAAAAGTGGCGGCCCCGTCTTCCATGGTGAGATTTCCGGCCCCAGACATCCTGTGTTCGACCTCCGAGGCTCGCATTCGCCGTAAAGGCACGCAAAGAAGCTGATGCCCATGCTCGTTCGGAAAACCAATCGGAAGCTCCAAACTGTTGCAAGTATGACCGATAGAAGGCGGCGTTTCAATGCCGAATTGGTCCGGGACCGTGGCGATTCGGTTACCCCGCCAGCGGTTACTGGCAGCGCCCGGTGGGGGCCTGGATGGGCCAAATTCGGCGTGAAAAGAGATGCTGCTTACAGCGGTCCGGAGAGGATGCGGGCTACTACGTCGTAGTCGTGGGCTTCGGTGATTTCGGCTCGGTAGAAGCGGCCGGGCTCTAACGCGGTGACATGCGCGCCCAGATCGGCGAAGTCGTTGATGTAGACTTTGCCGTCGATTTCGGGGGCGTGGAACTGGGTGCGGCCCTCCCAAAGTAGCGGCGTTTCTTCGCTTTCGCCTTCGGCGAGAACGACCAGGTCGCGGCCTACCCATTGCTGCTTGGCGCGCTTGCTGATTGCTTGCTGCAGCTTCATGAGGCGGCGCTTGCGTGCCTCGATGGTCCGTTTGGGGACCTTGGCGTTGAACGAGAATGCGCCCGAGCCTTCTTCATCGGAGTAGCTGAAGACGCCGAGCCAGTCGAATTTGGCTTCAGTGATGAACTCCTGCAGGATTTCATAATCGCGGATCGTCTCGCCGGGGAAGCCGACGATGAAGCTGGTGCGGAGTGCGATGCCGGGGACGGCGGCGCGGACTTTTTCGAGGGTCTTCAAGAAGATGTCTGCGCCGGCGCCGCGCTTCATGGTTTTCAACACTTCCGGAGACGCGTGCTGCAAGGGGACGTCGAGATATTTGCAGATGTTGTCGTGCTTGGCGATGGTGTCGAGCAGTCGATTTGTGATGCAGTTGGGATAGGCGTAGAGGAAGCGGAGCCATCGCAGGCCGTCAATGTTGGCGAGGGCGTCGAGCAGTGTGGCCAGGCCGTCTTTGAGTCCGAGGTCTTCGCCGTAGCAGGTGGTGTCCTGGCCGATGAGGGTGATCTCCTGAACGCCGCGGGCGACCAGGCTCTGCGCTTCGGCGACTACGGATTCGAAGCGGCGGGAACGGAATTTGCCGCGCAGATTGGGGATGACGCAGAAGGTGCAGGGGTGGTCGCAGCCTTCGGCGATCTTTATATAGGCTGAGGATTTGGGAGTGGTCAAAAATCGTGGAACGGTTTCGTCGTAGAGATAGGTGGGAAGCAGGTGGGTTGCGCCTTGCCAGTCGTTGCGGCTGAAGCGGCCCTGGCTCTCGCGCAGGTCGCCTTCGGGTCTGAATGCAGTGACCTCGTGCTTGTGCGTGCCGGCTTGCGATTCTTTGCCTTGGCGGGTCTCAGCTGCATGAACGCTGGTGATGATGTTGAAGGGAGAGACCGATGCTGAGGCGATGGGCCGGCTGAGCCCGGCGGCTTCGAGGATTGATTCGAGTTCGCCGGTGCCGACTACGGCGTCGACTTCGGGAATGCTTTTCATGATCTCGTCGCGATAGCGCTCGACGAGGCAGCCGGCGACAATGAGCTTGCGGGCGGAGCCGGAGGTCTTGTGGCGGGCCATTTCGAGGATGGTGTCGACGGATTCCTGCTTGGCGGTGTCGATGAAGCTGCAGGTGTTGACGACGAGGATTTCGGCTTCTTCGGGATGCGCGGTAAGACGCGCGCCGGCGCGGTCGAGCAGGCCCATCATCACCTCGGAATCGACGAGGTTTTTGGGGCAGCCTAACGAAATAAAGCCCACGGTTGGCGCCGTGGGTAGGGAATTCTTGGTCACAGTTCTATTGTACCGGGGAAGAGGGTTTTGCGCTCGGAACGGGCTATTGCGTGAAATGCGAGTCTTGAGAGCCGGAGCCGTATTTCTTCCTCATGCACTAGCATTTTCTTGAACAATGCGCAGATACGAAAATAGACTCCATTATCACATTGATGGTATATTACATCTATGGCATACGAGGTCGAGGTCTCCGACGAGTTCAAGACCTGGTATGAAGACCTATCCGAGCCTGAACAGAACAGCGTGGAGCGTTTGGTGCTGATGCTGATGGAGGCTGGACCGGCTCTTGGATATCCCCAGTGCACCGGGATCAAGGATTCGAAATTCAACCACATGCGGGAATTGAGAATCCAGCACGAAGGGCGGCCATATCGTGTGCTCTACGCATTCGATCCTGTCCGCGTGGCGTTCCTGCTGCTTGGGGGAGATAAGACGGGTGACGATCGCTGGTACGAAAAGATGGTGCCGAAGGCGGACGCCATTTATGAAGAGCACCTGAAGACGATAAAAAAATAACGCGGGTTCGCCCGCACCCACGGCAATGCAAAGGAGTGCAACGCTATGGCTATCAAGTGGAACGACCTAAAACACAAGTCTGCACCCGAGGTTCGAGCGAACCTGAAGCGGGAAGCGGAGGCCGAACTCGAGCGCATCGGTTTTCACAAACTGCGGCAGGCGCGCCGGCAAACCCAGGTTGCCATTGCCGAGAGACTCAATATTGCTCAGGGAGCCGTCTCCCGCATGGAGAGGCAGTCCGATTTCCTCTTGAGCACGTTGCGGGAATACGTCGGCGCTCTGGGAGGCCAACTGGAACTGCGAGTCGTGTTTCCGGATGGGGACTTCGTTATCGAGACCTTGGCGCCGGCAGCTAAGAAGCGTTCGTCCAGGGTGCGGTCGGCGGGTCTTGGGGTTGCGGCCAAGGCACGATGACGACATGAGCTGTGGGAGATCAACTTCGCAGGTGAGATTTCAATTCAGGTTGGAATAATGCGCGATGACTTCACAGGGAACGTAAAGCGCAGCTTAGCAACTCGTGTGGGAAACCTATGTTCCAACCCGGATTGTCGCTCCCTAACGAGTGGACCGCGAGACGACACAACTAAGGCTGTCAATTTAGGTGTCGCTGCGCATATCACTGGCGCCGCTATTCGTGGCCCGCGCTACAATGCTTCGCTCTCCGCCAAGCAGCGCTGTCATTCGGATAATGGAATCTGGCTTTGCCAGAATTGCGCGAAGCTCATTGACAATGACGATGCACGGTTTCCAGAGGCGCTGCTTAGGGCTTGGAAGTTGATAGCGGAAGATCGTGCTCGCCATTCCCTCGGCAAGACGGCTTCTGATACCACAGCTGCGGGCGGTCCGACTCCAGAGTTGAAGTTGTACCTTAAGTCGGAGGGAATCAGATACTTCTACGCGCCACAAGAGTTGCAAAGGCGGGTCGTTCTCGGCATAACAAATGCCGGAACTGGAAGCGCCCGCTATCCGAGTTTGCGTTTCCCTCGTTCCTGTGGCCTGGCGGTTGACCCCGGCGGGATTGATGGCAATGGCAGATTCGGACTTCCGGAGAGTCCAACGAGGGGTGAGTCGATAGCCTTTAACGGCGGTGCAGATCACGTAATCCACGGGAAGAACACCCTGGAGATTGCAATACTCACTCAACGGGGCGAAAGGCGAGGAATTGAAGGTCTATCGCAGGATGAGTGCAAATCTGGCATGGCTTCAACAGGCCAACTTCCAGTTCGATGGCTCTTCAAATCCGTAAGATTTGTATGCGGGATCTCGTGTGAGGGATCGGCGAGTTCGGAAGACAAGATTGAAGTGCCGGAGGAATGGGTAACCCAACACGGATGGCCTCGGGCGTCGCGCTAAATGGGCGTGGATCAACCTGCCTCTTAAACTACCCGAGATTCTCCAACTCATTGTTGGGTTTGGACATGGCGCTCCCCGGATGTCCAACGCCGATCTCTCTGCTCCGCGGTGGTAAAATCGATCAGTGCCGGGTCCTACGCGACGTAATCCCGCCAATCCCGCCAGGTCCGGAAGGAAGCAACGGTAACGGGCTAGTACGGGCGCAGTAGGTCACCCGGTACTTTTTTGCGGCTGTGCGCGGCTGGGGGATGTTGGACGTGCATCCCTCAGGGGCTAAAGCCCGCGCGATTTCGCAGCGACTTGCGGCACGACTGAAGTCGTGCCCTGACACAAGACAGCAGGTTGGTTGGCAAGACTGAAAGGTTGATTGGCGTGACTGAAGTTCGGCCATGATGCAAGACAGCAGGTTGAGCGGTGAACAGGTTGAGAGCGAAACTGAAAAGCAACCGCGCCCAGAGGGCACCCGCCTTCGACTCCGCTGAAGTGCGCTTCGCTCAGGATGACAGTTTGTTTATTTGGCGCTCCACTCAGGATGAGCCGCAAGGAGAAGTCCATTGAGCCTTACCGTTCGCCCCGTGGTGGGCCGGCGCGCAAAGATTTCGGCGCTTGGCACCTACGTCCCTCCCGATGTGATTACCAACCAAGACCTCGAGAAATTGGTGGACACGAACGACCAGTGGATCATGGATCGGACTGGGATCAAGGAGCGGCATGTGCTGGCCAAGGGGCTGGGAGTCAGCGATATCTGCGTGGAGGCGGCGAAGAAGTGCCTGGCGGTGCGGGGAATTGAGGCCAGCGAAGTCGAGTGCATCATTGTGGGAACGGTGACGCCGGACATGATGTTTCCTTCGACGGCTTGCCTGGTGCAGGACAAGATTGGCGCCAAGGGAGCATGGGGATTCGACGTTTCGGCAGGCTGCTCGGGGTTTGTGTTCGCATTGCAGGCTGGCGTGAAGATGGTGGAGAGCGGCGCGCACAGCAAGGTTCTGGTATGCGGCGCGGACGCGAATACACGCATGACCGACTACACCGATCGCGCCACCTGCGTGCTCTTTGGCGACGGCGGCGGGGCGGTATTGATTGAGCCGGCGGAAGAGGGTGAGGTCGGCTTCATCGATTTTGTGCACGAGGTTGATGGGTCGGGCGGGGTGAGCCTGAATCTGAAGGGCGGAGGGAGTTTGAATCCGTCGAGCCACGAGACGGTGGACAAGAAGATGCACTACATCTACCAGGATGGGCCGGCGGTATATAAATTTGCCGTGCGCAAGATGGCCGAGGTCACCACCAAGCTGCTGGAGCGGAATGGCGTGACCGGCGCGGACCTGGGCTGCTTTATTCCGCACCAGGCCAACAAGCGGATTATTACGGCTACGGCGGACCGTCTGGGGATGGAGCCGGAGCGGGTGATTATCAATATTGAGAAGTATGGGAATACTTCGGGCGGGACGATTCCGCTGGCCATGGAGACGGCTATTGAGGAAGGCAAGCTGAATAAGGGAGACCTGGTGCTGCTGGCCGCGGTGGGCGCGGGATTTACCGTTGGAGCGGCGCTGCTGCGGTGGGAGATTTGAGAGACAGCGGACAGTTTACAAACTATAAAAATCTAAAGCATTTTCGGAAATAGGGTGGCTTTTGAGTTCTATTGGTATCCCACCCATTCCGCAGAAAAAAGCGGAATGGATGGGGCACGGAGGACTGTAGTAGAAACAAAAATGCTATAAAAGGCTTGTAAAAACTATCGATAGATTTATCCCACCTTAACCACGATGAAACTGTGGTGAAGGTGGGGCACCCGCATTTACGCTAATCCATCGACAAATTGTATTCGGGTAGGATGCCGAAGCTCCCTGCCGTCCGAAAAAATACCTTCATGCCTTCTATGCATTCTTCATCCAGGACATAGTGGATGTTGGTGGTGAGATAGGTGCGGATTGTCTCTTCGGGGATGGGGAGTTTGCTGGACCATTCAGCTACCAGCGCATCGATGTTTTCGAGGCCGTGGATTCTCGATTGGATGAAGTCGTTTCCAACACTCTCGACCAAAGGTCTGCTGCATGCAATGCCCCAGACGGCGGAGACGAAGGGGACACGCATTTGCGCGGTCCATTCTTCGGCGAGGTCGAGGTAGACGAGGGGCTCATGGGTGCGCTCGAAGCGGTTGGCCTGCTCTTCAAGTGCGAGCAGAGCGGGGTCGCCGATGAGGATGGCGGCGTCGGCCAGTTCCAGCATGGTGTCGAGATCGGCGGAGGCTGGCAGGAAGGGCACGGACGGGTTGTCCCAGCGATGGAAAAGGATGCGGGCGTAGGCCAGGGTGGTGCGGCTGGCGGTGTCGGCGGCTACGGAACGCAGCGCGGTGAGAGGCTGGTCGGCGCGATGGACCAGGAGCAGCGAACGGACGCGGTGCTTTGAGGCGATGGTGCAGCCGGGAAGGATGCGCAGCGTGGGGTTGGCGGCGAGCGAGGCTATAGGCACGAGGCCGATGTCAGCCTGGCCGTTGGCGATGCGGTTGGCGCACTCGGAAGGCGACATGCGATCGATTTGATAGCGCTGGGTGAGCGATGCGTCCAGCGGCGGATGCTCGAAATCCCACATCAAGGGCGCGGGGTTGAGAAAGTGGATGGCGGCGATGCGCAATTTCGCTTGGGAGTTTGATGGCTGCTCGGGATAAGGTACGGAATTCACGCCTATTTAGAGTATCAACTGCGGCCGAAAGATGCGGTGAGGGCGGCGCCGGGAAATCGGTCGCGATTTGACACGGCGCCGCAAGGAGCATAGCTTTGGCTGAAATTCCCTTCGAACGGAACGCCAGTTTCCGGCGGGAATAAGACTCTGTTTCCGCTTACTTGGGGTTGTTGGCAAGCAGAATGAGAGCCCGGGCCTGAAGGCCTTCAATTTGGCACTCTTTCCTGGGGCTGAAGCCCCAGGCTCCCTCCGAAATCTGCGATCGCCGGCAGTACGAATGGAGAAGTGTGCAAATTTCAAATGAAGAGGGCGGCTTGGCGGCGACCTTGGCCTCCGAAGGCGCTTTGCCGCTCGAGCGGGCCTCGCTGGATGAGGATCGGCTGGCGTGGCTGGCGCTGGTGTTGTCTCCGGGGTTGGGACCGAAGCGGATTGTGGATGCGATGGCGCAACTGGGTGCGGCGGGCGAGATTTTCTCTCTGCCGCTGACCGGGATAGAGGCGCTCCGGTTTCCCGCGCAAGCGGCACAGTTCATCTTTGACGGCAAGGCGCGGGCTGCGGCCGAGAGTGAATGGGCGCGGGTGGCGGCGCAGGGTGCGAACCTCCTTACTTATGGCTGCGCGAAATATCCGGAGCGGCTGAAGGAGATTTACGACCCGCCGCCCGTGCTTTGGGTGCGCGGGGATGTGGATTTGTTGAAGCGGCCGGCCATTGCGGTGGTGGGCACGCGGCATCCTTCGCCTTACGGGTCGGGGATTGCGGAGATGCTTTCGCGGGATCTGGCGGCGCGGCGGCTGCTCATTGTGAGCGGCATGGCGCGGGGCATCGATTCGAGCGCGCATCGCGGGGCCCTGGCGGCGCGGATGCCCACGGTGGCGGTTTGGGGCACGGGCATCGACGTCGTGTATCCGAAAGAAAACAAAAAGCTTGCCGAAGAGATTCTGGCTCTGGGCGGAGCCATTGTGAGCGAGCTGCCGATGGGAACGTTCCCGGCGCCGCAGAATTTTCCGCGGCGTAACCGCATTTTGAGCGGGCTGAGCTTGGCGGTGCTGGTGGTGGAGGCGGGGGAGAACTCCGGGACGCGGGTGACGGCGCGGTGCGCGGCGGAGCAGAATCGGGACCTGTTTGCGGTGCCGGGGAACGTGACGAGCAAGGGGTCGTGGACTCCTAACACGTTGATAAAGCAGGGCGCAAAGCTGACGGCGACCTGGGAAGACGTGTGGGAGGATCTGCCCTCGCAGGTGCGGCTGGAGCTGGAGGCAGAAGGGCCGGCTGAATCCAAAGTGGAGACCACCGCATCTCTTCTGCCGGACCCCGTGCTGAGGCCGCAAGAGGCCATGGTGCTGGAGATTCTGCGCTGCGACTCGAGCCTCCAGATCGACGAAATGCTGGAGCAGCTGGAGACGCAACTGACTTCCTCCGAAGTGTTTACGGCGCTGTTCGAGCTGGAGATGGCGGGCCGTATACGGTGCATGCCGGGGAAGAATTATGTGCGGACGATGTGAGGAGAGCAGGGAATAGGGAACAGGAAATAGGGAAAAGTCGGTGCTTGGGCTAGTTGAAGCCGGTTGTTCCCCGCAGCTTGGTCTGAACGAATTCATGCTACCGTTTTAAGAGTATGGCAACCGCTTTCCAAATCCCGCTGCATGAGTATCTGGGAACCAGCTACCGGCCGGACCGCGAATACGTGGATGGAGAGATCAGGGAGCGCAATGTGGGTAAATACGAGCATGCGCGGGTGCAGGCATTGCTGGCGGCGTGGTTCAGCCAGCACGAAAGAGCCTGGGGCGCACAAGTGGTCACTGAACAGAGAGTTCAGGTCTCGCCTTCGCGTGTGCGGATTCCGGACGTAGCGTTGCTGCCGCTCAATGCCCAGCCTGACGTGATCGTTGATCCGCCGATTCTGGTGATCGAAATTCTGTCACCGGATGATAGCTACTCCGATACGCAGGAACGCGCTCAGGACTATCGGACGATGGGAGTCGAGACGGTATGGATCATCGATCCGAAGACGCGAACGGGGAGGATGTGCCGGGGGCCGCAATGGATCGAAGCCTCGCCGCTGGAAGTGAGCGGGACGCCTTTGTACGTAAATTTGCCTGACATCTTCAGCCAGTTGATGACGGCCTGAGCGCTGCGCGAGCCAGCGGAGCCTGACCGTTTTCGGATCGGGCAGTGGGTCAGGACTGTGCAAAAGTCGGAGTTCATCCGGGGTCTCGATGTGAATTCTGCGCAGCTTGGATATTCTTTCCGGGCGAACATTCCAGGAAACTAAGTCGAGATTTTTGCGGGGCTTTGGCACCGCAATGAAGCCGTTTGCGTATATCGACTTGGAACGCGGGGACCTGGAAATGCATCAAGTGGAGTGGAAACAGAATGGTGTTCCGTGGTAGGGTGCAACATTTGTGGGTGGTTTTTCCCGGAGTGGGAAGGGTAGCACGGGCTGCGACTTCATTTGGGGCACGGCCTGCACTGAATCGAAATGATCGATCAAGAGTCAAACAGGGCTGACAGGGTAGAGTAGTTCTGAGTTCAAGGATGGCAATGAGCAAATCACTGGTGATCGTCGAGTCTCCCGCCAAGGCGAAGACGATCGAGAAGTATTTAGGCAAGGGCTTTGAGGTGCGGGCTTCGATCGGGCACATCATGGACCTGCCCAAGAACGACATTGGCGTGGAACTGAAGAACCGGACGTTTGAGCCGGAGCTGGTTGTGTCTCCGGGCAAAGAAAAAGTTGTGGACCAGTTGAAGAAGCTGGGGTTGAAAGCCGACGAGATTTTTCTGGCGCCTGACCCTGACCGCGAGGGTGAGGCGATTGCGTACCACCTGGCTCTCCAGCTTGGAACCTCGGCAAAAGAGCGGAAGAAGATTCGGCGCGTTACCTTCAACGAGATCACCAAGAAGGCAGTGCAGGAGGCTTTCAAGCACGCTCGCGATGTGGACCAGAACCTGGTAGATGCGCAGCAAACGCGGCGCGTTCTGGACAGGTTGGTGGGCTACCAGATTTCGCCGCTGCTGTGGGACAAGGTGCGGCGCGGGCTTTCAGCGGGGCGCGTGCAGACAGTTGCGGTGCGGCTGATTGTGGAGCGCGAGCGGGAGATTGGCGCGTTCAATCCGGTGGAATATTGGACGCTGGATGCTCTGCTTCATGTAGAGAAAGATGCGGACAGAAGCTTCAAAGCCAAGTTCATTGGAGTCGATGGCGAGCCTTCGCGGGTTGCCAACGGACAGGACAAGGACGGGAAAGATCAATTCATCTCGAACGCGCTGCCGGACAAGGCAACCGTGGATGCAGTGGTGTCGGCTCTGGAGAAGGCAAGCTGGTCGCTGGTCTCGGTGCAATCGCGTGAGCAGCAGCGCAGGCCGTTGCCGCCATTCATTACCAGCCAGTTGCAGCGCGACGCGTCAACCAAGCTCGGCTTCAACGTGCGTCGCACTATGGGCGTGGCGCAGAGATTGTATGAAGGCATCGACCTGGGCGCGGAGGGAACGACCGGCCTGATCACCTATATGAGAACGGACTCGCCGCGCGTTGCGCCGGATGCGATTCAAGCGGCGCGGGAGTGGGTGGGCAAGCAGTTGGGTTCCCGGTACCTGCCTGAAACGCCTAACGCGTACAAGGGCAAGAAGGATGCGCAGGATGCGCATGAGGCGATTCGGCCGACCGATCCCTCGCGGACGCCGGAGTCGATTGCCCGCTATTTGAGCGATGAGCAGTTGAAGCTCTACACATTGATCTGGAGACGCTTCGTGGCGTCGCAGATGACGCCGGCGGTTTTCGATGTGACTACGGCGAAGATCGTCGCAGTGAGCGCGAAAAACGGCAAGACTTACGATTTCCGCGTCTCTGGCTCGGTGCTGCGCTTCGATGGGTTTCTCAAAGTGTACGAGATATCGGACGACAAGAAAGACGACGAGGATGAGTCGGCGAACAAGCTGCCGAATCTCGATGGCGTGAAGGCTCTGACGCTCGACAAGCTGGAGCACGAACAGAAGTTTACGCAGCCGCCTCCGCGCTACAACGAAGCTTCGCTGGTGAAGGAGTTGGAAGAACGCGGCATCGGGCGGCCTTCGACATACGCTTCGATCATCAACACCATTCAGGACCGCGAGTATGTGGTCAAGCATGGCGGGTCGCGCGGGCGTTTCTATCCCACCGAGATCGGCATGGTGGTCTGCGATCTGCTGGTGGAGAGCTTCCCCTACATCTTCGACATGGCGTATACGGCCAAGCTGGAAGAGGAGTTGGACGACATTGAAGACGGCAAGGAGAAGTGGACCGATCTGCTGAACGGCTTCTACGACCACTTTGAGGAAGAGCTCAAAGATGCCGGCAAGAAGATGCGCGACATCAAGCGCATGGAGCAGGTGACGAAGGAGAAGTGCGATCTGTGCGGAAGTCCGCTGGTTTTGAAGTGGGGCAAGTTCGGCACGTTCTTTGCGTGCTCGGCTTACGACAAGAAGGATCCGTCGAGCTGCACGTTTACCAAGGAGAACACCGCGGGCAAGCCGGACATGAACACGCCGGAGGCGCAGGAAGCGGATGAGAAGGATGAGTACTGCGAGAATTGCGGAAAGGTGATGGTGCTGCGTCGCGGGCCGTTCGGGATGTTCATGAGCTGCCCGGATTACAGCGCGGATCCGCCCTGCAAGACCATCCGCAAGCTGAGCCAGAAGCAGCAGCAGAAGCCGCCGGTTCCCACGGGCGAAGACTGTCCACTGTGCGGCAAGCCGCTGGTGCTGCGGCAGGGGCAGTATGGGGAGTTTATTTCCTGCTCTGGCTATCCGAAATGCAAGTACGTGAAGCAGAACCTGATTGAGGGGATGAAGTGTCCCAAGTGCGGCACTGGCGATTTGGCTGAGCGCAAGGCGCGGCGCGGGAACATTTTCTGGGGCTGCACCAATTATCCGAAGTGCGATTTCACTTCGAATGCGAAGCCCGTGGCGAAGGCGTGTCCGGAGTGCGGCAGCCCCTATCTTGTCGAAAAGACGCTGCGTTCGGGCGTCTACCTTGAATGCCCGAACAAGAAGAAGGCCAGCGAAGAGGAAACAGCGCCGAAGAAGCGCGCTGCGAAAAAGGCGGTTGGCGCGAAGACTCAAGGAGCAGTTGCCGTGCTTGATGGTCCGGTGAGTTGCAGCTACTCGAAGCGGATTGGGGATGCGCCGCCTCCGCCGACGGCGGAGAC
>Ga0302324_100015017_pt1 | contig 15562 bp, 15 predicted proteins | sample Palsa_T0_1_FD_201949 | JGI IMG/M metagenome (GOLD analysis project Ga0302324, IMG submission 201949) | Peat permafrost microbial communities from Stordalen Mire near Abisko, Sweden - Palsa_T0_1 | ecosystem: Environmental > Terrestrial > Soil > Palsa > Peat permafrost | place: Sweden: Abisko...
GCGGTGTCGGCCGCGAGGACCGGAGCGCCGCCCGAATCGCGGCTGCGTTCCCATCCCGCCATAGCCTTGGCCTGCGCCAGTCTCGAAACATAAGCCAACGGGGACTCGCCCTGAATCGCAGTTTCGTCCAAATTGGCGTCGATTACCCGAAAAGACACGCCGATTTGCTGCAGCAATTCGCGCCGGCGAGGCGAGCCTGATGCTAGGTAGATGAATCTTTCGGCTTTCACGCGCGGTGGTAGGGATGACCGGCCGCTAGGCTCATGGCGCGGTAAATTTGCTCCGCAACCACGACTCTCACCAGCGCGTGCGGCAGCGTCAAGGGCGACAGCGACCAGCTTTGATCAGCCCTTTCGAGGACCGCCGGCGCGAGCCCGTCGGGACCACCGATGAGCAGCGCCAGCGGCCGCGCCTCTCGCAATCGCTCGGCCAACCATGCGCTCAACTGCTCGGTGCTCATGGCTTTGCCGGCGATCTGCAGGGCAACCACATAGTCATCCCGGCCGATGACCGCCAACATGTCCCCGCCTTCGCGCTGGATGGCGCGCTGCGGGTTCTCGCCCGCGCTGCGCTTTGCGACCGAAATTTCGTGGAGCTCCAGCGCCAGCGGGGGGCGCAACCGCCGCTGATATTCGAGAAATCCACTGTTGACCCAGTCAGGGAGACGGGTACCGGCAGCGATCAACCGGCATTTCATGACGGGATCAGGCGCGCGCGGCGCGCTTCGTGACGGTCATGTCCCACAACTTCTCCAGCCCATAGAACTCGCGAACGCGCGGCAACATGACGTGGATGATCATTTCATTCAAGTCGATGAGAACCCAATCGCCGTCCTGCTGACCCTCGACGCCGTGCGGCCGAAAACCCGCTTCCTTGGCCTTTTCGACCACGCGCTGCGCAACCGACCGTACATGACGATCGGACGTACCGCTCGCGATCACCATGAAATCGGCGATATCGGTCAGGCCTCGAACGTCCAGAAACTTCACTTCCAGAGCCTTCATGTCGTCGAGGGCGGCGAGTACCACGGTTTTGAGGGAAGGTGCTTTTGGCGTGCGCGCCGTTTTGAGAGGGGCGACGGCTTTTTTGCCGTCTCGAATCTTGCGGGTCGAAGTCTTTTGCTTTACTGGCACTACGTGGTCCGGTTCCTGGAATAACAATGGGTGTCTAAGATCAGTTTACGCACTGGATCGGGCATGAGGAAGCGCGGATCGCGACCCATTCCGATGAGCTGCCTGACCTCGGTCGAGGAAATCTCCAGCTGAGTCACGGCGTGGATGAAGATGCAGCCCGCCCGCGTCTCATGCAAATCGTTGATACGGCCTGTGCCTCGATCCACCAGCAGTTCCCCCAGCGGTCCCATGCCCGGCGCGCGCCATCCCGGACGATGGGCTACCACCAAATGAGCCAGTTGCAGCAGTTCCTGCCACTGATGCCACTTCGGCAGGCTTAGGAATGCATCCATGCCGACGATCAGGCAGAGGCTGCGGTCTGGATACTCGTGCCGCAATTCGGCCAAAGTTTCCACCGAATAGGAAGGCCCAGCTTTGCGCACCTCGCGATCATCGACGATGAACCCCGGCTGCCCTGCGGTGGCCAATTGCACCATTTCCAGACGCAACCGGGCGTCGGCAATGGGTTGATCGCGGTGCGGCGGATTGCCCGCGGGGAGAAAGCGGATTTCCTTGAGGCGCAGGGCCTGTTGCAGTTCGAATGCGGTTCGCAAGTGCGCATAGTGAATCGGGTCGAAGGTGCCGCCAAAAATGCCCATTGGGTTCATTGGGTTACCCTGCCTTAAATCCCACTGGCTTGCAAAGCGCCGGCAAACGCGCCCGTTAAGCCGGTAAGCGCGCCCCACGCATCACCTGCCGAGAGTCCCTTGATGACGCGGTCGGTGTAGCTGGCCTGCAGCAACAAGGGAGCCAAGGGCAGCTTCCTCAACCGCGCCAGTGCGCGCGCCGATGGGGTCGCCGCCAGGTTCCAGCCGCTGCCGCGCGCTGCTGCGCCCGGCGCGCCCCGCAAACGATCGCGTTCACGTGCCTGCCACATGCCACGCAACTCCCGCACCAAGGCCCACAGGATCAGCGTCGGCTCCACTCCCTCGCTTTTCAGCCCGAGCAGCACCCGCAGCGCGCGCGCCGCATCGCCGGCGGCGGCGGCCTCCGCGAGTTGAAAGACGTCGTAGCGTGCGCTGTCGCCGACGGATCGGAGCACCAAGTCGACGCCGATGGGCTCGCCATTTGCCAATAGCCCAAGTTTCTCGAGCTCCTGCTGCGCGGCCAGCAAGTTGCCCTCGACGCGATCGACGATGAGCTGCGCGGCCTCGGAATCGACCTCAAGGTGCAGCGCTTTTGCCCTGGCGCGCAGCCAGGCCGGCAGCGCAGCCGCATCGACCGGGAAAATAGGCACCCACACTCCGTGCTTTTCGATGGCCTGTACCCAGGCAGCATCGCTGACTTTTCGGTCGAGCTTGTCGGTAATGATCAGGTAGGTCAGGTCGGGGGCCGACTGCGCCGCCAGTTCCGCCAGCAACGCTGCTCCCTTGTCCGGTTTTCCGCTCGGCATCCGCAGCTCAAACAGTCGCCGCTCCGCAAACAACGACAGGGATTGGCTGGCAAGACGCAGCTCATCCCAGTTAAAACTGCGATCGATGAAGAATACCTGCCGGTCCGCTCCGGCGGCGCGGGCAGCGGCGCGAATGGCATCCGCGGCTTCGCCGACCAGCAGAGGCTCATCGCCGGAAACCAGGTAGATGCCGGCTAAGCCTCGAGCCAACGCCGCCGGCAACTGTTCAGTGCGAATACGCAATTGATTCAGCGCTTAGGTTCCGGCGGATTAGGTTAATAGTCGAAGCTGGCGCGCGCCGCTGCATATTCGCCCTCCATGCGCACCACCAGCGCCTCCACACCCTCGACCTCGTGAATCCCGCTGACGCTCTGGCCGGCGCTCCAAATATCGCGCCAAGCTTTGGCTGCCGTATTTCCGCCCGTTCCGAAATTCATTTTGGTCTTGTCCGCTTCGGGTAGGTGCTCGGGATCGAGGCCGGCGCGCGTAACACTGCCGCGCAAGTAATTGCCGTTCACACCGCTGAACAAGGACGTATAGACGATGTCCTCGGCAGCACTGTCGATCAGCATTTGCTTGTACTCTGGCGGGGCGTTGCCCTCGTCCGTCGCAATGAAGCGAGTTCCCAGATAAGCCAGATCCGCGCCCAAGGCTCGGGCCGCCAAGACATCGGCGCCGCTGCTCATGGCACCCGACAGGATAATCGTGCCCGGATAAACCTCGCGAATTTGTTTGATCAGAGCAAACGGGCTCAACAATCCGGCATGGCCGCCCGCGCCCGCGCATACGGCGATGATGCCATCGACGCCCTGCGCGGCCGCCTTTTCTGCGTGGCGTAAATTGATGACGTCATGAAACACGATACCGCCGTAGCCATGCACCGCGGCCACGACTTCGGCGGGCGGCCGTAAGCTGGTAATGATGATGGGTACCCGGTGTTTCACGCACAACCGCACATCCTCTTCCAAGCGATTGTTGCTGCTGTGCACGATTTGATTCACCGCAAAGGGGGCTACCTTAAGGTGCGGGCTGGCTCGCTGGAACGCCGCCAACTCCTCCGTTATTTGCGCCAGCCAATCGTCCAGCTGCGAGGCGGGCCGTGCATTTAGCGCCGGAAATGAACCGACGATGCCCGCCTTGCATTGCGCCAAGACCAATCGGGGAGTGGAAACAATAAACATTGGAGCGCCGATCACGGGCAAGCGCAGATGACCGCGCAGAATCTCAGGAATTGGCATGGATTTCAGACTTCAGCAACTTTAAGGCTTCTCGATGGCCGGTCTGGCATTATGGCTCATCACGGCGAACAGGATAATAAATTGAAACACATGGCATTGCTTTTGGTGCTGGCGGCCGCCGCCGCCCCCTTGACAGCATTTGCAGATCAGCCGCCCCTCATCGATCGCAATTTCTTTTACGGCGAGATAGCCATCGCAGGTGCACAGATCTCTCCAGATGGGCGCTATCTTTCGTTCCTGAAGCCCTACAAGGGAACCCGCAATATTTGGCTGAAAGGCGCCGATGAACCGTTTAGCGCCGCACGCCCCGTGAGCGCGGAAGCGTCCCGGCCCATCCGCAGCTATTTCTGGAGCCACGATTCCAAGTACATCCTGTACGCCCAAGACTCCGGCGGCGATGAAAATTTCAATGTGTATGCGATCGATCCGACGCTGCCGGCGGACGCAAAGAGCGGCGTACCGCCGACGCGCGCGCTCACGAATTTAAAGGGCGTGCGCACCACAATCTTTGCCGTGCCGAAGGCAAAGCCCGACATTCTCTATATCGGGCTGAATGACCGCGACCCCAAATGGCATGATTTGTATGAGCTCAGCATCTCGAGCGGCGAGAAAAAACTCCTGCGCAAGAACACCGATGAGATTGCCACCTGGCAGTTCGACGACACCGGCACATTGCGGCTCGCCGTGCGAACCACCAAGAGCGGCGACACCGAAATCCTGCGGGTGGATGCCGATGGATTCAAGCCTCTCTATAGCTGCAGCGTTCTGGAAAATTGCGGCGCCTTCGATTTCGATGCCAGCGGCAAAAATGTCTACTTCGCCACGAACAAAGGCGCGTTGGATCTGACCGAATTGGAACTGATGGACATGGCCACCGGCGCTACGACCAAGGTCGAGAGCGATCCAAACAAACGCGTCGATCTGTACAACGTCGAGATCTCACAGCTCGACCACCGGATTCTTTTTACCGAATACGAAGATGACATGTTCCGGCGCTACTTCAAGGATCGTCCCTTCGAGGCCGACTATCGCTGGCTGCAAACGAAGCTGCCGGGGCTGCAAATCAGTTTCGGCGCCCGCTCAAACGATGAGAATATTTGGATCGTCAGTGCGAACAGCGATACGGAACCAGGCATTGTTTATGTGTGGAACCGCAAGGCAAAGACCCTGGCGCAGCAATACCGCGTGCGCGAAGAGATCCCGCGCGATGCTTTGGCGCAGCGCAAGCCCTATCACTACCAGTCCTCCGACGGCCTCGAAATTCCGGGATATTTGACCTTGCCGAAAGGGCTGCCGGCAAAAAATCTGCCGCTCGTGGTGTATCCGCACGGCGGACCTTGGGGCCGGGATTCATTCGGCTACGACACGAACGCGCAATTTCTCGCCAACCGCGGCTACGCCGTGCTGCAGCCGAATTTCCGCGCCTCCACGGGCTATGGCAAGAAATTCCTCAACGCCGGCAACGGCGAGTGGGGCCGAAAAATGCAGGACGATATTACCTGGGGGGTCAAGGCGCTCGTGGCTTCGGGCGTGGTCGACCCGAAGCGCGTCGGCATTTCCGGCGGTTCCTACGGCGGCTACGCCACGCTTGCCGGCGTCGCATTCACTCCCACGCTTTACGCCGCCGCAGTCGCCTATGTCGCGCCGTCCAATCTGATTACCTTGCTCGATGCCATACCGCCCTATTGGGAGGCCGCCCGCAAGCAAATGTACACGCGCATGGGCGATCCCGGCACGCCCCAAGGCAGGGCGCTGCTGGTGGCGGAGTCGCCGCTGACGATGGCCAAGGCCATCGTCACGCCGCTGTTGGTGGTGCAGGGAAAGAACGATCCGCGCGTGAATGTCAGGGAGAGCAATCAAATTGTCGCGGCGGTGCGCGACAACGGCAAGCCGGTCAAATACATCGTCGCGCCGGATGAGGGCCACGGTTTCGCGCGGCCTATCAATACCTTGGCGTACGTGACGGCGATGGAAGATTTCTTTGCGCAGTATCTCGGCGGGCGCAGTCAGAAAGAGGTGCCCGCGGATGTCGCGGCCAGACTCAAGGAGATCACGGTCGATCCTAAGACGGTCAGCGGCGTTGTCAGCTTGAAGGGCGCGGCGCAGTAACCCTAAGTCCGCCGGCCGATTTTCGCGATCGGTACATTGACTTCAGACGAAGATTGCGGCGCGGATGACTCGCCGCAGGTGTCGCAGCCCCCGCATGCCGCTTGAGTCTTGCCGGATGCTTCCGACAGCCGTTGTGCAACGCCTGCCAGTCGCAAGAATGACGGCGCGGACGCGAGAACCCGGCTTGAATGCCAAAGAATCCGCTGGCGAAGTGTTCGCGGTCCGAGCTTGAACAGGGCGTAGCCTAAGCTCACCAAGATCACGGCGGCGACGAGAAAATTATCGAGTGCGGTGTTCATGCGTGCGCGTCATGTTAGCGCGGTGGCGATGCGAAACGTGACCCATGATCCTACATACGCCATTGCAAATAAATAGGCCGCCATGATGATCGGGTAGCGCCAGGAATTGGTCTCGCGCTTGACCGTGGCCAAGGTCGAGAGGCACTGCGGCGCGAACACGTACCACGCGAGCAGCGACAGCGCCGTTGGTAAACTCCAGGATTGCGTGATGAGTGGCGTCAATGCGCTGCTCACATCGTTGCCCGTTGCCGACAGGGCGTAGACCGTACCCAAGGCGCCGACAGCGACCTCGCGGGCAGCCAGACCCGGCACGAGCGCGATGGATATCTGCCAATTGAAGCCGATGGGCTTGAACAGCACCGCAAGCCAGGCGCCCAAATGTCCCGCAATACTGTACTGAATCGCGGGGCCGGTCGCTCCCGGCGGCGGCGCGGGGAAGGAGCTCAGGGCCCAGAGTATGACCATCAGCGCAAGAATAATGGTGCCGACGCGGCTCATGAAAATTTCAACGCGCTGCCACAAGCCTATCCCTAAATTGCGCAAATTCGGCCAGTGATACGCCGGTAGCTCGAGCATGAGCGCTTGAAAGCCGCCGCGCTTACCTGTGCGTTTGAGCACGAATGCCACCGCCATTGCGCTGATGACGCCAATGACGTACAGCGCGAACAGCACCACGCCCTGCAATTCCAGGCCACCCCAGATGCTGCGCTGTGGAATGAACGCGCTGATGATCAATGCGTACACCGGCAGACGCGCCGAACAGGTCATCAGCGGCGCAATCATGATCGTGGCCAGGCGATCGCGAGGATTTTGAATGGTACGCGTCGCCATGATCCCGGGGATTGCGCAGGCGAAGCTCGACAACAGCGGGATAAAGGCGCGGCCCGACAAGCCGACGCTGCCCATGACGCGATCGAGCAGGAAGGCGGCGCGCGGCAGGTAGCCCGAATCCTCGAGCACCAAAATAAAGAAAAACAGGATGATGATTTGCGGCAAGAACACCAGCACGCTGCCGACGCCGGCCAGTACGCCGTTGATGAGTAAATCCTTGATCAAGCTATTGGGCAATACCGATCCCAGCCAATTGCCGAATACAGAGATGCCGAGTTTGATTTCGTCCATGGGCACCTGCGCCCACGCGAACACCGCTTGAAATACCAGGAACAGGATCACTGCCAGAATCACCGGTCCGAGCACCGGATGCAGTACCAACGCATCAAGCCGATCGCTCAAGGTCACGCCATAGAGCCGGTCGGCGCCGACCGCGCCCAAGATTCTGCGCACCTCCGTTTGATCGTGCTCTAAATCCCCTCTGCTCAAAGGTTGCCAGGCAGCGGGAGCACCCGAGCGTTCGGGTATGGCGATCGAATCGAGCACCTTGATCAGTGCTTTGACGCCTGTCGTTTTGACCCCGACCGTCTCCACCACCGGCACTCCCAATTCGATCGCCAAACGATCGGCATCGATGACAATACCCTTGCGGCGCGCAATATCGGTCATGTTGAGGGCCACCACCATGGGCAGCCCCAAGCGCTTCAAGCTCAACACCAAACGCAAATTCTGGCGCAGGTTGGTCGCGTCGGTCACGCAGACCACAAAATCGGGCGCGCTCTCGCCCGCGCGACGGCCCAGCAGCACGTCGGCCGTGACTTGCTCATCGGGGGTGAGAGGATCGAGGCTGTAGGCGCCCGGCAAATCAAGGATTCGAATCCGCGCGCCCGACGGCGTGAGCAGCGAGCCTTCTTTGCGCTCCACGGTGACGCCGGCGTAATTGGCGACTTTCTGGCGGCTGCCGGTCAGAATATTGAACAGCGCCGTCTTGCCGCAATTGGGATTTCCAACCAAGGCGATGAGAGGATTCGGAGCGCTGCGCGCGGCGTCCATGGAATTAGGAGCCCAAGAGCCTCAGGGGAGCTGCGGCTGCTCCGGACATACGCGGATACAGGCGGCCTCGAAAAGTCGCAGGGCAAAGGTGCCTGTTCCGATGCGTACGGCGATCGGCGCCCGCGCCAATAGCCCCCGGGCGACGATGCGCACCGCCTCGCCGGGCAGAAATCCCAACTCGGCCAAGCGCCGGCCTACCTCGGCAGGCGCCTTAGAATCGGCCCCGGCCACAGAAACCACGCGCGCCGAGGCTCCCGGCGCCAGTTCCGCAAGGGGAATATCGGCACTCACCGACGTCGGAAGGGGCATGGGGAGTGTGTCCAGCATGAACGCGATTCTACATGAGAATCGTTCCTATTACTATTACGGGGTCACATTCCTGCCCTTGAGCCGAGGCAGATCCTGATAGTCTTGAAGACCCTGAGAATCATCGGAGGCGTATGAAATGCCTACGCTTTTTGAGAACATCATCGCAGGCGACCTGCCGGCGACCGTAATCTACCGCGACCCGCGCGTGATCGCGTTTTTGGACATTCGTCCCGCGGCGCCGGTGCATATACTCATTGTCCCCAATAAACCCATACCCACCGCTAATGATATTGCCGACGAGGATGAAGCGCTGATCGGCCACATGTTCATCGTGGCGCGCGATCTTGCACGACAGCAAGGCATCGCCGAGAGCGGCTATCGGCTGATAATCAATTGCAATGCACACGGCGGCCAGGAGGTGTATCACTTGCATGTGCATCTTTTGGGCGGGCGGCCTCTTGGGCCGATGGTGGCGCGAGCTTAGATAAAATAAAGAGGATCAGTGATGAAGAAGAAAAAGGCCGTGCGCGCCAAAACCCGCCCCCACCTGAGGGCTCCCGCCAAGAGGCCATCGGTCAGCGCCGCCAAATCCACGCGCACCATGAAAGCGCGGGAAATTTCTCGCCCCAGCCCGCGCAGCGCGCCGCGCCGCGAACTGTACCCGGCGCTCGAGCCGTATCGGCACGGCTACTTGCGCGTCTCCGACATTCACGAGATTTACTACGAAGAAAGCGGCAATCCCTTGGGCAAGCCGGCGGTTTTCCTGCACGGCGGCCCCGGCGCGGGATCGGACAAACGCGCGCGGCAATTCTTCGACCCGCGGCACTATCGCATCGTGGTGTTCGATCAGCGCGGCTGCGGACGCAGCCGTCCGAGCGCCAGCCTCATCGAGAACACGACCTGGCACTTGGTCGCCGACATCGAGCGCTTGCGCAAACATTTGAACATCGAGCGCTGGCTGGTGTTCGGCGGATCATGGGGCAGCACGCTGGCTCTGGCCTACGCGGAAGCGCATCCGGAACGCGTCAGCGAAATCGTATTGCGCGGAATTTTCCTGCTGCGCTATGCGGAAATCCGCTGGTTCTATCAGCACGGCGCCTCGGAAGTTTTTCCGGATGCCTGGGAAGCCTACCGCGACGCGATCCCGCTCGATGAGCGCGACGATTTTTTGAGCGCCTATCACAAGCGCCTGACCGGCTCGGATCAGCGCGTCGCACTGACCGCGGCTCGCGCCTGGTCCGTGTGGGAGGCAGCCTGCAGCTTTCTCTACAGCAACGTCGATAACATCAAGAAATGGGGCGAAGACCAGTTCGCGCTGTCGGTCGCACGAATCGAATGCCACTACTTCGTGAATCGCGGATTCCTGCGCAGCGAGAGCCAACTGATCGACGATGTACCGCGCATCCGAAATATTCCGTCGACGATCGTGCAGGGCCGCTATGACATTGTCTGCCCCGCAACCAGTGCGTGGGATTTGCATCGTGCGTGGCCGGAGGCTGATCTGCGGATCGTGTCCGACGCCGGCCACTCCGCATTCGAACCCGGCAATACTCACGAGCTGATTCTCGCCACCGATCGATACCGGAGCCGCTAACAGATCCATTGGGGAGTAATACGTGTCTGAACTCGCTTACATCGGCTTGGCGCGCGCGACGGATGCGCGCGAAATCGCGGAAATGTCCCGCGATCTCATCGAACAGGGATTGACCTGGTCATGGACGCCGGCACGCGTGCAGCATTTTATTTCCGGGCCCGAATCCTCCGTCGTGGTCGCACGCCGCGAACAGCGGATTGCGGCGTTCGCCATCATGCATTTTGGCGACGACGTGGCACATTTGAATTTGCTCGCAGTCGCGCCGGAACATCGCCGCCAGGGGTTGGGATCGCAGCTCATGGACTGGCTCACGCGAACCGCCGTGGAGGCCGGCGTATTTCGCATCAATCTCGAATTGCGCACTCACAACGAGGCGGCGCGGATTTTTTACGCGCGCTTGGGCTTCGATCAACTCGGCATCGTCCAAGGCTACTATCAAGGTCGCGAAGCGGCGCTGCGCATGTCGTGGCACCTTGCAAAAACTTAAAGTTTAGACGCCGAACGCGCCGTCCCGTCCTCGAGATCGCTGTCCCGATCGGCGGCTCGAGCCGCGGGTTTGGGTGTCAGCGGGAAAACCACCGTCACGCGACAACCGCGCCCGGGGCCGGTATCCACCGTCATTTCTCCCGCGGCATCCCGCACGCGGTCGGCCACGCTCCACAAGCCGAAGCCGTGCGCTCGCGGTTCGAACAGGCTCAACTGCCATTCAAATCCCGAGCCGCGGTCTTCCACGACTGCGCGCAATTCATCCGGGCCGCGCGTCACGGTCACCGAGGCGAACTGCACGCCGGAATGCTTGACGACGTTGCGCAGCAATTCGCGGATGACCTTGAAGACGAGCACCCGCAAATCGATGTCGATGGCTGCATCATCCGCGGTCACCTTCAGGTCGACCTGCAGGTTGTCTTTGCTGCGCATATAGACGCTGAGCCACTTGAGCGCCGGCTCCAAACCTAACTCATATAAACCCGGCGGACTCAAATCAGCGATGACCCGCTGCGCGATCGCCTGCACTTCGCGCACGGTGTTGGTCGCTTCGCTGAGCAACAGCCGAACTTCAGGCGGCGAACGCGCCACGAGTGCGTCCAGCGTCATCGACAATCCAACCAACTGCTGGCCGATGCCATCGTGCAGATCCACCGCCGTGGCGCGGCGCGCGCGCTCTTCGGCGCCCACCAATTCACGTGCATAGAGCTTCAGGCGATCCTGGTTCTGGCGCAGCCGTTCGTTCAGATCGACCAGCTCGGTGATATCGCGTGCGACGCCCCACACTCGCACCAGGTAACCCTGCTCGATCACGCCGCGAAATCCAGTGAGGTAAGTTCGCGGCTGCGAGTTGACCGACGCGGAGAACTGCATCCCGTCCATCGAGTAACCCTGATGCGATGCGGCGCCCAAGTGCTGGATGAACATCGCAAACCAGGGCATGTCGGTGCGCCACTGGTGCGCCTCAGTCTCGGACCGCCCCATTTCGCGGTTCATGCGCAGGTACGTCAGGTTGCTTTCGGCGACGTAGGCATGAGTCTTCAACCAGGCGATCTGATCGGGCACCGGCAGGCGCGGATCCATCGGCGAGGACAACTCGACCCGCCACACGGCTTCGGAACTGTGTTCGATGAAATTGCGGTAGCGCTCCTCGCTGGTGTGCAGCAGCTGATACGCGTTTCTTTTCTCGAGCAACACGACGGTGAGCAGGAAATTGATCACGACCAGGGTCGCGAGATACAGCTGCACGGCGCCCACCCGCACGAAGGGATTCGGATCGCCCGCAAACGGCCCCAACCCGCTGCTCGCGAAATAAGACACCAAAACCGCGGTCGCCGCGGCGAGGATGGTCGACCAGCGCGGCGGCATGCGAAATGCCGCGACCACGACGAAGGCCAGCAGCACGAAGGGCATATCAAGAATCGTGGTGACGCCGCCGGGCGGCGCGGAAAACACCCAACTGGTCATGGCCAGCATGGCGAACCCGATCAGCATCATTTCGACGGCAGGCCCCGCGGGCGCTGAATGCTGGCGGGCATGCCAGCGCACCGCCCAACCCATGACGATCGGCGCGATGCATAAGGATCCCAGCCAATTTCCGGCCCACCAGATCTGACATTCGCGCACATAGTCGGCTCCGCCGAATGTGCCGGTCGTGCCATAGGCACCGACGAGCGCGCTGGCCGCGGCGCCGACCGCAACCGAGGCAATGAACAGCACCACGTTGCGCATTCGCGGAGTTCTTGGGGCCGGGATGAGCCGCGAGGCGATGAATGCGCCGACCATGCCGTCGATCGAGTTGGCAATGGCGAAGGGCACGTAAGTGGCGAGGCGGAAGTCGTCGGTGTGAATGGCGCCGGCCGACAGTTCGATCGTCAACTGGATGGCTAAAAGCCAAATCCAATTGCGGCGCGGCGAAAGCCACAAGGCCATGAACAGCAGTCCCGCGGCCGGCCATATGATCGTCAGCGCCTCAGTGCTCTCGTGCAGCCTGAGGCCGAGCAACACCAGCAGCAAATAGAGCGCGGCGAAGACGGCAAGAGACAGGGCGCCTTTGGCAATTCCGTCGCGCGTGAAATCCCATTCCAGCCCTGGCGGCCGGTCTGCGGGCGCGGTCGGCGTCGGCGTCGGCACTTTCAGGACCTCCTTGTTGGCGGATGATTGTGCGCCAGTTTCTTGCAATACTCCAAACACGCCATGACTGCTAATAACACCACGCGCATCTTCGGTTCGACCCGACGCCAAGTCGCGAGCATCGGCCAGGGGACGTGGAAAATTGAAGGCGCAGCCGCCGCCGATGCCATCATCGCTTTGCGCCGCGGACTCGACCTCGGCCTTACGCATATCGATACGGCGGAAATGTACGGTGCCGGCGAGTCGGAAAGAATCATCGGCAAGGCCATCGAGGGGCGGCGCGACGAGGTGTTCTTGGTCTCCAAGGTGCTGCCCAATCATGCATCGAAAAGCGGCACCCTCGCCGCCTGCGAGAATTCATTGGCGCATCTGCGCACCGACCGGCTCGACTGCTTCTTGCTTCATTGGCGTGGAAGCGTACCGCTGCAAGAAACCATTGCCGCGTTCGAGATGCTGGTGCGCCAAGGCAAGATTCTGGCGTGGGGTGTGAGCAATTTTGACGTGCGGGACTTGGCCGAAGTTGCCACGATCGCCGGCCCCGGCCATCCAGCATGCAATCAAGTTCTCTATCATTTAAAGGAGCGCGCGATTGAGCATGCCGTGCTGCCCTGGTGCCGCGAACACGGTAGCGCCGTGGTTGCCTATACGCCTTTCGGCCAGTCGCCCGGGATCTATGCGGGCGAATCGAAGGCGGCCCGGGTGTTGCGTGAAATTGCCGACTCACACGGTGCCACGCCGCGGCAGGTGGCGCTGCGCTTTCTGCTGCGCCATCCGGAGACCTTTGTCATCCCCAAGGCGTCAGGATTAGCGCACGTAACCGAGAACGCCGGAGCGTACACCGTGGAGTTGAGCGATTCCGACATCAGCAAAATCGACGCAGCGTTTCCGCTCGTTAAGGCGCCGCGCGGACTGCCGATGATCTAAGCGGCGCAAAGGCCTAAGGGCGCAAGATGTGCGGTCCGACCGCGTCGATGCTCGAGGTACCGGTGAGCGCCAACGTCACGCGCAGTTCATTGCGCATGATGTCGAGCGCCTTGGTCACGCCTGCTTCGCCCCCGGCCGATAAGGCATAGAGGAACGCTTTACCGATCAGCGCACCTCTCGCCCCGAGCGCGAGCGCCTTGGCGATGTCTTGACCGGAACGGATGCCGCCGTCGAACATGACTTCGCAGCGTCCGCCTACGGCTTCGACGATTTCGCTGAGTACGGAGATCGACGAGGGCGCGCCATCCAGTTGCCGTCCCCCGTGATTGGAAACCACGATCGCGTCCGCGCCGGCCGCCACCGCCAGCCGCGCATCCTCCGCGTCCAGCACGCCCTTCATTATCAGTTTGCCCGGCCAGCGGCTTCGCACCCATTCCACATCGCGCCAATTCGCCGATGCATCGAATTGCGTCGCAGTCCACTCGGCCAGTGTATTGATGCCGCTGGAGCCGCCGATGCGGCCAACCAAGTTGCCGAAGGTACGTCGCTTGCCGAACAACACTCGCAACGCCCAGGTGGGTTTGCTAGCGACATCCCAGGCATTGCGCAATGTCAATTGCGGAGGAATGGTCAGGCCGTTGCGCGGATCGCGGCGCCGTTCGCCGATGACCTGCAAATCAAGCGTGAGCATCAACGCTGAGCACTGTGCGGCCGCGGCGCGATCAATGAGCTCTTGATTGAAGCCGCGGTCTCTCATCAAGTACTGCTGAAACCAGAAAGGCTCCTTCGTAGCCTCGCGCACATCCTCGATCGAGCAGATCGACATGGTGCTTAGGCAAAAGGGAATGCCGCAGGCGGCGGCGGCCCGAGCGCCCAGTATCTCGCCGTCGGCATGAAACAATCCCGCAAGGCCCGTCGGGCCGATCGCGAGAGGCATCGAGACCGGCGAGCCCAGCATTGTCGAGACAAGCGATATTTTCGACACATCGACCATGACTCGCTGCCGAAAACTCATGGCGTCGAGATCGGCGGCATTGCGCCGAATGGTGCGTTCGTCATACGAGCCGCCGTCGGCATAATCGAAAATCGCTTTGGGGATTCTGCGCTGGGCGAGCCGGCGGAAATCGTCGATGCTTAAGATGACTGGCACGGCACCGAGTGTACGGTCGCCAACGGCAGCACCGCAAATACCGCACGGCCCGGCGCTCGGCCGGGCCGTGAATTCAAGCTGGCGCTTGCGCCCGAATCGGCGCCGCCCTCGAGTCTATAGCGAGAGCCAAACGTCGATGCCGCCATGCTTGGTGCAGGCGCGATTTCGATCCTTCGTGGTCGTGAAAAAGCCGTCGTGGCAGCGGGCAGAGGAGCGGGGATGATCGTGTCGGTATTGCTGAATCTGGTCATCATTATTCTTGTGGTCATCCCGATGAATGTCGGCCTTCATGACTTGATGATCATCCGGCTTGCGATCGTCCGGGCGATCTTGAGCGCTGACCAGCGCCGGGGTCAGTGCGGTCATCGCGAGAGCCGTCAAGGCGAGCAATGTCGGTTTCCAAAAATGTCGGCGCATGTCGTTTTCCTCGTATTAAGGTTGGAAATGCATGCTACGGCTGCTCCAACCAGACCGCAATTCCCCGCTTCGGCAAGGCTTTGTCGGTGCGAGACTACGCGTGTCGGGCGGAAAGTACCCATCCAACGCGATGTTAGCTAAGCTTTGGGGGCCCTTCAGGAGATCCATCTTGCCGACGAAAATATTTTGGCGCGGCGCGGCGCTTGCTTGCATGCTGGGCTCCACGCTTGGGCAGGCGGCGGGCGGCGGCGCGGGGAATGTGGACACCGCGCGTCTCGAGGCCGCGGACTCCGAGCCGCAGAACTGGTTCACGGGCGGGCGCGACAGGGACGGCACCTACTTTTCGCCCCTGACCGCAATCGACGCCGGCAATGTCAAGCAGCTCGGATTTGCCTGGAGCTACGATCTGGGTGAGCCGCAGCGCGGCCAAGAGGCCACGCCGCTGGTGATCGAC